>Ga0207686_10000058_pt1 | contig 101458 bp, 87 predicted proteins | sample KBSM24metaG_FD_184396 | JGI IMG/M metagenome (GOLD analysis project Ga0207686, IMG submission 184396) | Miscanthus rhizosphere microbial communities from Kellogg Biological Station, Michigan, USA - KBS M2-4 metaG (SPAdes) (version 2) | ecosystem: Host-associated > Plants > Roots > Rhizosphere... | reverse complement strand
GCTTTTGAGACAGAACCTATTTCGGATGTTGTTGGTGAGACTCCAACACGTGAATCGTCAGAACTGCTGTTCGCCTGACGTATCAATGTGAAGCTGCATAGTTTTGCATAGATTTTTTTGAACGGTGCCTAGATGTTCAATTGAGCGAGGAACATCTCGAATTCTGCTGGGTGCTTCCTGAGAAGGCTGCTGAGCTATTAAAGCCTGATTTCCCTCAGGAATTAATCGAAAAAGTTATACTGCTGTCGGCTTGAAAATGTGAATTTCGGCTAGCGCGAAAGCCGCGAGGCTTTGATGGAGCCCAAATTCACATTTTCAAGCCGAATTTTTTTAAAGATTAAAGACAAAGTACATTCTATTTTAACCAAAATATGCATTAAAAATGTAGTTTCTGGTTAAATCAACCGGGCACAATCTATTTGTAATTTACGATAGGTAAACCACTAGTTTCACCAGTGGACTCCCAAGGCTTGGCCTAGAGATTTATAGTGATTTAAATTAACTTTGAGAAAATTTGCGCTGCCTTCTTGCCTATTTTCTCAAAGTTAATTTAAACCACTATAGTAGAAAAGTAAAGTCCACATCAAAAATGCACTCTCATCCTGCGCATCCTGTCATGGTTGTACAGCTGTGACAGGATACGCAGGATCGCAAGCGGCAGGATGCGCAAGATTGGGGAATAAGGTAGCTAAAATCACAAGCCAGGAAAGCATTAACTAACTGGCAGCCCTTGGGGCTGCTCACAGACATTCAAGCCCTCGCTTTGCGAGGGCGTTCTGACTAGTGACTTATTCTCCTTAAGAGACAGTCTCTTAACCGAACAGCGTTTTCCAATCGAGAGTTGCCACAAGAATACCAAGCACACAGAGGGTGTTGGCCTTCCAATTGACTTTTTCCTTGTAGAGCCACTGACCCCAAATGTTGCAGAGAATGATAATGGTCACGGCAAACAACGGATAAATGATTGCATGTTCCACAGAGGTTGAAACTTCTGTAGCGCGGATCATGAAGAAAGTTCCGACGCCGTTGGCAACTCCTCCTAAAAGTCCGTAAACCACTTCGCCTTTTTTAGGGAGGCGCTTTTCAGCTGCAACATAGATCGCCGTCTGAACTAAAAAGGCAACGCAGAAAACCGTCGGCATGAACCATTGACACTTCGCATCATCCATATCGAACGACAGAAACAGTCCATTTTCTCCAGGGAAATTAATGAAGAGAGCTCTCCAGCTTAAGAAAACGAGGAAGAGGACGTGGAGGAAGAAGGCTGCAGTCACAAACATGATCCACACCGATTTTTGCTCGCTGTGGGAAGTGGCCCATCCCGCCCAGAAAAGCCCGCCGACAACGAGTAAAGAGCCGATACCGTTCCATAGAGTATATTGATAACCGAATGTTGCTCCAAAAAGCAGCACCATTAAGATCGATGGCATCACAGTGGAGGCATTCAATGCCGCAAAGGTAAGTCCCGGAGGACCTGCTTCTAGGGAGCGACCTAGCGATGCCATCATTAGGGCGAGGACAAGACCACCGGCGATGGCAAATCCGGCCATGCAATTGCTCCAATGGTAATCGCCGCTGCGGACAGGATTGAGCAGGATGGCAACTAAGAAAACGATGAACAGCTGGATCATCAGAAATCCTTTGCTGGTCCCTCCGGAGTCAATACTGCGCCGCATACAATAGTTTGAAAGAGCGATAAAGAGCGCCGCAATCAGAATTAGTTGAATCCCCATCATGCAAATCTCCTAACGTATTGCTAATGATCGTAGTCAATCAGGACATGAACCTATCCCGATAAATTTCTCAATGATCTTTTCGGCAATTTTCGCTTTAAATCGATTAATTTAGCAAGGGCCATATTAGAAATATGACCCTTGCTAAATTAATCGATTTAAAGCCGAAAATTGCCGAAAAGATCATGATGAAATTTATCGGGATAGGTTCATTTTTGAGGACAAAAAAAGACTTTGTCTGTTCAATATAAGAGATGTTCTCGAAGCAAAGTATTGAGGAGTAGCATGACCAACATCTTAATCTCGACGTGTCTGTTTCTTTTAGCCGCTCAGCCAGCGATGGTTCCGCAGGAAAAATTGACGCAGCAAGAAGCCTTTTTTCTGCGGCGCATCACCGAGTTTTGGAAGGACCGCGATTACGCTTTAGTGAAAAAACAGATCGAAGAGTTTCTGGCTAAAAACCAGCAGTCCGCCATCCATGACAACCTCCATGCCATTTTAGCTGATATTTTGTACCAAGAAAGGGAGTATCCCAAAGCACTAACATTCTATGAAAAAATCAGCGACGTTTCTTTGCAGCAAAAGACCCTCGTTCGAAAAGCCCAATGCATTTATCTGATGGGGGATTACGACACGGTGATCACTCTTCTGGCATCTGCGATGAGCGGCACAGTTGAGTCCGAACTCGAATTTTTACTGGCTGATTCGCTGTTCCGCAAGCTGCAGAAAGTCGGTGATGTTTCTCAGCAAAAAGAGCTTGCAGCACAGTCCAAGCCCCTGCTCTTAAAGCTTTACGACACGAGCTACAAAGACAAAGTTTTGGTGCCACTGGCTGAAGTTCACCGACTTCTAGAAGAGAGTTCGCAAGCGGCAACTCTTTATCTGGTTATCGCTGAAACCCTGCCTGAAAAAAAGGAAGAGATTCTGCTTCAAGCGGCTTCTTTGCAGCTGCACTATAGCAAAAGTGACGCAATTACAACGTTCCAAAAAGTAGTGGACCTAGGGCAAGGCAAAGCAGCGGAAGCCGCCTATAATGAGCTCCTTTTGCTATTCCAAGAAAACCGATTTGCCGATCTGGTGAGTAGGGCCGCTGTGCTGGCTCCTCATATGACGGACGATAAAAATGTTCTCTTCAATTTCTGCATAGGTAGAAGCCATTTCAAGCTCGATCAATTTTCTGATGCAATCGTCTATTTTGAGCGGTATCTGCAGCAAGAAAAAGAGGCAACAGCGTATAAACGCGCAGCCTTCTTGACGTTGATCAGCTGTTCGCAAAAAGCCAATGATCCCATGCTTTTTGATCGCGTCTTAGAGCAATTTTTAGCAGCATTCCCCAGCGATGAAGAAGCCGGTAAAGCTCTGCTTTTGCATGCGCAGACGGCGCTTAAGTCTGGCAATGTCGATCAAGCAACGACAGATCTCGGAAGACTTTTAACCTCCTTCCCCAATCTGCCTGAAAAAGAATCTCTTTTGTACGATCATGCTTTGCTTCTGTCCAAAACTCAAAAATGGCAACAAAGTCGTGACGCTTTCCACGCATTCCTCCATCAATTCCCAGAAACACCACATCTGAATTTGATCTGGTCTTCGATTGTCCATTGCTCAGTCCAGGAATTGAAAGCCGCAACTCCAGACACCATCCTTACAAAGAAAGGGCAGCTAGCCCGCGATCTGGAGCAAGCGCTTGCAAAATCGAACCTCTTTTCTCCCGAAGAACAAGCCAATTACCGCTTTTTAATTGGACAGCTTCATTTTGACCTGCAAAATTATTTAGAAGCATTGGTTCATCTCACTTCTTTCAGTGCTGATTTCCCTAATCATCCATCAATTCCACAAGCCTTCCTATTGCAGGCAAGACTTCATCATGAGCTCAAATCTGCTCCAGAAGTTTTTGTGTCGGTTGCTGAAAAAGCTCTCGAGATGACGAAAGACAAAGAAAACAAAACAGCGCTCCGCTTACAGCTGTTTAACGGCTATCTATCACTCAAGGAATACGACCTTGCTGCGCATCATCTTTTTCAAGTCCATATGGTGGATGAGATTGCAATTCAGCAAGAAAACCAACTTTGGCTGGCCCACTATTATTATGAAGGGGCAAAGAGTGGAAATACCGACAATCTCAAACGGTCGATAGCCGTCTATCAAAAAATTCTTAAAACCGATGAAACATTTGGTGTCCATTTCAATCCAGAGCAGACCTATCTCGAAAATGAAGTTTTAAGGTTTTCCCATCTGCTCAATGAGCATGACAAAAAGAAACTGCTCGCTTCGCTCAGAGAGATGCAAGCTCAAAATAAAACACTCGGATGGAAACTCGAGCGACATACCCTCCATGAACTCGGCAAGCTTTATCTTTCTCACAATGAGCCCGACGAAGCCTTAAAAGTCTTCGATGAGCTCATCGCCTCGGCTGAAACAGGCCCATCGGATGTTTCAAACTCAGCACTTTTAGAAAAAAGCCGCATTTTACTCTCCCGCTGCCCCGAATGCGACCGTACCGAATCAAACCCCACGATCAGCCAAGTCTTGTCGACATTAAAAGATCTCCAAATCCAGAAGCAGCTCGCGTGCGAGCCACTCCATTTGGAAGCGGCGTTAGAATATGCCGACATCCGCACACAGATGGCCGCTCCTGAAGCACGTAGCGAATCGGCGATTTTCTTCTTGAACCGCATCAAAGACGACTTTAATGCCAAAGATAATGCAATTGCACAGGAGTATCACGAATCACGCATCCGATTTCCAGAAAAAGATCTTATCTATCAAAATTATATGAAATGCATTGAAGCCGAGATCCTTTATTTAGAGGCCAAGCTAGCAAAAGAACATAACGATTTAGAGAAATCCAGCCGCTCTAAAGAAGTCGCTCTTGCACTTTTACATGAAGTTTTACAAGATATTCACATTACGCCGTATTTGAGAAACAGAGCAGAGCATAATTTGAAGGCACTGGATTTCTAGATGAAAGATTCTCTGTTATTGAAATGTCTTGTTGCCTCGGGAGCACTGCATGCGATTGCCATGTCGGTGTTTTTCTCGCGTCCGCTTCATTTCAACCCCAACTCCTTTACCACTCTTGGAAAGACACCACCGACACTTCTCGAAAGTGAAGAACTTGTCATTCTGAAAAAGGACGCTGCTTTAGAAGATGCCTTTAAAGAGTTTATTGTTGTCTCTCCGCAAACGCCGCTTCCGCCAAGCGGGATCAAACAAGTGGCATTAGAGAGTTATTCGACATTAGATGAACCGTTAGCGATGCCGGCGCCTCCCGAGCAGCCTTTGATCCTTCCCGACCTCTCGCCAGAACTGGCCTTACCTGAACTCCCGACTGAGCCTTTAAATCTTTCTTTCGAACCCACTCCCGTTGAGGCAAAAGAACCGACGCTCAATCTTAGCCATCCGCCGCCATCTATCCAACTACACGCTGAGATCAACCCGTTTGAGAGCTTAGTTCTCCAGTCTTTCCCTCAGCAAACATCGATTGCGAGTGAAAGCCTCGTTGATTTCGAGTTTCTTCCTTCGAAAGAAAAATTCAACACTGTTGAGCCTCCACCCTCTGCTCCCTCAACTTCTCCTGCAATGGTTGCTACCGACGTCTCTTTGCTGACCAAAGACGGTGCTTTGGCCGACCCCACTGTCGTTTTAGAAAAAAAACCGATTGCAGCAGCTGCTCCTCAATTAAAACTGCCTACGCCCGCCCGCCCCCCTGTGCCCCATGGTGTGATGCTGCCATCGCTGACAAGTTATGGCCTGCCTGAATACAAGAGCATTGAATGGAATGACGCCTTCGACATTGATATCAAAACTTTAGCCCGTGAAGAAGGTGGCTTTCTCTTTTCTCTCACCTTTATCCCGAGAATCGATCTCGCTCAGCACTCTCTGAAGCAAAATTACTACTTCCTGATCGACCGCTCCAGTACAATTGAAAGACACAGATATCAATCGTTTAAGCGGGCTGTCACACGCGCTGTTGCTTCGCTGAGAGAAGGCGACAATTTCAACATTATTATTTTTGATTCAAAGATTGCACGGCTCAGCGAAAAAATGGTTCCCTTCAACAAGAAAAACCAACGGCTTGCAGAAGAATTTTTAGAAAGGCAGCCGCATGGCCATTACGGCCCGCCTGTCGATGTCTATTCCTGTTTAGGAAAGATCATTCCGGCCCAGGTCGATGATGAAGAAGCCCACACTGCCATCTTGATTTCCGATGGCGGCTCTTCCTTAAAGCCCGAAAAACAACGAAGTCTGATCAATGCCTGGCTTCAAGCCAATCACAACAAAATCACTCTGTATACTGCCGCAGTTGGGCACGACAACAATCTTGCTTCCTTAGATCTTTTGGGAACAGTCAGCCGCGGCTCTTTGCTCTACTCGGACACCCATACCGGATTTCCTCGCAAACTGGCCAAACTTGTTCTGACGCTCCGCTCGCCTGTAGCAAAAGAAATGTCGTTGAATATTCTTGCAAGCGATCCTGCAGCCCGTCTACACCTTTATCCTTCTTCTTCTCGACTTCCATATCTCTTCAGCGACCACCCTTACGTCATCTATGGCACCGCAAACAAGCTCACCGATTTCACACTCATCTTAGAAGGGAAGAACAAAGGAGAGATCTTTACGATCAAAAAAGAAATCTCATTTGCAGGGGCTAAACCCGGGAGCCGCCTTCTATCTAAAGAATGGTCGACCGAGCAGGCCCATCTATTTTATGAACAATATCTTCAAGAAGGAAAACCTGTTCTTCTGGAAGAAGCTAAAAAACTACTTGCTGATGAGCCTACGCGTTCTCGGCGGTAAATACCGCAGCCTTCATCTTCAATCTCCCCGCGGCGCTCAAACTCGCCCCACAACTTCTATGGTGCGGAAAGCCGTGTTCGATATGATCCAAAGTACGATCGAAGGATCCCGTTTTCTCGATTTATTTGCCGGCAGCGGAGCCATCGGCATCGAAGCTTTGAGCCGCGGTGCAGCTGAGGCGACTTTTGTTGAAAGCCATAAAGAGGCTCTCCGCTGCATCAAAGCCAACCTTGCGACATTAAAAATCGAAAAAGAAGCCGCCGTCTATTCGTACGATGTGTTTGATGTGCTAAAAAAACTCGAGAAAAAAGGGAAACATTTTGATTTCATTTACGCCGATCCACCCTATCATATCATTTCAATCTACGACGAGCTTCTCTCATATTTAGACAGCTCACAACTTCTATCTAGGGGCGGCATTCTATTTCTAGAGAGTCCTTCTTCTTTAAAGGACAGGAAAACAAAGCAACTTGTGTTGATCGACGAGCGCCGCTTCGGCACTACGCTACTTCATCAGTACGTATTAAATAATTTAATATAATCAGAAGTTAAATGCCTTCTTGAAGAATTGGGGGCCATGGGTAACACATCAAAGGAAAAACGAACCTGTTCCGGCCTATGGAGATTTGCCTGTTATAAGTCGAAAATTGGAGCGCGGTGAGATATGCCCAATTACCCAGCATATTCCAGAGAAACCTGTTCTCTGTAATAGCGCCGTGTATGATTACGACGTGCTTATCCACTGCTATCGCACCAGTGGAATAAATCCTGTAGATCGATCTGTAATAGATCTGACGACGCTAAAGCGGGTCGTGCCTTCGAAAGGGTGATGAGAATAAGAGTCGTTCTCTGAATTATCGAATTGTTACCCAGAAGCTGGTTTAAATCGTCACCTGATTCAAAAAGTAGATTGTCAACTAAAAAAACCGCCTTTCTTGTACACTTGTAGTGTGGTGTAGTTTATGGAAAAGATTAGTCCTCGTGTTGATATCGCCTTTAAAAAGATTTTTGGCGTTGAAGAGAACAAAGACCTCTTAATCTCATTGATTAACTCGATTGTAGGGCTCAAAGACCAGGTCAGCGATGTGACCCTTTTAAATCCTTACAATCCCAAGAATTTTAGAGACGACAAACTCTCGATATTGGACATCAAAGCCCAAGGAAAAGATGGGAAACGATTTAATATTGAAATCCAGATCAGCGACGAGGCCGACTATGATAAAAGAGCTCTCTATTATTGGGCAAAATTGTATACCGAGCAGCTCAAAGTTACCGAAGACTACGCTCTTCTTTCTAAAGCCATCGGAATCCATATCCTCAACTTCACTTCGATTCCTGAAGTCAAAAAATATCACAATGTGTTTCACATTCGAGAACAAGAGAGTTATCTGCCCTATTTTAGAGATCTAGAACTTCATACCATCGAATTGAAGAAGTTCTGTAGTAGCAATCAAGAAGTACTCTCAGACCTGATCGCTAAGGTGAAAACATCGCTCGATATGTGGGTCGCTTTTTTAACTCGGCATGATCTGTTAAAAAAAGACCACCTTCCTGCTCCTTTAAACGATCCGTCTCTTCAGAAGGCGCTGCATGTTTTAGATGTAATGAACTTTGGACCTGAAGAAAGAGAAGCGTATGAAGACCATCTCAAATGGCTTAGAATTGAAACGAACACACTGAAAAAAGCAGAAGACAAAGGACGAGAACAGGGAGAGAAACAAAAGAGTCTAGAAATTGCCAAAAAAATGCTCCAGCAAGGGTTTCCCATAAAACAGGTTGTTCAAATCACCGGGCTTTCTGAGCAAGATGTCTATTAACCTAATTTTTTCCCATTTTCCCACTTGCTTTCTGAGCAAATCCCTTTTTCGTCGTACGATTTTTTGATGCCGCTGGGCTTATCGTTAACAAAGGTTTGCAGAGCCATCGGTTTCCCATCGTCAAAATATTTATTAAACTTGCCGTGGCGGAGACCGTCTTTGTATTCCGCTTCAAAGACCAAGATGCCCTTCATGTTCCAACGGCGGGAAAGCCCCTCCTGTTTCCCTTGGATATAATGTGTTTCGTGCTGAAGCGTTCCATCTTCAAAATAGCTCCGTTCATCCCCGTGTTTTTCGTCGCCGAGATAAGTGACCTCTGACATGAGCTGTCCTTTAGGGAAAAACCCTTGCAGGAGCCCTTCTTTTTTATCATTTTTAAAATGGAACTTCATTACCAGACGCCCCTTAGGATCGAAAAGTTCACAAGGGCCTTCCTTGACACCGTCAACATAGATCGTCTTACAGATACGCGTCCCTTTGGGATCGAATTCTAAAACCTCTCCATGAGCCTTGCCGTACACATAATTCCCTTCAAGAGCCTTTTGTTTTTCTTCACCTTCTACCACAGGATAAAAAATCTGATGTAACCCGTGCCTCTGATTTTTCACATAATGGAAAACGATTTCTCTTCCATCGGGAAGGTGCTGCATGAACTTCCCATCCAGCTTGCCGTTTTTATACCAAGCTTCCGACATCAGTTTTCCGTTTTCATCCCAGGTTGCACTCATTCCTTCGGCTTCGCCGTCTTTATGGAATTTCTGTGACTTGATTTTTCCATCGGGATAATACGACTCTACTTTCCCTTGGATCCTCCCCTCATCATCATGATTGACGATCACAGCAACGGCAGGCTTTTCTTTTCCTTCAGCCCTATAGTATTCTAGATGCTGCCCAACAGGCATGCCCTTCTTGAACTGCTGCTTGACATGAGGATGACCGTCTTCATAGAATGCTTCTAAGGTACCATCCAATAAATTATCCTTGTAATGGGCCTTCATTTTCACAGCACCATTTGCATAAAACTGCTGTTCAACCCCTTCTTTTTTTCCTTCGACATAGCTCATCAAATGTTTCGGCTTCTCTTTTTCATACCAAGCCTTAGCGGTGCCGTGAGGAAGATCGTTTTGAAAGTGGACTTCTGAGATGAGGTCTCCGTGTTCATTCCACTCGCGATGGACCCCTTGCTTTAATCCAAGGGCATACTCCTCTTCGATTTTAAGCTTAGCGTGGCCGTACCACGCAAATCTCTTCCCATGAAGCTTTCCATTGGCATAACTCTCTTCCGATTTCTTCTCACCGTTCGGATACCCTGCGATGCAAAGGCCGTCTTTATTGCCGTTTTTATACACTTCTTTCAAGGCTATTTTGCCGTCTTCGTACCATTCGATGTACTGGCCATCACGCTGCTTATTTTTGTAAAAACCCTCTCTTTTGCATTGGCCTGAGGGATAAAATTCTTTTTGAGGCCCTTCCATATCGCCAAGCACATAATTCAGTTCGCCGATGATTTTTCCCTCATCCGACCATCGTTTAAATGCGCCATCTAATTTTCCCTCTTTGACGGAAAATTCAGCGATTTTAACCCCTTTGTCGTTCCATTCTTCTATCGGCTTTTGCAAAACCCCTTTATCATCATAAATTGCGGTGATCCCCGGCTTGCCGTTATCATGGAGACGCCAGTGTTTGCCGACGGGAACTCCTGCTCGATATTCGCCTTCACCGATCAATTTTCCATCTGCAGAGTAAAACAGCTCTTTGCCTTCTTTTTTCCCTTCTTTATAAGTGACCTTATGCAACTCTTTTCCATTCGGATGGTATTGCACATGCGTTCCGATCGGTTCTCCCCGACGATAGTCTTGGACTTCGATCATAACGAGGTCTTCGGAATACATCACTACCGCAGGGTTTTTTCCATCCGAATCTAAAACGCCGTTGTCATAATGACGTACTGCTTTCAAAGCGCCGTTCTCATGCCATTCGGTGGCTTTTCCTTGAGGCATATTCGCCGCATATGTAACTTGAGATGCCTTGCCTCCTTTAGGATAATACCGGATCAGATCTCCAACAATCAGATCATTTTCGTAATGGATTTCTTCCGCTTTGCCACCTTCCAGATGGTACGTCACGAATAATCCGTGCCGTTTCCCTTTATTGAAATGGAATACCCCTTTTTCAGTTCCGGTCGGGTAATAAAGCCGCATCTCTCCGTGCAACTCTCCCTCGTTATTATAATGGGCAACTTTTTCAACACTGTTTCTTTCATCTAAAGCGATTTCAACTCCGACAGGAACCAGTTTCACCTTCCCTTCCTCATCTTTTCTTGAAGTGACATCCGCTTCTAATTTGACCTGTCCGCTCGGATAATAAGTGATTAATTTGACCGCCACAGCTTCGGCATCTCCAAGCTCCTCGTAAAAGATAATTTTGGATGGCTGCCCGTTCGAATGCCTCTCTTCAACTTTTATTTTCCAATGAGGTTCCTGCTGACGTGGATAGTCTGAAGCTATTAAGAGTGAAACAGATAAAGCAAGCACTGCCAATAAACGCATATCCACCTCATAAAATGATTCTATTGAGGATAAACGAAATAACGGAAAATGCGAATAAAAAAACGCCTCTAATCAGAGGCGTTTTAGCTTACAGAGGTAGTTGCAAACTCGCTTTGGAGCCCAAATTCGATGATTTTCGATTAGGTTTGGTTTTTGTGCAAATTGACATACTCGATTCAGAGTAGGCGATTTGCACAAAAACCAAACCTAATCGAAAAGCGCGAGTTTGGGCCCAAATCGGAGTTTGCAACTATCTCTTACATGAAGAAACCGATCCAGCAAAGCAGAACGCCCCACACGAGCGGAATCAATCCACAGACTTTTGCAAATCCATGATGGCCGAGGTACATATCGAGGAGCATTTGAGGGACAAAAAGGCCCAAAATGCCTCGGACAACCATCGCCCATCCTAACAATGTCACTAACACGAGGGCATCCATTTCCCACATGTCGTATTGGCTTAGTACTGTAAATCCAACCCAGAGATAGATCACTGAAGTGTAGTACATAAGACCGTGCGAATTTTTGACTGAATTCAGAACCTTTGCAAATGCATCTGCATAGAGCAATTTCCAAAGGCCAATGATGACCAATAAAGGCCCAAATATACTAGCTAACCACATAGCGGCGTTTTGCATCGCTTACTCCTTATGCTAACGGTTTAGAGTTCCCACCCTAATCTAATTCGCACCATAAGGATTAAAGAAATTATTTGTCAATGTGGTCGGACAAGTCTTTTGTAGATTTACTCATCCCACTGATAATTACTGATTTAGCATGTTTGGGTATATTAGTGATCCGATTTTATGGGTTTACTCCGACTGGTGGTTCCAGCTGATTTGCCTTATAATACTCCATTATAGAATGGATACTTTTAGCTGTTTTGATTTTTACAGAATAAGGATCTTTAACAAACTGTTTGATCCATTCAGCCCCATCCTCGATGTTTTCAACGACTTTATCGCTTAAACCAGCTACAAACGGGTGAATGAAACCTGGTACTGGTGTCCCTAAAACTACAGTGGCGCTTTTATTATAATGAGTCTCTTTCGGAGCCCAAGAAATCACTGGAATTCCATTCACTTTTGCCCACATCATCTCTGCACCTACTCCTAAGCCGCGAGATCCCCTTGCATCTACAAAGATGACATCGCTTGAGAATACGTAATGCATATCACGCCCAAATACTGTGTCTTGGTCAGTAAGATCACAATCTTTAAAAGCGGGATTCAAGAGCACTACCTCAAATTCATCGAGACTAGATCGTAAATGATCCATATGACGCTGGGTCCAATGCAATGCATCATTCGAAACTTCACTTCCCTTTGGAATTTTGCCAGCGAGATAGACGGTAATTTTGCGCTTTGGATAATTTTCTCTCCCTTGTGGAAAATCATGTCCGGAAGTTTGGAAAGGTTTTTCAGAAAAATTCACGTTTTCCATTGATACAAGTCCTTTTTGAAAAAACACCAGCATCATAATAAGTGAAAAAAGAATTTTATACATGTCTTTACTCCTTGTTCCTATAAAAAATTGTGAGAAAAGATAAATCAACAAAAAAATTAAAACAACTTTTTTTGGGTATTTTCTAATGACTGGGCTTGTCGCAATACCGTAGGAAACGAGAAAGGTTGGTTTTAAGCAGGAAGCAGCTCAGTAGGGTATTCAATACGAGTATTAGAGAAAATCCGTTTTGTGTGTTAATCGAGGCAGAAGATTTTAACGAAAATTGGAGTGGGTGCATTAAATTTATGAACAACATAATTTTCATCAATTTTATTGTACTCTTTACGATATTGAACCCATCATTAAAACTGGGAACAAATGTAAACTTCCAATCAAAAGCTGAACCAATAATCAAATTGGAAGAAAAACATGCAATTGTTTCAGGGCAATCGATTGTTGGAATGTTGGCAGCGGCCGTCTTAGCCAAGTCAGGGTATATAGTGGATTGTTTTGAAATTCGAGATGAATACACAAGAAACATCCAATGGGCTGTGAGACAATCATTAGTAGATGAGCTAGCCTCAATTGATAAAAAATTGGCTGATTCTTTTATCAAGAAAATTGCTAGACCAATTTACAAAGGATCAACACACGTATATGTTAATGGATACCGCCGAAACAAGAGCCATAAGGGATTAGAAAAAGGCATCGCTTCAAGACTACCTTCAACTTGCCATGAAATGATGGCCAAGCCTTCAATAGCAATTGTAGAAGCAAAAGCGTTTGAAATTTTTCTTAAAAAGTATTTGCAGTCGTTACCAAATATACACCTGCATCAAGAGCTCTTTACTGAATGGCAACAAACCATAGATCTTATTGTCATTGCTGAAGGATTTAATAGTAAGACAAGAAATAAATTAAATATTCAACTAATCGCATCGGCCCAAAATAAACCACAAATTGCTGGAGCATTATACATGGATAGTGGTGGCATTATGTTAAAACACTGGAGAAATGAGAATGGTCGAATTCGGCTCACTGGCGTTATGGGAAGAGCTGGGTCAGGCTCTACCTGGATTGTAGCAGATGTAGATAATGACAAAATTAAAACGCAAAACGATCTAAATGTAGAGTTTCGTCGACTTGCTGCCGATGCGCTTGATTTGCCTATTAAAACCGTTGAAGAATTAAAAATTTCTGGTCCCGTAGGCGATGGTCCTGTCACCTCGTTTATATTGAAACAAGCTATCTGCGAAACTGCCACACATGGCGATAATATTATCCTAATAGGAGATGCTGTGGGTGCAGGTCATTGGAGTGTTGGAGGAGGAATGCAAACGGGATCTGTCTGCCACATAGAGCGCTTAAAAACCCTTCTTGCTAATATTAAAGAGGGCATGCCTAAAGCTGTTGCTTTAAATGAATATTCTGACGCGGTTATCAGGGACACAAAGACATGGATAGAGGTAAGCACAAATGATCAGCTTCACAACATGCATTAGAGCATTTTTTGTCTAACTACGTAAGTTGAAATATCCATTGACAGGCTGCACCGGACTATTATCCAACCCTGTGTGTTCCAATTTGATAAAATACTCATCTACTTTATCAATATTTATGCAACCGTCTAAATCATGCAAATCATCAAGATGAAGCATATAAAAATCTGAAGAACACCTATCCATTGCTGATTTCATTGCTTCCCTTTTGGACTTTGCTGTAACAAGTGCTGAAAAATGATATTCTCCAATTTGAGATGGAACGTAGTATCCCAAATTCACAAAATAAAGCTTTATGTTCCTATCCAGTGGCTTGCTCTTCGTAAGGCTGATCGCATATCCATCTATGTTTTCTATAGCCAACCATGAATCAACATGGAGAGATTTTTGTGTTCCGAACCATGCTTGTCTCATTTTTGCTACAGCTTCTTTATCAGTTCTTGCTACCACAAAGATTACATCATGCATTTCAAGCTTGCCATATTCTGTATGACCACCCAAATAAAACATCAACAATTTTGGAGCTTCAAAATTAAATTGTTCTAAGTCTGCCATTATAACAACCCTAGTTCATTTAGACTTTCACCAATAGAGAATATTTCATCTTTGTAGCGGCATTGAAATTTATGCTTTATGTTTTCAATATAATGTTCTACTGTTCGAAAAGAAAGATCCAATATTCTACCACTTTCTTTAGCTGACTTTCCTTTAAGAAGTAATTTTACACATTCCCTCTCTCTTGGCGACAACAAGCCAGCTTTTTTCAACTCATCAGTGCATCCTATTTCTTTTAAGTATTTATAAATCTTATCCAAATCATTTTTATTTTTTTGAATAGCACTAGTGATGAAGGAATTGCCTATTAAATCACATAAGGAAAGATAAGGCACAGTGTCTGATTGTAAAATGGCCCTACACTTCTCCTTAAAATAATGTATAAAAGCTTTTAACAAACTAGAATAATTTAAATAAATCTGTGTAAAAGAGGTTGTTCGATCGGATGGCCCCCAAAATCCATAAAATTCTACAGCATTTTTACATCTCTCGCAATAACCAATTAACGGCGTCATTTGAAAATTATTCACAATATACATAAGGGATTGGTCGAATTCTTTTTTTTGGTTCTGCTCAAAGAGAAAAAAGCCGGATTGATAATTACTTGGATGTCTAAGGTAAGGATCTTTGATATAAAGCTTTTCATCAAAATAATATTCATCAATGTGAGGACAGTCCGTTAACAGCACATAGTCACCATTGTTTTTGATGTGGACATAATAGAAGCATGTAATGCCTAAATTGGTCAGTGGACGAGTGCATTTTTTTACAGCGTCTGAATGTTTAGATAAGTCTTGTAAAAGTTGGTTGATTTGAGGCATAATTTTTCCATGCTTTACAACCGGCTAAAGGGCTGTCATAAGCCGACCATTGTCCATGTAGACTACCATCCTTTTTTGTTTCTTGACAAGTGGCTGCTTGAAATGTTAAAAATATTTTACAATTCGAAGCTGGGATAGTTCTGTACTTAAGTTAAATTTAAAGACCGCGATAAGAGACAGCTAATACGCACATGGAACATTCTTTATCTTCAATATTTCGTGAAGCGACACAAGAAGATATCGATGAATTGGCAGAAACATGGGTTTTATCCAAGAAAGCAGCTTACCAAGGGAAAATCCACGCTTCTCACCTGGAGGGCATTACAGTAGCGCAAAAAGCAGAAGAATGGAATGGGATACTCCAGAGCCCAACAACAAAGACGTTTCTTGCACAAAATTTGGATAAGAAAGTCATTGGGTTCGTCAACTTTGGAAATTATCGTGATGAAGATTTACCCAATGCAGAGGTGACAGAAATTAGAGCTTTATATGTCCATCCAGAATATGGGCGAAGAGGGGTTGGGAGAAAACTTGCTGAGCTTGCCATTCAAAACTGCAAGGATAGCGGTTATCAAAGGGTTGTTCTTTGGGTATTGGACTCTAATGAGCCGGCTCAGAGGTTTTATCAATCCTTAGGCTTTCAATTAGATGGCGGCGTGAAGATTGACAAGAGAATTCAGGAATGTGAATTAAAGCAAATTCGCTTCTCTAAGAAGCTCTAAGGGTCATAGTTTCTGTTGTTTCGGACGGACGTAGCGACCCATCAGCTCTACTTTCTCTAACACTTGCCCTTCCATGGCAGCTTCGACCTCTGTTTTGGTTGCTCCGGGTTTTAATTTTAGGAAGCCCTTGAGAGCATAGAGCTTGAAAAAATACCGATGCTCGCGGTCCGGAGGACAAGGGCCTTGATAACGCTGCGCATGATCTGTATTGTTTCCTTGGATTCCCGGAGGGGTTGATTTTTCTTTCAATATCCGTGTGTCAGCAGGCATGTCGTAAACCACCCAGTGAACCCACATCTGATCTTTTCTGACAAACGCAGGGACATCAGGATCATCCATGATTAGTACCAGCGACTTGGTGCCAGCAGGGACATCTTTAATTTCTAAAGGAGGATTGATGTCTTTGCCATCGCAGGTATAAACAGTGGGGATAGAACCGCCATTTTCAAAAGCCGGGCTTATGAGTTGCATGAGAACCTCTCCCCGTAATAAGTTTCAGTCGATTTTCGGGTTCTTTTGAGCCGGGTTTCGACTTTTTTGGAGGGGATTATATAAACTTGCGTATATTATCCCCTCCAAAAAAGTCGAAACCCGGCCAAAATAATCCAGAAAATCGACGAAAATTATTACGGGGAGAGGTTCATGAAACCTCCCTTTTTTTGGGTTTATCAGGAATAACTTCGGTAATGAGTGTGGGCTTCTTGTCAAAAAATTTGACTAAAAGCGGTTGCCGGAGGTCAATCCAAAGGGTTCCCTTTTCTTTTTGTATTTCAATCAGACCGGCAGGAACTATCCGTCCTGTTGAGAAAATTTGTAAAGTTAACGTCGATTTTGTTTGATCTCGAAACTTGAACTGCGTCACCCCTTTAAGCACGACTGTCTTGTTGCGCAAGATTTTTTCGGAGCTTTTGCTGCTAACGCATAATCGATTCCGATCCTTCGTCAAGATAAGTTCTATATCTGACTGTAAAGCCAGCGCCTCAATTTGAAGCTCTTGGATAAAATTGTAGAGTTCATCGCTCTCAGCTTGACGCCGGTGCTGGGCTAATAAATCGTTCAAAGACCAGGTGCCCAAAACCGCCATCATTCCGATGAGGGCAATCACAATGACAACTTCCAGCAATGTCAACGATCTATTCTTCTGTTTCAACCGGAGGTTCATCGGAATCTTCGGTGTGATGCGTTCTTTTATACTCTTCATATTTTCGAGAAGTGACAACAACTTGTTCTTGGCCTTTAACTTTCCGAATGGCATAAAATTCACTCCAGCCATCTTTGATAAATTTCTTTATTTGCTGTGAAGAAACCAGCCCGGAATTGGCAATGCACGCTTGGACTTCATCTCTGTTGTCACTGTGATCACGGGCAACTTGCAGAGCTCTTCTCGTGCCTTGTTGAATTTCAAGATTGAGGATATCTTCGAGTTTTTTCGCGCCCTCTTTGGAAGCAAACGCTTTCCCCTTATCTAAAGTGCCTTTCAAGTTATAGCTGACCACGCCTCCGATGAGCCCAATCAGCAGGATCACGATCATGATCTCAAGTAAAGTAATTGCTCTTTTCTTTTTCATCTTATTCCTTATGTTTGCAGTGCTGAACCGACATCTGTCATCGGAATTAAAATCGAAAGAAGCACAAGGCCGACGATGAGCCCAAGCAGAAGAAGCAAAGCAGGTTGTAAAAAGGCGGTAAACTGCTGAAGCCTCTTCTCAAGGTTTTCTTCACAGATGTTGGCTATATCTTGTAACATAAATGCGGTTTTTCCTGTCTCTTCGGCAATGGCGAGCATCCGCGGAACGATGGAAGGGATTAGGGGAGATGCTTTTAATTCTTGGCTTAACGGTTTTCCTTCACTGACTTTTTGCTGAGCGCTCAAAATCACTTCTTCCAAAAGTCGATTTTTCATGACGTGGCGCGAAAGCTGCAATGTCTGCAAAATCGGCAGACCGCCGGAGAGTAAAAGGGAAGATGTCCGGCAAAAGCGGATGGTCGCTGCTTCACGTAAAAATTCTCCGATGAAGGGGAGTGTTAAAAGAACGCCGTCTAATTTTTGACGAAGGGCTGGATGTTTGATACATGCTGCAATTGCCGCAGCAAAAAGGAGAAGGCCGACCAAGATCACCGCTCCTTGGGCATGAACAAAATCGCTGGCTCCAAACACAAACCGAGTGATCGGGTGAAGATCGCGTCCCTCAAAAAGATTTTTCATAGAAGGGATCACAAAAAGCAACAGCGCGGTAAACACTAGAGCGCAAAATCCTCCTAAAAAAACGGGATATGCGGCGGCGGAAAATAACTGCTTCTTTAGTTTTTGTTGCCTATCAAGGAGTGCACAGAGCTCTTCAAAGACCGTTGGAAGGGAAGCGGTTTGCTCTCCTGCATGCACCATCGCGGTATAGATCGGATCGAAGCTTTGAGGATATTTTCTCAATGCTTCTGAAAGCGATAATCCATTTTTTAGGCTGTCGCAAAGGTCCATCAACAGAGGATGGAACCGATGGTGATGGTATTTTTCCTCGATAATTACCAAACTTTCGAAGAGAGGAATCCCCGCACAGAGCAGCTGCTGGAGCATCCGCGTTAGATCAAGTAAAAAGGGGAAAGGGATAGTAATTTCTTTTTTTTTCTCTTGAAAAAGATCGAGATGAACGACGAGGATTTGTTCTTTTCGGAGTTTTTCTTTGGCAGAGTGAACCGAATCGGCGTCAATAACACCGGAGATTTTTTTGCCCGTCGTAGAAAGCGCCTGGTAACGATAGAGCATCAGTCTCCTTCGCAGCCGCGGGTAACACGTAACACTTCAGCAGAGGTTGTCACTCCATTTAAAACAAGCTCGGCTCCTGCCGCTCGGAGGGGGACCATGCCGTGCTCAAGAGCGACTTCTCTGAGCTCAACGGCGTCTCCGCTTTTCAAGATCTGTTGTTTAACAGCGTGATTCATGACCATGAGCTCATAAATGCCGTGCCGTCCTTTATATCCAAGATCAAAACAGTTGCTGCATCCGCGCCCGCGATAGAAAGGCTGCGCTACCTCGATCCCGAGTTCTTTGCATTCAAGCTGGGTGGGCAGATAACTTTCTTTGCAATGAGGGCAAATGGTGCGCACAAGGCGCTGCGCTAAAACCCCGACAACCGTCGATGAGAGCAAATAAGCCTCAGTTCCCATCTCAACAAGCCGCGTTAGGGCAGAAGGGGCATCATTGGTGTGAAGCGTGCTGAGAACGAGGTGGCCTGTGAGGGACGCTTGAATCGCAATCTCGGCGGTTTCTTTATCGCGAATCTCCCCGATCATGATGATATCGGGATCTTGTCGCAAGATATGCCGAAGGCCTCTAGCAAAATCGAGATTGATTTTGGGATTGACGCCCACTTGGGCCATATTTTGCAGTTTATATTCGACAGGATCTTCAATTGTCATGATGTTGACTTCAGGAGAATTGACATCGTTGATCGCGCTGTAGAGCGTCGTTGTTTTTCCACTTCCTGTCGGCCCGGTGACAAAAATAATCCCTTCGCTCAATTGGATCAGCTTATTGAATTTTTCTAGAACACTCGGCGGCATGCCCAAGCGATCTAATCCAAGAACGATATTGCTCTTGTCGAGAATCCTAAGAACAACTCTTTCTCCAAAAACAACGGGGATCGTACTGACACGAAAGTCGATCTCGCGTCCTCCAATTTTCAATTTAATTCGCCCATCTTGAGGAAGCCGTTGTTCGGCAATATCGAGGCGAGCTAAGACTTTAATCCGGGTGAGTAATTGTGGTTGGAGTTCTTTGGGAGGAACATGACGAAGCTGGAGAACGCCATCGATGCGGTACCGGATCACCAGCCCTTGTTCTGAAGGCTCAAAATGGATGTCAGAGGCTCCTTGCCCAATGGCTTCGGCCATCACCATATTCAGAAGACGAATAACCGGGGAATCGGCTGTTTGGGCAAGAAGATCGTATCCTTCTGTTTCGATCGCGCCTTCAGAACTGTTTTCTTTCAGCGTTGCGATCAGAGCCGAGGCTGCATCTTCTTTTTGGTGATAGCACTGTTCAATGGCAGCTTCTAAGGCCTGCTGCGGCGCGCAAATCTCACGTATTTTTTTTCCGGTATGGCAGCGGATTTCTTCTAAACTTTCCAGATCGAGAGGATTTTCCAAAGCAACGATCAAAACATCTTCTTTTTCATCGACGGGCAAAGCGAGCCGGCTTTTTGCCATTGTATAAGGGATCATTTGCACTTTATCACAAACAAACGGATACGAAGAGAGATCCGTTACATAGAGAATGTTAAATTCTTGGCACAGTATCTCTGATCTATCGTTCATGGCAGAAGAATGTCTTTAAGCTCTGTTTGAAAAATTTCTTGGCATTTTTTTCTCGCGCCTCATCGACGAGGACCAAAAATTCAGGGATATCTCCTGGTCTTTTCTTGAGCGCTTCTGTGCGGATGTGTTCCATCTCCGCTTTAGGGTCATAGACAATTTTGGGAGTGATGAAGAAAAAGAGCTCGGTATCATGGTCCATCAATCGGGTGGTGCCGAAAAATCTTCCTAAGAGAGGAATATCGCCGAAGAAAGGCACTTTCTCCTCATGATCTTCATGCGATTTGCGGCGAAGTCCGCCAAGTATAACGGTTTCTCCGTCGACAACACGGACTTCGTTTTCAATATGGCGCCGGTCGACATTCGGCTGTTTGTCTTTGTCATGTTTTGAGGTGGTATCGAAGGAAATATTGGTCTTTAGGGTCACCGCTCCTTTTTCTTCACCGGCCTCATCGGGCATATGGATAGTGGGTGTCAGAATAATGTTGATCCCGTATTGCGTTCTGGAAAACGACTTTTCAAAGGCAATCTGGCCGGTGCTCGTATTCATAGGGGCTGCGCCGTTGTTGATCGAAAGTTCTTCCATGATCGAAATGGCCGCAGGTGTCTGGTTTACCGTGATAATTGAAGGCGCTGCGTTAAGCTGAATATCGTCTTGGGTAAGTAAGAAATTATAAGCGATATCGAAATGGGGCGTATATTTATGGGCAGGACCGTGGAAGAAAAATTGCAAGACGCCTTTGCCGAATGTTGCTTTATCTTTCATATCGATGTCCGGCCCGCCGACGGGTCTATAAGTGACGCCGTTGTGGGTTTTGCCTAATTTCAAAAGATTGAGGCCAAAATTGTTATGGGAATTGATTCTTCTTTCGAAGAGCAACACCTCGAGCTGCACCATTTTTTTGGGAATATCGAGCTTTTTTAGAAGTTCTTTGATTTTTCCCAGTGTATCTCGCCGTATCGTCATTAAAACAGTGCCGGTCTTTGGATCGGGGATAAAATGGCCGGGAATATTTTGTTCAATTTCCACTTTGGTTGTGATTCCCGGATTGAGCGGCGGCGGCGTGATGACAAGCGGCTGTGTAGGAGGATACCCTTCCGGAGGAGACTTGGCGCCTTGGATAGTCGTGTGATAATTCACCTCTGTTTCCTGAGGAACACCTTCTTGCCCTGCGTAAATAAGGGAGCTGTAAACTTTTTCTAACGTTTGCGCAAGGTCATTCGGGTCGCTATGGCGGCAGGTGTAGAGATAGATTGTCATTTCTGACGGATTTTCTAATTGCTCCTCGGTCTCTTTGACGATTTTTTCTGCTCGGTCAACGGTCTCTTTCGAGCCGATGAACACAAGACTGTTGCTATTGCCAAGAGCAAAAATTCCAAGGCCTTCCTGTTCGGGCTTTCCAAAGGGCGCACGGCCTTTTTCTAATGCCTCGTTAAAGAAGGTCGTCAAGATTTTTTCCATCTCTTTGAGATGGATCTTACTGACGTGGACCACCCGTGTGACTTTTCCGTTATGCCCCTCCCAAACCTTATCGTAGAAGTCGATTAACTTTTCGACCTCTTCTTTTGCAGCAACGATCGCAATCTTATTGCCTAGTTGATGCACAAACGTCTGTTTGTTATCGGAAAATTTTTCAAAAAACTGGAAGACGGTTTTGACTTGTTCGACGGGAGGAATGACAAGATAACAGATACGGCTTCCATCGGGGGCTGCAGCTACTTGCTCTGGGCGATAAGCAATCGTTTGCACTGCGCCGAGGTCGAGTTTTAAAAGATAGAGCTGACGGGCATACGTATTGAGTTTTTTGAGTCCAAAACCGTTATGGTAAAGCATCATCTCCAAAAGATCTGTCCACGATTGGCGAGGGATGGGGATATTTGAATAGAGATTGAGTTTCATGGCAGCATACTCTGGAGGGATTACGTAAAGATAATCTGCCGATCCATACTCCATCACCAGCTGGCTTAAGGTAATCTCTTCTTGATCCCAGAGCGAATACGATTCACCATCTTGATTCCCTTCTTCCACAGCTGTTTGGCGCCACGATTCTTCTAAGAGTTGCTTTTCTTTTTTGAGCCGGTTGACTTCAGCCAAAATGGTTTGATAAGCCTCTTCATCGGCCTGCTCTTTGGCTAACCGATTTGCTTTGCCATACGCTTCTCTTAAGTTTTTTTTCAAAGACGCGAGTTGATCATTGAGAAAGGAGATATCGGTGCCGATCGAACTGTTTTTTTGAACAAGCGAGGCTTTTTTTTCAGAAATCGATTCCGCGCAAAGCAAAAGAGGAAGAAGAAATAATATACCCAAGGGACATGAAAAATTGGCTTTTGAAGCTGCGCGAAAATCCCCGCGATTCAAAAGCCAATTTTTCATGCTCCTTAGGTATAAACTTTTTTTCACTCTTTTTCTTCCCCGTCATTATTCTGGTGCTGGATAGAAGGCATTGTCATTTTATTTTTCGCAATGAGCGGGTGTTGTGGTGATCCACTTTTGCCAGAAGAAGAGGGCGGTTTTTTCTCAGTACTCACGACTAACGAGAGAGGCAGCGACTCTGTTCTCATTTTGTCAAAGCAGCGGCCCTTAAGGATGGTCTTACCTTTCATATTTTCGATTTTTTCAAAGATGAATAGCTCGCCTTGAATATCGTGATGGAGAAACGCTTCAAGATCTGCGGCCGTTTTAAGAGAGCGCCATCTCCGATCTGTCTTGATCCACCAGTCGCCTTCTTTGACGATCACCCTCCGCTTTCCTAACTGGCAGGTGATTTCAGAAGCCGAGCGAGGCCTGACCGATGTGATCGCCTCTTCTGCTTTCTGAAGCGGTTTTGAACTTTGGAGAGCCATATCGATCGTCGAAGAAACATAACCGGTGGAATTCCACACTTCAAACCGCACGCCTTGTCCGGAGGCCGACACGAATTTTGCAATGGGAGCCTCTTGCAAGACCGGTTTGCCGACTTTCCACTCATCTTGATCCCACCAAAGAAGGTCGCCCACTGAAAGAAAATAGACTTTATTGTCGATTTCGACCTTTTGTTTGGCGCATAGATCACGGTATTCATCGCCGCCCCACTGATGTAAAAAGAGGTCAGGCGCCCACATTTTTCCTTTTTTCAGCACTTGAACATACGTCTCTTCGTCTAAAGAAGAACCCAGAAACGGTGATGGGCTCAATACCACTTCCTCTTTCTTAGCTGGCGTCTCGATTTGCAAAAGAACATTCATGCCCGCCATGGGAAGTGGAATAAGGCTTAAATCGGTTTTTTCATCGGTAAATTTATAAGAGTTTCCATCTGCAGCCCCATCTGCAGCTAGGAAGAGTTTTTGCCCAGTAATTAACTGCTTTTGATCGCCGGAAGTTTTGAGTCCGATGGAGACCATCGAAAGAGCTCCGCTATCGGGACGCGTATTTTTGCCGAGAACCACGAGCTCTTTGATAAGAGGTTCAAATTCAGGGCTAACTCCTCTAAGCGAAAGCGCAAAAGCTCCTTGACCAATCTTCAGAGAATCGAATGAAGGATACGGCGCGCTGCGGGAAAAAGAATCTTCGCCGTCTCGGTGCACCCCAAATAAAACCAGCCAAACAATCGAAAACAAAGCCGCAGCAAGCATGACGACTCCCTGTGGAAGCCAAGCTTGCAGATCTTTTTTTCGATTGGTCGGTTTAAAAAGCTCCATTATGTGCCAAAGTGTAGGGGATTTGGCCAATATTTTAAAGAGGATGAATGACAGTTACATTTACAGAGCCTTCTTCTCCTTGGACAGTAACGACTCTTTAAGATTTAACACCGAGTTTTTTAATTTCATTACCAGCAGCACGAATCGCTTGATCAGTGTTATGTTCCGCATTTGGCAGGCAAATGAAGACTTTTTTGTCTGTGATTTTTTGCTCAATGAGAGCATGCCCCAAGCTAGATTTAGATTGAATAGGGCCATCTGTCTGAAAATCCTCAGGCTTTGGAAGTTCTCCCCGAGGAATAGCTCTATGGCTTGCCTGGACGACGACTTGCACGATTCCAAGTTTTTGAAGTTTTTTTGCGGCGGCAACAGAGTCCATTTCACATCCGACAAGTTGGACTAGCTTTTCCACAATCCACTCGAGACAAGATGAAATTTGACCGGCAGTTTTTCCACAAATATTGCTTGCGCTATCGAAAGACATTTGAGAAACAGCCAGATAATTAACATCCTTTTTAAATTCATGCTGTAGAATCGCCTGCCCTATCGCTGCACCCCCCAATGAGCGCCCTGCGATGACGATATTCTTTGCTTTAAGAGCTGTTTCTAAGAAAGAGATCCCTACTTGTTGAGCATCGCCCATACTTTTGGGGGTTGCCTGTCCTTGGTTTTTTCCTATAGCAGGTCCGTTGATCATGAGGACATTGTAGCTAAAAGAGCGATACATTGTGGCAATATATTCTTCCGGTAGGTATATCTGATGGGGGTAGTGGTTTAGTATCCAATACTCGATGGGTGAGCTATTTCCAGTTGCTTGCAGCGCCCAATTGCCGTTGTTGATCGTTTTTTTATGGCCAACGAGGAATCCACTGTATCGGACCCCGTTTTTCTCTAGAACTACATCTCGGCAAATCCATTCACCAAAGTTGTGCTCAGCAATTCCTTTTCTTACCTTATTTAGCTGTCGTTCATCACACCCGGGAAGAAATCGTCTAAAAATACGACTCTGGAGCGGATAAAGAGGAATCATGACGATACGCTGTAAAATATACCGGGCGGTCGTTGAGTAAAAAACAGCTTTCGCAATCAAGTTTCCCTTATGGAGGATAGACTCGGTGAAAACTTTTCCGGATAAATCTCGGCACCTGGCGACGAAGTTAGAGTCCATCGCTTCTTTCAAAAATTGAACATTGCTATTTTGGAGAGCTTGCAACAGGAGTTTTGCTAGATCCTGGACGCGAGTGCCACCAAAGTAATAAACCCCGTAGAAAATCACAGCTGATGAGAATACAAATTGCGCTGCCGATCTTACATGATCCAACCAAGTGGTATCCCGAAAGGAGAAATCAACACAGCGAGCTGACAACGGGTCTGTGAAGTCTTTGTCTTTATTTTTAAAATTAGTCCAATCTTCTGCTGGCTTTTGATTGCCTTCCCGAGGAAAATATTGATCATATAAAGGCGAAACAATTGCTTTTATTGACACTGAACCACTTGACAGCCCATTGTCTTTGGGCGAAGTTGTTCTACTGCACGTAACATAATTGCACGCTCTTGTTCATTAGCAACAGCAATGCTCCCATTCTCAGCTCGGCCTCTTTTATTTAAAATATCTATAGCTTGTTTGACAACACGGTTCGGTATGAGATCTTCGATGGTAATACGCTCGCGAGAAATAGGGCAGGTATTATTTTCCTGTAGCCATTCCTTAATTTTTTCTCTTTCGAAAGTGTGCCCACATTTATCAATAACAGGATCCACCACTTCTCCGAGAGAAATAGACCATATCCGCAGAGTTTCGAGTTCCTCAGCGCTTTTATGGTCCCCCCGTCGACGAATGGAGTCATGACCCCAAAACCAGGACCAACGAGGGATTTTATATCCAACTTCGAAAGGCCACTCATGAAGATACTCAATATCCGCACGAGTTTCAATACGAGATGTCCTTAGATCTCGTATTTTGGCTAGAATCCACGTGAAATAATTTTTACTAGCGATTAAAGTGTCGGTATCGCGATAACACTTATACAAATGATCTACAACGGATTGTGCTTCCAGTTTGTCAGGAGTCGTATTAGATGGCCAGACTGATGGACAGCGAATACGAATAATCGAAACAACTTTCTCAGCCAGTGCGTTTAGAGATACAGAGTCTTCTTCTCCTTGGACAGTAATGACTCGTTCACCCCAAAAAGTGATGTCTAAACGAATGTTTTGGCCATGAATCAGTGTATTTAATTGTGAAAATTTACATTCGGAGACTGGCGCTGTGAGAAAAGTTTTTAGACTTTGTATGGTTGTCATAGTGCCTCCTATATTTCGAGCAAACGTTTCTTATTCGAAGTCACGAATCCTTTAAAACAATAACTTTTACATGCAAGTTCAAATACTTAACAGCACCATTGGGAGTTATGATAGGTAAAGGAAGTTGAAAATGTATCCCCGCTTTTGATAGCTGTTCAACAGCCCAGCTTAAACAATCGTAGCGGCTCGCAAGTTTATTAGAAGTCATCGCGCCAGTCAACCAAAGCATTGGAAGCATCATAGAAGCAGTCATTTGTAAAGTTTTCATGGAGCCTTCCATCACGAGGGGAGTAATGGAACTCTCCATTATGGAACGGGCTGCTGTTTGGGAGACCCCTATGGCACGCTTCAACACATAAGAAGCAGTCGTTTGTAATAGTCCTATTGTAACCCCAGGATCGGAAAAGAAAAAATGACGGAATGCACTCTCATGGTTATGTGTGAAAAATTGATAATATCGATAACAGCAATAATAGAAAATCGGCAATGAGACCAATATAAAAGACCGTGAGATAAAAGACGTAATTTTAAATATGCCGTTTCCAAGAGTAAAAGGCACCATCTGACGCTCTTGCTGTGCTTTTTGTGCGAGAACCAGTATGTTTTCAACAGCGGCTCTAGCCCTTCTCCAGGTAGGACCGTTGCGTATATCTTCACGCTTAACCCGTTCTAAAACTTCTACTCTAGCCCCACTGGGGAATTTGGTTGTGTCTTCTTCCTCGGGCTTTTTGGTAATATGGACATATTTCATGAATTGGCGGCCCTCATTTACTCCTTCACATGCAATCATGGCATGGCCGGCTGAAATGCGCCTGTTTGAAAACTCTTGTTTTGTGCTTATCAGGGTGACAGCCCAATGATTTTCATCCAAAGAGACACTTGTATCGAAAATACTATTAGGTCGGCTTAAAATGGTTAAAGCTAAGGACTGCACTTGACCATCTGAATCGAGAGAGACTTCAATCCGATGATTTGCATAAAAGGAAACGTAGTAACGATTGCAAAGGACATTGATAAGACACTCTTGAAGGTCTCCTTCTATCTTTTGAACCTCGATTATTTTCGTCGAGTTATCTTGTTCATTAAAAATTCCCCAGCGCACCTTATCAACGGTTTTGGTGCTAGAATCTCCCCGGCCAAATAAGGCGACTTTTAAGTGATCTACTCCAACATACTGCTCCAGTTGTTTTATCTGGGCAGTAGATTGAAGAACAGGAGTGAATGAAGACGGCTCAATGCTGTGCTGGAGATTGTCCTGAATGACATCATGAAATAGAGAAACAATAACATCAATCCAGTTGATATTAGAATATAAGTGAGAAGGGATTTCTACAGGGCTGGACTGCCCATCTTCTATTCTATATTTTAATTTCGCACTTGTTTCATTACGTTGACGAAAGAGCAAAATTTGCTTGCCATTCACATTCCATCGATCTACTTCATAAGATGTTACAGCAGTCATAAAATCCTGTGGTTTAACACAAAGAACTTAAATAATTGGATGTTTTTTCAACACAATCACCCGCTTTTCTAGCAAATGTTTGAGGGCGAAGTTGTTCTACTGCACGTGACACAATTGCACGCTCTTGTTCATTAGCAACAACAACGCTTCCATCCTCTGCTAAGCCTCTTTTTTTTAAAATCTCTCTGGCTTGTTTAACTACGCGGTTTGGAATGAGGTCTCCTCCGATAGTATGTGCGCGGCAAACTGGGCAAGTGTTCTTGCTTTGCAGCCAAAGCTCAATTTTTTTTCTTTCGAAAGTGTGGCCGCATTTATTTATCACAGGATCTTCCAGTTCTTCGAGAGTAATAGAACATGTCAACAGAGTTTCGAGTTCCTTAATGCTTTTTTGGGCGCCTGTGATTTGCGTACTTAATGTCGTAGCCATAAGATCCTCCTTGTTAAGATGAGAAAAATGATAGTCGTGATTAAAGATTTTGATCAATAGGCGATCAAAAAAACTAATGGTTTGCAAAAAAGATTAGCAATCATTAGATTGAAAAAAAGAAATGGAGTAGACGTTTATGGACGGTAACAAGAAAGGTGTGTCGGTAAAAGAAATCGAAGAATTTACCAAGAAACACCGATATGAAGTGTTCTTTTGCGCATTGTTTGTTTTAACCTGCATCTTCAGCCTCGCCGGCCACTTTGGCACCGGGTGGAGCATTTTCTTTGCGATGGGCGCCGCCATTATTGGTACCATTTTTCCGACCAAATCAGATGCTTTGTTGAAGTCGGTATTTAAATTCATCTTCAAGCAAGACAAAACAATTCAGATTGTCTTGGGCGCAGTCTCACTACTTTTGGCGATTTTTATGCCTTTCATCATCTTCTTAGTCATCGGCCTGATTGGCGGACGCATGATGAACATGATGGCATCCGATTCAACGAAGAGTTAATTCAGAGCATGACCTAAAACGTCTTCTCTATATTTGATATAGTCTAGAAGGGAAATTTCTTGGTTTTGAAAGTTTTGTCCAAGCAGGAGATACGCTTCCGGATCGTACGTTCTTGATGTAGGCTGAGCTCCTGTAGACTGAGCCCCTGTAGTCTGTGGCCAGCCTGCATTTTTTTTCATTTCAGCCCAGGCGCTCAACTCTCCCTTAGGGGTTCCTGCAACCTTTTCCAACATCGCAATGCGGAGAAGATTATACGCGTACAAGATACAGCCGTGCCGTACAAGTTCGCTTTTCTTTTCCCAAAAACGGTCGTCGGAATCCATCGATGCTTTCAAGGCTTTTGCATTTTGCAAAGCTTCGTCTAATTTCTGGTCGGCAATCAGCAAAGAACAAGAAGAAAAATCTTTGTAATAGGGAGAAAAATCGCCGATCCGCTTCAAGGTTGCTTTTCCATAGCTGGTCGCTAGCCCTTTTTCGCTGCTGCTCAGCAGTTTTTGCGCAATTGCTCCATCATACTTCGCATGCAACTCAGGATGCTTTCGGATGAGTTTTTGCAACTGAATCAGATGATCGTTTTTATCCCCTTCCCAATGGTGATAGGCCATCTCTGCAGCCAAATAGTCGACTTGTGCATCGCCCTTGATCCATTTTGAGATTCCAATTGCACCGGCAGCAATAAAAGCGGCCACCCCTGCAACGGTCAGCAGATGTGTTTTGACCCAATCAATGCTTTGTTTTTTAACAAAACCGAATTTTCCGAAGGGGATTTCTTCAATCATACCAATCATTTTACCGAAGTTGGCAATAAGAGAAAAGAAGTTCGAATCTAATATCCAATGATTAGTGTGAAAATAGAGGCAATGGGCGTAATCAGCGCTGTAATTCCTCGGTCAATGCGATGTACTTGGCGCTGATAGCCTTTACCAGCGGAATACGACAGAGAAAGGGATACGCTATGTGCAAGATTATCTGCTAAAGAGAATGAAAACATTCCCCCAACGAAACGGCAAACGGCATTCGCTACCAAGTATGCGTCTAATTCCTTCACTGGTCCTTTCACCCATGAAATTGCAGGAGAAACTAATAAATTAAGAAACCCCTTATGCAGAAGCACTATACCAGTGGTAATCTTAATTGCATCCAAGAAAAAAATGGAAACCTTGGAAGCCAAAAGCATAGAGCCTCCCAGTGCGACAGTACAGACACCCGCAGCCGCCAATGAGGATGCTTGCTGATTCATCAAATAGGAAACAGCAATAAACCCAGCGATTCCGACGCCAATCTTAGCGGCTCCAATGCATAGCTTTTCAACGTGTTTTCGTGCTGACTCGAAGTTAAGAGAGTGATAAGACTCGTCTTGTCCACTAACTAAAATAGATACAGAGTTAAATAAACTTGAAATGCTTGTCATAATAACACATATTATAACAAACAATCTAGTTTGTTTAAACACGTAATTATAGAAAAACATTATTTTAATGTTAAATATAATTTTATATTAACGCTTTAAAAAGACCTGCTCCATTTGATCCAAGGTGTGCTTCAGGGTGTACTGCTTATCCACCAGCCTAGCAGCCGCCTCTCCATAGGCCTTGCGGAGCTCTGGGTCGGAGGCTAGGCGTAAAACCGCCTCGGCCACCTTTTGAGGAGAGGAAGGGGGAACTTGGATCCCTGTCATCCCATCCAAACAGACCTCAGGCAGCCCTCCAATGGTGGTGGTAATGAGAGGTTTATTAAGATACGCCGCTTGAAGAGAGGCCTGGGAAATTCCTTCATGGGCCGTACTTAAAAGAGTAAAAATATCAAGAGCGGCAACGGCAGTATACGGATCATCAAGATGTCCTGTAAAAACCAGCGGCGTCGATGCATCAACAAGCGGCTTGAAATTCTCAATATACCCCCCCCCGACAACGACCCATTTCAGATGGGGAAGCCCTTTTAAAAGCCGGGCCGCTTCAATCAGATCTTGGATCCCTTTCCAGGAACGGACCACACAGACTGTCCCGATTAGAATATCGCTCTCTTTCACACCCAAACGGTCTCGAAATTCTTGGACCTTCTTCGGATCAACGGAAAAAGGTTCCACCCCAGTCGGAATGCACTTAAAATGGGAAGACGGTAAACGGGCAAGCTCAGCAATTTTAGGGATGATCCCCGAAGATGTAGTGACAATAAAGTCTGCTAAGCAGCGGTAGAGTAAAAAGGCATTGAGCCTTCCCCGGACAGCCGTTGAAAGATGGCGTGTTCGAACCACTTTGCAGCGACCGATTCGTCCAGCGATTCCCCCCAGCCACGCATCTAAGGAAGAGTGGGTATTGACGACGTTAATTTTATTCTTTCGGATGATGGCCACAAGGTCTCGCACCGCTCTCAGCGCTTTGCTCCGTTTGAAATCGATCTCATAAACGGTAAATCCCGCTTTCCTAGCATGTTCGACCAGCTTGCCTCCGCAGACAACGGCAAAAATAATCTCATGGCCGCGGCTCCGAAGGCCGATTGCTTCTTTCAGAATCCGGATCTCTTGGCCGCCCCATCCGTTGGAGCTTTCAGTGTGTAAAATAGGCATCTTTAACCTGAGTTTTGGGTTCAGTTTATAGAGGATTGTTGCAGATTTCGAGACAATTTTTGTACATTTTGGCACGTTCAATAAGGCTCTATGAAATGAACTCAAAACTCAGGCTTTTAAGCTCCTTCAAAATGCGGCGATGACCGGAAGAGAACGGAAGCAAGATCAACTCGTGCCATTTTTTCCATTCAAAGCCGTCTAAATTTTTTTTCTCCAAACTTTCATAAATTGTGGGATACAATGTGGCATTATACCTGGTAAACCCATGTTTGACGAGAGGAAGCTCTCTCCTCTTTTTTAAAGTCAGGTCTAAAGCCAATCTTTCATTTAACAGAGCATAAGGAAATTCATAGAGTCCCGCCATGACCTTTCCTTCTTTTTCCTGCCTCACAAGAATCTCATCTTTCCAGTGGACAACGGCCACTTGCCGCTCTAAACAGATCGTTTGCGGCCGCTTTCTCTTCAGTGGAAAATCTTCGGTCTGCCCTTGCCGGTACGCCTGGCATTGATCGATCAGTGGGCATTCTGAGCATTTTGGAGCTCGCTGACAAACCTTCGCTCCGAGCTCAATGAGCCCTTCCATTGTCACCCATGGCTGCTCCTCGGAAAGGACCGCTAAAGTCAGCGCTTCATAGTGCTGCCGCTGAGCGCAAACTTTATCCGATGCAAAGAAACGGGAAAGAACCCTGACGACATTTCCATCAACGGCAGCCGCTCTCTTTTGAAAAGCAAAACTTAGCACAGCTCCAATCGTATAGGGGCCAAATCCCGGAAGTTTGTCCAACGCCTCGTAAGTGGACGGGAGCTCTCCTTGAAACTCTTTCATCACGATTTGAGCCGCTTTATGCAGATTTCTTGCCCGGCTATAATAACCGAGGCCCTCCCACGCCTTGATGACTTCGTCAAGCGAAGCTTTAGCCAGTGCTTGGACGGTGGGAAATTTTTGCATCCAGCTGTTGAAATACGGGATGACAACGGCGACTTGCGTCTGCTGCAACATCACTTCCGAGATCCAGACGCGATAGGGAGTTTTGCTCTCCCTCCAAGGAAGATCGCGCTGGTGCTCTAAAAACCATTTGTCCAGCTGTCCCAGCTGTCCCGGCTTTCTTGGGGCATTCTTTTCCATCCCCAACATCATACCACAGCTTCCTCTCCTTGCAAATCGATTAAAATATACTGTGGTCGGCTTGAAAATATGAATTTAGGCTTTCACGCAGCCCAAATTCATATTTTCAAGCCGACCTCAGTATAAATACTTTGCGCTTCTGGCACGCCATTTGCATGACTCTTCCTTGACACACAATAGGAGTTAAAAATGGCCACGGAATGGACAAAACACCACACAGATCTCCAAAACATAATGAAAAAAGAAATCGATACCATGCGAGAGCTCCTCGGCAACTTGCACCAAGAAGAGATGCTCATCATCCAAAAAGAGGTGTCGCATTGGAAGCAACTCATGGAAGAGCGCGGCCATTTGATCGAGCAGCTGAGCTACTTGCGTCAGGACCGGATCGCCGCCACTGGAATTCTCGAAGCCATCAACAATGCTCATCCCAATGTACCACTTGAAGAGCTTCTTCCCCCTGACAGTGAAAATAGCTGCGAACTTCTAGCTCTCAGAGACCAGATGTTTGCCCTGCTAGACCGGATGAATCTTCAATGCAGCCGTAATGAAATGTTGTCCCATCTGTCCCGCCATCAGGCCGCTTCCCAACCTCACCCTGGGCCTCTACTGGAACCGGAGCAGGGAAAGAAAGCCAAGATCTCTATTGCGACCCTACCACCAGAAGATTACAATAACAGGAATGCTTCCTAGAGACTGTTGTCGAATTAAGGCTTCGTCCATTTTATGGATTATTTTGGCCTTTTTTAGGCTTGCATGAGAAGGTCCATATACGTAAGTTGATATGAACCTTCTCATGCAAGCCTAATAAGAAGGCTCAAAAGAACCATAAAATGGATAGAAGCTTAATTCGACAACAGTCTCCAAGAGCCGCAGGGTTCATTTACGGCCCCCTAGAACACCATCTTGATCATCTGGCCCCTTTTTGCAGCCTGATGCAAATTCCTCTCATCCTGACCGATGAAGAGCTGCTCCAAACAGCCAGGCACTATTATCCCAATCTTACCCTGCTCCATTGGAACTGTTTAGAGGCTCCTTTTGAAATCGTCCAAGTCTTTGATACCCTTTTTTATTCAACGCCCCGCTGCATGTTCGATGAAATCTTTTTTATCGCCGAAGCGACCTTTAGAAAAAAATTGAAGACAATCTGGCTTCCTCATGGCAACTCCGATAAAGGACATGCCTCCCTCCTTATGGAAGGGCTCAAAGAGGAAGAAACACTCCTTGTCTATGGCCCTAAAATGATCGATTTTCTAGAGACTAAACAAGTTTTTAAACCTTCGATTTCTCTCGGTAATTTCAGACTGGAGTACTACCGCAGGCACAAACCCTTTTATGAGGCTCTCATTCAGAAATTAGCCCTGCCTGCAAAGAAAACCATCCTGTATGCCCCCACTTGGCAAGATGAGGAAAATTCCACCTCATTTTTCATGGTTGCAGACTGTCTCATTGAGCAGCTGCCCCCCGAAACCCTCCTTTTAATCAAGCTCCACCCCAACCTCGAAAAAGATATCCGAGTGATCCAATTCAAACTGCAGCATGAGAGTCACCCTTATATCCGCTTTCTTACTGGCTTTACGCCCGTATATCCAATCCTTGAAAAAGCAGATCTCTACCTAGGGGATCTTTCTTCCGTGGGCTACGATTTTTTAACTTTTAACCGGCCGATGTTCTTTTTCAATCTCACCCACCGCGACCCATCAGACCCTGGGCTCTATCTTCATCGTTGTGGAGAGACAATCCAGCCCGATCAAATATTTCATGACGTAGATCAGGATCAATCCCATTTGACACCGATGCGACAGGCCACTTATGCTTATACATTCGGGGAAGAGCAAAATTGGGACGTTGTCCAACAACAAATCGCACATCTTTTAGGGTAAAGCAGCTTGACATTGAACCGCTCCATCGCCATTCATACAGGCCCGGCACACTATTTGGACCACCTTGGGGTCTTATGCATTGAGCTGGGCATTCCTCTTCTTGTCACTGAAGCAGCTACCTATCAAGCTGCCCGGAAATATTATCCGCAGCTCGATTGCACGCTCATGGACCTTCAAGCTCTCTCTTTAACGTATTTAGCAGAGCATTACGATGTAATTTTTGAATCGGGACACCGGTGGGCATTAGAACTTTTGCCTCTTTTTGAACTGCTGCTAAAAAAGAAGATGCGAATTGTGTATTGCCCCCACGGAAATTCCGATAAAGGCCATTCGCAGGATCCGCTACCCAAAGACATTTCCTTGGTCTATGGTGAGCATATGCTAGATCATCTCAAGAAGACAAAGAGTCTTGTGACAACCTCTTCAACGGTAGTGACAGGAAATTATCGGTACCGGTACTACAAAAAAAACCAAACCTTCTATGACAATCTACTCCAGGAAGAGCTCAAAGGGAAATTAGATCCTCGCAAAAAAACGGTCTTCTATGCCCCTTCTTGGCCCGATGGAGAAAATCACTCTTCTTTTTTGCCGTGCGCACAAAAAGTTCTTCAAGAAGTGGGCGAGTATTACAACGTTATGATCCGGTGGCATCCTTTTTTGGACGACCTGCATCCCGTTGAAACACATCAATTGCGCGGGGAGTTTGATCGACGTCACGATATTGCATTCTTATCCGACTTTCCTTGTATCTATCCCATTCTCAATGCCTCCGATGGCTATCTTGGAGATTTTTCTTCGATTGGATACGACTTTTTGACCTTCAACAAACCGCTTTTCTTTTTAGACACCCATTTCGGCAACCTTTATCAATGCGGACACCGATTGGACCTAGATCACCATTTAGGCAAAGCCATTACAGAGGATGAGCACAACTTCGAAACGGAAATTAAAGCGACTTACAGTTATGTTTTCGGAGAGTTTAAGGAAAGCGAAACGATTTTGAGCGAAATCAAAAAAGCCCTATCTGGTGATAGGGCTCCTTGGATCTCAGTACTGAGATAGAAAACTATTTGCAGCCAGTGCAAGACTTTTTGTCTTGAGGAGCAGTTTTGCTTTCTTCCGTTTTTTTTGCTTTGGCAGCTTCAGCTTTTGCCATTTCTTCTGCAGCAACTTCTTTTTTCGCGTCAACAGCAGCAACTTCTTTGTCTGTTTTCACTTCAACAACATCGTTAGCTGACAAGAGAGACATTCCTAACACGCCTAATGACAAAACAAATAATTTTGATTTCATAATGAACCTCCACATTGGTTTTTAATATGAATAGAACGAAGAATAGAAAAAAACGAGTTCTTCGTCAATGGTTTTGCGTTGTGATGAGGTCATATTTTTAACATGACCCTTGCTCAATTAATCAATATAAAATTTATTGGGATAGGTTCATAGGTGGAAGAACCGTCACGCAGGAGATGTTATCAAAATTTTCAATTAACGAAATAGCCTCTAATTCGTAAGCGGTGGCTCCTTCGCTTAAAGGAAAAACTTTAGCGACCTGTCCCGCCCGTAATCCTGCAGGGAAAATTCCATCCATTCCTGTCGTGACTAGAATATCCCCCTTTTTGACTAAGGGAATCGTCGATTTGAGATCCTGCGCAGCCCCCTCTTCATCCTCGAAATCGTAGTTAAATCCGACTCCTTGTAAAAGCGCATGCCTGCCCCGAAATAAAGAGGACCGTATCCCGCGCAGCTCGCCCTTGGCAAGATACTCCGTGAACCCGCTAGGACTCAGTTTTTGATAAAGCTCTTTTAACTCTTTTTTAACCGGATAGTCCATCTCTTCAAAACACTCCAACATCTCGATGAGTTTTTTTGCCTGCTGAGCTACCACGTGTTTTTGCTGGCTGCCTCTTAAGATGCGTACCGAAGGAGCAATGGTTGCATCGGTGATGAGCCTGACTCTTGAGCGGTACTCACCGACATATTCGATGATGCCGAGCAAAGAAGTCCCGGCCACAACAGGACTATTTTTAGCGACCACTGTTTTGCCGAGATCTTGATTTGTTTTTTCTCCCAAATTGATCCAAAAAGAGCTGCTCCACGATGCCGTCTCGCGAAAAATCACTTTTCCGATCACCGCTGGCGTGTAAAGATCGATCAGCCTAAAAATTTCGGCTTTTCTTCTCTTTGCATAGGCATCGTCGTGAACAAACCGTTTTAAAAGCTCGGCCTCTTCGCCCACGAGTTTTTCCAGGTCAACTTGCGCTTTGAGCAGTTCAACTTGATGCCGGAGATGATGGTTTTCTAACTTCAATCCTTCCAGCTCGCTCTTCGTTTCCGGAGAAGTGTAATATCCGCCTGATGGCCAAACCGCCGCAAACTTAAATATCGTTTCTTTTGCGCTTGAAAAACCCAGCCACGAAGGAGATAGCGCTGCCACCGACATCGAGCGGATCCGATCTGCAGCCCTCGTCGGCAAACTCAGCTGGCATAGAACAAATAGAGCGATGAACAGGTACGTATAACGCTTCACATCCTCAGCATAAGAGGTGGGCGACAAAAGAACAAGATGCGCTAAGAGACTGTTAACGGATTTAGGTTTCGTCGCTTTTTTGAAAATTTGCCAAAAATTCTCAAAAAAGCGACGAAACCTAAATCCGTTAACAGTCTCTAAGTCACAGAAGTGATAGCATCGACGACAGTCAGAAGATTTTCGTCAGATAAACCGGCAAGATTAAGGCGACCATCGAGCGGCATATAGATCGCAAATTCTTTCTGCAGACGCTGTACTTCTTCTTTTTGAAGCCCTGAAAAACAAAACATCCCTACCCGATCTGCTAAATAGAGATAATTCCGTTTCAATGAACGGGACGACAATGCCTCAATAAAAGCTCTCCGCATTTTTTCAATGCGGGATTGCATTCCTGCTACCTCTTGCTCCCACATTTTTTTCAGCTTCGGCTCGGATAAAATATGCGCAACGATTGCAGCTCCGTGACGAGGTGGGTTCGAATAATTCGTCCGAACGATAACCTTGAGTTTCGATTGCACAGCTTCTGCGACTTTAGGCGACTGGGCAACCACATAAAGAGCGCCTATTCTCTCAGAGTAAAGCCCAAAGTTTTTGGAATGCGAACACGCGACCAGCATCTCGATACCTTCCGCGGCAAAAAGCCGGATCGCTTTAGCATCTTCTTCCATTGAGCTACCAAATCCTTGATAAGCAAAGTCGAAAAACGGCAGCAATCCATTTTCTTTGAAGATCTTCAGCACAACCTTCCATTGATCCAGCGATAGATCAGCTCCCGTCGGATTGTGGCAGCAGGCATGAAGAATTACAGCCGCTCCAGGTGTCACTTTTTTTAGATACTGCACCATTCGATCGAATTCTAATGTCTGGCCTCGGATGTCGTAATACGGATACACATCGACCAACATCTTACAGCTTGTAAAAACCCCGCGGTGATTGGGCCATGTCGGATCAGAGATCAAAACTCTCTCCCCAACTTCTAGTTTCAAAAATTCCCCACCCACCCTCAAAGCTCCTGTCCCACCTAGTGTTTGTACACTGCTGACACGCTTTCCTTCTGCAGCCCAGAAGAAGTCTCCGAAGATCAAAGCTCCGACTTTGTTTAAATAGCTCGCATCGCCTGCAATTGGCAGGTACTCCTTGCTCTCTTCTTCTCTAAGTAAAAAAGTTTCTGCAAGTTTGACGGATTCAAGCACGGGGGTGATCAGCTGGTCATTCCGATACTGACCGACTCCCAGATTGATCTTATCCGGCCGCTGATCTGCCTCAAATAACACCGTCAGGCCAAAAATCGGATCTAAAACAGCAGGGGTGACCGTGTGAAAAAATAACTTGCCCATGATCGCTATATAGGATGAAAGGATAAATTGTGCAATTAAACGATCAACGCGTTAAAATAGGTTCCCCTAATGGGGCGTTAGCTCAGTTGGTAGAGCGCCACGATGGCATTGTGGAGGCCAGCGGTTCGAGACCGCTACGCTCCAAGAACTTGTCCTTTATTGATGAAATATTTATTGATCAACACCCCCTTAATTCAGAGAATGACTCTTATCCTCATCACTCTTTCGAAGGCACGACACGCTTTAGCGTCTTCAGATCTATTTCAGATCGATCTATAGGATTTTTTCCGCTTGTGCGATAACAGTGTATAAGCGCTTGGTAAGCATACACGGCGCTACCACAGAGGACAGGTTTCTCCGGAATATCCTGGGTAAGTGGGCATATCTCGCCGCTCTCCAATTTTCGACTTATAACAGGCAAATCTTCATAGGCCGGAACAGGTCCGTTTTTCCTTTGATGGGCTATCCATGGCCCCCAATTCTTCAAGAAATCATTTAACTTCTCTTCGGTGCATTCTATGACCACCGCATCTCCGGCTTGTTCGATCTGTGCATCCGTTACTTGAGCACACCTTTTAAAAATCATGTTCCTTGTTTTCACGGGAAGGTTAAGTCTTTCGGCAAGTCCGATTTGGAAGGCCAGATAGACCTCGATCTCATCGACCCATGTCAGGGTTTTTAGATGGGCTCTTGCTTTTTCATTCACCATCTCTAAAAGCAGGAACCTTTTTCCTAATTCCCTGAGCTCAACTTCTGAATGAGACGTATTCTCAATCCGGTGCAAGAGCGCCATTAGCTCGAACTCTTCTAATGCGGAGATAATCCGGTCATCGCAAGTGGTAAGCCCTTCGTGAATAATTTCAAAAGCCCGACCTTTGATAGACGCGTCCTCTGCCATCAGGTTGAAAGCCTCGATGATTCGCTGAGCCAGCACAGGCCTTGCTTGGGGATTTTTATACTCGGCTGTTTCGGTAAGACGGCTAAGGAAGCGAAGGATGTTTTCAAGAGCCTCATCTGAGTCTATGGTAATAGGCGGGTTGACAAGAGTTGCATCATTCGTTGCCTGTACCCAAAATGTCAGAGCAGCCTCTAGATTTGGGAATTCTTGATCCGGCACTGCGGCTGCGTTAGAAAAGTGGAATTGGATACCAGGAGCGGGTGTTTCACGAAGTCTATTAAGAAGGGCTTCAGAAAGACCTGTGTTTTGTAGATAGATTTCTCGTGTGCTGCCATCAGCTAGCAGCCCTAAAGTTGTAATCCAGGTTGGGAGCGAGGTGAGCCCTGTGCAACCGTCAAGGAATAGATTGTCCTGAACAATTAATTCCTCCGGGAGCCAGGTGAGCCCTGTGCAATTGGTAAGGTATAGATAGCCTTGAACTGTTAATCCCTGAGGTAGCGAGGTGAGCCCTGTGCAATTGGTAAGGTTTAGATAGCCTCGAACTGTTAATCCCTCCGGGAGCGAGATAAGCCCTGTGCAACCATTAAGAGCTAGATTTTTCTGAACAATTAATTCCTCCGGGAGCGAGGTGAGCCCTGTGCAACCGGAAAGGTCTAGGTTGCCTTGAACTGTTAATCTCTCCGGGAGCGAGGTGAGCCCTGTGCAAAATTGAAGGTCTAGTTTGCCTTGAACTGTTAATCCCTCCGGGAGCGAGATAAGTCCTGTGCAAAGTTGAAGGTCTAGTTTGCCTTGAACTGTTAATCCTTCCGGGAGCGAGATAAGTCCTGTGCAACCGGAAAGGTCTAGGTTGCCTTGAACTGTTAATCCCTCCGGAAGCGAGATAAGTCCTGTGCAACCGGAAAGGTCTAGATCGCCTTGAACTGTTAATCCCTCCGGGAGCGATTTGATCCATACGCAGTTGCTAAAGTCTAAACTGCCTATCACTGTACAATTGGGTGGGAATAGATATTTTTGCTGGAGCAAATCTTTAAACTGTTCTGCCGAGTAGGTTCTCTTAACTTTGGTGCAAGCAATGGCCATAGCGGCTAGGGTTGTAATACGTCCTGCTGTAAAGAAAGGGCAGACACAGTTGAGTAATCCTATCGAGAGGCCTCCAAATGCTGCCATAGGGTTTTCTAACCATTTTCCAAAGAGCTGATTTTTTAAAATATGATCAACATTTCTTGTTACATTCCATCCTGAAGCAAAAATTGTAGTATTTCTAACTCTAGTCATTGATTGGCTGTCGTTTGGAATATTAGAAGTTGCAAGGGAGCAGCTGCCCGGCTCTAAAACAGGTGATGTTGACATAATTTATTATCCTTGTTTTATTAATTTATATTTTATGCTATTTATTATATTAAATTATTTAATATACATCAAGATTTTTTAGAATTAAATTTGAATACTTTTGGTTATTAGTGGGTTGCGTAGTTTTTTGTTTTGAAGAAGAAATTTTCACTATAAGTAGCTTGTATTTAATAAGTTACGAGCATAAAAGTCATAATCTACTGATATTCGGGTGGTAACAGTCGGCAGGAGCGATAAAATCAATTATTAGAAGGGGGATGGATAATAAATTTTTTAAATTTATTAAATAATTTAATTAACAATTAAATTACGACCTATCAACATAAGCATCAAAGAGTTAGGGTGAAAGTGCGCAAGTTGTTAATAATCTTAGAGTTACTCGCCTTCTAGGAGATCTAGAAAGGCTTGAAGTTGTTTTGAGCGCGTCGGATGGCGCATTTTGCGCAGAGCCTTGGCTTCAATTTGACGGACACGCTCGCGAGTGACTTTAAAACGAAGGCCGACTTCTTCCAGCGTTTTTGGTTTGCCGTCGAGAAGACCAAACCGTTCGATCAGCACTGTTCTTTCGCGATCGGTTAACGTTGAAAGCACTTCATTCATTTTGTCTTTCAAGATCGAATAACCGGTCGCTTCTGCAGGAGATTCTGTCGACGTATCTTCGAGGAAGTCTCCAAACTGGCTTTCTCCACCATCGCCAACTTCGGCTTGTAGGGAGATGGGATGCTGGGCAATTTTGTAGATCTCGCGGATACGCTCGGGCGTCAACCCGAGTTCATTGGCGAGTTCCTCTGGAGTCGGCTCGCGGCCTGTCTCCATCATGAGTTTTTTTGCGCCGCGGAGCACTTTATTGATCGTTTCAATCATGTGCACAGGGATACGGATCGTGCGGGCTTGATCAGCAATCGCGCGCGTCACGGCTTGGCGGATCCACCAGGTAGCATAGGTTGAAAACTTATAACCTCGGCGATACTCGAATTTCTCGACAGCCTTCATCAGGCCCATGTTTCCTTCTTGGATCAAATCGAGGAAGGAAAGACCACGGTTAGTGTATTTTTTCGCGATCGAAATAACCAAGCGCAAATTCGATTCGACCATCTCGCGTTTGGCTTCTTGGCTCTTATCCATCCACCGTTGAAGCATGCGGACGTCTTTCTTAAATTCATCGAGGGTACGGCCTGCAGCGAGCTCCCTTTTGAGAAGTTTGCGCTGAATGGCAACGAGCTTGGCAGCGGCAAATTTGTTCTTCTCGGCCCTTGGGATCAATTCCTGCATCTCTTTTTCCAGAGAGAGGAAACGATCGTAGGCGGTCATGATCACTTCGCCAAAGTCTTCGATGATGTTGTGGCGAATGTGCATCTGACGCAAGTAAGCCTGCGTCCGGATGCGGCATTTTTCGATGTCTTCTAAAACTTTTGCTTTGTCGGTTTTTTTGAGCTCAGGATCCCGCATCATGAGAAAGTAGTTTTCCAAAATGGCATCTTCTTGTTTGAGAAGAGCTGCGAGTTTTGGGAGGACGCTATTGTAGTGTGGCTTATCAGCGATTTCTTTTTCTGTAATGACCTTGTCAAAACGCTCTTTATTTTGAATCAGGTAGTTGGCAATCGAGATCGCTTCGCGCGTAGAATACCTAAAGCGCATAATAATCTTTTCAATTTGGATCTGCGCTTTTTCGATCCGTTTGGAAATCTCCACTTCTTCTTCACGCGTCAGAAGAGGAACTGATCCCATCTCTTTGAGGTACATCCGGACCGGATCGTCCGAAGTTCCCTCCGGTCTTTTTGGCATGCCTTCGAGTTCTTTCGCTTCTTTCTTTCTCTCTTTTTGACGTTCGACTTCGGCTTGATTTTGGACTTGGATATCCATGCCGCTTAAAAAGATGAGCACCTGATCGATCTGCTCAGGCGAGTCAAAGCTCATCGGCAAAATTTCATTGATCTCTTCGTACGTGATATAGCCTTGTTCTTTCGCAAGGGCTACAAGCTCTTCGATCTTCTGCTGATGCTGTTGGGTGAAAACGCTGGAAAAATTTCCTTTACTCATGCAATTCTTAAGATTCTCTTCGGAAAAGGGCTTGTTGTCAACATGAACCTATCCTTCGATTCTTAATGCATGGTTTTTGAAGGATTTTTTTCACTATTTTCAATGCCGCTTCGCAGGGCATACTTGAATAAGTAGACCAAGAAGCGGCGGTGGAAAGAGTAAAAAAAGACTCAAAAAGCATTCATTAAGAATCGAAGGATCGGTTCATCATGAACCTCTATGCTTTAGACAATTCTAAACTTGTTTTAGCTCACCATGCCGTTCGAGACCGGTCGTATCTTTGCCCCGAATGCCATGGGGTTGTCCGTATTAGAGGCGGCGGCAGGCGTCAAATCCATTTTTACCACACACACCGTCCGGCTTCTTGCCGGCAACATGGAAAAAGTTTAGCACATTTGCAGATGCAACTCTATCTAAAATCACGCATTCCAAGCCTCGAATTAGAAAAAAGATTTGGGTCCCGAATTGCCGATGCCTGCTGGCTAGACGAAAAGATTGTTTTTGAAATCCAGTGTTCGCCGATCTCTCCGCAAGAGGCTAAAAGCCGCTGCGACGACTATCTTAAACTCGGCTTTATTCCTGTCTGGATCCTCCACGACCGCCGGTATAACCGTTTTAGAACTTCACCCGCAGAGGAGTATTTAAGAAACCATACAACGACATTTTATACCGATGGCACGAGCATCTATGATCAATTCGACGTCTGCCGTAACTTCCGACGCCATTTTCGAGGACCTAAGCTACCGATCAATCCCGCCCAGCCGCTTAAACACCTTCTTGAACCTCTTTTTTCCCGCCATTGGCCGCTCTCTTTTGCCGGTGACTTATTCGATCGATCTACGCCGCAGCAACTGGAACATCTGAAAGCAATTGTGAAACGGTATCAGGCTAAGCCGAGATGGGTCAGGTGGAAAGAAGCGTACCGATTTATCCTCTATCGCCTCTTAGAGGCTACTGGTTAGAGTACATTGAGCTGCTGGAGCTGGAGCTCGAACTACTGGAACTTGAACTACTGGAGCTTTGAGTGCTCACAGGAGGAGTATTACTATTTGTGGTCGTTGGAATCGTTTGCGGAGCCGCTTCTTTGATTCCTACAATTTGCTGAAGTGGACCCGTAATTGCTGCCGCCATGCCATCTTTGCCTCGATCTTGGGCAAAAGCCAAAATCTTGTTATTGATTGCTGTAACGATTTTAGCTGCAGTCCACTTGATCGCCTGATCACTATCACTTTTAAATTTCTCCGTGATCACACTTTCAATTTGTTCCTTAAGAGCATTAAATATCCGTTCTCCAGAAAAAGCATAGATACCCGCTTGAGCCACAGTACCCATCCAAGTTTTGTTTGGAGGGTTAATGCTCCAAAATAATGCCTTAATTCCATTTCCAAACTCTTCTTTCAATCCATCTGTAAAAAGAAAATCAAACACCGACGACTCTTCTGTTGTTGTAATCGGTTCCAGCAACAAATTTGCAGCCTCTTCGAGCCCTACCTCATTCGAAGGAGCAGCGAGGGATTCAACGGTTTTTTCTAAAATATTGAAAACAACATGTCTTACAATGCGGGGATATTGGGCCAATTCGAACAGATCTGCCGTAAATTCCCATACATAACTCCTCAAATTATAAGGAACAGCCCCAAAGACGCGGCGTCTCAATAGTCCAAAAGCTAAATTCAGCTCAAGAACGGCGAGCGTTTGCTTCTCTTGAGTTATTGCCTGCATAATCTTTGCGATGTCGGCACCGGCTTCCTTCTGTGCTTCTAATTGCCCCTCAAGAGTTTTTATTTTTACTCCGCATTCGGATCGCTCTAATAAAAGTTTTTGAATCTGCTCTTCATCATCACGATACCATATACCAGGCACTTTTTTAAGGCCGTCATTTTCCGCTATGACAAATTTTGTTTCTCCCGAGTCAGCGCTGTTATTCAGATCGGGCGTAAAAACAAAGCCGTCCTTTTCCTCTACGACAACCTTTTTTTCTCCCGAGTCAGAGCTTCTATTCGGAACCGGCGCAAGAAAATTGACTAAAGCAGCATTGAATGTGCCTGGATCAATCACATCCGAAAGTTGCTTTACAGCGTTGCTGGTAGAATGTTCTTCGATGATATTCTCTAGCGCCCGAAATAAAAAACCTCCAATAGGTTCGATCCACCGTCTAAGCCCAGGAGAAATTTTCTGATTGTAAGTTTCAAATAAATTCGAAATGAAAGAACTTTCTTCTGTCCCAGGCGCCGTCATTGAAGAAGTGAGCGTTTTTTGCAAATCTCTTTGAAGTCCTTCAGGCTGTAGCAAGTACAGAATTTGATAAATGAGTTTGCCAACAAAACCCGCATCGGCGCTGGATTTATTGGATGCTTGTGGATGGAACCCTTTCGTGACTGCCTTAACAATCGCATCTTCTCTTTTACCAGGTTTAGTTTCGGTATCGTTTTTCACTCTTACCAGGGCTTGATAGCACTCTGAAATCGAACCAATCAGCGTCCTCGCAATTGGATCGGCGGGTTTAGCTTTATCCACCAATCTTGTGCGTTGATCAAAAGCGAGAAATACACTTACGAAACGTCCATACACAGTCTTCGTAAATGAATTCGCTTTATTTCCGACTTTTTTAAGCAATTTGTTTCCTTCTTGCTGTAGAGGAACTTTTACCAATTTACTTGCAATAATTGCTTTGGTAATCAGCCAACGGTGCTCGCCCGTGATTGGATAAAGCGCTTTCCGATTTTTAAAACCAGTCCAGCCTTCTGCAATGATTTGAGCGCAGATTTCAGGTTTAAGATTTGGAATGTTCTTCAACTCCTGGTCAAGAGCCTCGCGAGCCTGGTCCCAACGCTTTTCTCCAACGGTTTGAACTGCAGCTTCTCCTGCGCTCACAACCGCTTCGCTGACTTTCTCAATTTGATCTGCATAGGTGGTTTGTTGATCTTTGCCGAATTTTTTTGGAGGTTCTTTTTTTGGAGGTATGCGCTTTAACTTAAGTCTAGAAGGGGTTGCGCTTTCTCTTTTTGGGAGCAAAACCGCTTGTCCACTTGCTAGCGCTCCTAAAAAAGGGTGTGCCACATTGTAAAACCCTTGGACAGACTCCAATCTTCTCAATTCTTGCGTAGCAGCCTCTTCGTCTGATGTTAGTTGAGGGTCTTGGATTTTTTTAATCAGATCATCCCTTGCTTCAGAAGTGGCTTCAGCTTGTAAAAGCATAACCAACGATTTCATCGCCTCTTCACTCTTACTCGGATCCATGAGGATTTGCACAAGATACACTCGCGCTTGGTCTCGCTTAGCCTCATCCTTCATCACCTTGCCTAATTGGGATTGGTACTCAGCCAAACGGTCAGTCTGCTGTTTTTCTTTTGAAGGAATTAACTTCTTCTCAACCGATTTAATCAGATCATCCCTTGCTTCAGAAGGGGCTTCAGCTTGTAAGAGCATAACCAACGATTTCATCGCCTCTTCACTCTTACTCGGATCCATGAGGATTTGCACAAGATACTCTCGCGCTTGGCCTTGCTTAGCTTCATCCTTCACCACCTTGCCTAATTTGGATTGGTACTCAGCCAATTGGGCATCCCGCTGTTTTTCTTTTGAAGGAATTAAATTGTTCTCAACCGATTCTAACGATCGGTCTAAAGCATGCCAGCAGATGTTATTGACGAGAAAATGAAGAGTATCAGAATTGCCGCCGAAAATCGCAACAAGTTCGGGATGGTCCTTTGAGAAATCTACGACATGCTCTTTAAGTAGAACACCGCTCAGTATCGAAAGCGTTTGATCGACGATATTTAAGTGACTCTCATGAAGTTTTTCCTTCCCTCCTTCGATCTGCTGTTTTTTGGATGTGACTTCATATTTGCGGAGAATATGCGGAGCTTGAAGTTGAATAGTTCCATACAATTCTTTGAGATCATAAATATCTTTGGGAGCCGAGCCATCACTTTTGGTAGATGAGCTATCATTTTTGGGAGCTGGGCTGTCATAATAAGCTTTCGCAATCACTTTTTCCGATCGCTTCGCGTACGTTAAAGAGAGTCCTACTCGCACTAATTTTTGCTCCAAAGCCTCAAAGTCCCTATACGCACCCTCAGGGTCTTCGAATTGGAACTGTTCGCCTTTCCGCTCTATGACTGGAAGGAACCCATTCGTTTTTTGAAAGTAACATTCTGCTAAGAAAACAAAAAACTCTTCTCCCATTGGCTCGCTTGTTTTGAGCTGATGATAAGCATGGAGTGCATCAGCTAATTCAGCTTCGTTTTCGTTTGTGATTTCCTTCTCGCCAATGTAAAGTCTTTTCACTAACGAATATGATTGAATTGGAGCAGGCATCCTTGGGCTTGGTGGCACTAAGACCGAGGTCGCAGCCGGAGTCGGGACAGGAGCAACAACAGGATGTTTCCTCCTTTCGTCTTCGGCAATCTTCTTTTCCCGCTCCGGGGACAGCGTCAAATTTAGTGGAACATAGGGCGGCTGAGCTTTAGCAAACAACAACTTATAAACGACGCTGCAGATTTTATAGGCAATTCTGCAGATTTCATAGGCAAGAAAGGCTCCGATTACGGCTGCCGCTCCTCGTAATACAGCCCGTTCAGTAGGCGACCCATTCTTCAATATATGCACGGCCAGGTTGCCCATTTTGGAAAAACTTTGCAACGTATCCATTGCCAGGGGGGCCATTTTGGGAAAATTTTGCACAGAGGTTATCTTTGCCATAAAAAAGTGGGTTTTTTTGGTAAAATTATACCTTTAGTCTGGATATTTTTCGAGACTGAAGATTTTTTTAAGAGGCAGTTTGATTGTGAACACGCTGATGAAGAAAGATAAAATAGAAGAAAATTCCAAGGAGCACCAGACTATATAGACACTTTTTAAAGGGAAAAATACGCTCAATGGAAGAGTGCTCCGGATGGCTCAATTGATGCCAAACAGACCACGGCTGCTCTGTGTAAATTTTAATTTGCTTTTCTGCACTGATCCGATTGAGATGATACGGTTTTGAAAACGTGGTTTTTCCTTGATAGACGCGACCCTCTGTTTCAAAAGAAAAATACGCTTTGATAGCAAATTGAGAGGAGCCCTTTTCCACGATCTCCCATTTTTCTATTTTCGCCATACTTTTTTTTTCAAGCCGTAAGTAACCCCAAAGATCGATGGAGGTGGCGATCAAAAAACCGGCAGTTAGAAGTCCGGCAATTCCTATTAGGAGAGAAGAAGCGTTGAATTTAAACCATAGAAAACGCATAATTTGGTGATTTTAAAGGTTAAGGACATTTATGACAGAAGAAAAAAAAGCCGGCGCAGCTCCTGCAGCTGGAGCGCCAGCAGCAGAGAAGAAGAAAAATGGACGCCAAACGTCTGCTCAGAAACGTGATAAACAAGCTTTGAAAGCCCGTCTTAGAAACCGCAGCTTTAAAGCCACTGTCACGACAGCCATCCGCGGATTTGAAGACGCGGTTGCCAAGGGCGACAAAGCTATAATGAAAGAACGTCTTGGCGCTCTTTACAGCTTATTGGACAAAGGCGTTAAAACCGGCCGTTTCAAGCTCAATAAAGCAGCCCGCACTAAATCTCGCATGACTGCAAAAATCGCATAACTATTCATAGGTCCATCTTAGTTTCAATCCCGATCTTCGACGGATGGACCTGTTGACCGTTTTATCAATGGTCTCTTGATCTCCGCATAGAATCACCGAGTGTCTTGCCCGTGTCACCGCTGTGTATAAGACTTCTTTTCCAAAGGTTTCAGAGCCTGGCGGCACGAGCGCGAGCACGTGGTCGAATTCGCTCCCTTGGCTCTTGTGCACGGATAAAACATATCCAAGTTCATACGGAGGAAGAGCGCTTGCAGGGATTTTTCTTTCCCCAAACAGCGCAAAGAGAGGCTTTTCTCTGGTTCTCCAGAGCACCCCAACTTCTCCATTATACAGACCTGCTTCGTAATCTGTCCGCGTGATGAGAATCGGAACCGCGAGCAGCTGATCCATTTGATGGGTGAATTGTTGGAAAATTTCCTGATTCAACGTGTTGACTCCAAAGGGTCCTTCCCTGATCGGAGACAAAATGGAAAAACCCTCTAGTGCCTTTTGCAAAATGAACTCTTTTGAAAGTTTTCCATGAGGGACAATCGTTTTGCCCGCTAAAATATCGCGCGCTAGCTGCAGCACTTCTGCTCGATCGGAACGGAGGCACTGGGTCAGATGCGCGGTTGGAAGAAGGTCAACAAGATCTCCAAAAAGACTACCTGATTCGACAGGAGGAAGCTGGTTGGCGTCGCCGAGAAAAATTACGCGCTGTCCCACCTCTAGAGATTTTAAGAAAAAAGCCATTAGGCTGGCATCGATCATGGAGGATTCATCGATGATTATTAGATCTGCCCTAATATATGAGCTGCCTCGGGCAAGCTGCTTTTGAGATTTAAGGCCCAAGATGGAATGTAGCGTTCCGCAGGTGGCTTGTGGATTAAAGGTTTTGAGTCGTGCAGCGGCTTTTCCAGTCGGAGCAGCCAAAATCACTTGCGCCGAGGGGCCCATTGCTTGCACCAGATGCGACGTTAAAAATGTTTTTCCTGTTCCCGGGCCTCCTTCAATGATGCTGAGGGTGTTGGAAAGCGCTAGAGTAAGAGCGTTTTGCTGCTCCTGAGTTATACCCAAACAACTCGAAGAATTGGTTTTTGACTGCGTCGGGTTTGCCTCAGAATTTTTGTTCTCACTCGCGCCTTGCCTCTCGGCAATGGTCGCTCGCTCCGAACAAAAATTCTGAGGACCCTTCTTGTCAAATTCCCGATTCTTCAAGTTGTTTGGGTATAATTCAGAGGAGAGCGCATAGTCAAGCGGCTTTACTTTGAACGAGAGCTGTTTGAGCTGATGGAGAATAGATGTCTCATACGTAAAGTTTTTCTCAAGATAAAAAAGGTTCCCAAGTCTGCGGACATACGGTGAAGAGGCTGTTTTAGCACCTTCTTTCACCGCCGCCAAAAGAACGTCCGGGAGGAGTAAATGATCGAGATCTAAACAGAGATGCCCTTCCCGAGAAAGCGCCATCAGCGCGGCCAAAAAGGCTCTTTCTGCGGATGTCTTTGCATGCAGGTCGGCAAAAAAAAGGTCGAGCTGTGTCAAAATGTTTTGCTCGAGCAGTTCTTCAAGCATTGAACACCTCTGGAATAAAATGGTAAGCAGCCGGTCCGCGGACAAAAAGGAAGAAGGCTCCGCCAAAAGAAGCTCTTCCATAGATTTTTAAATAGCGGGTAAAAGCAGTCGTATAAATTTTTCCTTGGAGAAGATAATCGTGCTCGATCATCGCTTTGTTTAAGCTTTCAGGAGTGTAGTCTTCAAGGACATTGGTTTTCCAATCGACCAGATAGTATTTCCCTTGGTATTCAAACGAGAGGTCGATAAATCCTTTAAGAGCCGTCCCTTCTGTAGGAAATAGAAACTCCATCTCGGGCAATAGACGCGTCCGATCGAGATCTCTCAGACAAAAACCATCGAGAGGAAGATCTAACACGCGATCGATCATTGCTTGGATGACGGCTGCATATTTTTCTAGATGCGAGCCCTTGATTTCTTGAACAATAAGTTCAGGGAGAGCGATCGGTTGATCAAAATATCGTTCTAAAATGGCGTGAATAATGATCCCAGTTTCGGCGCTGGAAGGAAGTCCCGTTTCAGCGCTGGAAGCAATTTTTGCATCTTGAACAACTTTTCTTTCTCCCGAAGTCTGAGCAAGAGAAGTAAATGACTGCAGGAAAAAAGGTTTGAAAAACTGCTGTTTTTTAAGCGGTGGAGCGAGCGGTACGTGGGATGCTTGCGTATAAGGTGATAGGTTATAAGTGATTTGACTGAGATCAACATGCGAAAACGTGTCGAGATTAGGCGCAGCTCTTTCTAAAAATAGCTCAACGGGGGACGCCTGCCCCAAATCATAACTTTTCCCGCTTATTTCTCGAGCCACCGGAATGTAAAGCCGACGCTTTGCGCGCGTCAGGGCAACGTAGAATTGACGCATTTTTTCAGCATCGAGCTCTTTCAACTCTGCCTCTGGTTTATCCTCGACTGGTGTGCGGGAAGCAAGGCCTACGGCAAAGACCGTTTCAAATTCGAGTCCTTTGCTTGCATGGATTGTCATGATCTGAACGCCGTGTGGATGGGCGGAAATTCTCTCATCACCCTCTTCGATCTTCAGTCGTTTAAGGAAAATTCCCATTTGGTGGGGGTCTTGGATGTACAAGATTTTTTCTAAAATTTGCATTAGATCGTCATATAACGATTCTTCTTGGCAAAGTGTCTGAAAGACCGTTGTTTTTGAGAACTTTGTCTTAAGAAACTGCGCTAAAAAAGACGAAAATCCGTTGCTTAACCACTCTTCTGAGAGCTCTGCAAAGGTCGCTTTTGCTTCGAATACGGTTTCATCCGTGAGCGCTTCGATTGACAACCGCACAAAAGGGCCTAAAAGCACTTTTTTAATGGCGGAAATGGGATCGCTGGTGTGGCACGCTTCGATGAGTTCTAAAAGAAGATCGACCATGAGCGAATCTCCCAAGCTGCCTCCACGGGAGATCACGCAAGGAATTTGGACATTTGCAAACGTTTGTTTGAGACGGAGGGCTTGGTACCGGTCTTTAACAAGAACAGCAATTTCGCTTGGGACCAGGTTGTGTTGATTGATTGCATGAACCATATAAGCAAAAAACTGCTTTTCGACGTCAAAGGTTGGCCAACGCCGCGCCCTGCCAAGCTCTCCTTCAGCAATCATGAAACAAAGCTCGCCATCTCCTGGTTTGGCTGCTTGGGAAAGGGGAACTGGCAGCTCTTGCTCGAATTTAGGAAGGTCCATCCATGGTTTTCCGCAGAAAAGACGGTTTAAACTATCGAGAAGGCCTTGGGTAGAGCGGTAATTCGTCGTCAAAGCGGCTTTTTGCTCAAATTGTTTAGCTGCTTCAAAGAACGTATAGATATCGGCATTTCGAAAAGCATAGATCGACTGTTTAGGGTCACCGACAAGATAAACCGCTTTTTCAGGATCGGCAAGAAAAAGCGTTTCAAAGATTTTCCATTGAACAGGGTCGGTATCTTGGAATTCATCGACAATCACCGCGCGATATTTTTTTCGTACTTCGTCAACAAACCCTTTTTCAGTGAGTCTTTCTTGGACCATGTTTAAAAGATCGTCAGGAGAAACTTTTTCATGATCGCGAGAGAGTTTTTTCTTCTCTTCATGCCAAGCCTTGCTCAAAACTTGAAATGTTTTGCGCGGATTTCTCGCTGCTTCTAATGGAGAGAGGAGTGCGCCTTTCAGCTGCTCTAAGGGAGCATGGCCTGTAAATTTGGTGCGGAGTTTCAACTGGGAAGGCGTGATTTGCTCTAAAAAGAGCTCTTCCTCGGAAATCAGTTTGTCCCATTCTTCTGGGAGAATCCGGCCGCGCTGCAGGGCGAGACCAAGCACGAGGGCTTGGGCATCGAATGCCTCTGAGGTCATCTTTTTATAATGAGGTCGCACAAGATTGAATGCTTCGACAACGGAAAAAGGAGAAATCTCTGAGAGGCTGCGATTCGCTTGTTCAAGGAGCTCTGCAGCATAAACGCTTTTGGCAGAAGGCGCTGTTGAAGTTAAGAGTTTGTCCACTAGTTTATCGATATCGCCTCTCACAGATCCCATCGCTCGTTTCAATTGCGCTGGAGAAAGGATCTCTGTCTTGCGGAGAAACTCTAGGATCGCCCATTTTTCATCTTTCTCTTCCCATTCTTGAAGATCTAGCCCCACGAAAGCTTCAAAGGCAAATTCCTGCAAAAGCCGGCGGCAAAATCCGTGGATCGTAAAAATCTGCGCACTTTCAAAGGTCATCAAGGCAGTCTGGACTTTTGCTTTCTGTTCTTCCGAAAGATCTCCGGAGAGTGTTTTTTCTAAATTGGCCCGGATTCGGACTTTGAGCTCACGTGTTGCAGCTCGTGTAAATGTGACCACGAGAATTTGATCGAGCGTCATCTCGGTTTCAAGGAGAAGGCGGACAACGAGATGCTCGATCGTGAAGGTTTTTCCAGTGCCGGCCGAAGCCTCTAAAAATAACCGGCGCTGCAAAGGAGTGTCTCGAGATAAAATATCAAAGGAGTGCACTGACACCCTCCTCTAGATCAGAGCCCCATGCCTTCAACCAAAGATCCATCGGCGGAAGTAGATTCCTTTTCTGCGCCCAGGTGATAATCAAGTCTTCATCGGAGTCAGGGATTTTCCCCTCCTTCAAAACGGCTTTGGCCCATTTAGGATGCAAAGGGGACGGCATTGTAAATGCTTTGTCTGCATAGCGTAGGTATTTTTCTAAAGAGTCTGATGCCGGCTTGACCTCGCTGATTTTCCCTTTTTTTGTCATGAGAAGCTGACTTGGCAGCCCTAAGCGAGAAATGATTAATAGGAGGGGCCATGCTTTGAGTTGATCTGAGAGCACGTCATCTCCATGGAATAAAAGTCCCTTAGGAGTCATCTCATCAATTCTTCCTTGAATGACTCTCTGATTGAGATGCAGCGCAGGACAAATCCAGTGGTCGGCAGCCAGTTGCACAGGTTTATGGCAAGAGGCTTTCAACTCAATAGAGTAGATCTCTTCGGGCTTGATTTCAAGTTTTGCGAGCACGTCGTGATACGTTTCAATCTCCTCTTTAATTTTTTGGATGGCCGCTTTAGAAAAAGTTCCCACGGGCAATCTTCCCTCCCGTGCTATTGCTTGCAGCAAAACTTCGAGCGGCTGCTTTAACGACGCTTTCTTCAGCTGGATGATGTCGAGAGTTGAGAGGGCAAATTCGGTATTGTTTTCTTCCCACTCAAAATCGATTCCCATCCGTTCTTCAAAAAAGAATTTCAGCGGATGGCGGGCAAGGCTCTTCAGCAAACGGATATCGATGGCAGAAAGAGCAATGGACGGAAGTGCCGGCAACCCAGGAATTACAGAGATTTTTTGCTGCAAAGCCTCAAAATGAGGTTTTGAAAAACTGCGAAACCCGCTTTCTTGCCCGTTCGCTTGATAGTACGACGGATCAAACGGTGAAAAAGGATGGTCTGTGATCGGAATCGCTGAGTAGTGAGCCAATTCTTCCACCACTCTACACGTTTTTTGATCTTTTCCATCTTCGGGATGGATCCTAATATATGTCACAATGAACTTTTCTCGTGCACTGCAAAAGGCTTCAAGGAAGAGATACTGGTCTTCTTCACTGCGACTGGGCGCAGGAAACTGCTGAAGTGAGGAGGGCAGATCTTGCCTTGTGAAACTTCCTTCTTCCATTCCCATCAAAATTACGGCTTTGGCAGGGATGAGCGCTCCTTTTTCGAGTGACGCAAAGCGGACTGCTTGTAAATGAGATCCTTGAACTGCGCCGCTTTTTTGTTCGAAAATGGTTTTTAGAATCCGTTCAATGCTCGAGAGCGGAAATTTCCCTTCAATCTCCATCTGCTGAAACAGATCGAGTTCGTTCATCAGACTGTCATCGGGATCGGAAGCAAAAAATTGTTCTACCAACGCTTTGAGAGTCTTCGACCATTCGTTCAGAGATCTTTCCTCTTCAGTGATTTGCTGGAATTGTTTAAACACATTGATCCATCTGTTCAAAACGTCGGTATCAGAAAAATCGATTGAAAATCGATTCTCTCCAGTGGTGGTCCCCGTGGTTACAAGGGCTTCGACTAGACGGACAAGCCCTGCTTTCCATGATCCCGAATGATTTGCATCTAAATCATAACGGATATTGACGTTCTTGATCCATTTCAACAGCAGGTGAGCTTCTTCGATTGTGAATCCAAATTTTTTCAGAAAAGGGGGGCAGAAAAGGAGTTTTTCAACAGATTCTTTTGAAAATCGGTGCCGTGGAAGCTCAAGCAACGCGTCTAACCCTTGCATGAGTGGGCTTTTTGCTTTCGCTTGCAAACAAAAGAGCGCGAAATCAAAAGGGCCGCCGCGCTCGCGGAAAACAAGCTCCACTATGGGTGCATAGCTTTGCATCTCAGGCGCTAGAACGAGAATCTCTGACGGCTTAAAGGGGAGCCGCTGGATAATTTCCCAGACAACTTCGACTTCGCGCACTTTTGAAGGAGCAGAATGGATTTGAATCGACTCATCGCATTTTTTCTCTAACGTCGATAAAGTCAACATCTCTTCTTGAATGGTGGTGAGAAGAGATTTGATTTTGACAGGCTCCCCAACCTCATGTGGTTCTTGATAGGCATCGATGCAATCTTCGTCTTCAAACAAACTCAGAAGCTGCCGTCCCTTTCTTCCCCAGTGCGCAAGAAGGGGGTGTTCATTTTCAAAAAAATCGACGAGCTCTTTCTTGTTTGCAGTTTTTCTGAGAAGATACCCCTGTTGTTGCGCCGTATGAAAATCTCCCCAGTACATGGCGCACGGTGAAAATAGAAAACAAGTGGCCTTCATCTGTTTAAAGGCCGCAAATTGGTAAGGGACGATCTGAAACGGATGAAAAAGATAGACGGCCCCCGGCAAACTATTTTGCATTTTCCAAGGAAGTTCATTTCCAAAAACAGCGCGCCAAAGGGACTGCTGCCAGCCGGGTTTTGCAAGCCACTCCAACAAGTTTTTTTCAGGTTGATTTAGATAGTCTAAAAACAAACTGCTCATCTTGTCGCAAAGGCTCGCTTTACGCTGCACTCCTCCCTGTTTCAAATAGGCTAAAAGAGAATCGGCGTTTTGAAGTGAATCAAGGAGTGATTCGATCTTGAGAGAAAGTTCTGCCGGGGACGGCAAAAGAGGAAAAAGCCTGGTGAGCGCCTGGCTCCAGCTCATCATTTTACAGCCTGCGGCGACATAGAGGTGTGGATCATGGGCCCATTGGAGCAAAAGATCTTGCTTAACCCGTTCACTCGGCACAATCACCCACCGCTTTTCAAACGGATGGCCTTTTCCTTGAAAAACCTCGTCTTTCAAAAGCTGGGCCAAAATTTCCAGATGATTAGAAACAAAAATTTTCATAACGATGTTATCACTTTCGTGGTAGAGTGACCCGTATGGTGCTCCTTAAAAAAAAATCCTGGGTAGAAGGCATGGGCAATTTTATGTCCAAACTGCCGGGGTTTTCTCGTCCCGATAAACATTCTCTCCATTTTCTCAATATTGCTCAATTTATGGGAGCTCTTAATGACAATATTTTCAAACTTGTCATTGCCTACCTCATCATTGATATCAAAGGAACCGAGCATGCCAGCATCATTTTAGCAAAGATCGGCGCCGTCTATGTGATCCCTTTTCTACTCTTTTCTTCAACAGCCGGGGTGCTCGCCGACCGTTTTAGTAAGCAAAGGCTGATGATCCTGTTAAAAGGGATCGAAATGGGAACGATGGTTCTTGCCATGATTGCTTTTGCCTATGAAAGCGTATGGGGAAGTTATTGCCTTCTGTTTCTGCTGTCGACCCATAGCGCCATGTTTGGCCCACCGAAATACGCGATCATTACCGAGCTTGTTCCTAAGGAGGCCGTTTCCAAAGCCAACGGCCTGATCACCTCATTCACCTATTTAGCGGTGATCTTTGGAACCTTTTTAGCCTCTTTCCTAACGGAAATCACGGGCCGTGATTATGTGATTGTCGCCAGCTTTTGCCTGCTGATTGCCATCATTGGCTTTTTAGCCACCTTTGGAATACGAAAAACCCCGGCTCAAGGCAGCGATAAGAAACTCAATTTTCTTTTTATTCGAGAAATTTATTCGACATTGGTTTTCTGTTACTCCCGGAAACATCTTCTCGTCGCGGTTTGCGGTTCGGCTTACTTTTTATTTATCGGCGCGTTTGTCCAACTTAACATCATTCCTTATGCCATTTCTTCTTTGAAACTCAGCGAAGTCTCAGGAGGATACCTCTTTCTAAGCACAGCTTTCGGGATTGCTCTCGGAGCTTTTATTGGAGGAAGAGCTTCCAAAAAAAGAGTCGAACTTGGACTCTCTTGCTTTGCCGGGGTTTTTATCGCTGTCTGTTTGTTCCTGTTGTGGGTGCTGTCCCAACATCTAACGGCTGTTGTCCTCCTTTTGATTTTTTTGGGGATTTTTGGAGGCCTTTTTATCGTTCCTTTCGATTCTTTTATCCAGCTTTTTAGCCCGAATGAAAAACGAGGGCAAATCATTGCTGCAAATAATTTTTTAAGTTTCTGCGGCGTCTTATTTGCCGCTGCTGCCCTTTATGTCTATAGTGCCATCTTAGGCCTGTCGCCTTCGATTTCTTTTATGGTCACAGGCTGCCTCACTTTGCTGCTGGCGCTCTTGATGATGTCGAGGCTTTCAGATCTTTTTCTTTCTTTCTTTTCCCGCTGGATTCTCCACCCTTTGAACCATATCCAAACGCTCAACCAAGTCGCTTTGGAAAAAAATCCAGGGGCTATTTTGATCTTGCAAAATGCATCGTGGAAAAAAGCGATGCTGCTCCTGAGCGTTGCTCAGAATGCCCATCTTTTGCTGCGTCAAGACGGAGAAAAAAAACGTTTCCCATGGTTTAATTGGGTCTTCTTCTCTGTAAAGCTGGTCAAATCCGACGCTTCACTGCAACCTCTTCTCGCTGCGGCTAAAGAAATGGCAGATGATACGGCCAACCCTTGTATTATGGTGGAATCGGAGAAACTGCCTGACACATTGATCAGCTCACGGAGCATGTTCGATCTTTTCAAGGGGAAATCTGAGAAGTTCATCTATGTCAACGTTGACACTTCAGGACCTCACGTCAATATTCTCTTTAAAGAAAGCCCTTTTTAAAAAGAGCTTTTCCCGCTGCGCTTCGCACAGTGGGAATAAAAAATTGTTCATAACTCTGATCCTCCATTGGGTAAATACACCCTGCCAGCAGGGAAATTGCATGATAAACCTCTCGACGTGATGTATTCATAGAGAAAAACAGGATGGACAGGATCGACGATGTCGGCAAGATTGGCAGGATAAAAATGAGACCATCCTGCAAATCCTGCCCGATCTTCCCGCGAAGCGGATCCTGTTTCTCTTCGCGAGCTATTTCCCTGCTGGTGAGATGGATTTCACGTACTTTTGATTTGAGCCGCTTATACCCAAGGAACTTCAAAATTTGGTTTTTGACTGCGCTAGCATCCCCACCTTTGTAGCCGCGTCCATCGACCATGTGCTTGCACATGGCCTGCTTCCGCGTCGGCTGCGCCTGCTGCAAATCTGGGGCGCTAGCTTTGTCAAAAACCAAATTTTGAAATTCCTTGGGTATATTTCCCAGGAGACATTTGGGGTAATTTACTTTCCCGATGAATCATTTTCCCCTAGGAAAATGATTCATCGAGAAATGCTCAAAAAGCATAGATCAGTTCAATTTCATACTGTTTAAAGCGACGGAAAGGGCCAATGTGCGTATCTAACGTGATCGATTGACTCCACTCTTGGAACAAGTTCAAGTTATTGGTGAGCATGTACTGCAAGACCAGCTTGAATCCTCGGTAGTTGACATTCCCTTTAGGTTGGTGGCGGTCGGTATAAGGAGTGATTTTGCCTTTTTCCTCTTCGTAGTAGAAGGATTGCCCTTTTTTGGCGGCCATCCCAATGCCGCTGACATCAAAGGCTGGGACGCATTGGCCCGCCAACACTTGGTAGTTGGCCTCAAAATTCCAATCGCCCGCTTTTTTGAGCTGACCGATCGCAAATCCGAGATAGCCTCCGTAATTGGCTCGTTTATTTTGGGTAATTTCCAACGCCCGCGCTCGATGGTTCCACAGTCCTGCGAAATAGAAATTCACGACCTTGTCCCACGGCTGAGGAATGAACTTATACCCGAGGATGAGCTGGGAGACAATGAAATGGAATTGCGACGGAACATGTTCTGTCTCTTTTGTGTTCCAATCAATTAACGAGTATTTCGTATAAAATCCGGTGTTGGCTACGTTTAAAATCCCCAACTCTCCCACATAGGCTGCCTGATTTTTTGACTCTTTGACCATGAAAGCGCCCAATTGGTAGTAGAGATCTCCGACTTTATCAACAGCATAGCTGTCTTTGAAATTTACCCCATCGAAGTTTGACCCGAATTGAACTTTGGAATCAAAAACAAGCATCATCCCGCGGCGCCCGACTTCGATATCGGCAGTATGTCGGTCGCGATCGATTACGCGATACCCAAAATAGGCTTTGTCGACTCTGAGCTTATCACTGGTTCCGCTGCCGAAGGCCTCATTAAAGATCCCTGCGTCGTTATCGAACTTCATCCGCGCAGCAGCCCAAGTGTTTTCTGTTCGGTAGTCAATGCTTAGATTGAATTCGATGTCATAGTCATGGTTAGATTTGCCCGTACCTCTTCCTCGCTCACTTTCTCCATTCACAACGACATTATTAGCTTGCATTTCCGCACGCACCTCGCCGCTGATGGAGAGCTGGCCCCCCAATTCTTTGACGGTGATCATCCTTTTTGAGTTGATCCAATCGCGCAAGGCTTGAATATCTTCATTATTCAAGTCATCAGCTGCTGAGACCAAGCCCGTCATCAAAACGGCCGAACTCAAAAGTGCGAGACGACGATAGAAACTCATATAGGACCCCTATTCTGGATTATGAGGCAGCCCAGTATAAAGCTGCTATCCGTTTTTTTGCAAAGTGAACCTCTCTGCAACTCTAAAAGTTGCCTTTATTATCTTTATTAAAATAATTTTTTGAACTCTACTTGTTAAAAAATCGTGCCATCGCTATGCAGAGGTTTAGAGACTGTTAAACGGATTTTGGTTTCGTCTCTTAGGAATATTCTTTTAACCTTGGAGGAAAGAATGGCTAAAAAAAGAAAAAAAGCTAAAAAAGCGAAAAGATCTAGACGTAAGCGCTAGTTTCTTGCTTTCTTGATTTGCTAGGAGCGGAAAGGGAACTTTCCGCTCCTTTTTAAAATTTAATATTCCCACCCACTGTCACGCCTTGTTCATCAATAAGCTGCACTTCAAGGTTCACATCCACTTTTTTCCCTTGGGAAAGGGTACATCCCAGAGCCATTCCGAACTTACACCTGTTAGTCATCTTAAAATGTCGATGCGAGTAGACGGTTTTGGAGAGTCCTCCGACGTTAGTATGCACATTGGTATACTTGGCTCCCAGGTATGGCGTAAAAAAGCCCATCGTATGGTAAACAGCGACCGATCCCTGATATTCTCGATAGGTTACCCGTCCATGTGAGGACGATGAAACGCCATTGACGGTGATCCATTGGATCGTCGGCTGCCCATATTGGATCTTGCCATCGAGGCCAAGCCCCGTATTTCCCCATTGAGCCAACAACAACCTGACCCCTCCTCCTGCCGTCCAGCGGTTGTTCGTCTCGAACTCTCTCCGTTTATGATCGACCTGCGGCCGGTACCAGAAGTGGTTCCTCATCGAGCCGACGGTTCCATAAACCTCAAAACGATCGATGTAATTGAGAATCACGACGCCCTGGTTCATCAAAATCTCGAATTGGTCGATCTTCCCTCTCGATCCCTTGTATGATTTGAGGACACGATCGAAGACATAGTCACCTTCATACCCAATTTTCAGCCCAAAATTCGCATCGCAAGGGATAAATAGCCCCGTATCGATAATTTCAGGTTCAGCAGGGTTGCCCATGTATAAGGCGGCAAGAAACGACTGCGCAATAACACAAATTCCAAGAAAATATTTTTTCATCTAGCCATATTATACTGCTGTCGGCTTGAAAATGTGAATTTCGGCTAGCGTGAAAGTTCTCGTGGCTTCGCGATCGTAAAGCTAGCTGTATTAAATTAATACAGCGCGCTTTACGATCGCGAAGCCACGAGGCTTTGACGCAGCCCAAATTTACATTTTCAAGCCGACAGCAGTATAAGAGTCGTGGCCTCAAAATTCAAATCTTATTTGTGGTAACGGTCCACGTGAACTGCTTTCCTTTGCCCAGCCAATTTTTCACAAGAGGGAGTGGCGAGGCAAAAGAACCGACTTTATCCGACTTCCAAATTTCCAAATTGAGCGTCAAGGGATCAATGACAAACGCAAAATAACCTTGTGGCCAGTTTGTATCGGCGAAAATGCAGGGGGTGGGGGCTAGTTTTAAGGCTTGAGCACGAGTAGCAATCTGCGCATGCCGATCGACATCCGCCCCAATCTGAATCTGGGCCAGCTGTTGAATTTCCTGAGAAGATAAAAAGTCAGGCAATTCATGAGGGATTGCGGGATTTTTGGCTTCTAAAAGCTGCTGTAAAACGGCTTTACACTCCTGACGTGGAACAAGTGGGAGCGTTTGATAAAGAAATGCCGCCATCTCATTTTTCGGAATATGGGGGCACCTAGCGGCAAACATTTCAATTGTGGCGGAAGAAGAGACCTCACCCTGCATGGAAAGGCGCCGCAGGAGCTCTCGTTGCTCGGCAGATGCGAGCCGAATTGAGCTGTAAAATGCCTTTCCCGGCACCAAAAATTGATCTCTGATCCATGTATAGGTAAACCCTCCGTCGATCCACCCTTTCTTAAAAAAAGAAGACCCTGGCAAAAAGGAAAAAACATGGGTTGGAGATTCGAGCAAAAGCCTTTCTTCCGGATCTTTTAAAAACCTGTCGGTCCTGGCAGTCCTGTCAGTTCTGGGGAGGCTTTTCATAGTCTCGAGTAAAAAGACAAAGAGATCGAGTTCATCTTGGATTTCTCTTGATTCCCTCTGCAAAGCCGGTATCCGGAAATAAAGCGGCACCAGCTGGCTGATCGACCCTCCGGAGAGATACGCCCACGGGAGCCTGTGAGATGCAGCAGCCTTTTTCATCACCGATTGAATAAACGCATCTGAACGGACATGCTGGATGACAATGGTCGTCATCTCTTCGACAATTTTTTTCTCGGCCTCAGTCCCGCATGCATGGGAGATCGGCTGCTCGATCAGGGTGAAAAACTGCGTCAATGTTTGGACAAACTCCGCTTGATCATGGATCGATGTCCAAAGCGAGCTGTCACTGCGCCCATGTTTAAAAACCAGCCTAAATCCTGCCATGCGGTCTTCGTAAGGGCCCTGGAAAATCTCCGGCATTTCTGCATCGTAGATCTCCTGAAAATATTCCTGGAATTTCGTCGCATATTGGCGGATCAAAAAAGCAAAAAATTCTGCATAAATCTTCGCCTTCACCCTGAATTCATCTCTCAGCTCTTCACAGACCCTCAAATGATGCGCTTTTGCCTGGCCTTCTGCCCGCATTCTGCGCATCTCCACTTCTGTCGAGGCTTGACTCATCAATCTTTCAGCAACCTTCAGCTGATCGAAAGCCTCCTGCGCAGCCTGGTGATATTCCTCGATTTTTTCATTCGCCTCTCGAAGCTTTACCTCCAACGCCTCATAGAGCACAGCGCCAATTCCGCCTTTTTCTTCGGGATTTAGGCTGACGCTCCAATTCAAATTCCATCCAGAAAATTCCATTTTGACATCAGAAAACGAAGCAAGTGTAAATTCCCAGGCTTTGAGAAGCGCATTATCCACAACAGTTTTGAAAGCGGTGCACGCTTCCTCAAATTTTGCTGAGCTTATGACTTTTTTTAACAGCTGCTGGACGGTGATCGAAGCGTGTCCTGAAAGCTTCTCTTTTGCCCACACCATTTTTTGCTCTAGTGGTGCTTGAGAGGGAATTAATTCGGCGGCTTCTAATGCCGCGATTAATCCAGGAGAAGCCCAGTACTCTCTTGAAGGATCGATCATCCGCCTCAAATCCCCAACGCCAAAGGTCAAACTCATCGGGACGCTATATTGAACCCCTTCAACAACCCTTCTGAGCCGTCCTGTTGTCAGAAGTTCGTAGAGATCGTCAACAAAAAGATCGAGATGATATCCCTGAGCTAAAATCGCGGGAGCCGTCGCAAAGCACGAGCCGACGCTCTGGCGCAGGGGAGTCAAGCAGGCGCAAATGGCAGCTCTACGCACATCGGCATCCGTGAGTTGTATCGTTGGAGAAAGCATAAGGGTCGCCCGAACCATCACTTCTGCTTTTTTATGGAATAGAGGAAGAGAGAACTTACGAAATTTTTTGACAAATCCTGCGTCGCTATCCCATCGCTTTAAAAATTTTGATTGGTGATCCCAAATCGCTCCGTCGGAGGTTCCTGATGGAGTATAAAAATGTGGCAAAGCCTTCGAAAAAGGGCGCAAATTCCCTTTTTCATCCACGAGCCTATGAGCCAGCGCTCGTGCTAAAGCAACCGCACGGAAACAAAAAGAATCTTGAATCCCGCTGTGGTCCATTGCCTCAGAAGCAAATGAAAGCCAATCGGTCTTAAGAGGAATCTCTTCGGTTTTTTCTGACATTGGATTATACTATGTTTAACACTTACTTTATGAAAATACAACTCAATGATCAATGGATGGAGCTGGCTGAGGCCTGCTCTGCAAAAGAACTCGCTGACAAAATGAATCTCAGAGGTCCGGATCAGGCCCTTGCTGTTGAGATCAATGGCACTCTCTACGATCTTCAACATCCTTTGAAGGAGGGGGATATAATTCATTTTATCTCTTTTGACCAGCCCAAAGGGAAAGAAGTTTTCTGGCACACCTCTGCCCACGTTTTGGCTCAAGCCATCCTCCGCCTTTTCCCCAATGCAAAACCTACTATCGGACCGCCGATTGAAAACGGTTTTTACTACGATTTTGCGGGTGTCACCATCTCTGATGAAGCTTTCCCACGCATTGAAGAAGAAGTGCGCAAAATTATCGATGAAAATTATCAAGTCAAACGACATCTCTTTAAAAACAAGCAAGAGGCAATCGCGCGCTTTAAATCGAACCCTTATAAGGTCGAGCTGATCGAAGGGTTTGAAGAAGGCCCTATCACCGGGTATGAGCAAGGCGAATTTTTTGATCTCTGCCGCGGACCCCATTTAAACAATCTCGGCAAAATCAAAGCGTTTAAAGTATTAAAGACTTCTGGCGCCTATTGGAAAGGGGACCCCAACCGCGAAATGATCACTCGAGTCTATGCGACTTCCTTCCCCGATCGAAAGCTCTTAAAAGAGTATCTCACTTTATTGGAAGAGGCAAAAAAACGGGACCACAAAATTTTAGGTCCGAAGCTCGATCTTTTTTCTCTCAAAGAAGAAGCGCCGGGGATCCCCTTCATTCATCCTAAGGGCATGGTCATTTGGAACCGGCTCGTGGAATTCCTCCGCTCGATGCTTCAAAAATCGGGCTACATCGAGATCAAAACCCCGCTGCTTTGCGGCCAAGAGCTTTGGCAGACCTCCGGCCACTGGGATCATTACCGTGACAACATGTACAGCTTTGAAATTGAAAAAAGAGCCTTTGCGATCAAACCGATGAATTGTCCCGGCTGCATGCTCTTTTACAAATCTCATAGCCACAGCTACCGCGAACTTCCGCTAAGGGTGGCTGAAATCGGACACGTCCATCGTTATGAGGCCTCGGGAGCTCTTTCAGGGCTCATGCGTGTCCGCAGCTTCCATCAAGACGACGCCCACCTCTTTATGCAGCCTTCCGATATTAAATCAGAAATCCTCGGCATTTTAGGCTTTACCGAGGAAGTTTATGACACCTTTGGGCTCTCTTACCGCCTAGAACTTTCCACCCGACCAGAAAAAAGCATTGGCACTGACGAAGACTGGGCCATTGCAACCGCCGGCCTCAAAGATGCGCTCGAAGAATGGGGCCAGCCGTTCCGGATCAATGAAGGCGATGGCGCTTTTTATGGACCCAAGATCGATATCCACATCCAAGATGCGTTAGGAAGATCTTGGCAGTGCGGCACTGTCCAGCTTGATATGGCGCTTCCAGAAAAATTCAAGCTCGAATATATGGATAAGGACGGAACGTTAAAACGCCCTGTCATGCTGCATCGTGCGATTTTTGGATCGATCGAGCGGTTTTTCGGCATTTTGATTGAACATTTTGCCGGAAAATTCCCCTTATGGATCAGTCCACTCCCTATTCGTGTGATCACCGTGGCAGACCGTCATAGCGAGTACGCCCATCATCTCATGAAGGAAATTAAAAAAGCAGGATTGATCTGCGATGTCGATGACTCTAATGAGTCCGTGAACAAAAAAATCCGGAATGCACAGCTGCTCCAGATCAACTATATGCTCACTGTCGGTGACAAAGAGCTGGAGAACAAAACCATCAGCGTGCGCACCCGCGATAACGTCGTTCATGGTGAAATCGGCCTTGAGTCGTTCTTGCAATCCCTTCATAAAGAGATGGAAACTAAATCTCTTGAATCGGAGTTCGTGCATGAACCTATTCCTTAATGCGAAAAGTTCGCTTTTTGCGTCTTTTTCCGCATCTTCTAAAGCCGCTTCTTGGCCTACTTCCCCAAGTATGTCCCGCGAAGCGGCTTTAAAATCTGCGAAAAAAAACATCAAAAATCAAAATTTTCGCATTAAGGAATAGGTTCATGCCAACGATCACAGTCTGTAGCTTCAAAGGCGGAACTGCAAAAACATCCACCTCATTGAACTTGGGAGCTGCCCTCGCCGAGTTTCACAAACAAAAAGTGCTCCTCATCGATTTTGATGCCCAGGCAAATCTCACGACCGGCCTTGGCTACGATCCCGATGTGCAGGACAGCTTGGCTTCTGTGCTTCAAGGCAAAAAAAAGATCGACGATGTGGTCCTTCCGACATCGCACCCCAATCTAGCGTTGATTCCTGCCGATACATGGCTCGAGCGCGTTGAAGTGACAGAAGCGCTCGCTGCTGACCGCTATTCCCACGAACGGCTCCGCGAACTCTTGAAACCGATTCTCGATCGGTACGACACCATTTTGATCGATACGCCGCCTTCCCTATGCTGGCTCACAGAATCGGCGCTCATTGCCTCCGAATACGCGCTTGTCGCTGCAACACCTGAATTTTATAGCGTCAAAGGACTCCAAAGACTGTCGCAATTTATGACGTGCATTTCCCAGCGGCACGCTCTGAATGTCCTCGGCGTAATTCTTTCATTCTGGAATCCCCGCGGCAAGAGCAATACAGCCTTTCTCGATGTTATCGAAGAAACATTCCCCGGAAAAATCCTCAAATCTAAGGTACGCCGCGATATCTCCGTCTCCGAAGCCACAATTTTCGGAAAATCGATTTTTGATACCGCTCCCACCTCTCGCGCCGCGGAAGATTATACATCGTTAGCCAAAGAATTTTTAAAACGTCTACGCACGAAAGGAGCTTCAGCATGTCCAAGGTAAACGATCTTCTTTTTAATCGTCTTAGACAAAAATTCTCCAAGATGAACGAGCTGGCCGAGATCTCCTCGAAGGGAAATCTCTCGAGTTTTGCCGGAGTTTTCAAAGTCAGTCCTCTCACTCATCAAGAGAAACAAGATTTAGAAGCTCTTTTAAATGACTACAAGAGCGATGCTGATTATTCCGTCGCCACCGATCTAACGACGCTTTCTGGCCTCACCTCGGAGATTAAAGCCATTAACAACCAAGCCGCCATCCTCCATGGCGAACGGATTCAGAAAGCTCAAGAAATCTTAAAAAAATACCGCGACGGCGCGTTTTCTGCTTGGCTCATCAACACCTATGGCAACCGGCAAACTCCTTACAATTTCCTCCAATATTACGAATTCTATCTCCAACTTCCCCAGTCGCTCCACCTCAAGCTCGATGAAATGCCCCGGCAAGCTGTTTATACCCTCGCCAGCCGCGATGCTCCCTTCGAGCAAAAAGAGGAAATCCTGAAAAACTACAAAGGAGAGACGAAAAATGAAGTTCTCTCTCTCATCCGTAAAACATTTCCTCTCGACGACCGCGATGGAAGACGAGAAGATCTTGGCGAACAAGCCTTAATCGCCCTCAAAAAACTCGACGAGCTCTTCAGCCAAAAAAGATTCAGCCCAACGGATGAGCAAAAAGTCGAAATTCAAAAACTTTTGGGCGCACTAAGTCAACGTGTTCTCAATAGACCTCTTGCGTAACTCAGGTTCTGTCGGTTTTTCGGGATTCTTTTAGCCTACTTTTCGACTTTTTTTCGCGGGGATCATATCAACTCGCGTATATGACCCATGCGAAAAAAATGGAAAATAGGCCAAAAGAATCCCGAAAAACCGACAGAACCTGAGTTACGCAAGAGGTCTATTTAATGAGAGCGTGGCCTTTTTGTTCTTTTCTCACGAACTTTTTATTAAGCCAACTCAAAGATTGCGAACCTCATATTTCCACATCAAATTTTGCCCTTCTCCTCATAAAAGTGTTGGATTAAAAAACAATTTTTCATAAACTAGAGAAAATTTTAACTCAACCACAGGAGATTTTATGGCACTTGGAGGTGTTTCTGTTTCTGATCTGAAAACTTATGGATTCAATACAGCCGTTTACGCTGGTGTTGTCGGCGGCTGCGCAGCTGTTGCTTGGCTTGTTAAGAAACTCGCACTAATGGGGCTTGAACGTATATCGGCTAAGACAAAACAAACAACAAACGAAACAAAAGAGGATAAGGAAGCAAGACATGAAAAATATGCCAGCAGGTTCGCCCTGGTAGTTGCTACAACAGTTGCTGCTGCTGCTTACAAGTTCATTCCCGCTTCACGTTTTGCTTTAGATGATTCGAACAGCAAAGCATTCAAAATTGGAGTTATCCAACTCCTTTTTGGATTCATCGTTGACTGCTATTTCACCAAAGGCTTCTATAATGGTATGGCTCTTGGTGTTGGTGCTACCGCTGCAACACGCTTTGCTACTCTCGCACTTCCAGCTGTTGCCGGATTTGGCACATTTGGCGCGTTACTGGGCACAGGCTATCTCTCCAGATCTGACACAGAAAAAAAGTAGAACAATAGTTGACCCACGGCAAGGTCGGGCAGATCCTTCGGGATCTGCCCTTTGTATTTACTAGGCATCGACCATGAACTTCATGCAGTTGTTACTTTACTGGCATTTTGACTAGGGCGTGTCCCTAAAGCAGCATGCTGAGACAGCACTCGCAAGATTAGCAGCTTGCTGCTCTCGCGTGGCTGTAATAACGGAAGCCTCAACACAGGCTGGCATTTGCCGAGCAAGCTGACACCGTATTTAACACATTGCGGATTGGTCTCTAAGACCATCGCTTGAACGAGCGGAGCATAGAGGGCATTGAGCTCTCTTGCATGTTCCAAATTTCCTTGTAGAAAACTCTGCGTCATCTCTTTCCACCCTCGAGGAATCACGTTGGCAACAATCGAGATCACTCCGATTGCGCCCAGCTTCATCATGTCAAAGGCCAGCGTGTCATCGCCGGAAAAAATAGGAATATCAGAACTTTGACGAATTTCTTGGATCAGCTCCAATCCGCCGGAGGCTTCTTTAATCGCAAACACCGATGATAATTGAGAAATTTCAACTAACACCTTGGCCGATAATCGAATACCGGTTCTTCCCGGATTATGATAAACAATCATCGGAAGCCCGATTTTGTTAACTTCTGTGTAATGTGCTATGCATCCCTCGGGAGTCGGCCGACTGTAATACGGAACAATCACTAAGCATCCATCGACGCCGAGTTCTTTGGCTTTTTTGGTTCTTTCAACGGTTTTACGCGTGTCATAGGTGCCGGTCCCGGCAATAATCGGGACTCTTTTATTCGAAACATCGACAGCGATTTTAAAAAGCTGGAGCTGTTCTTCGAAAGATAGTGTCGGGGCTTCCCCAGTGGTCCCGCAGCAGACAATCGCATTGGCTCCTTCGGAGACATGCCAATCGATTAACCCTTTAAACGCTACATAATCGACCTCACCCTCTTGCGTAAATGGAGTGATCACGGCAACAACAGAACCCTTAAACATGTTTTCTCCTTATGAGTAAATATCCACATACCGCCGACATGACGGCTCCAGCAATCAGCGGCAGACCCGGCTTTAAAGCCCCCAATAAACCACCAATCAAACCAACAAACATTCCCGCTAAGACCTGAATCGATTGCATCGTGCCGAGCGCTTGCCCCTGCATTCTGTCATCGGCTGCATCGGAAACCATAACAGCACCGTTCGTCATTAAAATGGAAATCAAAAGTCCAATCGGAGGAATTGTCCAGAGAAGCCCCAATGGAGAATTAGGAGCCACCAAGATCACCAACATCAAAGCAAAAAGTAGCGATGCCCAGCCCGTTGCAGTAAATGGCTTCATCTTTTTTGCCAGCTTCTGCACGATAAATAATAGACCTACAGCGAAAAAGAAGGAGTCATAGGCCATGATATAAGCGATTTTTGTCGTCGAAAAATCAAAATACCGCTGCAGATAAATTCCGATGCAGTTCCAAAATGCATAAAGCCCAAAGTAGAGAAAGAAAATCGCCATGTAGAACTTTTGCAAATGTCGATTTGTCAAATTCATTTTCATCCCTTGGAGAAAACCAATCCCATGATCGGCATGCGTCTTCGTCTCTTGTGAAAACTTCCAAATAATGACGATCGCGGCGACCGACATCAAAGAGCCCAACCAAAAGGGCGTCGAAAATGTAAAGAATTTATTGTTTGCTGGATCGGCCAGCCATCCGCCGAGGAGTGGTCCCACAATAAATGCCGTGCAGGAAAAGAAATTGATCCACCCAAAATGGGCAACTTTTTCATCTTTGCCGGCAATATCTCCGATGACGGCTTGTGCAATGGTGACATTCCCCTCGGAGAATCCGCAAAGGAAAAGTCCTCCGAAGACCCCCGCCACAGAATGGGAATTCATCGCAAGCGCTGTGATGACATACCCTAATGCAGTGCTTGCAAGTGAATAGATGATCACTTTTTTTCTGCCCCATTTGTCGGAGAAGATCCCTAGCAGGGGGGAACCAATCAGCTGGCCGGCAGGGTAAGCGGCTAAAACAATCCCTAGTAAAATCGTTTTTAATTCAATCGATGTCGAGGCGGGTAAAATCGATCTTTCTGCACTTAAAAAAATCTCTGGAAGCACCGGAAGCGGTAAAGAAAAGCCGACATAGCCAAGAAAAACAACAATGGCGTAAGGGAGTAAAGGTCTTATTTTAGACGGAAGCATATTCTTCGAACCTATCCGCAAAGTCCAAAAGTTGGCTTTTTTGTCTTTTTTGTCATATTTTGCAGCCGCTTTTTGGCCTACTTGTTCAAGTATGTCCTGCAAAGCGGCTGCAAAATCTAACAAAAAATCCTGCAAAATCCAATTTTTTAGACTTTGCGGATAGGTTCTTATCACTGCGTTGCTTTATAATAACACCAATTCGGGATTAGCACTCTATGCTTATCGCTATCTTTCGGTATCTTTTGTACCCAAATTCGCTTGCTGGCGGAGTCTTCGACGCCAGCTGCGCTCATGTGGGCACAAAATCTTTCCGAAATCTTAGCGATCTTCATAGAGCGGTAACCCCGAATTGGCGTTATAATAAGGATGATGACTAAAAAGCTCAGCTTAATTTTTTCGGTTCTTTTTCTCGACTTTTTTTCCTTTTCGGCGGTGATCGCTTTTCTTCCTCTCTTTTTCCTCTCAACGCCGCATAGTTTTTTTTCCTCCTCCTTCTCCCCTAATCTCCGCTATATTCTCCTCGGCATTTTATCAGCCACCTATCCGATCGCTCAGGTCATTGCCGCTCCACTTCTTGGCCATCTCTCTGACAAAATTGGAAGACGCGGTATCCTCCTCTATTCCTATATCGGCAACACGGTCGGATATCTTCTATGCGGCATCGGCATTTTAACAACCTCCATCCTTTATCTGTTTTTGGGAAATTTTATCGCCGGACTGATGGGAGTGAATCTTTCGACCACGAATGCCATTATCTCCGATGTCAGTGTGAACGAAAAAAGATCTAAATTCTTCGCCGTTTCTCATTTAATGCTCGGGATCGGTTTTATTTTAGGCCCGTTTGTTGCAGGGAAAATCGTCGCGTTTTCTTCCCATGTTTTCGATGCTTGTTTTTACCTCTTCCTCTTGTGCTCCATCTTCTCTTTCATTAATTTTTTACTGATCTATTTTTTCTGGACCCCTGATGAAGATAAAATGATTTCGGCAAAACCGACGCAAATCTTCTGGAAAGACCTCTTTCAGTGCGGCCGTGAAGTCAAGGTGCTCCTTTTTGCTGAATTTTTGATCTTTTTTGGATGGTATTTTTTCATCAAGACATTCCAGGTGTTTTTGATTGAAGGAATCCAATGCTCCGAAACCCAGGTCTTTAATGTCTATTCGCAATACGGCCTTTGGTTTGCCCTTTCTCAACTCATTTTTATCGCCTGGCTCCACCGCTTTTCTAAATCAGAAAAATTCTTTCACCGCTTCATCACCTTTTTGGCCTTATCGATCTTTGTCCTCTATTTTGCCAAAAGCTACTGGGCTGCTTGTTTGATTGTCCCTCTCTTTACCGTCGCCTATGGAGCGCTGATCCCTTCCCTCACAGCCCTTGTCTCCGACTACGCCTCTTCGCACAATAATGGCAAAATCATGGGTCTTCACCAGTCCATTCAAGCTTTTGCCAAGATTGGAGGGCCGCTCATTGCTGGATGCGTCCTTACCTTGACACCGCTGGCTACCGTCCTGTTAAGCCCTCTTTTTATCCTGGCAAGCCGGGCTATTTTTGCCCTGCGCCAGAAAATTAGACCTCTTGCGTAAGAAGTCTTAAAGGATCATATCACCCCACTTAAGCTTATTGATCTTTTTGTAATGCTCCTTGTCTTTCTTGGTCACCGTTGTTTGTTTGATTCCCTCGGGAGTGCATAGTGTCAGCACGGTATGTCCTTTCCGCCTCAAAGGATCTTTTAGCAACCGTGAAAACTCTGTTTTTAGCGGCTCCTTACTCAAAATCACATAAGAATATTTTTCATCTTCAAACCCCATCGTCCCCTTTTTGGCCAGCCGATGCTCTTCAGATCGTTCTAGCCGAACGCCAAAATGGCACCACTCGGATGTCCCCTTCAAGGGACAGGCTTTGGAATGAGGACATGGGGCATAAACCGATGCCTGCCTTTCCACACAAAAATCGCGCGCTTTCAACATGTTTTGATAGCCTCGCGGCGTCCCCGGCTCAACAACCACCAAAAACTTTCCCGCGGCAGTCCATGCTTTCTCAAGTAAAGCCATGTCTAAAATCTCTCCCCATGAGTACGAAAAGAGCACCAAATCATGCACCTCAAATACAGGCTGCTTCAAGACATTTCCAGTCACCCAACGGACGCTGTCTTTGGGCGTTCTTTGCTGCCCGATTTCAACAAAATCGCGGTCTCTTTCGACTAAAGTTCCGTTTTTTAGCCCTCCCCAAATTTCAGCGGCAGCATCCCACGACGTTCCAGGGCCGGCTCCGATGTCGAGCATGGTCTGAATAGGAAATGAGCGGATCTCTTCGAATACGCGATGTAAAGCGGCTTTAGTTGCAGGATAGCGTGTGAGCAAATAGGCATGGCGGTCTTGGGGTGTGCGCAGATACGGTGTTTGCCCTGTTCGATACCGCTCGGAAAGCACTTCAGCGGCTTTTTTGAGATCCGCAAGGTTCATCCGCACGATTATAGCGGCTGGAAACCCTTCTTAGTGAGGAAAAAAAGCGGAATGATGCTAAAAAATGTGATGAGTCCCGCAATCAAAAGGCTGTCATCGATCGCTTGAATGAAAACGTGTTTTTGAACTGTCGATATCAGAATCTGTTGCGCCTGGATCGCTGCTTCAAACATGTTTTTTCCATATTCTTGGATTCCGGTCGCTTCTAAAAGCTCTTGGATCCGTTCAAAATACGGGCTCGAATTATCTACAACAGCCCCGATTGCTGACGCTTGATAAACTTCCCGGAAGTTAAACGTCGTTTCAAACAGCGCAACACCGAGCGCGGCTCCAATTTGTCGCTGTACCGTGAAAAGGCCGGTCGCTTGTGAAAGTTGCGATTCAGGAATGGTTGACAAGGTCAGCGCCACCAGCGGAGCAAAGAGCATGCCCATCGCGATGCCTCGAACAATGAAAAGCTGGATCATGGCCGTTTCTGAGGTATACAATGTAAAGCGGGCATTTACATAGTACGTGAGCGCAAGTAAAACAAGGCTCCCTAAAACCAAAAACATTGGAGAAACTTTCCGAGAAAGCAAGCCGGAAACCCCTCCGAAAAATCCTTGGGCCAGTCCAATGGGAAGCAGCACAACCCCTGTTTTAAGCTGAGTAAAACCAAGTCCGTTCTGCATGTAAAGCGGAAGCAAAAAGCTCGATCCGAACAGGGTAAATGAAAAAATAAACAGAACGATATTCCCCATCAGAAAGTTTCGGTTTTTAAAAATCCTTAAGTCGATGATCGGATTGACAATCGAGAGTTCGATATGCAAAAAGAAAAGGAGATTCACCAACGAAATCGCAAAGCAGATGATCGTAAACTTCGATGACCAACCCTCGGCATTCCAGGGAGCATTGCCGCTGGAAATCCCGACAAACAAGGCGACTAAGAAAACAATCAGTGTCACAAGTCCCCAAAGATCAAAAGAATGGATGATTTTTCTAAATGTCCGTCTTAAAACCACCCAGCCCATCAACAGCGTCACGGCTCCAAACGGCAAATTGATCAAGAAAATCCATTTCCAGTTGATCGCTTGGATCAAATATCCCCCAACACTAGGTCCCAGTGAGATCGCCGCAGCGATCGATATCGAATAAAAACCCAAAGCAACTGTTCGGTTTTCTTTTTTGAATTCATTGGTAAACAAAATCATTCCGACGGGGGTTAAGATTCCTCCGCCGATCCCTTGGATCACACGGAAAAAAATCAACGCATTGAGATTCCACGCAACGGCGCAAAAATACGAACCAAAAACGAAAATAATTAATCCGATCAGATAGACTTTTTTAGACCCAAAATGTTCTGAAAGCCAGGCTGAAATCGCCAGCAATACCGAAAGCGCAATCAGATAGGCAGTCGAAACCCAGACAACCTGGTTAATTGTCTGGCCAAATGCCGCCATAATGGTGGGAATGGCGACGTTAACAATCGTTCCATCCAGAACAACCATGAATGTGCTCATCATCACTGTCAGCAGCACAAACCAGGGATAGACGGGGTGATGCCCTGCAAGAGCAGGAAAGAGGTGGATGGCTCTCCGCCGAAGAAGCCCTTCTTGCTTCTCGAGCATCTTTACCTCGTGCGGATTTTGATGGAGACAGACATTCCGGGTCTCAGATAGAGCCCTTGCGCATTCTCCATTGTCTTGATGGAAATTTTTAAAGGAATACGCTGCGTCACTTTGGTGAAGTTGCCCGATGCATTATTCGGCGGGATTAAAGCAAATTGAGAAGCTGCAGCAGCTCCAACGACTTGTACATTGCCCTCAAACCGTTGCCCTGGATAAGCATCGACAGTAATAATGACAGGGGCCCCCACCCGAATCGCAGCAAGCTTTGTTTCTTCAATATTGGCTGTGATCCAAATATTCGATAGGTCCATCAACGAGAGCACTGTTTGGCCCGCGCGGATAACATCTCCCGGATCGTGCCACCTCATTGCAATGACCCCATCGATAGGTGCAGTCACCTGAGAGTATTGGATCTGGGTTTCAACCTCTTTAAGGGTTGCCTCTTGGACATCTGCGAGCGAATTGATCGATTGTAACTGCGCTTGCATCATCTGGTATGTCTTTTCGACATGGGTAAAGGTTTCCTGCGAGATAACGCCGCCGGCAAACTCTTTCGTTGCTCGATCTAAATCATCTTTTGCCAAATCGACTCGGATTTTTTGCAGCTTAACCTCGTCATTGGCATGATCGAGCGCAGCGGCTGCTTTTTCTCTTTCAATTAACAGGATCGTATCGTCCAACGCAAACAAAAGATCTCCTTTCTTAACCGCATCTCCTTCGCTCACAGCTATCTGCAGAATTTTTCCCGATTGCACCGCACTGATCGCGTGGTCAAAACCCGCGATGCTCGCGTCCTCCGTTGTTTGGAAAGGGTACAAATACGCCCTCCACCACCAGAAAATCACCACCAGCATCAAAACCAAAACAGCGGCGATATAATAGATCTTCGACTTAAAAAATGACGGCTCTGAATGTTCCATGTCTCTAATTCGCACCATAATGACAAGAAATATTTTTAACAAGAAAGATGAGTGGCATACAATTTCAGCCGTTTACATTTTGTAACCAACTGACTGCCTTATCGAATCAAGCGATTGGCTTACCGACGCCGGTAAGCCAATAAGTCGGAATAGATGCTGATTTTGTCATTGCTCAGCCTGATAACGGATGGGCTGATCTTAGCGAAAAATACCCCAAAAAGACGGCTATCGAGTGTTTTTGGACTAAGTTGTTTAAAATCTTTTTTCTGAATATAATTCATTGCATTTTAGGAATTCTCGGAGGGCATATGCATAAAGATGATGAGATTAGCCTGGTTCCCAGTAAGCTGTCATTTGAAGATTTAAAAAAGCTCAACCAGCATGGGAATGAGTATTGGAGCGCAAGAGAACTGCAATCCCTTCTGGGATATTCTAAGTGGCAACATTTTGCGAATGCAGTGGAAAAAGCTATAGAGTCTTGCAAGCAGTCTGGAAATGATCCAAGCCATCACTTTGCCGGAGCCGGCAACCCAATAATGAGTGGGAAGGGAAGAATCCAAGTTGTTGAGGATTATCAACTTTCGCGTTTTGCTTGCTACCTCATCGCTCAAAATGGAGATCCAAGAAAGCAAGAAATTGCTCATGCTCAGAAGTACTTTGCGATTCAAACTCGTCGCCAAGAATTGACAGATGCTGCTGTTGCAGACCTTGAGCGAGTAGAGATGCGCAAACAGGCCTCACAAGACTTCAAAGCTCTCTCCGGTGCTGCGCGCGATGCTGGCGTCCAAAATAAAATGTTCGGGATTTTTCATGATGCTGGATACAAAGGGCTCTACGGAGGACTTGGATCTGATGCAATCAAAGCTCGTAAAGGGATTGATCCCAAAGAACAGCTCATGGATCGGATGGATAGAACCGAGTTGGCGGCTAATCAGTTTCGGATGACCCAAACGCGAGAAAAACTCAAACGGGAAGGTATCAAGAATCAAAGGGATGCTATCGAGGCACACGAAACAGTGGGAAAAGAGGTGCGGGCTGCCATTGCTAAAATTGGCGGTACAGCTCCAGAAAATATTCCTCCTGCTGAACACATCAAAAAAGTAGAAAAACGTTTAAAAAAAACTAAGCCAAAGTTGTTTCTGGATGAGAAGAATTCAGGATTGCAGCGACAAAACTCTCTCGAAAATCCTGAATGACAATGTTCCTGAAAATCTGCAATAATGACGAAAAGTCATGTAATGCGATTACTGCGGAATTGGGAAAATTTCGCTACCTAATCACGCTCTCGTCGCCTTTGGAGCGAACAATTTTACCTCTGGGATTAAATGAGCCTTGATTTTTTGTTAAAAGGAATAATCCTCGGATTCTCCATCGCAGCTCCCGTTGGGCCGATAGGCGTGCTTTGTATTCGCAAAACCTTGCAATTCGGTAGATTTTCTGGGCTTTGCTCGGGTCTTGGGGCTGCTTTTGCAGATTCCTTCTATGCCGTTATCGCTGCTTTTGGGCTTACCGTCATTTCAAATTTTCTTCTGGCTGGGCAGTTCTGGTTTCGGTTCATTGGTGGTTGTTTTTTGCTTTACCTGGGGTGGAAAACATTTATTTCCAAACCAGCCTCAGACTCGAAAAATGTCCCTCATACAACATTGTTGAATGATTTCATTTCTACTTTTTTCCTTACGATTACCAATCCTATGACAATTCTCTCCTTTCTAGCTATTTTTGCAGGTCTTGGGCTTTCTAGTGTTCATGGAGACTATTTTCAGGCAGGTGGGTTGGTCTTGGGAGTATTCCTGGGCTCTGCTGCCTGGTGGCTTCTCCTAAGCGAGGGTGTTACTTTATTCCGCAAAAAAGTTAGCCAAAAGGTGATGACTTGGATCAATCGAATTGCAGGACTAATTATCTTGGCGTTTGGTATCGGCGCTTTATTGAGCACGATTCTCTGAAACTAGAAGAGGAGTGGGGTGGGGCTATTTGGCGTCTTTACATGGAACTTGTGATTGTAAGAAGCCTGTATAAACAGCCGACATGAAAAGATCATATCGTTGATATCACCGATATGATCGACCATCACTTTGCCGGCGCCGGCAAAGTGATCTTTCAGTTGGTTACATTTTGTAACCGACTCAAAATAGCTATTGCAATTCGTTCTCCAGATTCGCATGCAGCTTCCATTGTTCCAGGAACATCGAGTAAGATGGACGCATGTTCTCCGGCAAAATAAAGATTTTGATGTAAGGGAGCGAACAGAGTTTTAAACACCTCGCCAGCCTCCTCTACTGTTGCAGTAAGAGTTTCCTCTTGACCCTTCGCGGTATAGGAGTAAGTGCCTTTAGCATAAGGATCATTTGGCCAACTATACCCTACAGGCCCATCATAGGAAAGATCAGCCTCATCTTTTGCGTATATAGGGAGTATAAAAGATGGGCAATTTTCAAATCCCCGCTCAATCATTGGCCGTGCTTGATGATAGGAACTTGCAATTGTTTGAGGAGAAAATAAGCTAGTTGCTCCTGTATAATAAACAGTGAGCATCTGTTGAGCTTGATCGAAAAAGCTGACAATCTCATCCCCCACTAATCCTGTTGTTGTGGCAGGAGCGGTTGCAAACGGAACCATAATTTTAGCGTTTGCACCGTACTGTATCTTTTGAATGGCCTCTAGTTTTCGATCAGGAATAATACCTTCTTCAAAATTGATAGACTCGTAAACGGAGCAAGGAATTGCCAACACCAAAATATCTGTTTCTACTTCTGCATCATTCTGAAATGTCAGTTGAAATGAGCCGTTTTTATTTTTTGAAACCCTCTTTAGGGGCATATTTAGATGAAGTCTTGAGCCAAGAATTTCTCCTATTTTTTGAGGAAGCAAAGCATTTCCTCCTTCGATTGTTACTAAATCAACATATGTCTCTTTACCTCTATTCCCTTGATGAACAGAGCATATACCACCCAAAAGCATATGAACTAGTGTCTTTGTGTAAAGAGGAGATAACTTCTCAACAGTTCCTCCTTCATAAGCAGCCATTCTAACGGCTAAGCTCTTATAAAGAGGATCTTGAGAGCCAACAATTCCTTCCAGAACCTCTTTCATGCTAAATGAAGTCAAAGCTAGCCTGTTGAGTTCTTGTTTGAGAATTTTGGGATCAATTTTTCTTTCCTTTAAAATTTCATGGATCGGAATTAAGTCTGTTCCATTAAAATAGGAGTGTTTTAAATAAACACGACTGGATATGCGTTGTAATGCGAATTCATCAATCAAGCGATTTAGATTTACAGCTTCTCCTCCATCGTTAATGTTCTGGCCGCCTAATTCCGCAATACGGCCATTGATTTTCGCTGTAAAAATTCTTCCGCCGATTCGACCACGCGCTTCATAAAGATCAACGCTCATTCCCGCCTTTTGTAAGCGGTATGCCGCAGTCAAACCAGCTATGCCACCACCAATCACGACAATTTTGGGGTGAGTGGCGAAGGAAATTGCCGGCATACTAGAAAAAAAGGCTGACATGCAAAAAATCACCCTTAAAATCATATTGTCGAAACTCACGCGTAAAAAGAATCTGGGTGAGAGGATTTGAACCTCCGACCCCTAACACCCCATGCTAGTGCGCTAGCCAGTCTGCGCTACACCCAGATAAAAATTAGATCGTTGTCAGTCCTTCGAACTGAAAGTCGGCTTTTTTGAATTCGTTGACTCCGAGACGGGCGCAGTCTTCAATAATTTTCTCTAAAACATCGCCCGGATGAAGTTCTGCCGCTGAAAGGTCGACCGAGATCGATGCGGTAAAATTCACACCATTTCGAAGGCCTTTAACCTTGAAATTTGCTATCATTGTCTCTTTTTTCTTAGAAATATTTTTGAAACGTATTAAGTTATTTTCAGCTAGGTCTTTCATGGCTTGCCTCGAAGTAGAGGAAAATCGTAGGATCTTTAGGTGTTTCTGTCAAGGATGAGGATGGGTATGAAAATAGAAAAAAGCTGGTATGAAAAACTCCAAAATGAAATCAGCCAGCCCTATATTCAGGATTTAAAAAAATTCCTCGAAGAGGAAAAAAAGGTGGGCAAAACCATCTATCCTCCAGAACCTCTGGTCTTCAATGCCTTTCTCCAGACCCCCTATGATCAGGTGAAGGTTGTCATTGTCGGACAAGATCCCTACCATGGCCATGGACAAGCCCATGGCCTTTCTTTTAGCGTTCTTCCGGGTGTTGCCATCCCTCCCTCTCTCAAAAACATCTATAAGGAACTTGAGGCCGATCTTGGAATTGCAAGGCCTCTTTCAGGGTGTTTAATCTCTTGGGCAAAACAAGGAGTTTTACTTCTTAACGCCACGCTTACCGTCAATGCCGGTGATCCTAAATCCCATCATGGAAAAGGATGGGAAAGATTCACTGATGCCGTCATCGATACCTTAGCCCAAAGATCTGACCCAATTGTTTTTTTACTCTGGGGAAAGTCAGCCCAAGAAAAATGTCATAAAGTCGTCGGCACACATCATGCCGTCTTTCAAGCAGCCCACCCGTCTCCCTATTCCGCCGACCGATTTCTCGGCTGCCGTCACTTCTCCAAGGCAAACGAATTTCTCAAAAAAGTCGGCAAAACACCGGTCGATTGGACCGTCAATTGATTGTTGATAAGCGGTTATTTCTGACAAAACGGCTGTTCATCAACACTCAAAAACAATTTATATCACCACTTGCGAACACATTATTTTCCCTATTAAAAGGGGGTAGTTATCAACAAATCCACATGATCTGAGTAATGAGTATTACTGATACTTAAATCTAATACTAAAGAGAAAGGTGTGGAAAAAGGGCAACTGAAGTAGTATGTGAACCATGCAAGAAGTTTCTACAAATCAATTTTTTTCTTTAGAGGCGTATTTCCACCGAGAGCTTTTCGAGGGGACCAGCTATGTATGGGAGGCCCTTCATCGACTTGCCTCGTATCTTCAAGAACAAGAACTCGGAAAGATTGAGGTGAAAATTCCTGCGGGAGCGCATTTGATCAATCCTGAATTGATTTCGATTGGCGAAGGAACGATCATCGAGCCCGGAGCCTATATTGAAGGTCCAGCCATTATCGGACCCTATAATCAAATCCGTCATGGAGCCTACATTCGGGGTAGTGTGATCACAGGTGAAAGATGCGTCATCGGCCATGCAACAGAAATCAAACATTCGATTTTACTCGACCGTGCTAATGCAGCCCATTTCAATTATGTCGGCGATTCGATTTTGGGAAACGACGTCAACCTGGGCGCAGGCGTTATACTGGCAAACTTTCGTTTAGATCATAAAGAAGTGTTCGTTCTCATTCAGGGGCAAAAGATTTCAACAGGCTTGAAGAAAATGGGAGCTATTATTGGAGATGGAGCTCAGCTTGGATGCAATGCTGTAGCAAACCCCGGAACCTTGATCGGCCCTAAAGCCTTCTGTTATCCCTGCGTCAATGTCAAGGGGATAGTCCCTTCAAGAGCCATCTACAAAGAGAATATATGAGCCTATCCCACTATTTGAAAATTTGCCTTTTTAAAATTTTTTCCGCATTTCTCAACGTCGCTTCTTGGCCTACTTATCCAAGTATGTCCTACGAAGCGGCATTGAGAAATGCAAAAAAACCCTTCAAAAATTCAATTTTTCAAATAGTGGGATAGGCTCATGAGTATAGCAGAATTGCAAAAGACATCAAATTTCTACGCTCATCGCGATAAAATCGAACAAGAGGTCGCAAAGAGCATATTAGGCCTGGGAGAAAAAACGAAGTTAAGAGATGCCTGTGAGTATGCTCTTAAAAGCGGCGGCAAGCGATTTCGTCCATTGCTTGTCCTTTTAGTGGCCGATGCCCTTGGCAACAATTTAAATGTCATCGACGCAGCCCTTTCTGTCGAATTTTTCCACACCGCTTCTCTCATTGTTGACGACCTTCCTTGCATGGACAACGAAGAAGAGCGTAGAAGCCAGCCTACGCTCCATAAAATTTATGGTGAATCTATTGCACTCCTTTCCAGCTATGCCCTCATCTGTGCTGCGTTTGAAAAGATCCACACGAACGCGCTGAAAATGCGCGACACCCCCTTCAGAGATTCCGCAGATAGCGCTGGCATGATCGCTTTAGAAATTGCCACACGCTGCGCAGGCATCTCAGGAGCCACCGGTGGACAGTTCTATGACATTTTTCCTCCCAATCTCACCCTAGAAACCCTCCGGCAAGTGATTTATCAAAAAACCGTGACGTTGTTTGAAGTCTCCTTTGTTTTTGGTTGGCTCTTTGGTGGCGGAGATTCTTTTCGAATCGAACAAGTCAAGAAAAGCGCCTATCACTTTGGAATGGCATTTCAAATTGCCGACGATTTGGGAGATTTGGCCCAAGATGAGAAGAACCAACGTGAGATCAATCTAGCCAAACATATCGGTAAAGAACGGGCTTATGCGGTCTTTGAAGAAGAGCTCAAGCTTTTTAAGATCACCTTAATGGAACTAGGGCTCGACACTCCTGCCTTTAAGAAAATGTGCGACATGCTAGAGCAGCTTGCCGCACGCAACTTAGAAACTCTTTAAAAATTAGGCTACAGGAGCTGATTCTGCCGCACGTGCAACCGGCGCTTTTTTTGCCGCAGCAGCTGTGATGGCTTTTTCAATCTCGTCAGCGAGTTTTGAATCCTTTTTAAGTTCGTCTCGGACGGCCTCTTTTCCTTGACCTAAACGGTTTCCGCCGTAGCTGAACCAGGCGCCTTTTTTCTCGATGACACCGAGATCTGAGCCGAGGTCGATGATCGAACCGAGTCTTGAGATCCCTTCGTTGAAGATGATGTCAAATTCTGCAACTTGGAAAGGAGGAGCAAGTTTGTTTTTAACGACTTTTACTTTCACGCGGTTGCCGATCTCTTGATTGTCGGCGCTTTTAATACTACCGATGCGGCGAATATCCATCCGAATCGAGGAGTAGAATTTCAAGGCTTTACCGCCTGTGGTTGTTTCAGGGTTTCCAAACATAACCCCGATCTTTTCACGGAGCTGGTTGATGAAAATCGCGCAGGTATTGCTTTTGGAAAGAGTTGATGTCAGTTTGCGGAGCGCTTGCGACATCATGCGTGCTTGCAGCCCCATGAACTGGTCGCCGATTTCGCCTTCGAGTTCATTTTTCGGTACTAAAGCAGCAACGGAGTCGATCACAATCACATCAACAGCGTTGGAACGCGCAAGCATCTCTGCGATGTTCAGAGCTTCTTCACCAGAGCTTGGTTGGGAGATCATAAGCTCATCGATGTTCACTCCGATCTTTGCAGCATAAGCAGGGTCTAATGCATGTTCAGCATCGATGTAAGCAGCCAGGCCGCCGGCTTTTTGCGCGTTGGCAACAATGTGTGTGGCAAGAGTCGATTTACCTGATGATTCAGGTCCGTAAATTTCAATGATTCTTCCGCGTGGAACTCCGCCGATTCCAAGAGCGATGTCTAATGCAACTGATCCTGTTGGGATGACGCTAAATTCGCGCGTCAATGAGTGTTGACCCAGCGACATAACCGATCCTTCGCCAAATTGTTTTTCGATCAGTTCGATCGCAGCTTCTAATGCTTTCTTTTTACCAATATCTTGATGTGCCATATATGAAGGGCTCCTTTTACAATTAGATTGACGAGGAAATAGCTTATCGTCAAGAACTAAAAAAAGTATGTATTTGATTGGAGATATTGGCGGCACAAAAGTGCACCTCGCTTACTATGATCACGACCGTATGGTCAAAGAAGAAAAATTTTCGAGCCGCAGCTACAACAGCTTTGATGAGATCTTGAAAAAATTCGTCGACCGGCCGGCTGATAAAAGCTATCTTGCATTCGCAGGACCGATCCACGATCGGAAATGCCATCTGACGAATCTCAAGTGGGAAATTGAGGCCGATCGGATAGAAAAAGAGTTCCGTGTTTCCAAAGTTGAGCTGATCAATGACCTTGTTGCTGCCGGATGGGGCTTAAAACGTTTGCGGCCGAACGATCTTTTTACTCTCAATGAAGGAGTAATAAAGTCAGGCAATCAAGCCATCGTTTCGGCAGGAACGGGTCTTGGTATCGGAGGGCTTTGCTGGAATGGAAAAAGCCACTTCCCTTTTGCCTCGGAAGGAGGACACGGCGATTTTGCTCCGCACAATGCGATCGATCAACATCTGTGGGATTATCTCTACAAAAAATACGGTCATGTCTCTATCGAAAGAGTTCTCTCAGGCCCAGGCTTGGAGCACATCTTTTGGTTTTTAGTCGAAAAGGGTAAACACAAGGCAGAATTGACCGAGGAAGAAATCCCTCGACAAGTCATTGAGCAGGGACTTTCTGGCAAATCGAACATCTGCGTGGAAGCCTTGGAGTGGTTTGCGTCTCTCTACGGAGCCACTGCCGGCAATGTTGCTCTCCAGTTTTTATCCGTTGGAGGTCTTTATCTTGCCGGTGGAATTGCTCCCCGAATTTTGCCGATTCTTAAACAGGGAATGTTCATGAAGTCTTTCATCAGCAAGGGACGTTTCCACCCACTGCTGGAAAAAATCCCCGTCCATGTCGCTCTAAACGAAAGCCTTCCCTTGCTGGGAGCTCTAGAGCTTTGCTTGAAGAGTGAAGTATAAAACTTGTAAAGCGGGTTGACATTTACCTGCAGACTAGTCAGCTATCCGGATGCCAGCGTCGAATATAGAGCTGTTTGTTTTGAGTTTTGAGTAGATCTAAGATTTCTGGATACCGCTTTTCAAACGGAGAGATGACCACTCCGGGACCAATCCGGCTCTCAATCAGGGTTGTGGGAGATTTAACAATCACAACGTGTCCTTTCCAAGCGAGAAGATCGAGGGGTTTAATTTCTTCAAGAGCAATTTCCCTTCCAAAGTGAATGAGACTGGACGTGTTGCGTGGGGTATAGCCATTAGTCGCTTGGTATAAAAGGCCAGAGCAATCAAGTCCGCGACAGATGGCGTCATCACGATCTTCTTGAAGTGCAGTTTTTAGGACGGGGTAAAAATCTAAAAGCTCTGGGATTCCGGCCTGCCAGTTGCCGCCCCAAAAATATCTGAGCCCAACGCGGTCTTCCATCCAGCTTAAAATCTGATTGATGGAAGGAAGTTTTTTGATTCTTTCAGGTGTACTTTCCGGGGATGGTTGTAAAAAACGACTATCGACATAAAGAGGTGCGGTTGATGGATACTCGTTGGTTTCAACGTGAAGGAGATGACCTCCAATGCTACTAAGGCATCTAAATTTTGTGCCCGGAAGTGCAATCCCCTCCATTTCCATCAAGCGACCTTGAGAATCTTTTTTCAAGGGAAGATGATTGAATGGAAGATTGGATGTATTGAAGACAGGAGTGGGGATTTTAGCAATGAAAGTCATAACCGCTAGTGTAATAAAAAAAGGAGCCCTCTTTCAAGAGGGTTTTCTAGATCAAGCAAAAAGGATTGAGTGAGTTCTTGATTGACAATTACGCTCCGTTCTTCTTAAATTTTCTAAAAAAAGGATTTTTTTATGAAAAAACTGGGCAAGATTTTTCATCTTGTTGGACTTCTCGTTTTATTGGTTGGTTCATTGGCAGGATGCTCTTCCAAACAGCAAAATGTCGTGAAGGTGAACCTTGGAGCTGAACCGGCTTCGCTCGATCCACGCAAAGCACGGGATCTTCAAGCGATGACATTGTCGAGAATGTTTTTCGAAGGGCTAACGCGGATTAATCGAGAGGACAAAGCCGAGCTTGCTTTAGCTGAAAAAGTCGATATCTCAGCAGATGGAAAAATTTATACGTTCACATTACGAACAGCGGCCTGGAGTAATGGAGACCGTGTGACGGCGCAAGATTTTGTCTACGCTTGGACAAAAAGTTTAGATCCTCATTTTCCGTCCGATCAGGCATTTCAGCTCTATGTGATTAAAAATGCTAAAGCTGCCAAAGAGGGAAAGGTTAGTCTTGATCAAGTGGCTGTGAAAGCATTGGATAACAAAACACTCCAAGTGCAGTTGCAAAATCCAACGCCTTATTTCTTAGAAGTTGCTGCGCTTCCTATTTACTTTCCATACCCTGTAAAAGCTGATCAAAATACCGACCTTAAGAAGGTGATAGGCAACGGCCCGTTTCTTTTGAAAGAATGGAGACATAACGATCTGATCCGCGCTGCTAAAAATCCATCCTATTGGGATGCGTCTAACGTCAAACTGAAAGAAATTCATTTGACGATGGTTCAGGAAGAGACCGAGTTAAAGATGTTTGAAAAAGGAGAGCTTGATTGGGCAGGGTCTCCCCTTTCCGCACTTCCGATCAACGCTTTGGCGGGACTTAAAAAAACTGGTAATCTCCACGTAAAGCCATTTCTTGCGACGTATTTTTTCCGCACCAATGTGGAGTCAGAACTGTTCGAACACCCCTTAGTGCGTAAAGCCTTTGCAGAGGCGATCAAAAGATCAGAAATTGTCGAATATGTGACTCAAGGCGGCCAACTGCCGGCAACAGGACTTCTCCCTCCTTCACTAAGAGGTTTGGGAGGCCTAGAAAAGGGAGAACTAGCGGATGGAGACAGCCAGCAGGCTCGTAAAGATTTTGATCAAGCCTTGGAGCTTTTAGGAATAGATCGACAAAAACTTCCTTCGATTTCTCTCATGTATGTTGCTGGAGAGAGGAATCATTTGATTGCGCAAGCAGTGCAAGAGCAATGGAGAAAAGCTCTCGATGTGGAGGTGCAGCTACAAGCTGTTGAAAGAAAAGTCTACTTCGATCGTCTTTCTAAAAAAAACTACCAGCTCGCTTCAGGGAGCTGGACAGCCGATTACAACGATGGGATGAACTTTCTGGAGATCTTTAAGTTCAAAGCGGGAGGATCGAACAACACGGCTTGGGAAAATCCGCAGTACAGAGAGCTTTTAGATCGAGCCGCAGAGACAGTCGAAGCAGGTCAAAGGCAGCATCTTTTCCAAGAATGCGAAAACATTCTTATGAAAGAGATGCCGATCATTCCGGTATTCCACTACACGATGCTGTATGTTTCGAATCCTAAAATTAAAGGTGTTGTCTTATCGAACTTAGGAAGTGTTGACTTCAAATGGGCATCTGTTGATCAATAGGATAATGAAAATATTAGGCATTCTATTGCTGATTTGCTCTTCGGTTTTTGCCGGAGTAACGCTTGTTAACGACAGTATTTACAAATTAACGGTCCATATCCGGGCAGCAGATGGAAGTGATCTGGGAGTCATGCAAATTAATTCACAGCAGACGATGCAGTGGAATACATTTTCAGGCACGACAGGCAATCTCCAGTATTACAACTCATCTCAAACGCCTTATACCATCATTTGGTTCTGCAATAATGGAAGCACCGATTCTCCCTATTCAATTTGGACTGGGGTCCCTTCCGGCTCTGTCTGTAATGCCAATGGAGGAGATGGTCTGCGCAGTTGCCAAGCGCCGAAAAAACAAAAACAGCAACAACCACAGCCTCAGACACCCTCACCCCAGCAAAACGTGCAGAATCCAACCGAACAAGATGTCGGACCTCCGGAAGGCTTTTTGAGCCCGTCCCAATAGGTGCTCTCGAATCATTTTCGAACCGTTGTTTCAAAGAGGATTTTGTCGGGAGAGGATTCTAACAGAGGGAATGAAAAAATTAAGCCTCCTGATTGACAACTAATAGTTCCTTGGAGAATTTTTTCTTTCAGTTGTACTAATTCAAATTGGTTAAATTCAGGACGCTCGTCCCAGCTAATACCAAAAATCCATTCCCTTTCATTCAAGCAGGAGGGCGGATTTAGGTTTTCATGAACAAGAGCGCCAGATGGAATCTGGCTAAGCCAAGAACTCTCTTTTCCCCTAGCGTAGAGTATAAGAAAAGTATCGTTGAGGATAATATCCACATTTTCTGGGTTTATCAGAGGCATCAAACAAGTAAAAGTACATCGGCCCTTCTCCAGACGCACTTTGCCTCGGGCAATTTGAGGGTTATTTTTGGTCCGAAACTCAGTGGAAGGCCTTTCTTCTAATCGTGAACGGCTATGGTTCATTTTAAAAATCGACCCTTGGTTGCCTAATTGATAAAACCACGTCGGATCGCATGCGTCCTGAAAGGATGGGTTATATTGTGGGTGATAGAGCGGGCTATAGAGGGGGCTTTCGATTTGATGACAGTGCTTCACATAAGTTTCGATGTAGAAGAGGATATCTTTAAAAGGACGATGCATTTTAGTCTCGTGATGTGCATATTGGTTCACTGTGCACAGGAAGGTGCTATCTTTATATTTTAAAGTAAACGTACCTTCATCTTGCTTATCTTTCAAAAAATTGTAGGGAACGTAGAAAGGATCGGGGAAACGAGCAACATCCAGAGGGCATGATTCGTAAAAAACAGAAATGGGAACTAAAAAATCGTGAGGATCAAGGGGAAGTAAGGAGCCATCTTCCATTGTAAGATCGAGGAATTCTGGAGAAGCTTCTACAAATTTAGAAGGATCTCCGATATAACCTCCATAAATATTAGTAACATAGAAGGGAACTTCGTAGAGGGTTTTAGGCGCGGGCATTGTTAGAGGAGAAACAGCTATAGGTTTCAGAGGAAATTGCTCAATATTGATAGATGAGGGGCTTTCTACCGGAGCACTGACAGACATGGCACAAGCTAGAGGTTCGGTGTGTGGGAAGCTTGTAAGATCAGAACTGGAAGTAAAGGGCTGTTGTTCGGATGGGATTAAATCTGAGTTTTTTTCTAGCTGGTCTTTTGATTCACGACTAGGAGCAGAAAGCGTATCTTTTTTTGAAGTTAAATTCTCTGCCTGAGAAAATTCTAATAGAGTGTTCGGGGAAGAAGATACAGCCATAGGCTTTAGCAGGAGTTGTGCTGCATCGGCAAGTAGCGGATTTTTTATCGATGTGCTAGCGGATATAGTAGGAGCTGGAATTTCAATTTGCGGCAATGCTGCAGGATGAGCACTGGAAGTGACTGGCGGTTGTGCAAAGGCAGAAGGCTTGGTTTTTTTTGAAGCTAGATTTTCCGTCCGAGAAGGTTTTCTTTGAATGTTTAGAGAAGAAGATGAGTCTTGTGGTGGCGGTGGCTGTTTTCGAGCATTCCATAGATTAGAAAGTCGTTCAAATATAAGCCTTCCAATTGTCAAAGCGAAAGAGGTAGCCGAAGCGTGGGCGCTAGCTTTCTTAGCTCTCCAAGTTTTAACGCCTTGGCTAGCAACCCAAAGTCCAACCCCACTTAGGATTATAAGCGCAATGGAGATTGGCATGATTTTGGAAAAATTTTGGAGTGGCGGAAGAGATTCTAAACGGTTGCCTGCAACACTAGAGGATGAAGTAGTCATATAAATTGGAGACCTATTTTGTTCTGTTTGTTCTTTTAAATTGACCGAGATGGGCCATTACAATGATTCTTGCTGAGGGATTCCCTTTTCGTAGACGATTTTCTTGGTCAATCTTCCGTCTTTATCGGAAAGGGTGGCAATCCCTTTGCCGTTTTCAACTTTTGAGATCGGTTTTTTTGCATCTTTTTTGAAGTACGATCCTTTCATAAGGTGGCCGTTTTCATATTCTTCTGTAAGCATCAGGCCGCCGTCTTTGAACCAGGCATAAGAGGGACCGTGTTTTTTATTGTCGTGCATCTCGCGCTGGCTCTCGAGCACGCCATTTTCATACCAGGTTTTAACGGTGCCGTGCATGGTATCTTCTTTCCATTGAAGGCAAAGTTTGGGAGAAGGAGGATCTTCATCAGAAGGATAGTATTCCCATTCTTCGCCGTCCTTCATGTTATCTTTGAGGTGGTAAAGCGAAACGAGTTGGCCTTTAGGGTTAAATGTCTTCACTTGGCCTTCCGGGACGCCTTTTTGGTATTCGACTAAAGAGACGAGAATGGAATTTTCAAAAAGCGCTTGGAATCCAGCGCGATTTTCAACGCAGGAGATCTCTTTTCCATCTTGCGAATAATAGTTTCCGCTTAAAAGTAGACCTTTTTCCCACTCTTCATCGTATTTGATTTGATTGGGGGTCCAAATGGCCATGGCTGTCCCATCACAGAGTCCATTGCTGTAATTAACTTTTTCTAGGCAAACCTCTTGCTCATTGAACAGCTGAACAACTCCATGGATCTCGTTTTTTTGGTAAGGGATTTCTTTCGATAAGACTCCATTCGGATGGAAATAAAGAGATGTTCCTTCCAGAAGTCCTTTTTCGTAAAAAATTTTAGCAAGGAGACGGCCTTGTTCATCATAGACTAGGGAAGTTCCTTCAAAAAACCATGTGAGCTGAGCCATTTCGCTAATGTCAGGAGTTCCTTCAATCACGTAGGCTTCGACTTTGAGCTGGCCATTCGGATGCCATTGCATGAACTTTCCATGAGCCCTTCCGTTTTCAACTTCGAGGTACTGCCAGGGCTGTCCATTGGGATGATAGGTGGTGACTTTGGAGTGGGTTTTCCCTTGGCTTGATTTTCCAAACACCCGAACGACTTTCTGGTAAGGCTGAGGTGTTAGGAAATCGGTGTTTTCATATTTTCCCAGCCGTTCTTTGGCGCTGATGGTTTCTGAAAACCCATTCCTGTCTAAGGTTTGAATGGTTGTCAGGTCGTTTGAGTGTTGTGCTGTTTTGGAAGCACATCCTGTTAGAAGTAATAGGAGAAATAAGGTGGTTATTTTTTTCATGGTGCCCGCTTGATTATTTCTGCTTGGATGGTATAGACAAATTCATCGGCTTTTTCTTTAGTTTTCTTGAGATCGAACTCTTTCATCAATAGAAGAGGCCGTCCGCTTTCCTCATGATCTTCAATAGCAGCGAGGAATTTCTTAAGATCGTCGTCGTTCATTTGCACGCTGCTAGTCATTTTAAGTTCGGTCTCTTGAAAGAAAGGCCCTTCGCGCTGCTCAAGCTCTGCAAACCGAATCCGATTTTGATCTCCTTGTAAAAAGGAAAGTCGTTCTCGAAGAGCGGTGTTGCTCGGATATTGCTTCACAAGCGCTTGGACACGATGGAGCTCTGGTGTCAGGAGGGGAAGAGTTTCGACGATTTGCGAGAGATAGTTGGAATTGCACTGCTTGACGTTTTGCCAAATGCGGCTGCGCGCGGCTTTAGAACTTTCCAAATTGCGAGCGTTTTCTTCTAAAGCTTCGATTTTTTTCATCCAGATTTGAAGCTCTGCACTTTTGTCTTCAAGACGCCAAATCAGCAGGCATAAAGGAGCTAGCCCCAAAGCCAGTAATAGCAGAGGGTTGGTTTTTTTTAAGTCCTGCGTAAGACGCAGGAAAGTTTGTAAGAGTCTTTTTGGGCGGTCCATGCAATTTTGTGTTTTTTGTCGACGAGTGTCGGCGCTTTTTCCAAGGCTTCTTGGAAGCGGTGGGCAGCAGCCGGGCTCTCAGCGGTAAATTCAATTTCAACTTTAACTTGGTAGGGCTGCGTCTGATCGCCTGCTTTGGGATATTGAGTTAGTCCGTAGTGGAAATGAACAACATCGATCGGCTCTTTAACCGTTCCTAGCCAGGAGAGCACATCGCGAGCAGAGGGGACGTTCGGGAGCAAAGGGAATTCTTTCCCGTCTTGAGAGAGCTGTTTTTGCCAGGCTATGAGCTGCTGTTCCAGGGAACCCGACGTGGAAAAATGGACGGCAATCCGATGTTTGAGTGCTGCTTCTTTTCGATGAATGATCCATTCTCCGATAGTGCTAACAATGAGTGTCAAGCCGAGACAAGATGCCAAAACGGTTTGTTTTAAGAGCCGGCTTTTTTTCAATTTCTTAGATGAAGTGAAATCGTTCTGCCGAAATTGGCAAGGGGTCTCGTGCAGTCCGTCTAACGCAAGTCCGATCGGTACTGCAAACGCAAGTAGCTGCTCTGAAGAATAGTCTTGAAATGTAGGAAGGTGCGACGGAAGGGCAAAATGGTGGCTATATTTATTTTTTAAATAGGTTTCCAGGCGGCCCTTATCTTCAAGGGACTGGGAGAAAATAATTTTTTCTCCTTCCATCGCAACTGCGGTGCTTTGGTGAACCCAGCTGATCGATTGTTCTTGAAAGATGAGCCTTGCAAAACGGGCTAGAGCGATGGGAAGGCAAGAGACTTGATCAGCATCGACGTTTTTTTCTTGGAAACCGGCAAGATGTTTTTTTAAAGCAAGCCGAGTTGTCGCAAAAACGACGACATCAGTTTTTTCTTTATCCGGGTAGAAAAAAGGATGGATAAGGGTCTCTTCCAAAGAAAACGGAAGGAGGCTTTCTAATTGGAAGGGAAGGGCTTTTAAGACGGCAGAATGACGCGTGAGCTTGAGCGTAACTTCTCTGCGGATAACATCTTCTGCAGGGAGTGCAGTGACAATGTGTAAATTTTTTTCTTGAAGCAGTTCATAGGGGATCTCCTCAAACTCACCGATTCTTTCTAATGTCAATAGATTTTTGACTTGAGAAACGACAGCAATTTTGACACTTTTCCCGTCTAAAAATAAGCCAAGTGAGCGCATGTGGTGGGATTTTATCCAAAATATGGTATTATCTCTAGAGATGGTTTATTTTATACACTATGTCTTTTTCGGTTATACGATCCTGATTGCAGTCCGCTTGATTGCGTCATGGTTCCCCGCTTTTTACGGTCAGCCTTGGCTCCGCTTGATAGCAAGGCTTACCGACCCGTTTCTGAATGTATTCCGACGGATCATTCCTCCTATTGGCGGAAGACTTGACTTAAGTCCCATGCTGGCGTTCCTTGCGCTTAAAATGATCGAAAGCTGTGTTTACATGATCGGAGATTTTTTCAGCCGTTTAATCCGCTAATGACCCTATTAAAAAGGCCTTTTCAATTAGGTTCACTTCAACTTCCTTCGAATATTTTCTGCGCGCCCTTAGCAGGCTGCTCTGATCTTCCTTTCCGACGAATGACCACAAAGTTTCAGCCCGGATTGGTCTACTGTGAAATGGTCAAAATGGACGCTCTAGTCCGCCACGATCCTCATACGTACCGGCTTTTAGATTACGAAACAGCGATGCATCCGATTGGAGCTCAACTCTGCGGTAGTAAACCGCATCTCGCCGGTAAATCTGCAAAGATTTTAGAGGAATTGGGATTTGATGTGATCGATCTCAATTGCGGTTGCCCTGTCGATAAAGTCACAAAAGACGGCAGCGGCTCTGGGATGCTCAAGAATCTCAATTTGGTCGGAGATGTGCTGTCGAATATCATTGCCGCTGTCAAAGTTCCTGTAACAATCAAGATTCGGGCGGGATGGGATGAAAATTCGATTGTCGGCCCTGAAATTGTCCAGATTGCGGAAAAAGCCGGAGCTCAAGCGATCTGCGTCCACGGAAGAACCCGCGAGCAAGGCTATAAGGGAAAAGCCAATTGGCAGTGGATTCGCGAGTGCAAGCAGGCGGCAAAGAAAATCATTGTCATCGGGAATGGCGATCTTTTTGATGCGCAGAGCGTCGAAAAGATGTTTGTAGAGACAGGATGCGATGCCGCATTGCTCTCTCGAGGAACGTTTGGCTCGCCGTGGATTATCGAGGATGTCTATAACCACCTTTCCGGCGCTCCGATTGCTGCTAGGACAGCTTTTGATTATCGCGATGCGCTTTTGGAGCATCTGGAGTTTGTCCGCCTGTATCACGCTCCACGTAAAGCCGCGATGGACCTCAGAAGAATCGGGTGCTGGTATTTGAAAAAGGGCCAGGGGACAAGACGCCTAAGAGAATCGCTGAATAAATCGAGGACTTTAGACGAAATCCGAGTTTTGATCAGGGAATATCCATGGCATGAGACCGATTTCTCGACACCGGAGCTGATGATGGAGGAAGCTTAGAGGGTGTTGAGCAATAAATAGTGTATGTGTTGCTGTTAATTAAAGAAAGTTGTTGCCTGCTGGCATAAATAGGCCGTCACTGTGCCGCTAGAGTGCCATGGATTTAAAAATGGGTGATCGAAAATCACAGCTTCATTTAGAATGAGGGTATAAATGGGTCGGGACTACCCTACCGGCGTCTGTGCCTCGAGGACTACCTCGGGGCCTTTCGCTTTTATGGGGTAAACAAAAAGCTCTTCTTGTTCCCGATAGATTTTTTCGCGGAGGATATCAAAAGCCCGATTTGGTTGATTTGGTCTAAGAACAGAAAGTCCAATAGGGCGGGCCACCATATCTGCCAATTGAAGGCCGGCAGAGTTCGCCTTTTTGTCAGCCAATATGATTTCAAAAGGAAGCGGCTTTTTAAGAGAATTCTGACAGTCGCATACTCTTCTAAATTCAACTTCTAGCGCCAGGTCCTCCATACGGCCGCGAGCCTCAAAAATGACGTGGCTTTTCAGATCCTTTTGTTCCTTGGAGCAAAGGAACTTATATGTTTGTTCAAGGCCAAGGCGCATGGCTAGATGATAGACGTGAGGAAGATCCAACCCGAAGCGCTTTAGATTCAATTTGTCAATGATGATAGGGATAATCGTGAAGTTTGACTGTGCAATGATATTAGATAGAGACTCAAGGAGATGTTCTCTTTGTTCCTTCCCTAATGTGCTGAATGCGCCTAACTTTTTTCTGATCTCATGCTCGTGAAAAATGATCATGTCGTGTCCGAAAATAGAGAATTTGAGCTTGCGGAACGCTGGGGAAATATTATGTGTATAGATTTCCTTTTGAATGATGCAAAAAGAAAGAACGAAAAGAGGATAGCGAGGATTGATCGATGCAATGCTATGATCCCCACTTTCATCGATGTAGATAATGTAATCGCTGTATTCTGATGAAAAATCGCTCATAGTATTTGCGTGTAGATGAATACGATATCCCAAGTTTAAGAAAAATTCTGCTCTAATAAATTGTCGACCTGTATCATCGCTTGTCTTGGCGTCGGAAACGAGAAAAATTTTGTGAGCATAAAGAAATTTAAAGCCTATTTGCAAAATCAAGACCCTGAATTTTTGGCAGACGAACTACTCATGCTCTATAAGACGTTTGAAATTGTTCGAGAATTTTATGCTCCGGGGTTAGAACCTTCAAGCGCTGTAAAAGTTGCCGAGAAATACAAACAGGTTCTAGAAGAGCAATTTTGCCCCAAGGCAGCCAAGTGGGATTTCCCCGAGCTGAATTACTCTGTTGCACGAAAGGCAATCAGTGATTTCAAAAAGGTCAACTCAGACTCAACGGCAATTATCGATCTTCAGTTAACTTATGTTGAATATGGAATCAAATGTACTCTGGAATACGGAGACATTGACGAAAGGTTTTATAACAGTATGGAAAGCATGTTTCGTAAGACGCTGAAAGATATGGAAGAGCATGGATTGCTCGGTGCCTTTGAGAAACGATGTTTGACGATTCAGCAAAAAACGCGCGATTTAGGATATGGCTTTGGAGATGCAATCACAGAGCTATGTGGAGAGTATTTTGCAAGCATCTCTCGGTGAAGCTATTTATTAACCCACCAGTCAAAAAAGAGATAAATTGCTTGCTGCGACTTTGCCATATCAATCTTCTTCGTCGCTCATAGTTCTACTATGAGCTCCTCATTCAGACCGCTTCGCTTTGATCTGGCTTTGTCTCGCTGGCGCACTTTGTCTCATTTTTGACTGGCGTGTTAATTAAGGAGCCAAAATCTGTTCTTTGAAGTCCAAAGCAAAGTGATGGCCAATGATTTTAAAGCCATGATTTAGATAAAGCCTGTGAGCCTCGTGGCGTTGAGGGCCGCTGTCGAGATGGATTTGGTCGCACTTTGCTTTTTTTGCTTCATCAATCACCCACTTTAGAATTTTGCTGCCGTAACCCTTTTTTCTTGCCGCAGTATCGGAAACAAGATCATCGACGTAGATTACCTTGCCCCATGCTAAAAATTCTAAGAATCTAAAGCCTGCAAGCGCTTTTACTTGCCCACCATCTTCGATGTATGCCAGACGATATCCTTCGTGAATTTGGCGCTGCACTTGGCTTAAGAATATCTGCTCAGATATGAGATGAGGGCGCAGCTGATGCATGGTCTTGTAACAGGACAGGATTTGCGCATCCTCAGTTGCCAACCGAATTTCTGCAGTTTCCAAAATATTGGCAAGATCCATCATTTCCTCCATGAATTCATTACCTTTCAGGTCACTCGGTAATTATGGATGTATTGTTCCATCAGTTTCAAGGCTTCAATTAAGAGCGCTGGATCGGCTCGATTCAGGTAAGGCTCGAGATCGGTCATATACCGCTTAAACTCGGATAATACCTTATCGGCCAGCTTCTTGCCTTCATCTTTGCGATAAACAGAGGCATTTTTGGAGTGCCAGTGCATCTGTTTGCTCTCACCAATGAATTTTTCCATTTGTTGGTTCAGTTCAGGGATGTTTTTCGATGTTTTAAGCAATTTTCTGAATTCAATGCAGGTATTGCGGAACGCTCGGTGAAGCTCTTCACTCGGAGGGCTTTCAAAATTGGCAGGCAATTCCATCGTGTTTCTCCCTAGACATGCACTCAGATTAGAACCGGGAGATCAAAAAAACAAGATTATTCTTACCTAAGCTTGTCTTCAAAAATCTTGAGAAGGCGTTTGATTTCAGAACTCGATTCTTGAAACTCTTTTTCGCTTACGATTTTCTTTTTCTGTTTTTTCTTGACGAGCTTGGAAATGAACTCTTCGACGGTCTGGATTTTAGCGCCTCTTTGCTTGGCTTTACCTAGAAGCTCATAATCGGAAGAGACGACCGTTTCTTGGGAGGGATCGGGTGAGTCGGCAACCGCTTCAAGGATATAATTATCAGCGGTTTGATGGTGAGGCGTATAAATAAGGGCAAGAGCGTCAAAGTTGCGGCGGAGAGCCTCGGGTGGGTCTTTTTCCCTCCCATCAAAAACGACAGTGGCTTGATACCTTAATAAGAGGATGGATTGATTGAGAGCGGCAAGGAGTTTCCGTTCATTTTGCTTCATGTCACGGTAATTTTTCGTGATCCGAAAGAGAAGATTATACCCATCGATCCAATAGTGCATCTAAGCGAGGGATTCGATGAGGAGATGAAGTTTATCGAGGGCCTTGCGGCGATGTGAGATGCGATTTTTCACATTCTCTTCGAGTTCAGAAAAGGTTTTGCCGTATTCGTATTTGACGAAGAGGCTGTCATAGCCAAAACCTTTTCCGCCTTTTTCTTCTGTGAGGATGGTTCCCTCGCAGACGCCGCGGACGCATTTTTTGAGTCCTTGTGGAGCGGCGATGGCAAGCCAGCATTCAAAATAGCCTTGGCGATGAGGCTCTTGGATCTCTTTCATTTCAGCTAGAAGTTTTTTCCGGTTGTCGCGATCGGTAGCGTTTTCACCAGCGTAGCGGGCAGAATGGAGGCCTGGAGCCCCTTGCAGAGCAGGGACAATGAGCCCTGTATCATCGGCAATCGTCCAACGATTCAGTGTTTTTGCCGCATGCACGGCTTTTAAAGAGGCGTTGTCTTCAAGGGTCTTGCCAGTCTCTGGAAGCGGTGTGTAATGCGGGAAATCTAAAAGAGAGAGGACATCAAGGAATTTGTAAATTTTAAGCATGGCACGCAGTTCACGGATCTTGTGAACATTACCACTGGCGATGACTAACTGCACAAAAACACTCCGTGTTATTAATCAAGATAACTGCGAATGGTGGTAATTGTAAACTCTTCTCCTTGAAATTTGAATTTATCGCCAATAGAAAGCCCTTTCATCTCTTGCGCAAGCTTCGATTGGAACGATAAAATTCCAAGATGGGGGTCGGCATCCCAAGGTCCGAGGAGTGTGTAGATGAGCGTTTTTCCATCTTTGTTTTTAAATTCGACGACGCATCCAATGCCGATTTCATCGGTCACGATGTCAGCTTTGGTAACGATGCGGGCGCGATTGACTTGATCCGAAAGCGCTTTGAGTTCCGATTGCAGCCGGTCTCTTTTTTCTAAGGCAGCTTTAAACTCAGCGTTTTCTCTAAGGTCGCCGTGCGAGCGTGCTGTTTCGATTTCTTTCGCATTTTGCACTGTTTCAACAGTTGCAATCTGCTGCATGCGCTCTTTGACTTTTTTGAAACCTGCTTCGGTTGTCCAAATGACATTGCTATCGGAAAGAGTATCTTGCTTTTTCCGCGTTCCTGCAAGCGAGGGTTGAACAACTTCAGCTAAAGAATGGAGAATTTTTTGATCGTGGTCTGAAAGTGAGTGGCACTTTGAGGCCAAGAGTAAAAACTCTTGAAGTGTTTCCAAATTCGCGCCTTGCATGATTTCTCGGACGACGGAGAAACGGTTTTGCGTTAAGAGAGTGTTGATCTTTTTCACGAGCTCTCGATGTTCAGTGGATTGTTCAACATAGCTCAGGAGGATGAACAACGCCTCAAAGAACCGATTTTTTCCTTCTTTGTCCGAATAAGGAATTTCGCTTTGCATCATGATCTTTTGAAAATACCACACGAATACTTCCGGATAACGGGAAGGATGAACCCAAAGATCTTCGAGTTTTCTTTTCAGATCTTTTTCTGTTTCAGGCTGCGACAGCTCTCCAAAAATATAGTCGCGGAGAGGATTTTGATCGATAGTGAGTAGGAGATTTAGAAAGAGTTCTTTCCAATCAGGCCGTATTTTACGGGCAACGATCAAGGCCCGTTTTTTGTAAGCGAGAATGTCAATCGATTGAACGAGCAGTTCTATCGATTTCGAGTTTTTCACAATCTCTTGGACTTGAGGATATTTTTTTTCGCTCGACAAATCTTCTAAGAAGAAATGGAGCTCTAGCAGCTGTCCGTCGGTGAGATCAGGCGTGTGCAGACTTTCTTGGAGCTTGTTTTGCAAGAAGACTTTAAAATCTGGATTTTTGAGCGTCTCTGGGAAGTCTCTCATGAAAGAGTAGATGAGTTGGATGAAATGGCTGATATCGGGTTTTGTTTCTAATAATTTGCGAAGCCTTTCTTCATGGGAAATTTCAGTCAGCCTAAGCAAAAAAGGCTGCCGCAAATCTTCGGGAGCTTCGATCATGGTGTCTTTTTTGATCTTGGTCCGAGTATTCTGCCACCACTTTGCCCAATCTTCTTCGGGGATCACCAGCTCGCAGAGTTCGTCTTTAATTTCTGATGCTGTTTTAGGCCCGAGATCACGCAGAAGAACACGGATCACGTCAACAGGAGTTTCTTTAGCATTTTTTTCTAACAGATCGGCATTTCCAAAGCGGAGAGCTAAAAAATGGTCGTCAGGGATAGGAAGAAGTGTGTTGAATGCATTGGCAAACGAAATATCTTTTTTCCCCGGAACATATTCGAATTCAACGCTGAGCTGCTCACGGATCATGGAGACGTCCATGATTTCTCCAACGCCCCAACCGCCGGTATGGAAAACGAATTTACCTTTCGCCATGTGATTGAGAAGCTCAAAATTGCTGACAGCGCCTTGGAATTTTTCTTTTCCTCGGAGACCAATGAGACGGATTTTCTCCGCAAATCCTTTGTCATTACCGTATCTGTTTTGGAGATAATTCATGACCATTTGGCGGAGTTGTTCGTGATTAGTCGTTTCGATATCGATGATAAGCTTAAATATTTCGTGTTTTTGAGGACTTTCAGGGAGCATTTCCCAGAGAGGGAGGATTTTTTCGACATATTTGCCAAAGGGTTCTGCGAACTCGCAGGCTTTGACATTGACAAGGATTGTTTTTAATTCAAGAGGGTCTACTTCATCACTGACGCAGTATTCCTCCCATAAACGCATATATCCCGGATAGCTGTGATTGGAAATTTGCGTCTGGAAATCCTTTAAATAGCTCATTTGAAATCCTTCTATAGGCATACAACATCTAGTTAAATACCTGGGAGTATAAGGTTCTTTACATTTCTCTTCAATAGAACAAGATGCAGGAGTTGAAATAAATGTTAAGACAGCCCACTCTCTATGCCTAAGATGTTTTTGCTGTTGTTTTTTCTCATCATTGGGGCTTTGCTAAGCGCTGAGCAAGACAGCTCGATGCTTTTTCGCGATTTAGCTTTGGTCGAAGAAATCGACAAAAATATCGAGGATGAGCTTCCGTTTTTCTATAACTCTTCCATGATGGGCGGTTATTTCAATATGCCATCGGCAAGAGTGGCTCACGATGGGACAATTGGGCTAGGCGCAGCTAGGGTCCACCCCTATAATATCTATGGACTCAACTTTCAATATTTCGATAGGGTCGAGCTTGCCCTTAACTACCGGGTTTACACAGGAAGGCTAGACCCTGTTTTGGGCCGTTTTGGCTTTGGAGATGAAGCAGAACGGATCGCGAATTTTAAGTTTGTCTTTAATCTTCCTAGCGATGGGTTGGCAGATTTTCCGACCTTTGCCATTGGAGCTGAAGACTTTATAGGAACCCAGAGGTTTAACTCCGAATACATTGTGATGACCAAAGACTGGAACAAAGGCAACATTGAAGCAACGCTCGGCTGGGGTAGAAAACGGATTAATGGTTTTTTTGGAGGTGTCGCCTGGACTCCATGGCGTAAAACTGGCTATCCAGTACTCAAAAACCTCTCTTTTTTGGCCGAATATGATGCAACCGATTATGCAAATCACATCCATGAGCATCCTAAAGGACGTAACGTCAGCAGCCATATCAATGCCGGCGTCAGTTATATTCTGGCAGAGACTTTGCAGCTCAGCCTAAGCTCTTTACGTGGGCGTGCTTTATCGGCAATGGGATCGCTCCGCTACCCACTCGGTTCAAGCAAAGGGTTTTTTGCTAAAACTCGCGAACCTATCCTCTACAAATCACCCGTGGATACGGAACCTTTAGGACTTGTTAGGCCCGATCGAGACTTCGTCAATGAGCTTGGTTTTACATTGGGTCAGCAAGGTCTCGATCTTTATCGCGTTTACCTTTCTTCTCATGGAGAGCTTTGGGTCAAGATCATCAACAATATGTATCGAGAAGAACATATTGTTCGCGAAAGGCTCCAAAGAGTCTTAGCTGCCATCACTCCGTCCAATATTAAAAGAGTCGTTGTGGTTGTTGAGGCCGATGGAGTGCTTAGTCAAGGATACACCTTCCGAACCGAAGATCTATACCGTTACCGGCAAAACCAAGTCACCGCTTTTGAGTTGGAGACGCTTTCACCAATGACAAACCCTCCACCCCGGCCTGAAGACAGCACTAGGCTATTTCGCCGGAAAAAAGAGGTTTGGTTATTCACCTTATGCCCGCGTCTTCAAACTTTTTTCGGAAGTTCAACGGGAAAATTCAAATACAATTTAAGTCTTGTAGCAACGCCCGAAGGATATCTTTTCGATGATATCTATTATGAAACGCAGTTTAGCTACGCGATTTCTTCGAGTTTTCAAAAGTTAAATTCGACAGATCGCCTTAATCCCTCCCAACTTCCGAACGTCCGGACCGACACGATTAAATATTTTCAAACGAATACGGTTTCTTTCGAAATGGCTTATTTGCAAAAAAGCTGGAATATCAAAAACTCCGGCTGTTTTTTTCGTTTAGCCGGGGGCTATTTTGAACCCGCCTATGCAGGGGAAGCCACAGAACTTCTCTATTATCCTGTCGGATCGAGTTGGGCGATAGGCGCAGAACAAGCCACAGTATGGAAACGGCACTATCAAGGCCTTCGTTTTACCAACAAGATCCGTCGTTTGCACGGACACCATGCGCACTATGAACCTTTCCTTGGAGTTCAATGCTTTGCCGATTTGTATTATACCCTTAGACCGTGGAATATCGACTTCAAAGTGAAAGTCGGGCAATTTTTAGCCAAAGACCGCGGCATCCGCTTTGAAATGAACCGCTGGTTTACCAGCGGTCTAAAAGTTGCTCTATGGTACACGATCACCAATGGCCACGACCATGTCAATCATAAGACGTATTACGATAAAGGGTTTGCCATCATGCTTCCACTTGATTTTTTCCTGCCCCGCAGCAGCCGTACCTATATCGGCTATGCGATGTCGGCATGGCTCCGCGATGTGGGCGCCTCTGCGGATAATGGCAAAGGGCTCTATCAGACGGTCCGCTTAGAACGGCTTCAAATCAAATAGAGGTAAGAGTCATGAACTCTAAGACTTTTGGCACAGCATAGGAGAAAATGAAATCGGCTCCTGCACGTTTAATGCTCAGCAGTGCTTCGTGGAATACTTTGGGTCCATCGAGCCATCCATTGGCATGCGCTGCCATGACCATGGCGTACTCGCCGCTTACATGATAGGCGCAGAGCGGAAGATGAACTTTTTCTTTGATTTTCGTGATGACATCCAAGTAGTAGAGTGCTGGTTTGACTAATAAAATATCTGCGCCTTGCTCTGCATCAAGGATGGCTTGACGGACTGCTTCACGGGAATTAGCCGGGTTCATCTGATATGTTTTTTTATCTCCGAATTTCAACGTCGATCCGACGGCTTCTCTGAAAGGCCCATACAAGCTGGAAGCGTACTTAGCTGTATACGACAAAATCCCCACCTCTTGCAGACCAGAAAGATCGAGCTGTCGGCGGATCGCTCCAATTCTTCCGTCCATCATATCGCTCGGTGCCACAATATCGGCTCCGGCCGCTCCAAAGAGACACGCCATCTTGCAGAGAATCTCGACGGTGGGGTCATTCATCACATAGCCTCTGCGGTCGACAATGCCGTCACGGCCATGCGATGTGAAAGGATCTAAAGCGATATCGGTAATCAAACAGAGTGAAGGGATTTCTCGTTTTAAAGTTTGTAACACTCTGACAATCAACCCATCTTCATGTAAAGCGGCTGTACCTTGTTCGTCTTTGAGCTTCGGGTCGATCACTGGAAAAAGCGCAATCGAGGGGATCCCCTGCCGGTGGATTTTTTCGGCCTCTTTCAAGATTAAGTCGAGCGAAAGGCGCATCACTCCGGGAAGGCTTTTGATCTCTTCTTGCTTCTGCTCGCCTTCGATCACAAAAAACGGCATCACGAGATCCGCAGGCCTTAAGACATTTTCTTCGACAAGATTGCGGATGGCAGATGTCTTTCGATTTCTTCGGGGCCTTGCAAGCAGCATTAGAAACTCCTTTTTTTTAGAGACTCATATTGATATTTTTAAAGATTGATCACAAGTTCCGGATGGAACAATTAGGAACCTATCCCGAAATTCTTAATGTGGCTTTTTAGGTAGTCCTAAACATCTAATGCTGGCGGATGGCTTTGTTGCGTAAATAGCTGCGGATAAGGGTTTTTCTTGCCCTGAACTCACTGTAACTCTAAATTTGATTTTGCAGAAAAAATCTGGAGATTACAGCTATGAGTCCTATGACAAAAAAGAAACAC
>Ga0207686_10000057_pt1 | contig 103125 bp, 55 predicted proteins | sample KBSM24metaG_FD_184396 | JGI IMG/M metagenome (GOLD analysis project Ga0207686, IMG submission 184396) | Miscanthus rhizosphere microbial communities from Kellogg Biological Station, Michigan, USA - KBS M2-4 metaG (SPAdes) (version 2) | ecosystem: Host-associated > Plants > Roots > Rhizosphere... | reverse complement strand
GACATCGCAGCTTGAGGTCATAGTGCTGATCATGTCGCAAGGGTAGCTACCGCCGCAGAAAGTCCTGGCCAGATATGCGTGCTGCACGTTAAAGAACCACCTGGCGTACTGCGGAGTGGTATGCCAAGAGGGAGACATCTGGCCACTCGATTCGGGAGTCAGGTCGTACAAATCTATCACCGCGCGCCGCGACGCGGCGGTCAGCAGGTTTATTGTCAGATCGTTTGTACCGCTGACGATATTGAATACCGCGGCCACGCCCTCTGATCCGTTGACGTAATTCTGGTCAACGTCATTTCTGACACGGTTCTGTTGAATGCACGCGGCGTAAGCTGCCTGGCTTGCGGAATCGCTTCCTGGCGGGGCGCAGTAAGCGAACCTGACCTGTACTCCAACATCCTGGGTCCTGGGAGGCTTTCCTTTCTGTGCGTTTCCTATGGGAGCAAGCGCCAGAAACAGCGCCGCAACCGGGACAAACGTGAAAATTCTTTTCATCTTAGATTCTCCTGAGTAGCGTTCGGTGCGAGTTAGTCGCAGCCAGGTTAAAGGGCTCTTGGCCCAGGCTCGGTTGCTGCAGTCAGCGACCCTCCTGGTGGAAAAATTTTGAGGCCGTCGTCCCTGGACTGATTAATCCGGGAACGACGGCCTCTGAGTGCTTCAGTCAGCCGGAAATGATTTTACTAATCTGCGATTCGGGTCAGGGCGAGAACTTAACTTTCCTTGTCGTTACCTCCGCGAGAACAGGTAAGCCGTCCTGAATCTTCAGTCGCTCGATCTCACCGTGCTGCATTTCCGCGCAATAACGGATGAATACTTGCCAGGCTCTATGTAACCGAGCGTCGGAAAGACCGTTCGGTCTCGTCGGCATCATCCCGGTCTTCTCGAAGTCGTTTCCATTCTTCATGATTTTGCCTGCAAAATTGCGCATCCAGTTTAAGCGATGCAACTACCTCGGACTTGCCGTCAACGTGAATGGAACGAGATATTGACCGGCCGGCTCGGACATGGTTTTGCCTTTGCCATTTAACTGTCTGGCCAGACCCGCGACAAACCGCTGAGAAGTCGCGTTCGCCAGCGGCGTGACGGTCCAAACTTCCACGCCATTGATCACGTCATAATGCACATTCACCCGCGAAGTAATCTCCGGCGAGTTCACTGGCTTAATCGAGTCAGGCTTCCATTGCAGGTAGTAGGTGGTGTTATCCACGCTGACATCGCAGCTTGAGGTCATAGTGCTGATCATGTCGCAAGGGTAGCTACCGCCGCAGAAAGTCCTGGCCAGATATGCGTGCTGCACGTTAAAGAACCACCTGGCGTACTGCGGAGTGGTACGCCAAGAGGGAGACATCTGGCCACCTGATTCGGGAATCAGGTCGTACAAATCGAGTATCAGGCGCCGCGTCGAAGTATTGAGGTTTATCGTCAGATCGTTTGTACCGCTGACGATATTGAATACCGCGGCTACGCCCTCTGATCCGTTGACGTAATTCTGGTCAACGTCATTTCTGACACGGTTCTGTTGAATGCACGCGGCGTAAGCTGCCTGGCTCGCAGAATCACTTCCCGGCGGAGCGCAATAGACGAACCTGACATTTAGTCCGATGTCCGTAGTCTTATTGGCGCCTTTGGTGGTTACCGTAAATAGTTCAGTACCTTTGCCGCCACGGCCATCGGCGTTGAGGACCGCAATATCGAAGTTAGCTATTGCGGCGGTATCGGTGACGTCGATGTTCGCGGTGAGTTCACCGGCGCTGACGAAGCTGGTGGAGTTTACCGTGATACCCCCGGTATCGTTCGTTCCGGTTACGAGGAACTTTGCCGCAGCACCTTTCTTGAAGCCCTTGCCGGTGATCTTTACGTTCAAATTCACGGTGCCCTGGGCTGCCACCGGCGGATCAGCGGCGGCGACCTGGACGGGAGCTTGGGCATCCACGACCTGACCTCGAAGATCCGTTAACACAAATCCGAGGGCCATGAGGATCAGGAAAGTGGTAGCAGTGCTTCTCCGAGTAATCTGGGGGATCATTGAGTCTCCTTGTTAGCGGACGACCGGCACTCGGCCGCTGAGGGCAAAAGTCTTAACGCGTTATGGTTGCTTACACGGACACGGCTTTTGGTTTTCCGTGAACCGTCGAAAAAAATGCCCTCTCTCCCAATTGAGAGAGGGGTAGGGTGAGGGCGTAAGTACGCTAATCGTAGAACCTCACTCAAACCTGGTCTCGGCGAAGCTTTCTAATAGAGTATGTAACCAATGCCATAAGTATTTCGCCGCTGCTGAGCGGGCGAGTTAGGTGTTAGCGGAGGCGTCGCTAATTCCTTACCCAACCCTCTCCCAGGCCGGGAGTGCTTAATACTTCCTAATTCATCCGTCCCACCAGCGTAAACGCGCCCCAATAATACGGATGGCGGTACAAGCCACGCGACGCGCGCATTTCACGCTGGGCCTTTGCCAGCCCGGTCGCCTTATCGCTATCGCGCAGGTGCCCATAAAAGTTGCGCATCAACTGTACCGCTGAGCGGTCGTTAACTTCCCACAGACTGGCCAGCACCGATGGGCTGCCGGCAAACATAAACGCGCGGGTGAGTCCGACCAGATCGTCGCCCGCGGGGACTTCGGCGAAATATCCGCTGCCCAGCGCCGTGTCGCAGGCACTCAGGGTCACCAGTTCGGCATGGAGCTTTAGTTCGAGGATTTCGTGTACTTCAAGACGTCCGTCCTCGCCGTCACCAGGCTCCAAAATCAGTCCTGAAAGCAGTGGGTTCAATTTGTTGAAGTATCCATGCGTGGCCAGGTGAATGACATCGTAATTAGTAGCGAGTCGTTTGAACGAGCTTTCCGTGGCGCGGGTGCCGAGCAGCAACATGTTCTGCCGGGGAAATAATTCTGAGACGCTTTGTGATTCTCTCTGGGTGAACTGAAGACGCGTACTCGAAGGCGCCATGGCCAATACTGATTTGCCTGACCCGGTCGACGCACTCGTGTAAACGAGCGCCGCCGCCGCCGGCAAATAGCCCAGCACATAATCATCAACCAGGAAACGACTGCGGTTGTCTGTGGCTTTCAGCAGCACTGCGAAGGGCACGTAGTGAAGAGTGGCGTGCGGGATGATGTAAAGCTGCTTGACGCCTTGTAGCCAACCCTGCTCTGCAACCGGCGTAATCAGGGTCCGATAGAGACTGGCGGCCGGGAGTTTCCACTCGTTCGTATCTTTGCGGAGCAAAAGGTCGCGCAAAGTGTCCACTCTGGCCTGCAAGTCGGCGACCCGAACGGGAATCGACCTGGCTTGCAGGCCATCTGAGGTCAGGACAAAAACTACCAGGCTCTGCTCACCGACGACATACTCGATCAGCGCGGTGTTCGCGGGCAGACGTTGCTGCACCTCTTTGCCGGATGACACAGTCAAAGCTCGGGCTGCGGCGTAAGCGGGTTCGGCGCCCCGGAGATCGTCAAGGAAATTCTCGTACTTACGCTCGGCCTCGGCCAGCTCCTTAGAAAACAGATCAAATGCCTGGCGCTTTTGATCCGGCTTTGGTTTCGCGGTCTCGGCTTCGAGCTGGCGCCCGAGTTCGCGGATGCGGTTTTGCAGTGACGTCTCAGTCTGGCGCTGGCTCTCGTTGCGGATCGGAGGCTGACCGCGATTTAACATATCGAGATAGCTGCGAGCCCGCAGTTTTTCCGCGAACACGAAAGCCTCGTCCAGGCGTTTGAGTTTGAGCAGCAACTGAACCAACGCCACATAAACCTGATACTTGTCTTCAAGGTAGCCCGCCCGAAAACGCTCCTCGCGCAGGCTACTGCGTACCTGCTCAATTGTCTTAACTGCGTTTTGATAAGCAGTAAGCGCTTCCTGGTCCCGTTTTAGACCTTCAAGTGACTGGCCCCGGCCAAAACTCAACCGCCAGGTCATCTCAGGGTCGGCCGTCTCACGTACGATCTCTTCACCTGACAAGTAATAATTGAGCGCATCTTCATCGCGGCCACGCGCGCGCGCAATTTCACCCTGGGCATAGACGGCCTGTACTTCGAGTGGCCGCGCCTGGGTCGCCTGGGCGATCTCGCGAGCGTCCCTGGCTTCCCGGGCCGCGTCGTCAAGTTGCTTCAAATCGCGATACGTTAAGGCCAATTGAATTCGTGCGCTGGCGATGCTGGCGCGATCATTGACCTCGTTTGCCCTGGCCAAAGCCTGACGATAAAGTGCAGCAGCTTCAGGAAATCGCTTGCGACGCCACTCCAGATCGCCCAGAGCGATCAAGTTGATCGTAACTCCGCGCGGATGTTTGATTGCCTCAGAGATTTCGATGGCCCGCCGAAAATCTTTTTCGGCTGAAACTGTGTCTCCCAGTCGCACTTCCAGATTCCCCAAATCACCCAGCGCCTCGGTCAGTTGTTGCTTGAACGCCGGTTCAGCATCGAGTCCGGCCAGGTCGTAAGTTTGGCGGGCCACGCGATACCACTCGAGCGCTTCGCCATACCTACCCAGCTGGACCAGCGCAGTCCCTTTCGCTTTTTGGCAATCCGCTGCTTCCTTCTTTAGGCCGGATGAATTTGCCAGTGAGAGAGCCCGGTCCAACGTTTGAATGGCTTCCTGAGCGCGTCCCAATCCCACGTAGCAAAGAGCGATGTTTTCGAGGTCCAGGGCGATCCCAGGTTTCAACTGCAAGCGCTCATCAATGGCCAATGATTGTTGGTAATAACGCAAGGCCTCGGCGTATTCACCGAGCAGCAAGCGGTCGCCACCCAGGTTGCCGATAGCATCGCTGATGCCGCGTTCGATGGTAGCGTTAGTGCCGAGTTGAGACTGAGCCTGATTGTATAGCTCCAGCGCGCGATTGTAATCGACGATCGATTTCCGGTAGTCGCCGAGTTCGTCATAAACCAAACCCAGGTTGTTACGCGCTGATGCTTCCAGAATGCGATCACCAAGCTCGTGACCGATCGCGATGGCCTGATTGAAATGTTCAAAGGCCGGTGGGTACTGGCTCATCTCCCAGTAGAGCAGGCCCAGATGACTGAGCGTTTTGCCTTCCTCGAGACGGTCGCCAAGTTCGCGTTTCATCGCTAAAGCGCGCTGGAGATAGTCGAGGGCCTTCTGGTGTTCGCCAAACTTTTTGTAGCAGTTGCCGATCAAGCCAATCGTGATTGCCTCGCGCTTTCGATCGCCATCACCGCGAAAGAGCGCCAGAGCTTTCTCAAACTCGGGCAGCGCCACGCGCGCCCCTTCCTCGGAATAGAGCTGTCGCGCGTGAGCCAGAACGTCGCCGGCCTTCTGCGCCTGGACCGTAAGGACCGATGAAATTTGGGCTGGCGTCAAACCATAGAAGGCGAACAGGCACGCAAGCAGAAGCAGCAGCTTTGTTGAGATTGTCTTGAGCATCATAAAAGTGTTCGAACCAAAGAGACCCGGCACCAGACGTTTGGCTTCCGCGAAGCGACTGAAAGAGAATAGCGAGAGCACTTCAGAGGCTGTGTAAAAACTCGGAGTTCCAGCGCCAGAGGCGCGAAATGTAATAGCCTGGGCCATCGGCCCAGGTTGAGGTAGTTGCAGGATCCAAGCGCTGAAAGCGCGAAATAATTTCAGAGCTACTAATCAGTGCGGTCTTCGTTCAACGATTCTATTTCGCGCCTTCAGCGCTTTCTAAATCTCACTTGATGCTCACCTGGGGCGTTGCCCCAGGCTATTACATTTCGCGCCGTCGGCGCTCGGCGGATCGCGTTTTGACACAGGCTCTGAATCGGCGGGCTATTATTCATTCGTCGTCGTCGCCGACTTTTGAGGCAAGCTTTAACTTCACCGGCCCAGGCTAAGGCTAACGATCGGAAATGCGAAAGCTCACGATGTCGGATTTCACCGTCTTACCCTCGCGCACGTGAGCGCGAATTGAAACAAAGTACTTCCCGCCGGGAACCAATTGAATATCGTCGGCAATTCGCAGATGCGTGTCTTCTGTTTTGGTTTCCTGGATCAGGTCGCCGGCGGCCGTTACCACCGTGACGTCGTAAAACACTGTGTCAGGAACAGACTGCCAGCGAAAATCCAGCTCACTTTGCCGCACCCTGGCGCCGTCACGAGGGAATACGACTGTCAGCAACAGATTCTGACCTCCACTTCGTACCGCCGGTGCGGCCTCGACTGGGCGGGGTTTCGGACCTGAAGGTTGCGGCGCTACGCGGACTGTTGCCGGCGAATTTTGCGCTGAGGGGACCAGGTCCGGTCGATGTTGTTGCGCGACTAGTGGTTCGCTCGGCCCGTTCACCGTTGGCTGTCTGAGAAAGCGTAGCGTGATGAACGCCAGGAGAAGCACGAGACATGCGGCCGTGGCGCTGGCCGCCACCCAGCGCCAGCCCCAGCTTGTTGCCCTTCCTGATTCTCGCGGGACCAGATTACGAGCCCGGCGCAGAACATCTGCCGGCACCTCATCCGGATTTTCCCAATTCCTGGCTTGCAACAGGAAAGAAATCTGGCTGAGACAAAAATCACAGTTCGCGAGATGCGTTGAAATTGGTTCGCGCGCCGCACCTTCGAGCTGATGGTCGACGTAAGCCGCAATTTGGATTTCGTCCGGACAGCGCCAGCCGCGCCGGAAAGACTGGCTTCGCCGACTTCGCAAAAGGTCTTTAAGGTCCTTTTCGTCCATCCTGTTCAAAGTACTTTCATCACAGTTCACGGACACTCGCTGGGTTTTTCCGCCGCCCTTCGAGCGGCAGCTTCATAATTCTTCTCGCAACCGCGTGAGAATTATTTTGATTTGACGGTCTGCGCGCTGGGCGTTTCCCAGATCCAGCAGCCTGGCGATTTGGTCCAGCGTGAGTTCCTGCTCGAATCGCATTCCCACCAGCAGACGTTCGCGTTTCGACAAGCGATCGAGTGCGCGCGAGAGCGCTCCTCGTCTTTCTTCCAGAATGGCCAGCGCTTCAGGATCTGGCCGGGGATCGGCAAACTCAACCGGCGCTGCCTCAGCTTCCTGAACAGTCGTCGCGACTCGCTCTGCGCGTCGCGCGGATCGGACGGTAAGGCGCCAGCGTTGCTCTGCGGTTAGCTGATGTTCGATGCGGTCCCGACTTTCAGCTACGCGCTGGGGGACCACGCCGGGAAATCTGGATTGAAGCAGAGGAAGTGTCTCTGTCGCTGACACCCCGCGCTCATAGACATGCTTGAAGACTTCCTGATCAAAAGTAGACAGGTGCGAGATAGACCGGAAGGGACGGTGTCTACCGAACTCCTGCCGATGCCAATCGAGACACAGGTTGCGCACCACCGCCCGCAACCAGGTCGAAAAGGTGGCCGGACCCAGCGGCTTGAATCGCAGCAACCGGCGAAAGTGGTCTTCGCTCAACTTTTCGCAGACGAACTGGAAACAGTCGGAGGCGCGGTCGAGGTCCCTTTCGAAATGCCGGCCCACCTGGAAAATCAAGCCTGAGTACTCCTCCAAAAATTCGATCCACCCTTCGTGTGGGTCGCTGGCGCGAAGTTGTTGGAGAATGTAATCGGGGGATTGTTCTGCCATTTCCGGAGTGGCCGGCGCGGGAACTGCTGAGTTCCTGACTGTTCAAAGACGCTGAAGTAAGTTGAAGGCGGGTGATTCTACTCTGTCAGGGGTTGGTTTGCGAGGGAAAGTTCGAGGAAGGCCATCACTGAACGGGCCACGATGCGCCGTTTACTTGAAAGCCTGGTTAACCGAATCGATCAGCGAGCCCCGGCTGGATGCGGCAAGAAGCTGCTCTGGCAACCGCCGCTGGTTGGTCTAATCTACAGGCGACCAAACCATGCTTCATAACGTTCTTTTGAGGCGGCGAACCAATCATGAATTGGTTTGGGATCGGCGTAGCGATAGCGAAGTTGGAATTGCGTGATGTCCCTTAATACCTGATCTCGAACACCCTTCATGCCTATCTCAATCAAGGTCCTGAGACGGCGCTGGTCGGCGCCCAAACCCATTAATTTGTTCTCAACTTCTTCAACTGCGACAGCACTGGCCTCCAGCTTTAACTCGGCCACCACAGATTTCAGCCCATCAAGACTTGTGGCTGTTGCCGAGTCATTCGCCGATTGAGATTTTTGCAGCAGACCCAGAACCTTTTCCAACATCATCTTTCGGCCTTTGCTAAAGGCCGCGAAACTAATGGCCGTCTCGCTCTCGCCTTCGAACGAGCCTTCGTTGAATACGGCCGACGAAATTTCGATGACTTGATTCGGCAGAATTACGGGCGAGTAACCCCCTGCGGTCGGCGTGCTCCTGGTAGCAAGTCTCGCGTTGAATTCATATGTGCCGCCGGGCGCGATGATTGGCTCTCCTTCTTTGCCCTGGGGCATAAGCGATATTCGCATTCGGCCATCCTGAAGCGTTTGCACGTGCAAAGCGCTGACTGGTTTGGCCGAGAGATTGCGAACGACAAGCTTGTAAGCAGGCAGAGTTGACAAGATCGGCTCCATGACGACCAATTCAATTGACCGGGCCTTGCTGACGAACCTCGGCGGTTCGCCGATCATAGGCGGCAGTCTGACCACCTTTATTTCAAAGGGCTCGACTCCAAACTCAGCGAGTTCACGAACCGTTACTTTCTCGCCCTCGGTAAGGACGTATGACATGACGGCCTTTTCCTGCTTGTGTATTTCTCCGAGAAAGACCGAAACCCAGACTCGAACACCACTCTCGGCCATTTCAGATTGAATGTTGACGGCAGTCACCGGGAGCGAATTCTCCGGCTGCTTCCATTCAGGGACATGCCCAAACCGCGCAAACCACACGCCGTCTCGTTTTGAGGAAACCGCGTGATGCGCAGGTTCTTCCTGCGGATAGAAACGAACTTCCAGAGCAAGTGACGCCGCCCCCGGAGACGTTTGTTGAGCCGTCGCGAGAGAGGTGAAAGCTACAATCAGGACGAAAACTAAAAGTCGCTTCACTGGGGAAATCATTTGAACCCTCCTTCGAAAAACCGAAGGGCGAAACTCGAGTAGCGTCAGTTTATGTCGAAACTGGTGGGCAAAGCCAGAGCCGTTGATCGTGAATCGCTTCACGACCAGCGGCCCTGTTTGAATCACGAGTTTATTTGTGGATGACGATGCTCCCAACGGCGAGCGCAGTCGTGGGATTATCGTTAATGCCGGCGCTCATCTGGTTGTCATAGATCACCGCATCGCCATTGTTCTTATCCCAAATCCTGATGCGGAATTTGTCTACGCCGCCACCGCCGCTTAGATCTCCGTCGATCGCCGTAAGCATGAATCCGTAATTGCCCGTACCGTTGATCGTGCCGGAGCCTTTGTACTGCGCCTTTGCTCCGGCCACGACCAGCCATTCATAGACGGTGCTGTGGAAGTTCAGATTGGCGACCTTGAGCTTAAATTCAGTCTGACCGTCAGGAACATTTGCGCCCTTCTGATACTTTGAGACAAATCCAAAGTTGGCCTGTCCAACCAAATTCGGATTGGGTGCATAAGCGCCTGCCGGTGAATTAATCCAACCGCCGCCAGTCACGAAGCCGGCGTTCGGATCGTAAACGACCACCAGGGCATCGAAGCCGCCGACCTGGTTAGTTGCCACTGTCTGTCCGCAATCGTCAGTGATAGTGAGCGTCACCAGATAGACTCCGGCCGTGTCGAACGTGTGGCTGGCGCTGACCGTGTGCGTCGTCTCGTTGACGGTTCCCGCTTGAGGCGTGCCGTCGAAGGTCCAGACGGCGCTATGGAAATCTCCGGCGTTGTCCGAAAACGAGCCGGTGAAATTTACCACGGTGTTCTCTTCAAGGGCCGACATGTGCCGTTTCAGAATATTCAGGTGACGAAGCTTACAAACTACGGCGACGCGGGGTCACCGGCCATCGCTCCTGACGGCAAATCGGTCGTTTATGTAAAAGGTGATGCCGGCGATAAGCCCAGCCCTAAGCACAGCATCTGTCTGAGAATGATCGGCACCACCACTGAAACTCAAGTCGTCCCGCCCACTGAAGGAAACTTTTCAACCGCAGTCTCAACTATTACATTCCTGCGTGACGGCCAGCACATCGCTTACGGCCTGCAATTGCCCAACCAACTCGGCGCCACTTATGTAGTGCCATTGTCGGGAGGCAACACCACCAAACTACCCCTCAAGAAAGCGGGTGGAATCAACTATTCGCCGGACGGGCAGCACCTCGCTTACTTGAACAATGATCTTGACGCGGGAAAGACCAATTTGATCGTAGCGAATTCAGATGGAACGAATGAACTAATCATCGTAACCCGACAAGCACCGAATAATGTTTACACCTTTATTTCACCGTCATGGTCGCCGGATGGAAAGCGGATCGCTTGCGTCGGGCAATACGGCACCGAAGGTTTTCCGCGAGTGGTTGAGGTAGATATCGCTGCACGAACGGAGAGGGTTATCACTTCCCAGCACTGGTCTTCGATAAGAGCGGTGGCGTGGCTTCCCGACGGAAATGGTCTTTTAGTTACAGCTGCATCAGAAGAGGCCTCGGCCATTCAACAGATTTGGCACCTCTCTTATCCAAATGGGGAAGCGCGCCGGATCACTAACGGTACCGTAAGCTATTTTGGCTTGAGTCTCACTACCGATGGAACCAGCCTGGTCACGGAGACAGGGTCAGCTCCCACCTCGATCTGGGTCCTGCCGGTCGCGGCCCAATCGCCCGCTAACAGCAATTCTCTGCGCGTCGATATGAACGGCGGGAAGCAGATAAACGTCACCAACTTCAATGGTCCGGCGTTTTTCGGTTTCGTGCGCCTCGCCTGGACCCCGGATGGAAGGATAGTCTATGTGTCGCAGGAGAGTGGGAATGCCGACATCTGGTCGATGAACGCAGATGGCAGCGACCGTAAGCAACTAACATCCGATCCACACTCGGACACGTGGCCGGTCGTCTCTCCTGACGGACGTTCGATCGTATTCATGTCAGACCGGGCTGGGGCCGAGAACATTTGGCGCATGGAGGTCGATGGTCGAAATCAGACTCGACTCACCAGCGAGCGAATTGAACGCAGCCCGGTGTTTTCTCCTGACGGTAGGTTCATCTTCTATAACTCGTGGAACAGCGGGAAGGCCTCGATCTGGAAAATACCTTTGGAGGGCGGCCAGCCCACGCCAGTAACAGGAGACCTATCGTTTCAACCAGCGGTTTCGCCCGACGGGCGTCTATTAGCCTACTACGGTTCCGGAAAGATCCTGGTGGTGCCCGTGGAAGGTGGGCCACCCATCAAGACCTTTGATCAAATCAGTAGCAAGATGCAATGGACGCCAGACGGGCGAGCGCTGACGTATTTGGTCAACCGCAACTTTGTGCCAAACCTCTGGATGCAACCCCTCGATGGCGGCGAGGCAAAGCAGTTAACCACTTTTACGACCACCGGCTACTTTCTATTGAACCCTTCGGGTTGCGCCTCGGTCAGTCAACTATATTGTTGCCGAAAGCCAGAGCCGCTGGCAGTGAATCGATCACCACCAGCGGCCCGGTAAATCAGAACGCAAAAAAGCCTCAGGGAATCATTCCTGGATCGCTCTCAATTACAGCTTTTGTCGTGTACTCCTTGCCGTTGACCGACAACTTCACGGCGTAGGTCCCGGGTTCGAGCACGGTGCCGAAGTTGAATCCTCCGAAGCCGCCACCGCCGCCACCGCCACCGCCGCCACCACCACCGCCACCGCCACCAAAAGCCTGCGGGGCACCGGCCGGACGAGGCGGAGGATCGCCGCGCAGGTTCCACTGGATGCGGTTAATCCCCATCTCTTTCGTACCGTTGATGTTACGGACGACCTTTCCGGTGTAGTCGCTGATGGTGATCTTCACGTCCGTCGTTGGGACTGCTTTCAAGAAGTAACTAATCGCAGTTCCGGGCGCCGGGTTGTTTCCGCGATACAATTTCGCTCCGCCCGTATAACGGCTGAGGCGGATGTCCTGGTACCACTGAATTCCGGTACGGATATCGAAGAGGTGCGCGTCTTTGTCCAGGACCTTGGCGGAAGTCAGCTGCTGCAAGGCGCTGATGTCGTCAAGGATGTAAATTCCCCGGCCGTGTGTGCCCACCACCAAATCGTTCTCGCGCGGGTGAACGATCAGATCGTCGATGCGAACTCGCGGCAGGCCGGACATGAATTCTTTCCACTGCTTGCCGCCGTCGATCGAAACATAAAGACCGAACTCAGTTCCGGCGTAGAGCAGATCCTTGTTCTTGGGATCCTCGCGGATGACGTTGACGGTGCCAACCGAAGGCAGGTTGCCGGCGACCGAAGACCAGGTAGCGCCGTAGTCGCGGGTCACGTACAGGTAAGGCTTCAGGTCGTCGGAACGGTGACCATCGACTGCGAGATAAGCCGTGCCGGCATCGGCGCGGGAGGGTTCGACCCGCGTGATGTGATACAACTCGCCGGCTTTGTCGGCGAGGATCGGAACGTTCTTGGAAACGTTGGTCCAGTCCGTACCGCCATCACGACTTACTTGCACATTTCCATCGTCGGTACCCACCCAGAGGATGCCTGGCATCACCGGCGACTCACCAATCGTGACGACGTAACCGTAGCTGGTGTAACCGTCATTCTTTGAAGCCATCGGCTCGCTGCCTTTGACGCCCATGATTGAGAACGTGTTGCGATCGATGTGCTTGGTCAAATCAGCTGAAGCGGTCCAGGTATCACCGCGGTTAAGCGATTTGAAGAACCGGTCGCCACCGACGTAGAGAATGCTCGGGTTATGCGGCGACATGATGATCGGAGTGTTCCAGTAAAACCGATACTGGTCGGTTGCGGCCGGAGCGGGAACCACGTTCGATGTCGCAAAGTTTCCGCCGCCAAATCCGCCGAAGCCCTGGGCTGCGGCAAACTGCGCGAGTGCGGCTTGATTATCCGGTGACGGGCTGGCTTCGGGACTCGCACCCGGGGCTGCTCCTCCTCCGCCCCCGCCGCGTCGTCCGCCCCCGCCGCCGCCGCCGCGACGTGGCGCGGTGCGTGGGCGAATGCTGACACTGCGACCGGTGCGCATGTCGATACGATTCATCGCCCCATTCTGCGATTCGGAATAGATGATGTAAGGATCGTTAGGATCGGCCGCGGCATAGAATCCATCGCCGCCGCCCGTGCGGAACCAATCCGAATTAGTAATGCCGCCGTTGTTTCGTGTCTGGCTGGGTCCACCCCATGAGCCATTGTCCTGCAAGCCGCCATATACGTAGTAAGGCTTGCGCATGTCAACCGCGATCGCATAGAACTGCGCTGCCGGAATCGTGTTGACGAACTCCCACGTTGCACCCTGATCGTAGGTAACATCGAGCCCCCCATCATTGCCGATCCAAATGTGGTTTCCGTTTTTCGGATCAACCCAGATGGCATGATGATCACTGTGCGCGATACCATTTTGCAGTGAAAGCCACTTCTTCCCGCCATCAGTTGATTTGCTGAAGTTCAGTCCGCCGACGAAAACATTTTCGACGTTTGAAGGATCTACGCGAAGCTGGCTGTAATACATCGGCCGATTATTTTCGCTACAGTTGTTGGCATTGAAACAGCTCGCGATTACGCGCCAGGTCTTGCCTTTATCGTCTGAGCGCCAGACGCCATGCTTTTTTGGATCTGGGGTTGGCGAAGCCGCCGGAGTGGCAGAAGCTGATGGCGTAGGAGTTGGACTTGCGCCGCCGCCGCCGCCGGGGGCTTGCTCTTCACCTCCGGTTCCGGTGCTGGCGCCGACTTCGATCTGTGCGTAAATAACATTTGGATTCGATCGCCCAACGTCGATGCCAATTCGTCCCAGCATGCCTTCAGGAAAACCGCTGCCCTGAATTCTGGTCCAGGTCTTTCCGGCGTCGGTTGTCTTCCAGAGACCCGACCCCGGGCCGCCACCATTGAAGCCCCACGACGTGCGGCGACGTTGATAAGACGCGGCGTACAGAGTCTTGCTGTCGGCGGCATCCATCACCAGATCGGTAAAGCCCGTATCCTCGTCGATGAACTTGGCGTTGTTCCAGGTCTTCCCGCCATCGGTCGTTTTGTAAACACCTCGCTCTTTGTTGGGTCCAAATAAGTGTCCGAGCACGGCGACATAAACCACGTTCGGGTCTTTGGGATCGATGACAATCCGGGCAATTGATTGCGAGTCTTCAAGACCCATCCTGGTAAAGGTCTTGCCCGCGTCCGTCGATTTATAGATGCCGTCGCCAAAACTGGAGCTCTGCCGGTTGTTGGCCTCGCCGGTGCCCACCCAGACGATGTCCGGATTTGACGGCGCGATCGCGACATCCCCAATCGAAGCGGTTGAATAAGTGTCGAAGATTGGCGTGAAAGTCGTCCCGTTATTGGTGGTTTTCCAGACACCGCCGGTAGCCAGCCCCACGTAACAAATGTACGAATTGCTTTCAACGCAGGCGATATCATCCACGCGCCCGCCCATGCTCGCCGGCCCGATGCCGCGGAACACATAGCCTTTGAGCATCGGATCAGTTGACCAGTTTATAGGTGTCGGTGTGGGGCTCGGGGTGGGCGTAGCAGTTGCGCTACGCGCCGCCGCCGGAGTCTGTGCAGCGGACGGGGTTTGCGCAGGCACCGGATTCTCGGCGCGCACAGCTAAAGCGCCCAGGGTCACCGTGATTATTGCCAGCGCACAGATTGCCGCCAGAAGCCCGCCCACGTCGCGAGCAGAACGAGACGTCTGTTTCATTGGGGAAATTCCTTTCAATCGAATTGTGGTTTAAAGAAACTGCGAAGCGAACTGCTTTGAAGAAACTTATTAACAATCGTATGACGTGCCCCGGTTCAAACCGGTTACACGACTTTGCGAACGAAAGCGCGGAAACATTTATCCGATCCGGGGTCGCAGAGTCAAATAGTTTCTCGCAGCCAACAGTCCCGCAAAGTGAACGTGGCACGTGCATCTGGCGCGAGATTCACACCCGTGCCACCTACATTCTGTATCTTTTGCTGATCGCTGGTGGTGAAGAAAAATAGTCAATGAACTTTCGTTTCGCGCTTTCAGTGTTCTTATAATCTCCTGACCAAAGAAAGCTTGACGATTCCAACTTGCCTGTTTAGAATCGGGCTCAACCCCGGAAGGTTGTGAAATCAATGCTGCCGCGCACGCAACGTCAGAAAGAAATTCTGGATTACATCACGAGCTTCCTCGCCAAGCATGGTCACGAACCTTCTTACGCTCAGATTGCTCGCCGATTTGGTGTGAGTTCCAAAGCCACGATCGCCAAACACATTTCCGCGCTCGAAAAACGAGGCTTGATTAAGCGAGAGCACGGCACCGTGTTCACGATCGGTGTGAATCTGGATGAAGCTCCCGAGGACGCCGTGTGCAGCGTGCGCCTGGTGGGCAGGATTGCCGCCGGTGTGCCCATCGACGCCGTTCAGGACATCGAAACGATTTGTGTACCTCGCTTCCTGCTGGGCAGAGTACGCCCGGAAAGAATTTATGCCTTGCGCGTCAAAGGTGATTCCATGATCGACGAACACATCTGCGACGGTGACATCGCCTTGATCGAAAGCCGCAACGACGCGCGCGATGGCGAGATCGTGGTGGCGCTGATTGATCGGGCGCGCGCTACTTTGAAACGTCTGTTCCGATTTGGGGACGAAGTGGAGTTGCGACCCTCAAATGCCCAACTTCAACCGATGCGAGTTCATGCTTCGCGGGTGGAAATTCAGGGCATTTTCCGCGGCCTGATGCGGCCGAATAGCTAGAGCAAATCCTAAGAAAAAACGCAGGTCAAAAGCGGGCTTTGGCTCGCTTTTTTCCATTTGTCTTACTGGTCACGCCGATATTTGGCTGTCCCCGCGGTTACTATAAAAACAGCGAGGGACGTTGTGTTCTGCGTCCGGTCAAGACTAAGGGCACTGCACCCGTCGGAGCCACCGCGAAGTGCCGAGATGGATCGTATAGCTTTAGCCGCAATCATCGCGGGACCTGTTCCCATCATGGCGGCGTGGCCCAGTGGCTCGACTAACGCGAATTCTCGTGAGAATTGCCGTGAAGGACTGAGGCGAGAAACAGGAGACGTTATCAAAGCCCCATTAATGCGGCTTTTGAAAGCTACGTCTCTTTCATTCCCAGGCGTAAACGCCTGGGCTACGTAAAAGTTATTGCTCACGTAAAAGTCATTCAAATAAGCATTGCTTTAAAGGGTCACTCACTTCTTGCGGACGACCTTGTCGGTGTCCTTCTCGATCTCAAACCGGCAATCTTTTGCTTTCTTGTCCTCGCGCCAGCCGACGAAAACCGGATGTCGCAGGCGCATGTCCGCGGTCCACTCAGAAAACTTTACTTCCGCGACCAGTTTTGGTTTCAGCCATTGAACCGGCTCATTGGTTTTCGGGACCGCCACAAACGGACTGCGATCCGATTTCAGCGGCTGCATCAGTTTGAAACTGGAAGTCAGCGTTCGTTCGTTGAAGCCGCCGCCGACATGCGCGACGTAATGCAGCTCTTCGCCCCGATAAAGTCCGCAGACCAGGGATCCAAAATGAGAGCGGGTGCCGCGCGGTTGAGTGTAGCCGCCGACGACGACTTCAGACCGCATGATCGTTTTGACCTTCAGCCAGTCGCTGGTGCGCTTCTGCAGGTATTTGCTGTTGGCGCGCTTCGCGATCATGCCTTCGAGGTGAAAGCTTTCAATCTCGCGAAAGAAAGCTTTGCCCTCGCCTTCGATATGCTCCGAAAGTTTGATAAACGTGGATGGCCGGAGAATTTCAGCCAGTTTGGCTTTGCGCTCGACCACTGAGCACGAGGTGAGATCATAACCGTCAACGTAAAGCAGATCGAAAACGAAATAGAGGATTTGTCCCTTGCCGCGAAGAGCTTCGAGACCGCCCTTGCGGCCCACGCGTGGTTGCAGCAGCTGAAACCGTGGCATCCCGTGCTCATCGAGCGCGACTATTTCGCCGTCGAGAATTGCTTCTTGGGCCCTGAGCTGTTTGCCCACGTTAACCAACTCGGGATACTGCGGCGTCATCTCGATCTGATTGCGAGAAAAAAATTCCGCCTGGCCGTTGCGCACGAAGCAGACAGATCGAAAGCCGTCCCACTTGGTTTCAAAAATCCAATCAGGATCGGAAAAGGGATCGTCAACCAGCGTGGCCAGCATCGGATGGATGATCGTGGGCATGCGCGCCTTGCGGGCTGAGGCGCAGGGCGCGGTGGCACTCTTCTGCTTTACCGTTTTCTTGCGGGCTGCCGCTGACTTTTTTGCTGGCATCGGTACGCACGCCTCGGGCGTGCTTGCGTTGAGACTAGTCGGTCCTTGAACAGCACGCCAGAGGCGTGCGTACCCTATGTTAGTCTAAGGCTCGCATGACAACCAGCCGGCCCTTTAAGCCAACTAAGCAGCAGCTAATCGACGCTGCCGGCCAGACCCTGCCTGACGTGATTGGCCCGAACTTGCGGGTCCTCTTCTGCGGCATCAATCCCGGCCTTTACACAGCCGCAGTTGGCCACCACTTCGCGCGACCGGGCAACCGATTTTGGCCGGCGCTTTTCAAATCCGGTTTCACCGATCGGCTACTGTCTCCGTTTGAAGAACGCGAGTTGTTGGAGGGTGGCCTGGGAATCAGCAACGTGGTTCCGCATGCGACCGCAACCGCGGCCGAATTGACGAAGGAAGATTTCTTTGCCGGCGGCCGGATACTCGCAACGAAAATAAGGAAGTATCAACCACGAGTATTGGCCATCCTCGGCGTGGGCGCGTACCGCACCGCCTTCGCCAAACCGAAAGCCATTATCGGCGAACAAAGCGAACGCCTTCACTCCGCCCGGGTCTGGGTATTGCCAAACCCGAGCGGCTTGAACGCGAACTATCAATTGCCGGACTTAGTGAGGCTGTTCCGCAATGTGCGCGAGGCAGTAAGGGAATAAACCCAAAAGCCCGCAAAGAACTAGAGCCTCATTCAAACCTGACGTGGTGCTTCTTTCGCTTCGTTGGAAGAGAGTGACCGGCACCGCCGTCATGAACGCTCACGTGAGAGCAGTCAAAGCCGTCGAGAACATAAATGTCATACAGCTCGGGGTGAGCCGGTTTCTCAGTTGTACCGGGCACCTGCTCCAGCGGAAGTCTTCGCGCGTTTTGGTCTTTTCTAATCCAAATCAAGGTCGAACCACCGCCGCCAACCAGAATCGGCGGATCGGTTTGAAGGGGACCTGTATCGTTATCTGGCATCTTAGATTCTCCTTGTTATGAGGTTACTCTCGAACAAAACCGATTCATCACAGCACTATTCAAACTTGATGTACCACTTGGTTCGCCCGGCTACCGGTATATTGAGTTGTATTTCCGGATTTACGCCGTCATAGAAAGATATCGTCGGCGGAGTCCGGCCTACTCGCGAGCAGGTGTAGTCGCCGCGCGTCCTGGGCATCGGCGCGCCCGGTTTGATTCCGGTCACCGGATCGTTTGAAGAAGGGTTGACCGGCCTCTCGTTCTGATTCAAATTCACCCAGAGATATGATGATCCGCCGCCGCCAACTAGAATCGGGGGATCAGTATCCAGTAGATTAGTTTTCCTGCGACCTTTTTTTGGCGAGGTGTTTTTCGGTGCCACTTTGTGAGTTCTCCTTTTAGATTGAAGTGTTAACTGAAGGTTGACTAACGCGTGCTTGCAGAACTCTGATCGAGTTGTCTGCGGTAAAGCTGAATGTCGGGGCGAGCCTGATACGCCTTGAATGTTTCTTCTCCCCATTTCTGAGCCAGAGACGAAAAAGCGTCTCGGGCACTCTTGAGATAAAGCTGCGCCTTGTCGTGATCGAGAGCTTTCTCACTCGCGAGGCCGGCGATCAGTGATGCGCGCCAATTCAATTCTGTCATTCCGTTGGCGGCAAAGAACGTCTGGGCCGGCCCGACAACTTCCAGGGCTCGTTTCGCCTCTCCCGCAGCCAGCGCAACTTCCGCGAATGCAAGTTGTGATTTGGCCAGCAACAGCGGATCGCCGAGCGAAGCAGCCGTGTTGCGTGCTTCTTCACACAAGGCGATCCCTGCCGCGGCGCGACCAGCCAATGCCTGCGACAAGCCCATGAGATATTTCGCCTCGACCGCGACAGACTTGTCCTGGCCCCCGGCGAGATCCAAGGCCTGCTTTGCTTTCGCGCCGGCTTCGGCCCAATTGCGAGCATTCAGTGAGATGTCTGCTTCGGCGAGATCAATCGCCACCTGAAGCCCTGTGAAAGAACTAGCCTTTTGCTTGGCGATTTCTGTTGCCTGCGCGAGCATCTTGCGGGCGTCATCAGCGTTGCCCAACTTCCAGAGCGTGGCGCCGAGATTCATGAGTGCATACCCTTCGTACAACTGATTGCCCAGCGTGTGGTATCGGCTGCGGCCCTCTTCGAAATGCTGACGCGCCTCGGCGTATTGCTCCTGCGCAAAGAGCAAACTTCCGATGCTGCCGTGCGCGTAAGCGATCTGGCCCTGATCACCAGTCTGCTCAGCCAGCTTTAGCTGATCCTGAAAAGATTGGAGCGCCGACTTGTAATCTCCCTTCTGCTTGTAAGCTCGGCCCCGCAGTAACAAACCCTGGGACGTCTCAGTTCGGTAGCCGCCCGGTTGAAAGAATGCCAATGCCTGATCGACAAAAGCGAGTCCGCTGTCCGCCTCGCCGCGTTGAATGTTGAGACTGGCCAGGGCCAGGCGCGAGCGCGCTTCGTTTCGCTTCCCGCCGTATCTTTGCGCGGCTTCGAGCGCCTGCTGAAAATGCTTTTCCGCCTCGCTGTAGTTGCCGCGTCCCAGATACACGTTTCCAATTTCGATATTGCCTCTGGCGATCATGCTTTCCATTTGGTTGGCCTGAGCTAACTGCACCGCCTCGTTCGCGTATTGCTGCGCCAAATCGGCGTTACCCTCTTTGATTGCCACGCTGCTAAGTTGAAATAGGATCTTGATGTGTTGATAAGTGTTGTTGACTACCCTGACAATATCGCGGGCCAGTTCGAGCTGCACGCGCGCCTCAGCCACCTTGCCGGCGATGTCGTTCAGGAGCACGCCGCGTTGCAACGCAACTTCGGCTCGGCCCTCAACGTTTCCCAGCGCCTGGAAGATCGTGTCGGCCTTATCAAACGCTGCGGTGGCCTCGGCGAACTTTTGCTTGCGGCCGTAGAGGATGCCCAGCTGCAGGTATGCCGTGGCGTTTTGCGAGTCCTTGTTCGCGGCGGTGACAAAGTTTTCAATCGCTTTGTCCAGTTGATTGTTCTTATCGCAGGCCCGCCCCAAATCGACGTAAGCATATGATTGATTGGGTTGAAGCAGCGCGATTTCAGAATACGCACTCACCGCACGAGGGAAATCTCGCCGCACTGTGGCGGTGATCGCGTCCAGATAGAGCGAATCCACCTTCGTAAACAGCGAGCGATTCGGCGATAGCTCTCCGACACGCAGCAATTCATCCTTGGCTCTGTCGCTGTAATCCAACTCCATCCAAGCTTCAGCCAGCCGCGCATGCGCCAGCGCAAATTGATCGTCGCTATGTATTGCCAGCCCGAGAGCTTTACTCGCCTGGAAGAATGAGCCGGCCCGCAGAGCGTTCGTTCCAGCTTCGTAGAGCCGCTGCGCTTCGGCGTTCGGTTGATGCGGCCGCGGGCGCAGGAAAAACCAAAGCCCGAACAGCAGAAACAACACCGCGAAAACCGCCGCGATCACGTAACCAACCGGCAGACGCGGCCGCCGGAAAATATCTGAGAGTGTCGCCATGGCGCCGGTCGGCCGTGGCCCCACCGGGGCGGGGATCAAGCGTGTGATGGTATTGTTGGCGTCCGTTAGCAGGTGGGCCTGGAGAGCTTCCAGGTCGCTGATCATTTCCTCGGCGGTTTGATATCGCGCATCAGGCTTTTTCGCCAGAGACTTGAGAATCAGGTGATCCAATTCTCTGGGAATGTCCGGATTCAGCGTCGAAGGCGGAGCTGGATCGTCACGCATTACCTTTGCGCAAATGTCTGCCGGGCTCTTGCCGAAAAAGGGGGGCTTGCCGGCGACGCATTCGTACAACAATCCACCCAGGGAAAACAGATCGCTTCGCGCATCGACTTCATTACCCAGCGCCTGTTCAGGTGAAAGATATAAAGGAGTGCCGACGATTACGCCTTCGCGGGTGTGAGCTACGGGAAGCGTTTCGCGTTCGGGATCCGAGGTCTCGTCGTCACCTAAAGCCAGCTGTTTCGCCAAACCAAAGTCGAGCACTTTTACGTTACCACGCTCGTTAATCCCGACGTTGGTTGGTTTGATGTCCCGGTGAATGATTCCGTGGCGGTGCGCCTCGCCCAGGGCTTCGCCTACCTGCTTAATGATTTCGATCGAACGAGCAATGTTTAATTTCTCAGTCAGCATCAGCTCGCCGAGTGTCGCGCCTTTGATCAATTCCATGACGATGTAAGGATCGCCATCTTCCGTTTCGCCGTAATCGTGCACCGTGGCAATGTGTGGATGAGAGAGTGCGGAGACTGCCCGCGCCTCACGCAAAAAGCGCGCGCGAAAATGGACATCGTCGGCACTACGGCGCGAGTGCAGCATTTTGATCGCGACGCGGCGGCCCAGCACTGTGTCTTCGGCGAGGTAGACCACGCCCATCCCGCCTTCGCCGAGCTTTTCCAAAATGCGATAGTGAGAAAGTGTGCGCCCAATCATAAATAATGCTTGATGGAACGGAGGCTGAGACAAGATTGCCGGTACGTCGGGTCAGCGCCAAGTGCGCGCGCATTGTCGCTCTAAAACGCTGCGTATTCAAGACTTTCGTATAGTTGATTTAATCCGTCTGTGTCAGTCGCCGGACAGATCCGATATCGCAAAGGATTAGTTTAGGTAGGCAATTAACGATGACTTGAAAAAAGAGGAGCAGCAATGATCCGCAAACTGAAGTCAGGAAAATACCGCCTGTATTCGCGGAAGAAAGATCCGAAGACGGGGAAGCGCCGGAACTTAGGAACGTTTGATACAAAGGACGCAGCGAAAAAGCACGAACGCGAGGTGCAGTATTTCAAGGGGCATTAAGCTTTTGACCCGACCGTAACATGTGTCAGAGCGCGGAGCGTTCGGTTAGTGTCCTAATTTGAAAATGACTTTTCTGTAGCCCAGGCGTTTACGCCTGGGAATGCGAGAGTAGTTAGTTTCAAAAGCCCCATTAATGGGGCTTTTGCGGGACGTCTTGTTTCTCACCCAGGCGTAAACGCCTGGGCTACAGAAAACGCTACGATGAAATTAGGACACGCCGCAGTAGTAATCAAAGATCGATCGTGATCTGCTCGTCATCGCTTGCAGTTCGGAAACTGCATCTCGTGTGATAAAAGTAAACTCTAAAAATTTTCATGACTGACTTTCTCGCGCAACTCAACGAACAACAACGGGAAGCTGTAACCTCCAGCGATGGTCCGCTTTTGATTTTGGCCGGGGCAGGTTCCGGTAAGACGCGCGTCATCGCCCACCGCATCGCATATCTGATCGCGGAGCGCGGTGTTTGGCCGCGCAACATTCTGGCGGTTACCTTTACCAACAAGGCCGCCGAAGAGATGCGTAATCGCGTGACCAAATTGATCGAAGGTCTCGAGATCGGCAGCGCCCCTTTCATTTCAACTTTTCACAGTCTGTGTGTCCGGATTCTGCGACGTGACATTGAAACATTAAACGCCGGCTACACTCGTTCGTTTACCATCTACGATCAGGACGACACCGTGCGGCTGACCCGAAATGCGATTCGCGATTTGGGGATGGACGATAAGCAGTTGGCCCCGCGATCGGTGCAATCGGCAATCAGCGCCGCCAAAAATCGCGGTGAAGACGCTGAGGCCTTTGCCGCCAAAGCACAGTTTGTCGATGAGCGTCGCGAATCGATTGCCCGAGTGTTTCAGGTTTACGAAGAAAGGTTGCACCAGAACAATGCTCTCGATTTTGACGACTTGTTGATTAAGACCGTCCGCTTGCTGCGTGATGTGCCGGAAGTCCGAGAGCGCTACAACGAACGGTTTCGCTATTTGCTGGTTGATGAATACCAGGATACGAACCAGTTACAGTTTGGTTTAATCAGGCTGCTCACTGAAAAGCAACAGAACATTTGTGTCGTCGGCGACCCCGATCAGTCGATCTATCGGTGGCGGGGCGCCGACATCAAGAACATCCTGAAATTCGAAGAACACTTTCCTTCAGCCAAAGTCATCCGGTTGGAAGAGAATTATCGTTCGACTCAGAACATCCTCGATCTGGCGCACGGCGTCATCAAGCACAACGTCGAGCGCAAAGAAAAAGCGCTCTGGACCCAAAATCCAGCGGGCGAAAAGATTCGTTACTTTCAGGCGCTGGATGCTGAGTCGGAAGCGCGCTTTGTTGCCGGCAAGATCCTGGAGCATCTCTCGGCCGACGCAGACGTGCGCGCCGCTGTGTTGTATCGAACCAACTCGCAGTCACGCGTATTTGAAGAAGCAATGCGGCGGGCCAGCCTGGCTTATAACATCGTCGGCGGCTTTTCGTTTTATGAACGGATGGAAGTGCGGGACATCATTGCCTATCTGAAACTGGCGATGAATCCACATGATTCGATTGCCTTGCAGCGCGTCATCAATACGCCGCCGCGCGGGATTGGAAAAGTCACGCTCGATGAAATTGAAAACCGGGCGCGGGAACTCGGGATTTCTCTTTGGGACGCAATTTCAGATGTGGTGGAAGATCCGCGCTTCTCACCGCGGGCCGGCGCCGCTCTGGCGAACTTTCAGAAAATCGTGAATCGCCTGGCAACCAGAGTTGAACAGATCCTCGGTAACGCGCCTGACTTAGACGAAGGAGCCACCGACGTAGAATCAACCGCGCCGGTATCGGATCTGGTCAAGGCTGCGATTTTGGATACGGGATACGAGAACGCCTTGAAATCAGAAAACAACGACGAGGCCGAAGCCCGCCTGGAAAACCTTCAGGAGTTGGTGAACGCCGCAGTTGATTACGATGAGCAAGGTCCCGAGGGTTTGCGCGATTTCATCGACCACTCGGCCCTGGTGGCCGATACCGATCAGTACAAAGCCGATGTGCCGGTGACGCTCATGACCGCACATTCAGCCAAAGGCCTCGAGTTTCCAGTGGTGTTTCTGGTTGGCCTGGAGGACGGGCTGTTTCCGCATTCGCGCTCGTTGAGCGATTCATCAGACATTGAAGAGGAGCGGCGGCTGGCCTACGTCGCCATGACCCGGGCAGAGCGGAATTTGTACATAACTCATGCAGTAAAGCGGCGCGTTTATGGTGAGGAGTTGGCCTCAGAACCCTCACAGTTCCTTAATGAAATGCCCCTCGAGCTGATCGAAGACCTCTCCCGAGGGCGTTCGTGGTTATCGTTTGCGCGCAGGTCGCAGCCGCTGAGCGAGGCCGGGGGCTCGCTCCAATACGAATATGATGAAGAGATGCCCCGGTCGGAAGATGCAGGCGTTGGCGACTCAAATCGAATAAGTGCCAGGCGTCCGGCCGGCAGATATAGTGGCAAAACATACGACAGCGTTGAATCAGTCGAAGAGTTCTTTCGCAAACGCAACCAGCAGCTGGGCGGGTTCCAGGTCCAAAGTCCAAAGTCCAAAGTCCAAAGCCATAGCGCAGCTCCCGGTCGGCCCGCCCCTGGCGAGCGCCACGCGACGCCTCAACCCTTCATGCCTGGGTCCTATGTTCGTCACTCCAAGTACGGCCGCGGCCTGGTGCTGCGACGGGAAGGTTCAGGGGACCAGATCAAGCTGACGGTCAGCTTTCCCGGCTATGGCGCGAAGAAACTAGTCGAAAAGTACGCGGGCCTTGAGCAGGCGTAACTGCTGAAATACTGCAGCTTGCGTTACTTTGTGAAAGTTCTTACCTCAGCTGTCGCAACAAAATCACATTCAAATCGTCTCCAAGCTGCCTGGACAGGCTTCGAAGGCCTGTGCTAGCCTTTTCCCCGGTTAACAGAGCGAACCATAAGGTTCGCTTTTCTTTTGACCAATCAAAATAATCCAGGTAGTCCAAGGAATAGCCACCGCATGGGTAGGTGGTTTCAAAACCAGGTCTTTTCAGAGCCGCGCATAAGGATGTAGTACCGACTTCGGCTGACAGACACCTTCAGTCTCCTAGAGCCGAAGGTCGAGTTATGGCAAGCGCCTGACTCGCGCGCGACTCGCTGAAAAGTAGGCAACAAACAATCGGATAGGGAGAACCCGAATTTGATGAAGAAATCTACATTTCTGGGAAGCGTAGTAAGTGTGCTTCTCACTTTCTCAGTAATTTCCTACGCCCGGACCTACGTTCGGCCGCAAGATCCCAAGCCAGTTCAGCCGACAAACCAGACAGTAAATACACAGAGCACAAACGCGTCAGAAGCAGCCAGGCCTGAGGCGGCTGCAACTCTGGTTGAGCCGGTCAATGCCGACTCAAAAAACACTGCGCCTGAGGTGTTGACCCGAACTGTGGTCCTGCCAGGTGAAATTTACTCGGCAACGGCGTATAGCCTGCGCGGTCGAACCGCCAGCGGCAAGCCGGTAGCCAGGGGAGTGATTGCGGCGGATCCGCGCGTTTTGCCGATCGGCACACGCGTACGCGTCGACGCTGGGGCCTGGAGTGGAGAGTATGTCGTCGCCGACACCGGTGGCGCCGTTAGGGGTCGTCGCATAGACATTTGGACCCCAACTTCCGGGGAAGCGATGCGGTTTGGCCGCCGGGCGGTTAAGCTGACTGTCCTGGAAGTCGGCGGCAAGCGCGCCAGAACCGCATCCGTTCGGCCGCGTTTGGTAAATTCCGTTAACGCCTCGCCCTCGACCGAAGCGGCAGCCAGCAAGCAGTAACCTCCTCCCACCTCACCGCACCTTTCATTCAAAACCTTTTCACGGGGCCCTTGTTGAGATAGAATTCGCGCGCCCGAATTCCGCTTAGTCTCACGCGAGGGTTCAAATGAGATTTATCCTGCAATCGATTTTCCTGCTGGTTCTGACAACTGGTGCTGTAGCGCAATCAGGTAGACGAAACGTAAATCCGCCGCCGCCCAGAGACCCCGTCGTCGAAACGCCGGTGTTTGAGTCGCGACCAGAGTCGCGACCAGAGACGGCGCTTGCGCCCGTTGTGGGAAGCACGCTGCCCGAGAGTTTGATGGATCGCGAACTCAAATCGATCGAAGAGGGAAGTTTTCGACTCTCGGATTTTCACGGCAAAGTAGTGGTTGTCAACATCTGGGCGACCTGGTGCGGCCCCTGCCGGCGCGAGGTTCCCGATTACGAAAAGGTGCGAAAAGAATTCGCCGGACGTCCGGTCGAGTTCATCGGCCTGACGACTGAAAATCCGCGGACCGCGGCGGAGAAGGTGAGAAAGTTTGCGCGTGACTTCAATTTTGGCTTCCGCCTGGGGTGGGCGGATCGCGACATTATGCAGATGTTAATGAATGGACGCAGTGTGATCCCGCAGACAGTAGTTATCTCAGGTGAAGGCCGTCTCGTCAGTCATTGGAACGGCTATTCCGGCGAGAATCGCAGTCGCCTGCGTGACGCGATTGACCGTGCGCTGGCCGAAAAGGCCTCATCAACTCAACCTCTCGAAACCATTCTGAATATTGGCGGACTTTCGACCCCCCTCGCTTTCCGTTTTTATTGATGAAGCAGTTAAGATGCTCATCAATGTCCAACCAGAGTGAGCTTTTGAATGGAGCGCCGGTACCCCTGGTGGAAGTCTGGCGCGGGCCGATTGTTGAATCAGTTCATCGAGGGCATCTGGCTGCGGTCGACGGCTCAGGAAAAACCGTCGCCGAGTTGGGCTCGCCTGAGATGGTCACCTACTTTCGATCATCCAGCAAAGCATTCCAGACAATTCCGGTCGTGGCTTTGGGCGCGGCCGACGCCTACGGATTCACCGAAAAAGAAATTGCCCTCGCCTGCGGTTCGCATAGCGGCGAACCTATGCATGTCGAGACGGCGCAGGGGATGCTCGACAAGATTGGCTTGAACGAAAATGACTTAAAGTGTGGCGCGCATGAGCCTTTCAGTGTCGAAGTCACGCGTGAATTGATTCGGACGGGACAAGAACCCCGCCCTTTGCAGAACAACTGTTCAGGGAAGCACGCGGCCATGCTGGCTCTCGCCAAACATCTGGGCGCGCCCACCGCGAGTTACTACGAGTGGGAGCATCCGGTGCAGCAGGCGGTGGCGAAAGTCGTCTCGCAATTTTGCAACCTGCCAATCGATCGGCTGAAGATTGGCATTGACGGATGCGGTGTGCCGGTCTTTGGCCTGCCGGTGCGTTTGATGGCGCTGGGATACGCGCGTCTGGTTGCGCCGGACGAGCGATTTGAGGCGGCGACCCACGACGCGTGCCGGCGGATTGTCAGTGCGATGATTAAGTTCCCCGAGATGATTGGCGGGTCAAAAGATCGTCTGGACACTGAATTGATTAAGGCCGGAAAAGGCCGCCTGGTTTCAAAGATAGGCGCGGAAGGTGTTTACACAGTCGGGGTGCTGCCTTGCGCGGAATGGCCAAAAGGCTTAGGGCTCGCCCTCAAGATCGATGATGGAGACGATCGACGCGCGCGGCCACCGGCGGTAATCGAGGCGCTGAAGCAACTGAACGTCCTGGCCAATGACGATCTGGCTGGTCTTTCGGAATACGCGCCGATTCCAATTACGAATCGTCGCGGTGAACACGTCGGCGAAGCTCGAGCGACTTTCCATCTCAACATTCATGGCCAACGGTAAAAGATCCTCGTGACTGATCAAAACGGAAACAAGACGGCGGCGACCGACGCCGAAACCAGTGGGCCAGCGCTCGGCCGGGATCAATTTGGGGTGGTCGATTACGACTCGCTGCCGGAGGTGATCCAATGGTTTCTTGATTACGACCAGCGGGTTGCAGTCATCAAACATCCTAAAGTTGAAGAACTTTTTCAGTGGAAGCAAGAGCATAGCCGGCAGGCGAGTGAGGACGTGTTCAATTTCAATCGCGCCGAGGATCGTCTGGCCATTGGGATTATCCAGTCTGTGGCCCACAATCCGAGCGAACCTCAATTGCACGCCTGGATCGCCCAACTGCTCAATGCTCTCAATCGTGCGTCGAAATCGACCGAAGAGATCTCCTCGGCTTATCAGCTGGAAATGCAGGGCGCCTCTTCAATCGTTCAGGAGGCCCAGAAAATCCCGGCCGCTATGACCCGGAACAGTTTCCTGATTGACTGTTGGCTCGAGACTCTTTGCACGGCGGAGATCCGCGTACTGGGTTGGCTTTATCAGGAGTTTTACGGCCGGCCGTTTCATCCTGAGAATTTCTGAGCCCGTACGCACGCCTCTGGCGTGCAGACCGGCGAGAGTTGGCACGCCGAGGCGTGCGAACCGCGTTCGCCTTTTGTGCCCCGAGCGATTTTAGTGCAAGTGTTCGGTGTCTCTGTACCGAACAATTACAACTTTAGAACCTGGTCGCATCTCTTGACTCCCGCTGACTGAGACATCCCTCACTGTTCCTCTCAGATTTTCCCAGAATCTCAACTGATTTCTTCCGACGAGACTCGGACGGTAAACGCTGGCACACTCGTTGCTCAGGGAGAACGCGACAAACAGGCGAGAAGGTAGTAATCGGGTCAGGCTCTTGGGCTGGAGTTGCAAGGCGCTTTGGGGGAGGCGCTTTACATCTGAGCGAGGCGGCTCTTTCGGGGGAACGGAGTTGCCAAATCAGTCAAAGAGCGTAAGGCAGGGCTGCTGATAAGACGCCCTGAAAGAGGCTAGGGGGAGCCTCTCAGGACTTATCAGCAGCCACAAGCCTGTTTAAGGGGTGTAATTCATTTGGAGTGAAGGCGCGGTCGGTTCAACAGAGCCGTCCGCGCTTTTGTTTTGTCGGTACGCACGCCTCCGGCGTGCTGTTCAAGAATCGATTAGTGTCACCGAAAAGCACGCCAGAGGCGTGCGTACCGCCCGGTCGCTACCGCTCCCGGTACTGACCCTGATACACTCGCGATCCGCGTTCTTCTATTTTCCGATTCACGATTTATTGATCTACGACACGTGTCTGCACCGAATATTGAAACCATTGTCTCGCTCGCGAAACGTCGCGGCTTTGTTTATCCGTCATCAGAAATCTACGGCGGTCTCGGCAGCGCCTGGGATTACGGTCCCATGGGCATAGAGCTTTACAACAACGTGAAGCAAGCCTGGTGGCGCTGGATGGTTTACGAACGCGACGACATTGAAGGTCTCGACTCATCGATCATTCTGAATCGACTGGTCTGGAAATACTCGGGACATGAAGAAACGTTTACGGACCCTTTGGTCGATTGCCGTGAGTGCAAGACGCGACTGCGCGCAGACAAACTTGATGACGGCAAGTGCCCGACTTGCGGTTCAAAAAATCTTACCGAACCCCGTCCTTTCAACCTGATGTTCCGGACGCACGTCGGCGCCACGGCTGAGGATGACGAATCAGCGCTGGTTTATCTCCGGCCGGAAACCGCGCAAGGCATCTTCATAAATTTTCTGAATGTGCTGAATACCAGCCGTCGCAAGCTGCCGTTTGGCGTCGCCCAAATCGGCAAGTCATTTCGCAATGAAGTGACGCCGGGGAACTTTATCTTTCGCACACGCGAGTTCGAACAGATGGAGATGGAGTACTTCGTCAAACCCGGCGAGGACGAGCAGTCGCATCAGGAATGGATCGATGCCTGTCATCAATGGTTCCAAAGCATTGGCATCTCCAGCGCCAACCTGCGTCTTTATGAACAGCCGAAGGAAGAGTTGGCGCACTACGCGAAACGCACGGTCGACATTCAGTATCGCTTCTTCCCCGAACGCGAAGACGACGAGCGTCAGTGGGACGAGTTAATGGGGATCGCGAATCGGACTGATTTCGATCTCAAGACGCATTCAAAAAAACCGGAAGACAGTGAAGGAAAACGTGTGAATCCGGATTCCACCGAGGATCTTTCTTATTTCGACGAGCAAACCAAGCAGCGGTTTTATCCTTACGTGATTGAGCCGGCGGCCGGAGTCAATCGCACCGTGCTGGCGCTTTTGATGGATGCGTATTCCGAAAAAACGAATGACAAAGGCGAGACGCGCGTCATCCTCAAACTTCACCACTCAATGACGCCGATCAAAGTCGCGGTGTTGCCGTTAGCAAAGAACAAACCTGAGATAGTCGGGATGGCCAAAGCGATCAAGCGTTCGTTGCAGCCTCTCCTGCGCGCCGTGTACGACGACACTGGCGGCATCGGCAAGTTATACGCGCGGCAGGATGAGATCGGGACGCCGTTCTGCGTTACCGTCGATCATCAATCCCTTGAAGATGAGGCCGTGACCGTCCGCGATCGCGACACCTGGGAACAGGAGCGTGTGAAGGTCGCCGATCTGGCAACTCACTTGCTGCAGAAGTTTGCGGCGAGTGAATAGGTTGGCTTTGCAAACGTATGATGGCTCGCCCTGGTCGACCGGCTTTCACAAAGATAGGTTTGAGTCCGCGTGAGCGGACGATCGAAAATAGCCCAGCGATTCATCGCTGGGAACGTGTTCTGAGGAGACCTGGTTTGAGTTCGGCCGTCCGTTTCACGGACTATCTTTCCTGCTCGCTGCTAATCCCACCGATAAATCGGTGGGCTATTTTCAATCGTCGGCTGCGCCGACTTTTTTGGGCAAAGCCGAGTCGGCTCAACTCGGGAAGGAGGGAAAAATGGGAGTACCCACGAGAGAATTCGACAAAAGGCAAACAGCATTGGCTTTTCTGAAGCTCGCCGCGTCGGGAAAAGTGACTGAGGCTTTTACTCAGTACCTCAGCAGAAACTTCATTCACCATAATCCTTATTTCGCCGGTGATGCCAACTCTTTAAAGGCCGGCATGATGGAAGCTCACCGAAAGTTTCGAAATACCACGATCGACACGCAACACGTTTTCGAAGAAGACAATTTGGTAGCGATTCATTCCCGGGTCTCACACGGACCCGACCAGCCGGACATTTCGGTGGTTCACATTTTCCGTTTTGAGGACCGTCGCATTGCGGAGTTGTGGGACATCGGCGTGCAGGCCCCGAAAGACTCGCCGAACAATAACGGATTGTTTTAAACGGCCATGGCGTTTGGTAAGAACGCGAAAAGCCACACTGATTCGCGAGCGCCTGAAACACAGCCGGCGCCGAAAGAGAGACGCGCTCACTGGTTAAGAGGCGTCGTCATGTCGCTGGCTGTCGCCGTGGTCAATCTGATTTATTTCGCGTGGACAGGAGATAGTCTGTCTTCTCCGACATACGGGGCGCTGACCAGACGCGGACATCAGTACAATCCTGGAGGGGCAATTTCGTTGACCGTGGCGATGGTCGTTTTCGCCGCTTTCTGTTATTGGATGCACCGGAGGCAACAACGCCGAGAGCAGGGGATTAAGAAGCAATCCTGATCACGTGATAATGCTTCGCTCCTTTGCGCAGCACCAGCACCTGACCATCAATAAACTCTGACATGGTAATAGCCTTGCGCGCGTCGTCCGCGCGGATGTTGTTTACGGCGACACCGCCGCCTTGAACCAGGCGCTTGGCTTCTCCCTTTGAAGGTGCGAGCCGTGACAGGACCAGAACGTCGCCCAGGGTGAAACCGTCGCTCTCCAGCGTTGATTTTTCTAATTCAGTCGAAGGCACATCAGCGAAGATGTCGAGAATTTCATTGACGCCTAAACCACTGATCTCTTTGCCAAACAAAACCTCTGAGGCGCGCACGGCTTTTTTCAGTTCAGTCTCGCCGTGAAGCATGGCCGTCACCTGACGCGCCAATTCCTTCTGCGCTTTTCGTTGTTCAGGCTCGGTGCGCAGGGTTTCTTCCAACGCGCTTATTTCTTCCTGCGCCAACCAGGTGAAGTATTTCAGATACGCAATGACCTCGCGGTCGTCTGTGTTCAGCCAGAATTGATAGAAGCGATAAGGTGAAGTCAGTTTCGCGTCCAGCCAGACGGCTCCGGCTTCAGTCTTCCCAAACTTGACTCCCGATGCAGTAGTCACCAGGGGAAAGACCAGGGCATGGGCCTTCGCACCGCGCACCCGCCGAATCAAATCGACGCCGGCCAGAATATTTCCCCATTGATCGCTGCCGCCCATTTGCAAAGTGCATTTGTAGCGATCGTGCAGCACCAGGTAGTCGTAGGCCTGTAACAGCGGATAACTGAATTCGGTGAACGAAATTCCTTCTTCAGATTCAAGCCGGCGGCTGATTGCTTCTTTGCCAATCAGACTATTGACGGTGAAATGTTTGCCGACGTCGCGGAGGAACTCCATCATCGTGATCGGCGCCAGCCAATCTGCATTGTTGATGATGCTGGCTGGATTCTCGGTCGCGTCAAAATCGAGAAAGTGGGCTAACTGTTCCTTAATACCAGACACGTTGGCTTCGACTTGCTCGCGCGAAAGCAGCTGCCGCTCTTTGGTTTTGCCCGAAGGGTCGCCAATCATGCCTGTGCCTCCGCCGGCGATCGCAATCGGCGTATGGCCAAAGCGTTGTGCCCGCGCGAGTCCCATAATCGGCAAAAGCGATCCGATGTGCAGGCTCGCCGCCGATGGATCGAATCCGATGTAAGCGGTTAGTTTTTCCCTGGCGAGTACTTCGCGCAGTTCGGGCGTCGCCTCGTAGAGCATTCCCCGCCATTCAAGTTCTTCGAAGAGATTCATCTTTGTGCTTACCTAAATTAGCTGAGGATGATAACACGGAGGGCTGCGAGTGTGGCGCACTCCGAAAGTGTGCGGCTTTGCCGCCTGATGTGCGGAAAGGCTATGCCTTTCCCGTGGATGCTTTACCTTGCTGGAGGCTATGCCTCCCGCGAGGCGCAGCCTCGCGAATCTAACTGAAGTTTGCGGCCCGGTAAGGCCGAGTCCTACCGCACATCAAGCGGCAAAGCCGCGATCACATTTAGATTCTTTTCAACGACCCCCAGCTAAAGTTGGTACTCTACACCTCGAAACTAGAGTATAGTTTCGCCGATACCGGCCAGGTCGCGAACCTGACTTTCATGGAAGATCTCATCCCAATTCTGATCGGCCTCGGGATCCTCTTCATCCTCATCACTCTTATCGGTCATGGAATCTGGTTGACGCTCGCCTGGATCTTTGGGGCCCTGACCGGAAGCGAGCGACGCGAAGAAAGTGGACCCTCGAGCAACCGGATGTTTGGTGGTCTCGGCGAAAGCGAGCATGCGGTTGGTCCTCCGCCCCGGTCAAACGAACCGGCAGCGCATCCATGTGCGAACTGCGGCTATGCGCTCACTGTTCAGTTGAAGTACTGCGGAGTGTGCGGCGCACGACGGCCAACTCTGGCGCAGGAAGAACAGCTTCGCGAATTGGAAATCACGCTTCGTCAATTGGAGCGCCTGCAGAAGTCCGGCGCGATGTCGGAAGCGGATTTTCGCGTCCTCCAAACCAGGATTGTCAGCGAGCGCGAACAGGCGCTGTTTCCCAGCGGCCGGCCGGGAGCCGCGAAACAGCCTTCGCTGCGCACTCCTGAGCCGGTTGCTCAAAAGCAGCCTGCACCGCCGCCGAGCGCCGAACCAACGCCGCCCCGATCCGTCACTGAACCCGCCGTTAAATCACCATCGCCTAAAGACGAGTGGCGACCCGCCGGTGAATGGACGAAAGACTCTGACGATGTACCCCCAACTGCGCACATCCATCCACCGGCCCCGCGTAAACCTTTCGCTGAAGTGCTGGCTTCGTTCATGGAGCAGAGCAACATTCGCTGGGGCGAGATTATCGGCGGGCTCCTGATCATCGGTTGCTCGACGGCCCTGGTCGTCAGCCTTTGGGCGCAGATCTCACGCGTGCCGACCGTCAAGTTCTTGATCTTCACCACGGTCACGGCCGCTCTGTTTGGCATCGGCTTCTACACTGAGCATCACTGGAAACTGCCTACGACCAGCCGCGGCATTCTGACGATCGCCACGCTGCTCGTGCCGCTGAATTTCCTGGCGATTGCCGCGGTGTCGTCGAATGCTACGCCGCTGGGAGCGACGGTCATTATCGGCGAGATCATCGCGCCGGCGATCTTTCTCTGTCTGATTTATTTTGCCGGCAGAGTCATCACGCCGGCGTGGCCGCATCTTCTTGCCGCAGGAGCGCTTGGTTCGTCAGTGGGTCAACTGCTGATCCGCCATTTAGCTGCTCCGGCAAATTCGGGGACGCTGTTAATTCTGCTGGCTGCCTTCCCAGTCCTCTGTTACGTCTCTGCCACCGGTTGGATGTTGAAGATTGCCCTGGCCGACGGCGAAATCGATGACGACGAAGCGTCAGCCATCTTTATTACGCTCGGCACGCTGACATTCGCGGCCGTGCTGCCCATCGCCCTCCTGCTTTACAAAGTTGATTCGATGGCCCACGCGATGATGCACATCTCGCCGCTCGTCACGCTGGGCGGCGCGCCCTTGCTGGCAACCGGAATGTTGCTTTGGCAGCGAGCGCGAAGAGCGTTGGTGGCGACGCGAACCGCGGGCGCCGCGGTGGCGATTCTGGGAGCAGGAATAACTGTCGCCGGGATGTTTCTGGCATGGCCAAATCCCGCGAGCATTGTGCCTGCGGCTTTGTTCAATTTCGCGCTATTCACCGCCATCGCGATCTTTCTTGAGGAGCCGCGGGCCCACGTTATCGCAGCGGGCTGCCTTGCGTTTGCTTATCTCGTGGCGCTTCATGTCGCGTTGGGCCAGGTCCCCTGGCAAAATCTGCGAGTAACCTCGCTGCTCAACGTCGTACTGAGCGCGCGTTCAGGCCAGGCGCTCGCGGTTCCCTTTGTTTCATACGCGCTGGTGAATGAATGGTTGAGAAGGAAACCCACACCGCGGGCAGCGTTTTCATATCTGCTCGTCGCCTGTGGAGTACCAGTCGTCAGCCTGCTACTGCTGGCGGCCTACGGACTCGGCTGGCCGGCTGATCCGTTTCATATCTCAGTGATCGTCGCGCTTTACGCTGCGGGCGCTTTCTGGTTCGCGTGGCGGGAAAAGTTCGCGGCCTTCGCCTGGGCTGGTTCGGTGCTTTTGTTTCTCGCCTCGGTTCAGGTTTGTCACTCGCTGCTTTTATCACGCTTTCCCTGGGAGTCTGCATTCCTTTTGTTTGCCGTGGTCACGACCACCGTCGCCCTGGCCTTCCGTCGCTTCGCTCACCCGGACGTTGAGCGTCTATTAATTGGACCGCTGCGAAGGTCCGCCATTGCCGGCTCCTTCGCGGCGGCGCTGTTTTTGTCGGGAGCGATAATCTGGAATGGCTTTGAGCCCGCCGCTTTGTTCGCGACGCATGCGATCGTTCTGGCGGGCGTGATGCTCGGCCTTCTGATTCTGACCCACGCCTCATACTTCTTTGTCGCTTTTCAAGTGGCGCTCGCGCTCGGCGCGATTCTCTTCACGAAATCGCTCTTACAAAGGTTCGACTGGTACGCATTCCGGCCTGATGCCTGGCTGCATCCATGGGCTCTGGAGATCCAGGGGATAGTTCTTGCTCTGGTTTGTCTGATCTGGATCGCCATCCGCCTGATTGCGCGTAAGCGTTTCGCCGCGAAAGAGCACGGGAAAGAACGCAGTTGGATGGCGCGAATCATCCTCGATTTGCCCATTGCTTTTGATCACTTGCTTGCGGGCCTGCTGGTTCTCGGGTTTATTGCGCTAATTGTTTTCGGAGTCTCCAGTGGAATCAGCCAGGAACTAACCAGCACGGCACGGACGCCTCAGATCTTTGATCTGGCAGGTTTTCCGCATCAACTTATTTTTGGGATTGGCGCCCTGGTGCTGCTGGGAATCCTTCTCGCCGTGATGCTGGGTAACCTGCGAGAACGGCAGGCGAAGGTTTTTGGGTTCGGTGCGCTCCTCGTTTTATGGACGGCCTGTCCTCTAATCGCCGGTAGATTCGAAGGTCAGTTTGCGACCGCCTCAGCAGCGCGTTGGAGCGTGGCGATCTTTCTGCTGGCCGCGGCCATCGCGTTTTCGTTTAGCCAGAGGCTGGCTGCCGCGAAAAAGGCCGATGGAGATTTCCTGATGGGGGCGCTGGTGCTTTTGATCACGCTCGGTCCGCTGATGCTTCTGACGCTCTCTCCGGTCATCGATGACGTCAATTACGTTCCGGCACATGGTCCTCAAGCCGGCATCTTCCGGGCGATGGGAAGCGTGGCTCTCTACGGCATTCCTCTCGTCCTTGCCGTGATGGCCCTGAGTTTACATGGCTGGCGCGAACGCTCAGCGCCATTCATCTTTGGGGCCGGCTTGCTTGTGAATTTCACCGTGACGTCGGTGCTGATTGTTTCAGTCGCTGCGATTGGCGGACCGATGAATCGAGTCCTGCTCGTAAATGCGCTGCAACTCAATGCAATTGCCGCGGCTGGTGTGGCGCTGGTGTGGATGGCGACGCGCGCCTGGTGGACGCAGACCGATCCACCGCTGCGATCCGAATACGTTTTGCTGACCTGCCAGAAGTTCATCGCGATCTCGTTTGTCGCATTTTTCATTGTGCCAGTGGCGTCGCGTCTGATCGCACTTCCGGACCGCGCCGGCATTGGCACCTTTACGGCGGGCAGATTTGAAGCGTGGCTCGCGCTGTTTCTCGTCGTCGCAGTCGCAATTGCCTTTGACAAGCTGTGCTCGCGACCGCTGAGCGTGGCGCTCTTAGCATTCTCTCTACTTGCTGCCGGTTCGCTGATGGCCTTTGGGGTGGCGCAGTTCGGAGTGGCTGGTTGGGCCGGCCTGCACGTGCTGCTGGCCGCGCTCATTTTTATTCCATGGCTCCTGATTTTTGCGAGAGACCTGCCGAGGATTTTGCGAATTGAGAGCCCGCAACCGCGCGTCAGTTTTTGGCAACGTTTAGGTTTGAGCCTGTCCGCCGATTGGGAGGACGACACGGTTCTGTTTGCTTCAATCATCGGTGGCGTCGCGGTGCTGGTTGGACTTCGTGGGCCATTCAGCGATCCGCAGGGCGCCTGGTGGTCAATCGCCACCGTGTTAACGATGTGCGGGCTCGCCGCAGCGCTTCATTGGATGACTCTCCGGCGGGCATATCTCTATGCGGCCGGAATCCTGCTCAATCTGTCGCTGTCGATCTGGCTGATTAAGTATCGCGGACACCAGGTTGCCGACCTTACCGCTTTCGTCAAAGCAAATATCATCGCGTTGAGCCTGGCCGGCGTGGTCTGGTTGATGCTCGAGCTGCGGGCACGGCGTCGCAAACCAGGCTCAGATACCACTGCATCCTTTCATAACGTGGCGGCGCTTTTCTCACTGTTGGCGATGGGCGCAGTGGTCGGGTTCGGACTGCTCACAGATCTCTTAGGCTTTCATGAAGCACAAACAGCCCTGCTTGATTGGGTAGCCGTCTTCTCCCTCGGCCTCTTGATGTTTGCTTGCTTGTGGGATCGCGATGCGGCATACGCCGTGGCCGGCCTCTACCTGGCAGGCCTGCTGATGATCGGAACTTTTCTTGATCACCTTAGGCTCAGTCCGGAGCGTTTGACCTGGTCGCTGATGATTGCGGGAGCCGCTTATTTGTTGATGGCGGCAGCGATTTGGCGCGTTCGCGCACCAGTCCTCAATTGGGCAAGTCGTTTGAAAATCCCACTGCGCATCGAGGCGACCGTTGCCGAGCTGAAGTGGTTGAACATTTTCACGAGCCTGGTCGCGGCCGGGATCATCAGCATTTCCTTCTGGAGCGATTTGACGTTGGCCGAATGGTGGTTACGCGCAACGGCTGCGGTGGCGGTTGGCGTAACGGGTGTCACCTTCGCCTTGATGGCTGAAGGCAAACTGCGTCGAACCTGGCAGAGCGCGGCGGTGACCATGTTCCTCATGGGGGCGGTGCTTTTTGGCTGGTCGCTCCTGACGCCCGGGACAAGTGCAACCTGGTTGAATCGCGCGGTGATTCTGATGAGTTTGATGTTTGCCGCGGTGGCGCTTTTCGGCGCCGGATTGAATCGATTTGCCGCGCGCGCGCCGGATTGGTCACAGGCGTTTCGCGTCTGCGTGCCCGCGATGACCGTGACGGCGATCCTTTCACTGGCCTTCGTGCTGGCCACCGAAGTTTATTACCAGGTTGAGTTTGGCGTCGTTCACGTGAGCTTTCCGGCTTTGGCTGCGGTCGCGCTTACCCTTGCCGCCGCGGTAGTTATTTGTATCTTCTTTGCAGTTTCGCCGCGACACGATCCACTCAGTCTGTCTGAAGACTGGCGAGGCAGCTATGTGTACGTTGCCGAAGTTACGCTGGTGCTGTTGTTCATGCACATCCGGCTGACGATGCCCTGGTTGTTCAGCGGGTTTTTCCAGCGCTACTGGCCTTTGGCGGTTTTAGCGATCGCCTATGCCGGTGTGGCGGTCAGCGAGTTCCTGAAGCGACGCAAAGTTCACGTGCTGGCCCAACCCATTGAACGGACCGGTGTATTCCTGCCGCTGCTGCCGGTAATTGGTTTTTGGATCGCGCAATCGCAGGTTGAATACTCGACGCTCCTGTTTGTGGTCGGCGGGCTTTACGGGTTGCTTTCGATCCTGCGTCGATCGTTTTGGTTCGGACTGGCGGCAGCGCTGGCGGGAAATGGCGGCCTCTGGTATCTGCTGCACGAAACTTCTGACTATCACTTCTTCCAGCATCCCCAGGCATGGTTGATTCCGGTGGCGGTCTCAGTGCTCGTCGCCGCGCACCTGAATCGCAAAGACTTCGCGCCGGCGCAAATGACCACCATTCGCTATCTGTGTTTGATTACAATTTACGTCTCGTCGACCGCAGATATTTTTATTAATGGCGTGGCGCAATCGCCGTGGTTGCCGCTGGTGCTCGCCGCCCTGTCCATTGCCGGTGTTTTTGCCGGGATTATCTTTCGGGTCCAGGCGTTTCTGCTGCTAGGCTCGACGTTTCTGTTGCTGGCGATTGTCACAATGATCAATTACGCGTCGGTCAATTTGGGCTGGACCTGGCTGTGGTATGTGGCCGGAATCGTCACCGGCGCGATGATCATTGCGACGTTTGCCGTCTTTGAAAAGAAGCGCTCCGAGGTGCTGCGGGTGGTGGATGAGTTGAAGGATTGGAAAGGATGAAGTCGTCAGCGGTTAATGAAGCGGCTTTTCATTCACACCGGGCTTTAGCCCGGTGTGCAGCGCGTGCCGATGACCACGAACCGTTTCAACGGTTTCCATCCTTAGGGCAAAGCAACTTATTGTGCGGTCTGCAGTAGAGTAAACCGTTGAAAACGGTGATCCGTAAATTCATTCAGAGAGAGAAACGAAAATGAATCGTCGCGAATTCAATTACGCACTGCTCGGAACTGCAGGCGCCCTTGCCCTGTATCGGTCGGGGCTGGCGACCCAACCAAAATTGCGCGTTAACGGCGCGCGCTTAAACGAACATCTCAAAGCGCTGTCCGAATTTGGCAAAAACCCGCAGGGCGGAGTCAGTCGGGTCGCGTACAGTGAAGCCGATCGGCAAGGCCGCGAATACGTTTTGGGTTTGATGCGCGCGGCGAAGCTGGATGTTTCGGTTGACGCGGCGGGCAACATCATTGGCCGCCGCCCGGCCGCCAACAACGACGCCAGCCTCCGCCCGATTCTATTTGGTTCGCACATCGACAGCGTGCCCGAAGGTGGAAATTACGATGGTGACGTCGGTTCGCTGGCGGCGATTGAAGTGGCGCAGACGCTCTTCGAAAATAATGTGATGACGCGGCACCCGCTCGAAGTTGTGATCTTTCAAAACGAGGAAGGTGGTTTGATTGGCAGTCGCGCAATGGATGGCGAACTCGGAGAGAAAGAACTCGATCTGGTCAGCCGCAGCGGCAAGACGATCCGCGAGGGCATCAAGTTTATCGGCGGTGATCCAACGAAGCTTTCGACGGTCAAGCGCTCGAAGGGAAGTATCGCTGCCTATCTCGAGCTGCACATTGAGCAGGGCGGCACGCTCGAAGCCGAAAAAATCGACATTGGAATCGTCGAAGGGATCGTCGGCATCAATTGGTGGGACGTCACGATCGAAGGTTTTGCCAATCACGCCGGCACGACCGCAATGAATAATCGTCAGGACGCTTTGCTGGCCGGCGCAAGATTCATCGAAGCTGTAAATCATGTGGTCACCAGTGTCCCTGGTCGACAGGTCGGCACCGTCGGCCGGATCCAGGCTCTACCCGGCGCGCCGAATGTGATTCCCGGAAAAGTTGTTCTGAGTTTAGAGCTGCGCGATCTGGACGCGCGCAAGATCGACATGCTATTTCAAAGAATTCGTGGTGAAGCGGATCAGATCGCGCAATCGAGCAAAGTCACTTTCGACTTCAAACAAATCAACGTCAACATTCCCGCGCCCACCGACACGCGCATCCGCGCAATCATCGACAGTTCGGCGAAAGAACTGGGCCTTTCAACCAAAGGTCTGCCGAGTGGCGCCGGCCACGACGCGCAGGACATGGCCCGGCTCGCACCCGTCGGCATGATCTTCATTCCCAGCATCGGCGGCATCAGTCATTCACCGAAAGAATTTTCGACGCCGAAGGACATTGAGAATGGGGCGAATGTTTTGTTGGGGGCAGTACTGAAGGTGGATGGGGCGAACACAACTAGATGAATATCCTGGGTTTTCACATTAGCCTTCTAGTTGCTCTTCAGATCATAAGCACGGCAGCTATCTTGTGCGCGGCGTAACCCATTGGGCGCCTTTTCAGACGGCATCTTCTTTAACTCCTACTCGCATTGGTTTAGACTTTGCGCATGACCACTGCGATTCAAGCTGAGTTGCCGCCTGAACTATTGGCTCAAGCGCGGGCCTTTGTGGAAGAAGGCTGGGCCACAGATGTAAACGAATTGCTGGCTGAAGCGCTGCGACGATACCTCGAGTCTCATTCATCGCAATTATCGGAAACCTTCATTCGCGAAGACGTGGAGTGGGGATTGACCGGCGATGAATGATGCGCCGGCTTTGTTGGTCGTATGCGATGCCGGTCCGCTTATTCATCTCGACGAGTTGAACTGCCCCGATCTCCTTGCTGACTTTTCCCGGGTAGTCGTTCCGGATGTTGTGTGGCGCGAGGTAGAGCTTCATCGACCAACCGCACTCGACCAGAAAACGATTCGCCTCGAGAGACTTCAGCCCCACGAAAAACCTTCGGCCCGAATTAATTTCGTTACATCGCTTGCTGGCTTTGCATGCAGGCGAGGTTCAGGCGCTGCAATTAGCGCAGGAGTTAGACGCCGACTTCTTGTTGACAGATGACAGTGCTGCCAGGCTCGCGGCGAAGACGCTTCACGTCTCTGCGCATGGCACACTCGGAGTCTTGCTGCGCGCTATACGTCGACGACAGCGAACTCCGGAAGAGATTCTCAATGTGTTGAGTGCGCTGCCCGTGCGTTCGACGCTGCATGTCAAACGTGAATTGTTGGATGAGATTATTCGGCAAGTTGAGGCGCTGTCATGAGCCTGGGCGGAATTATTTCTGCGAAGTTCTTATCCGGCGACGCATTTCTTCGTTGGAAATTGTGCGGCCTTTATCCTCATGAATCAATCGCTGGACTTCTTCCTTCGTCTCCGCGGCCGCGATACAGCCGGGCAGGTCAGGTACGTAGGCCCCGAAACTAGTCTCGCCTTCTCAATGATGACTGCGAATCGCATTAGTTAACTTGCCGCCCTCCTCGGATTTTATTTTCGGCGTTTACCCGGTCGCTACCGCTCCCGGTACTGACTCCGCGCTCAGGCTATTGCCTGGTTCGCGCTGCGCACTCAATGCGGGCGAGGGCGCCCGCGCTCACAGTATCAACGCCAGTCGCACCAATCCGATCGGCCATCGCTCCGGGTTCTGTAAAGCGCCCTCGCTCACGGTCGGGCTACTGCCCCAATAGCTATCAGATTCCTTACTTCGCCGGCGCTTTGACCAACACCGTCTTGCCATCAATCAAGAGCAACATCTCGCCAGACAATGCGAGGATGCCCTGGCGTCCTTCGGCAACCAGCCGATCCACCAGTTGATAGAATTCATCGGTTCCGAATTCGATAGTGCGATCCGGCTTAACTTCCTTTTCGCGGGGCAGCGCGCTGGCATCAACCCAACGGTTGTTGCGCCGGAAGAAGGTGCGATCGGTGATCTGCTGCACATTGGTAATCTCAACCCGCTGCATGTTCTGGGTCAGGAAATTGTTTGAGCGATTGGCGCCTGATTGAGCCAGCTGGGCGCTGCTGTTCATGGCCTGAGTCACGCCACCCATGCCCGTGCGGGTCTGCTGAGCGTTGGCATATAGTGCCTGGCCGGTCATCACTCTGACTGTCTCGGTGGCGGAAAAGTCAGTGCCCTCGGTCGCCAAAAACGACGTGTACTCGGTCAGGATGCCGTACTCAGTCGAGAGCCGGATGATCTCGTCCACCAGCTCTTTCATTTTTGGATCGCTGGTTAGGGAGTTGGCCGGGAAGACGGGCATCGACCTCGGATCTCTGTTGGCCGTACTTTCCGCACCGGCTTTGGTGATCTCTTCGATCAGTTTGGCAATCTTTCGGCTGGCCCACAGGCGCGGCACAAAAGCATTCCGAGTCGTGGCGCCGGTCAGATCAAACTTGAGATCAAAAGCCCGTGGCCGGCTCAGATAATTTCCGCTGATGCGGAAGTTGAGCGGATCCTCATTCTGATACTGTCCCAGGAGGACAATCTGGTCGCCTTCAAACACGTCATTGAGCTGTGCCGGCATCAACTCGCGCACCGCCTGCGTGGTGACGCCGCCACTGCGGTCGAGCGTGGCCAGTTGCGGATCGGCGAGTACCGGTCCCGATAGACGCCGGAATACCTGAGAGACTTTGGCTTCGACGTTTTCGCGCGGGAACACAAAGGTCGCGGCGGCGCGTGTTTCGTTGGCAATCGACGTCAATAGCGGCGCGTTAACATCAAAGCCGACACCGAAACTGAAGATGCGTCGCTGGTGCTTGTTGGTCGCGAGGACCGCGTCGCGAATCGTCGTCTCGCGCGTCTGGCCAACCGTCGGCAAGCCGTCGGTAAGAAAAATAATCAACGGAAGCATTTCGGGCGTTGGAGCTTGGCGCAACGCTTCCACCAGAGCATCGTGGATGTTTGTGCCGCCGTTTGACCTCAGTCCCTTAAGGTAAGCGCGGGCGCGACTAATAGTGTCGTTGTTTTTGATGACGGGGTGTTCGGCAAATTTCGCAATTGAATCTGAGTAGTCGATGATGTTGAATGCTTCACCCTCGTTGAGCCCTTCCACCACTTGCAGCGCGGCGGCCCGTACCTGCTCAATCTTCTCCCCTTCCATGCTGCCCGAACGATCAAGGACGAGCGTCACTTCGCGTTTGATGGCCGCGCGGGCCGCTTGCGCCCCCGGAGGAACGCCGGCCAGAAGCAGGAAATAACCGCCGCCGACGCGCGCGTCCGGATAGGCTAGCAGCGATCCCGTGAGGCCGTTGCCCTCAGTCAGATACGAGAGACGAAAAGGGCCCGGCTCGAGCTTGGCGCCGCCTTCGACTTTCACCAACGCCTGTTCCGGGGCCGAGCGCTCGACCCCAATCTGATGACTCGGCGAATAGACCGTGGCCAGAGGCGTCTTTGATCTAACCTGCACGGTTATCTTCCAGGGCGTGGCAGTCGCTTCAAACGATTCGCTGCGCGGCAAGACATAATCGACGCGATTGCCGTCCGCCGTGAGCACTTGTTCGTAAACCAAACGCACCCTCTGCTTCCCCTGTGCCGGAACCGGAAACACGCTGGAGCGCACCAGGTTGTATCCGGCGAACTCCAACAGGCCGGGATCTCTGAGCTTATTGACGATCGAACGATAGAGCGTGCGCGCCTCAGTCCTGGGCAGCAGTTTCGCTGTTTGCTCGCTCGCGGATCCGGCAAACGTGAACGAACGAACCACCGCGCCGTCGGGCACAGGCACCAGCATCTCAGCCTCCTGCTGCCTGTCGCCCGGGTTCGCGAGCCCGATTTCCAGGGTCGTGGTTGCGACTTGTTGCAGGATGCGCACGTCGGCAGAGACGTCGCTAATCTGAATGGCTTGCGCCTGACCGCGAATGACGAACGATCGGGCTTGAGGAATAATCAGGTTTGCAGCGTTGGTTTGAAAGGGATCGGCAGTTGGCGGCGTCAACTGCTGGCCCTGGCCTTTGGGGGTTAACACACTGCAAACCAGCAGCGAGAAGCAAAGCAAACTCGCGGTAATCGGGATTAGTTTTTTCATATCAACCTCTTGCCGGAATGGGAACACTCGCGAAACGCATTGACAGAACGACCGAAGGGGCGCGCTTTCAGAACGGGCCTGTTAGCAATTCTTGCGTTGTGGCTGAGATGGAAACAGCGTTGCACGGGGTTGCCAGCAGGAAGGGCTCTTGCGCGTATCGCTGGACGGACCCTGAGATCATCGAAAGGTGTTCGGCTTGACCCGGTCACTACCGCTCCCGGTTCTGACACCTACCGCCAATCGCACCATTCCCGATCAGCCGTCGCCCACCGATCCGTGCCAATCGGCTGACCGTCGGGTGGATCGTTTGGCTTGGTGAGGTTCATCTTCTTCGGATCATCCTGAAAGCGTTTGATTTGCGCGGCGGTGTAGAGCAGAAACGCCTTCTGAGTTTGATCGCGCGTCGCTCCCGACTGAGTTGCGGCCCAGTCTTTCAACTGATCCAATTTGAGTTCGGCGATTGCGCGCACCTGATTTGAGGCTCGTTCGTTTGCCGCCAAGGCCATCAGATCATTCAGGATTACCGCATTCACCGTCCGCTGAATCTCGGCTTCGTAGCCGCTTCGCGTCGACGCATGAAACGTTTCTTGCAGAATCTTGTCGAACACATCGGTCAGGCTTGGATTTAAAACACTGCGCGAGTGGAATTCAACCAGCCGCGCCGCGCGCTCCTGATTGAACAGAAAATCGCTGACGTGATTCGCCAGCGCTTCCGCAGGTGCAAGGGCGTCGAAGGTGGGCGAAGTCCGAATGCGAAAGTCCTCGCGGTTGCGGCCGTAGCCGGGCGGGCGCGGCGGAATCAACGTCAATAAAGACTCCGGCAGCGCCAGATTGTGCGGCCGCAAAGTATCCAGCACCGCATTCAAGGCCCGCCATTGCTCCTCAGGTGCGATGATCTGCGGACCCTTGTCGCCCTTGCCGCGCAGGCTGAATGTGTAGTCTTCGCCGCCGACGAGTTTGGCCGCCGCCTCGACCTGGTACCGGTGATACATGTAAAGCGGCACCAAAACGTCTTCGAGCGTGGCCATCGGCGCGCCTTCGCGAATGTTGTTTTCGCCAAAGCGAGAGAGAGCCGCCGCGCGTACCTTCATCACGTTCGCCAGACCATCGATGACGTTGGCTCCGTTGTCCCAGAGGTGCGCGACTGAACTCGACGCGCCCGCCGGTCGCGCGTCCTGGTCGGTCAGATAACGTAAACCACGCGTGAATGCGTCACTCAAAACCTTGTCCAGTGCTGCCGATTCGTTTGTGCCGGCCGGGAAATCCTGATAGCCGTAAGTAATCGCAACTTTGTCCCATTCACCGATACCTTTCGCGTACGCATCGGAGAATTCGGGCAAGCCATCCGCGCCGAGCTTAACCAAAGGCGCCGGGTAATCCATCACGGAAGCGCGATTTGTCGTGCTCGCTGCGTAGTTGTGTTGCAGGCCCAGGGTGTGTCCGACTTCGTGCGCCGCCAGCTGGCGCAGCCGCGCGAGCACTACATTCTCCATGATTTTGTTGACGACCGATTTGTCCTGGCCGTAAGGCGCCAGCAAACTTTGCGCAATCAGAAAATCCTGACGATCACGAAGAGAGCCCAGGGACACTCGCCCCTGAATGATTTCGCCTGTACGCGGATCGCTCAGGGAAGATCCGTAGGACCAGCCGCGCGTCGAACGATGCACCCACTGGATCACGTTGTAACGAACGTCCATCGGGTCCGCGTCTTCAGGCATGACTTCGACGCGAAAAGCGTTGCGGTAGCCGGCGGCTTCAAACGCCTGGTTCCACCAGCTCGCGCCTTCAATCAAAGCCGACCGCACCGGCTCAGGTGCGCCGCGATCGACGTAGTAGACGATCGGCTTGACTGGTTCGCTCATCGCCGCGGAAGGATCTTTCTTTTGCAGTCGATGGTGATCGATGTAACGCCTGACGACGGGCTCGCTGATCGGCGTCGCGAAATCCATGTACTGAATTCCGAAGAAGCCGGCGCGGGGATCGTTGACGCGCGGTTTGAATCCTGGCGGCGGCAGCTCGACGAACGAAACATGCTCGCGGACGGTTACGGCTTGGCCGTTGGGGGTAACTGATCGGAGCAGCGGGCCTGCTTCGCCTTCAGTCGTAAACGTCAGCGTGGTTTCGACTTCAGTGTTCCTGGGAAAATTCTTTGTATTGGCCAGGTAGAAGGCGCAGCGCGTGGCATCCAGGCGAAACTGACCTTGCTGGCCACGTTGCAGAGTGCCGGGAATTCCGTGGACATCACGCAGGTAAAATGCCGTCGCGTCGACCAGCGCGCGAGTGCCTTCTTCGGCGCCGATTTCAAATCCCCAGAGCGTCGATTCTGCGAAAGCGTCCTTGACCGCGCGGCGTTCGTCAGCGTTATCGCTATTCGCGCGATAGCCCTGGTTGGAAGCAATCAGCAGAACCCTGGGCCCAACCCGTTCGAAGCGCACGACATGATCCTGGCCCAACTGGCCTCGGTCCAAACCGATGTCGTTCGATCCGATGCCTGCCGGCAGCGACTCGACATAAAGAAATTCGGAATTCCACTTGTCGATCTCCAGCCAGAGCCTTCCCGCTTTGGCGTCCCAGTAGAAAGGAAAGTAGCCGGGAAACTTCTGCATCGCGGCCACTTTTTCGGTGATGGTTTGGATTCTCGTTTCCGAAGTTGAGCGGGGTTGCGCGAGGCAGTTCGTTCCGACTATTAGCAAAACGTAGAAGGCAACAGCGAAGAGCTTCATTCTTTCTAATCTCCTATTCGGGATGACGCCATGAACTTGTCGTTGAAGAATTTGTAACCGAAGGCGATGTTTCTACTATCATCGGCACCCGCCAGAAGTCAACGGACAGAATCATCATAGCGGTAACGCGAGGCGTCCAACGTCCTCTTCGAATGATATTCCTTCGAATAATTTGGTTCGTTAAGGTGCAGAGTTCGAACCGACGAATGGAGAATCGCTGACCTCTCCACATTGCGACTGCGCATCGATTTTGTTCGGAAAAAGGAGTACTTCACCATGAGCGACCCGATTAAACACACGGTCCAGTCAGGCGAAACGTTGTTCGGCATAGCCAAAGAAAATGGCGTCTCGCTCGAAGCCATCAAGGCAGCAAATCCTCAAATTCTCGACATCAACAAGATTCTTCCTGGGCAGATAGTTTTCATTCCCGTTGAAGGCACAGGAACCGGCGGGGGCGAATCGCCGGCTACCCAGCCGGCAACGAATCCTCCAGTCGCGTCAAACACAGTAATGCGAGGACTGGATGCGAGCGAACCGCTCACTAACGCGGCCAAGTGTCTAAAGAACCACGGGTTTGGTTTTGCGATGCGTTATTACAGTCTGAAAAAACGTGCTAAGAACCTCACGCTCTCTGAAGCGCAAGCGCTCGTGGCCGCCGGACTTCAGCTCGGCGTCGTTTTTGAAGAGACCGCGAAAAGATCTCTGGACGGCCGGGCCGCCGGGATTAACGATGCGAAATCAGCTCATGAGACGGCAGCAAACGTGATCGGACAACCGGCAGGTACGCCTATATATTTCGCGGTCGACTTTGATGCCAAGCCCGCGCAACTTCCCTCAATAAAGCAGTATTTTGGAGGTGTCCGCGACGGGTTAGCCGAAGCCAACGGCGGTAGTCCCCGATATAAAGTCGGCGCCTATGCCTCAGGACTTGTTTGTTCGGAACTCTTAAAGAGCGGTCTTATTACGTTCTCCTGGCTTACCGAGTCCACGGGGTTTAACGGTTCAAAGGAATTCGCCAAACAAAAACTATTTAATCTAATTCAGATATTTGTGCCCCCGGATGGTCAGTCGGTTTGCGGGGTCGTGGTGGATCCGAATGAAATGAATCCCGACCCGATCAAGTTTCCGCCGGGTTTGTTTACGATTTAGGTGTGCGTACCGGTGAGTGGAGCGCACCGGAAATTGAATGCTAGTTCTCGTCCAGGTGGCAACCGTGCGTTGAAGTCATCGAAATTCCAATCGGGTTGAAAACCTGCAACCTCCAGAACTGACTGCGTCAGGACAGATTCATCGAGGTAAATCCTCGTGCTGGATCGCGCCTCGCGCGCTGGTTGCGTTCTGGCAATCAAATGCTCACGTCGTAAGCATCGTAATCGATAACCCAACGCAATAACCGTTGAGTTAAGCAGTCAGGAATCGATGATAGTACCGTTCGACGCAGACGCACGGCCCAGGGATTCTCCCACTGACCCACAATCCCGTACATGCGAGAGCAGCGCGCGACGGTTGCAGTGCGCGCGAAGCGTAGCATTTCAAATTTTCGCAGCGCAACGGCAATCGAACTTGCAGAGTTTGTGGGCGCCGCATATTTGCTGAGACAGCGCGCCAGAATCGCCGCGTCCTCAATTGCCAGACAGCCACCTTGCCCCAGGTTAGGAGTTAACGGATGAACCGCATCTCCCATCAAAGTTACCGATCCTTCTCCCCACTTTCTCACCGGCTTACGATCGAAGACCGGATTGCGGATCAGAGAAGACAAAGGCGTAGCCCGAATCAATTCAGGAACCGGCTCGCACCAACCGTCGAACATCTGCAAGAGCTCGTCGCGGGGCGATACATCATTCTCACGCGCGGTTTTGTGGGCCTCAGCGTTCGGAGAATTCTTGTTAACACTGACCCACCAACCAACTTTGTCGCGGCCTAACGGTCCGATGCCGAATCGTTTGCCATTCCCATAGATCTCGATCGCGCTGGCCCGCGTAAGCGACTTCGGAGTGAAGTCTACGACGCCGCGCCAGGCGATGTAGTCACGGTAGGTCGGCGGGCCATCGCTCAGCAATTGCGCGCGCACACGAGAGTGGAGCCCATCGGCTCCGATCAACAAATCGAATTCAAGCGGCTTTCCATTTGTGAACCTCGCGACCACGACGCCCGAGCTTTGTGCGAATGATTCGAAGACGTGACCGAGGTGAATTGAATCGGGAGGCAGCGCGCGCAGGAGTTCTTCCTGCAGCCGCGCGCGATGAAGAACAATGGCCGGGAAGTCGGTCTCTGGCAGAGCGAAGCGATTGATCAGCCGGCCGTCCTGGTTCAGCCAAAGGGCCTCTTCGACCACCCCGCCATCATGACGAACCGGTTCAGATAGCCCAAGTCGGTGCAGAACGCGCATCGCATTGGGCCAGATGATTATCGCCGAGCCCACTTCGAGCAGCTCCGGCGCCTGCTCGAAAACCTGTGGTTCAAAGCCGAACTGCCTCAGCGCCAGCGCTACGGTCAAACCGCCAATGCCGCCGCCGATGATACCGATTCGCATCTATCCGTTCATAAGTTCCGCACCTGCGTATATTGGAATCCCGCCGCCGGAATCGTGTTGACCGTGCGCAAGGCTTCTACTATCATTCGCGTGCCTCGCAAGTCAAAGCACGCGGCCGGTCCCAGCGCTCACGATTGTCGTAAGGCGCAAACGACCTGGCTGTTACCGGCAAGAGTTGCCTTGCTGTTGTTCAACTAGAATCGTCACATCGCGGAGCAATTGATGCGATGTGTGGCAAATCGGCGCGCTAAGGAAGCCCGCTCTGCGCTGTTTTGCCGGTCTGAGTTTTCGCTGTTCATAATGTGCTGGAATGTTTAGATCTCTGACGATTCCTGGTCAACTCGGGCGCATCGGGTGGGCGGCCGGCGTATTACTCTTCCTGCCTTCATTTACGTTTGCGTGGGGTCCAAAAGCGCACCGGATAATAGCTGGCCTTGCGTGGCAGCAGTTGCAGTCGTATCCCGAAACGAAGCGAAAGGTTGAGGAACTACTGGGCAAAGGCGCGAACGGAAACGATCCACTTACCGCGATAGCGACCTGGGCCGACGAGCAAGGCTTAAAGAACCCGAAAACCAGGGCATGGCACTTCGTCGATATACCTCTGAACGCCAGCACCTACGATCAAAAGCGTGATTGTCCGACCAATAATTGCCTGGTCGAAGCGGTCAAGCAGCTAAAGAATCAACTTCAGTTCGGTAGGACCAGACAAGAACGCATTGATGCATTGAAATACCTGGTGCATCTCGTTGGCGATTTGCATCAACCTCTGCACTGTGCCGACAACAATGACCAGGGGGGCAATCGAGTGCAAGTAACGTTCTTCGGAAAAACGACTAACCTGCATAGCGTTTGGGATTCAGAGATGATCGAGCGAACGCCACTTTCCGACGATGTCTATGTAAAGAAGCTAATGAGCGCGCTGCCGAGCGAGGGGTATTGGATTGAGGACTGGGCCAACGAGTCGCACGCCCTGGCGAAATACGCCTATCAGATTCCCCGAGACAGGGCGTTGAGTAATTCATATTACCAGGCAAATCTTCCCCTGGTTGATCGCCAGCTAGCCCGAGCGAGCGTTCGACTGGTTCAGATTTTGAACATTGCCTTAAAGTAATTGTGCAAGATCCGGCTTCAATCCCCGTTCGCCTGAGAGTTATTACTTAGCCGGCAGGTCCGACGGTACAAATGTTCCGGTAGAAGCTGTCTGGACTCTTCCAAAACTGCAACCAGTTCCTCCACGCCTGGTCTTCAAGCACTCGGTATTTCCTGATTTCAAACGAGCTCAAATTACGATTCGCGATCTCGCAGGCGCGATTTTTCCAGCCCTCGATGCCAAAATTTATTTTCAGCAAATCCCCATTTTCCAGGCCCGCAACCAGAGTATTGCCGTCCGGAGAATAGGCCAGGATGGTGACGGGGCGGCCCAGGAGAAAGGTGCCAATTTCCTCTTGCGCAGTCAGATCCCAAAACGTAACGCGACCGTCGTTTCTAACACACGCCAACGTCTGGTCGTCAGGTCGGTTGTCAAATCGGTTACCAGGTCGCAGGACGAAGCTGGTGATGTTCAAGTTAGCTCGGGCGAGTAGTTTTAGCTGCTCGTCCCAAACGAGCAGCGTCCCATCCTCAGTTGCTGCTATCAGCTTTGACCCGTTCGCACTGAAACCCACTCTCAAAATCGCGCTGGGATCTTTCGTGTCCCGCTCCCGCTCCAAAAGTTTCTTACCGTCGGCGACGTTCCATATCGCAATCCGCCCGTCGCGCGTGCCTGAAATTACTTTGGTGCCATTCGAGTTAAAAGCGAGGCAAGCCGGGGATTCCTGCTTTGCTCGGCTGATCTCCTTTGAGGCATTTAGATCCCAAAAGACCATTCCGTTTTGATCTATCCATGCCAGCCGGCTGCCGTCGTGGTTAATGGCGATAGCTCCGAACTCGCCCCCTCGCTCGGTCTTATCAGCGGAACAGCATTCGCGAACCCTTCCGCTTACGGTGTCCCAGACACTAAACTCATTATTGAGGTCCCTGACCGCCAGGATCCTGCCATCCTTGCTAAAGGCCGCATCGGCGACTCGGTTTTTGGTAAGGCTATAAGTGGCCACTAATTTTTTGGTGGCCATATCAAACGAGTTGACTTCATCAAATAAATCTCGCACGAGCAGTCGCGTGCCGTCCGCCGTAAACGCCTGGGCTGCGATCGGCCCGTGTTGGGGCGCTGCAATCACTTCACCCAAACGAGGTCCCTGCAAATCCCACACGATGATTGCACCGTCATCGGAAATTACAGCGGCCGTTCGGCTGTCAGGGCTGAGTGCCAGGTCACTCACGCCACCGCTGCGGCCAATGGGGAGCTCTACGTCATTCCATGCCTGATTTTTTAGATTTCGGGTCCACAGCAATATCGATTTCGTATCTGCCCCGCGGGCGGTGGTGATGACTTCCTCGGTGTCACCGTCACGAAAGGCGATATTTGTCACTCGTGACCCATGTTCTCTGGAGAAACTGTCTTCGAGAGTCGCAGGAAGCACATTCCAGAAGGCGACAGTCCCGTCGCTATAGCCCACCACTAGCTCTTTTCCGTTCCGGCTGAGAGCGAAGGAAGACACAGAGGTGGATCCTTCGACCGGCATTCCCGCATTTAGATCAATCACTCCCAATTTGGTTTGGTTTTCGAGGTTCCAAAGGATAACTTTCCCGTCCATATCGAACCAGGCCAGCGTTTTTCCGTCACCACTGAACTCAAATTTATAGATTTGCAACCTCGCTGGAATAGGTTTGCCCAGTTGCTTCAGATCGCTCGCCCGGTAGAGCACGACGTTGCGACCTTCGAGGGACGCTGTCGCCAGCGTTTTGTCCTCCGGGCTGAAGGCGATTTCGTCCGCGGATTCCTCGATTAAGACACTCTGAATTTCCTTGTTAGCGACTACATCCCACAAGGTGAGTTTGTGTTGCGCCGAGTCCAGGTCAGGACTATCGCTTTTGATGGGCGTAACCATGACGAGGCGCTTGCCATCGTGGCTGCTTGTCAGTTGGCCGCTGACTGAGATCGGGATTGTGCTGGTTGTTCCGTCAAGATCAAGACTCTTCAAAGCGAGTTTGTGGCTCTGAATCGATAACAAACGGCTACCGTCGGCGCTCAGCTCAGATTCTTCCTGATCTGAGTCTGCGACGGTCCCGAGTTGCTGATTAAGCAATCGCAGAGTCTTGACCTCCCAAAGGGATGTGCCGCCATTAATTGTGAGCGCGGAAAGTCTTTCACCATCCGGACTGAACCTCAGCTCCAAGGCTCTACCAGGGGGTTGCAAAAAGGCGCGCACCCTCGGGCTATATGCGAGTCCCCGCAACAGACTGTTTTGCGCCTCCGGACTAGTTTTGTCCTTCTGGTGGGCCTCGAGACTAAGCAGCAGAGCCAAATCCAGTTGACTCTTGTGAAGGTCGTTCGCCTTTTCGGCCAAGCGGCGCGAGGTGGCCTGTCTAAGACTTTTCTGTTCAGCAATGACGAGCAAAATCAGACCCGTCAGGACCAGTACGCCGGAAGCGATCAGCGCGTAGACATACCTCCGCTTTACTCGCTTTTCTCTGAGAATAAGCCGCTCACTTTTTTGAACCAGGGAATCGAGGTCCGGGTCATAGCCGAGTTCTACAGCCTGCGGGCTTTTCAGCCAGATCCTGGCCTCATGCAACTGGTACTTGTCGAGCAAACCCCCGTCCTGGCGGCCGAGGATTACCCAGTTGACCGCTAATGATTCCAGGCGTTGACGCATCACCAACCCCTCGCGCAAGCCTTTCAGCCACACTGTAAAAGGCTCCCAGTCGAGCCAGAGAGATGAGTGGACCAACTGAAATTGATCGTCCCGACAGATTTCGGCTTTGGCATCTGCGGCCGGCGATCGCTCGGCACCTGACGGAACCGGCGGTGCCCCGCAGGTCATTCTTACGAGGTGAGCTGCGATGAGCCCGTCAAGCACTTCGTTAACTTCAGCGGGTGATTTGTGTGATTGATAAAGGTCTTCGCGCCTCACACGATCGCCGACAACCTCGAGGTTGTCGGTGACGCGAACCATTTTCAAAAGCACCAGACGCGCGATCTCTTTTTGCGGGGCAGTAAGGGACGCGTACCACTTCTCGGCCGCTTGATAAAGCGCCCAGGCGCAACTGACCAGACGGTTCAAGGCAGCCCAGGTAATCGTGTCGCCTTGCTTTTCTTCCCACAGCTTGAGAAGCATGAACTGTAAGAGAGGCAGTCCGGTCTGGTCGCCATAAATTTCGCGTATCAACTGCGCGGCGACACCTCGTTCAAACCTAAGCCCTATTTTTCGGGCCGGCTCTTTGATCGCTTCCCTGAGGTCACTTTCTCGCAGCGGGTGAATTCGTATTTCGGCCTTGGGATAAAGCTCCTTCAGGTCATCTCGCTGAATGATATAGTTCGTGCGGTCACTGCGGACGATCAGGATAACCTGGTGGTTGATATCCGACCCTTCGGGCGTTTGCAGCAGGTTGACGAGATTAGCGATGAAAGCGTCTCGCTGGGCGTCGTCCTTACACAGCGTGAAGACTTCTTCGAACCTGTCAACAACGGTCAGGGTTGGCTGTCCGCTAAACTTCTGCTCAAGTGCCCGGCGCAGCTCAGTCTTGTCGGAAAAAAGTTTCCCGGCTTCTTGTCCGACCGCGGGCGGCGTCGCGTCGTCAGTCGCCAGCAGCGCGGCCAGACTCTTGAGTGGTTCGCGGCCTGGCGTGATAGGTTTGAAGTAACGCCACTTTTCACTGCCCGGAAGTTTTTTCCCGCTCTTCAACTCGGGGATGATGCCGGCGTTTATGACAGACGTCTTTCCACTCCCGGCCGGGCCTACTAAAATTACGAGATGGTTTTCGGCCAGTCGTTTTATCAGACGTCCGGTAATACCCGTACGACCGTAAAAGCGTCCGTGGTCAGCTTCGGTGAACGGGTTCAATCCCAGATAGGGATAATTTACGGTAGCCAGGTCCAGTCTCTTGGGCTCCTGAAACGGAACCAGGATGGCGTCGGGTGGTTCGACATCACCGGCCCTGTATAGGACCGTGATCCAGTAGTTGAGCAGACTTTGGGCGGTTCGTCGTTCGGAGAGGCTCTCCAGGATCGCGCCGGTCGCTCGGCCGCGCTGAATTATCTCCCTAACGTCGCCGAGAAAGTTCGGTTGTTCCTCGCCACCGGCCGAAAGCTCGCGCCTGAGCAGTTCGGTGTGCGACTCGGCCATGACTTCGAGTGAATCGAATGGTACCGCCCCGTCAGCGGCGTCGATCTCTTCGGTCTCTGGAAGATCGGGCGACAAAGTCTCAACTGCATCATCGGCCATTTCAGACCTCCATCGGAGTAGCGACTAACTCGGCATTTACCTGGCGCAGATCGGAACCAATTCGTCTCAACTCCTCGCATTTCACTTTCAATCCCGAATCGAGATCGAAAAAGAAGAGCCTCGCCTGGTCGCGGTAGGTATAAAAGAGATCCTCAGCCCTGTCGGCGTTCTTTTGTTTAATGAATTCGTCAAGCTTCACCGCCGAGCTCATCAAACGTTTTGCCAGGACTGAGCTTTGCCCAGCCAATAACGGAACGACCTTCAAATTTATGACGCTCAGGATAAGCTCCAGTTGGCCGAGCCTTTGAGCTTCGGTGGAAGTGCTCCTTACTCCTTCAGCATCGGTCTTTTGGGTAAGAGCCACGCCCAGTGTCCGCAGGAAGTCCTCGTTGCGTTGCCATTCGTCATGCTGAATTATCACCTTGCTCAACTCTTCATCCAGTTTCGTCATTTCGCGAACGCCGGCAGCATACTTTCCAACCTGGCCGGAAGCGTGCTCAGAGGCCAGGTCCTGCAAGACGACACACAGGTCACTCATCGAATTGATGAGGTCCTTTAAATGGATACTGGTAACCGCACTCTTTAGCCGGTTGTTAAGCCACGAGAGATCATTTCCAAGATGCTCTCGGATATCATTGAAAACAATCTCGATCATCGACATCTCGTCATCGTCAATGGCCTTCTCAAGGTCTATTACGGCCTGTCTAAGATTATCCATCCACTTTTTCTCGCTCCTGTCGACAAACTTCCTTTCAAAGGTCTTGTCCAGGTCAGTAACAGCCCCGGTAAAAAGTGTCAAGGAGTTGAAGATCGTAATTTGGACCATCGAGGTGAGGGCAGGGTTTTTTTGCATTGACGCGATATCGGGCCAACCGAGTTGAAGCTTGTGAAGCGCATCGTGCATGCTCTTGTAGTCGGCGATGATTTCAAATTCTTTGACGGAAGTGTCGAAAATCCGACTGTAGAAGCTGACGGCATCATGCGCGAAATCGTCCTGCTCGATCAATTGGGAGAGAGCCGCCAGTCCGTCGCGGATAATCTCCGGGCTGGCAGGCATTGCCGGCCCGGCTAATAACTCGCCCAGGGCGTCCTCAAAAACCTTACCCTGCGGCAAAACCGCAAAGTACTCCTTGCCGTTCTCAAGCCAGGCCTTGAAGGGCACAGTTCTGACGTCATCGGCCAGGAACTCTACTGAGTTGAGGGAGTTCACGTCTCCGGAAAGCTGATAAAAAGGTATTTTGTAAGTCTTCAGATTGGCCGCGTATTTAGTTCGATCAAGCATGAGAGCCCGGAGATCCTCGTCATAAATCTTTCCGGCGTTGTCAAAGGCCTGTTTTATCTCTCGAATTCTATCTTTTGTTAGATGAGAAAAAGGCATCGTAACTCACCTCGCGAATAACGCTTTTCTATGCGCCGGCAATGCGACGATAGATATTCACATTCCTGGCTTCCAAATCAGCTAGGATCGCGGCCATCTGCGTTCCTTCGTTTACCCAGCCCGTGGCGCGGCCCTGAAAGACTACGTGGTCGACGAAAGTGGCGGCGCGGTGAAGCGCAACGACTTGCCAGGAATCATTAAAAACGGGCGAGCCCGAAGATCCGTGTTGAGTGTCCGTAAAGTAGCGCACCCTGGGAAAGTTGCTGTCATAAACGAGGTTGTTGCGCAGCGCCACCTTTTTCGGTCCGCCATTTGGGTGCTGAATGATATTGACCGCAAGGTAGGAATCTTTATCGATCGCGATCCGGTTGCGATTGATGGTTAGCGGGGGACGTGTCACCGGCGCCTCGAGACGCAAGATCGCGTAGTCCAGTTGGCTGTCAAAAGCCACGAGTTCTGCGGTCGCTAACGAGTTCCCTGCGCTGCTGCCATCGTAGTCGAACTGCGCGGTGGTGCTTTGGGCCTGCAGTTCGAGATCTCTTTGCGTCGCTTCTCCTTGCCCCACAGTTCGGGCGTTAATCACGTGATGATTGGTGATCATCAGATCAGGAGCCAGGAGCCACCCTGTTCCTTGATGCACTTCTGATTCTCCCATCGCGTTGATGGTCAGCGAACCGTTATCGTGTCTCACCACCTGTAGTCGAGCCACGGATTTTCCCGCTTCCAACCCCGCGGCCAGAAACGCATAAGCGACCATGTCGTCTTTGGGCGAGATTGACTTACCTGTGGTCTTGAGATCCGGCATCGCTGCTGGTTCCGAGATCGGCGCCGAACTGAATTTTTGACTCGTCAATTCATCCAGCGCCCGGCTGAGAATGTTGGCGGTGTCGCGATAAGACAATTCATCTATGGCGTTTCTCAGCCACATCTCGAAGGGGATTGAACCGTCGACTAATCGTTCTAATGAGTTGAGCGCATTGAGGTCGCCCGAAAGCTGGAACGCGTCGTTCCCGAATGCCTTTAATGAAGCGCGGTACTGGAAGTTGATGCCGTCGAGCAGCAGCGATCTCAATTGCTCATCGTAAGGGATGTTGGACGTGGCAAGGAACGTCTTGATCTCGCTAATGCGTTCGCGCGTTAGATGGGCAAACATCGTTTTTTTCCTTGCGGCGAGCAAGCCGTCAAAAGGGCTGCGCGGCTTTTATTGCCGGCTCAAAACCAAACCACACGTCATTCGCCTCGGGAGTGTGGGTGCTGGAGAAAAATCATTTTCGCTCGCTCATATTGATGACACCAGGATCGATGTGTTGAGATTAGCGGCACTCAAGCGTTAAATCCCATTCTGAGTCTGTTAATAAAAAGGGTTCTAACCCGAAGAAGAGTCGAATCAAAACGGCAAATCTGGGTGAGTGCGCAAGGAAACAGACTCGAACAACTCCTGGCTCTAATTCGCGCGGAACAATAGATCGGTTCCAGATCGAAGTCAATATTCGTAGCGACTCAACAGAGACCGTTCAGTTTTGGGAAGCGTCCTGTAGTCGCAGGCTAGCCATCGCGAAAGGAATATAGACCAGCCCGAGCGGATTGCCGCGACGCAGTAATTCCAGCCGCGCGCCTCTGACGGCCTTTCCGATTGGCATTCCTTTTTCCCATGGCGCCGATCCAAGAAAGCGTTTCAAACATTCTTCCGCGAAGCTGACCGCCAATTCTTCGAAGATTGTAATCTCGGTTCCGATCACGCCGGAAGCCCCGGCCTTTTGAACGAAGGCACTGACAAAATCGAGCGTTACTTCCGGATCGAGTGAAGTTGTGTGACAGCCGTTGATGAAAACCAGTGGGTGGGGATCATGCAATGAGACTCTCTCGGCTCGCAGGGTTGACGGAAGAAAGTAATCAGTGCTGCCAATCTCCAGGTACGGTTGTTTTGAATCGGCTAGCGTCCCTCCGTGACAATAGAAGTAAAGTAAGTGAGGCGCCATCGTTCTCAAGCTGCTCATAACTTCCCGATAATCTTTGCCGCGCTCAAGCACCACTTTCTGAGTCAGCGAGCTCAAGTTGTCCAGATGCCCGTCACGTTTGACCAACTCAGGATCCATCGAAAGCCCCGCCGTGACGCGAAACTTGTCCTGATACTTAATTACCGGAGGCGTCTCAGAATCCGTCCCGTCCAAAGTCAGTGGAAATCCGAGTTCATGACGATATCCCCAGAATCCACTCGGACAGATTATTGGCGGTAAATCCATCAGCGTGGTCTTTTGAAACTTCTCAATTTGTGACTTCAGATAGCAACCGCCCTGGAAGCAAGCGCACTCGTCGAGCGGCAAGTCGGCATTTCCGGCCTTTTCAATCGCCTCGGCAAATGTCGGACAAAGCTCGAAAGACGTCTTGGAAAAATCCGGATACTTCTCAGGGATCCAGGGGTAATCGTAGATTACTGCGGCAGGCAGTACGGCACGCGGCGAGAACTTGAGCGCGACTTGCACGCTGCCCGAGTGGGCCATTATTTTTTCCAGGTCCTGATCGCCGGTCTTGAGCTGAGTCTCAAACCCGTCGTATATACGCCACCCGGCGCGCGCCAGATATGCAAGATCTCGGGCCAACTCCCCGGCATTAAACTTTTCCTGAGCGTATCGATACTGTCCCTTTTTGCCTGGATCCCATTCTTCCTCATTGCCCCAGGAAATTTTCTTCAGCGCTCGTCGTGCTTCTTTCAGAAATTCACCTATTTGTTGACCGTCAATGTGAGCATCGTCTTTAAACCGTTCCGTCCCATCGGCGCCGAAGAAGCGAAAGCTATGCGTTCCGTCGCCATTACTGTTAATCATTAAACTCAGCCGATGAGGCTCGGCTTGAATCGCAGCCAGATGGGCGGGCCGAAGTGTTTGTGATAAGGCATAGTCGACCTTTGCAGACAGGGCCTGGTCCGCTTCCACGGGTTCGTGCATGACCCGAGCGTTGACCAGATGCGATTGCACCAGAACCTGCCCACAATAAATATTGCAGCGCAACCGGTGAGAGCCTTCCTGCTCGGGAGTTTGAACGGGGAAGAAAAGAAACCGCTGAGAAGTATCTGGCGGGGCATTGACCAGTGAAGGAATTCTCGGGGTCGGTTGCCGGATGACCTTCACGCTCACCAGAAGCGGAGCCGGTGTCGTTGAATCTTCTTTATTTCCTTCTGCTTCGCGCTGAATTCTCAATTCTCCAATGTCTTCACCAGGTGTGATCTTCAATTCTTGCTCGAAGGCAAATAAGGCCACAGTCAGATTTACTTCAGTGGGAAGGTTTTCAACATACAGAGGTTGAGCAGAGCCAATTGATTCGGCAAGTTCGTAGCCAATATTGAACCAGAAGTAGTAGGACTGGTTACATTTTAGGGTCCGATTCTTCGGCAGGAACACCGCAGCTTCATTTTCGGAGACGAAACCGAAATTGACTATATCGTTGCGTGCTCTGGTAACGGCAGACTCCCTTATTTCGATCTCCTGCGGACGGGTTCTGGCATCGCGGTGCAACTGTTTTTGATCAGGAGGGTCAGAAGGAATCACCACTCCTCCCGCCCACACACCGGGGTCCCGAGTTGCAGGTTCTCCGGCGCCCTCTATAACCGCAGACAACTCCTCCAGAGCCTGAGAAAAAATGGTCGCCTGAGTCCGGGGGGCAAATAGTTCGACCGCATTTTCCAGCCAGGTCTTCAGCGGCACGGTTCCATCGCTGAGTCGCTCAACCGAATTAAGGCTGTTAAGATCGCCGGAAAGCTGCATCTGGTCGGAACTGAATCTTCTCAGGGAGGCAACGAATTGAGGATTAATTCCGGTCAGCAATAGGGCTCTTGCCTCGGCATTGTAGGAGACTTGAGCGTCGATAAAGGCCCGCTTGATTTCCGCGATTCGCCCGGCTTTTAAGGATGAATAGGCCACCGAGTTTTACCTCCAATTGGGAAGATTACTTCGTTTCGAGGTCTTTTCCGCCGGATTCCAGGCGAGACACCGCCGCAGAACTCGGTCGAATGGGGTGACGATGAGACAAGACCCCACAGAACGTCAATCTGCGGAAAATATTCCGCAGCATCCGTTGGCCCGATTTTGTGAGCGCCAGTGCTTAGCCTTCGCGGCGTTCGTCTCTGCCCATCCCCCTGCCACCCGAAACGGCCTGATCGTCGGCGATTTTCGGCCCTCTGCCGTCGATGAACCATGCGGCGCCGAAGCCATCGGCCTTCACGACCATGACCACCAAAATGGCGAAGTAGAAGAAAAACCCGGCGGCCAGGCCAATACCGTAAGCGCCAAAAAGATCGCTCTTCGCGGGAAAGAGCGCCAACACAGCCGCACCGCCAACAGCTCCGATCAGCGTCACAATATCGCTAAGCTGCACATCGTCTTTTCGCCACCGATTGATGTAATAAACATACCAACCGATCACAGCGCCAAAGCCGCCTGCTCCAATCAATTGCACGGTGCTTGCTGCTACGGGTGTCGTTGTCTCTAGCATAAAAGATCTCCTTCAGAACTCTTGAGTTTGAGTTTCATAGTGCTGGCGCAATTCACGCCGCCATTGGGAATGCACAAATGCCGCGGCGACGACTGCGGCCAGGAAAATCCACATCGAACGCAAGCCCGCCAGCCAGAATACTTCGGCTGAGAGGAGCGCAGGACTCAACGTCAGGCTGATAACAACTACAGGACGATTCACAAAACTTCGGCTGGACAAAAGCCATCCCCAAACCAATCCCACACCGATGCTACCTAGATATTGCATGTTGCAATTGGTCCACTTCGCTGAGCCCTGGCAATTGAGGCACTGCTCAGCAGTGTAATGCTGGGTTGAAGCTGCGGCCCAACCACGGTCTTAGGTTCTATTTCTCATCCAGCTTCCGCCCGGCATTCAAATTATCGAAATTCAGAATCGTGTTGAAGACAAGCGCATAACTTCCGGCCGTCTGACCGCGCCAGAATGGATTCATGGAAAAGAGAATTACGTGACCCCGCTCGAGCGGCGAATCGATTACGGCGGCGTGCTGAGCGATCTCGTCACCGCCGTCCAACAAACCTGAAACCAGAAGTTCGTTAGCGTTGCCCCAGCGCAGAATCACGCGCGGGCGCAGGTTGGGCGGAATCAAACCAACCAGGTTTCGTCGCTGCTCTTCCATGATCGGGGCCGCTTCCCAAACTTCCGATGAAGGAGGTTGTTCGGGCATCTCTGCGGGCGGACGGCCCTGGACTACATCAGGATCATCGGCAGTGCCGCGGCCGGTCGTTCGTTGACCAGACCCGCCGCGCCGGCCGCCACCGCCGCCGCCAACGACATTGCTGATGTTGAATATTGGGCCGTTGAAGCAATAGACCGAAAGCGTGTCGCCGTAACCATAAGCAATTGGACTCGCCGAATCTACCATGCGGGTTTTCAAAACATCGCCGATGGCCCGCAGGCGCGTCGAGCTTTGAACCGAAACGCCTGGGGTGAAACCGGTCGCCACGGCAAAGCTGGCCGAGTCATCTGCGCCGATCAAGACCCCACCGTTCTTCACAAAATTTTGCAGGTTCATCAAACCGGTGTATCCAAGCCCGGGCCGCATGTCATCAGTCGAAGCAAAGCCGCCGAGGTTCGGCGTCAGCTCGGTCTTCTTCCAGGGAATCGGATTGCCATACATGGGCCGGCCCTGGATCACCCCGTTGACGTTGCCATTGCCGGGTCCAAAGATGATGACGTCGTATTTCTTATTCAGGTCTGCGTCTTTCGCAACGTCCTGCGTGCTGATGTAGTCGAACGGAACCTGCATCTGATCGAAAGCCAGACGCCACCAACCTTCATCCTGCGTGCTCAGCCACGTGTGCATGATCGCGACGCGCGCAGCTTTCATCGGATGAGTTTTTACCGTCGGAGCCTGGGCTACTGCGACTGCCGGGATGCCGAGTTCCGACGTGGCTTTGTTGACCTGATCGAGCGAGCTATTTCGAATAATGAACGATCCCCGATTGAACTTTCGGCCGGCCACTTCGAAAGCGTCTTCGGCGGCCTCAAACACCGCCTGCTTCAATTGATACCGCAGCGTAATCAGGTTCGTCTCGGCATTGCTGTTAACAACAAAGATTGAGCCGGTGCCGGTGACGCCTCCGGGCGAACGGACTTCGCCGCCGGCCCGATCCATTGCGGCGGCGAGGATTTTCGTGTCCGTTACCCGCTCAACCTGTACATTGCCGAGCTCGCCAAACGTCCAACCCGTATCGTCGTAAATGCTCTGCTGCGGATCGCGCGGACTCCAATACTGGTAATCGAGCAGCGCGTCGGCAATGCGGCTGTAGGGCTGATCCATGCGGACGATGTAACTGCCGGCAGGGAAGGTACGCGCTTCTGTCTCTGGTGTCCTTGCCGGTGACGCGCCTGGCGAAGGAGCTGGTCCGGGACGGTTTGCCCCGCGCGGCGCAGCTTTCTTTTTCATCGTGACAGTAAACGAAGTGTTGGCGCGATGTACTTCGCAACCTTGCGCCTGAAGAAGTCGCAGCAGACGCGCCTGGTTACCCGGACGCGGATCATCGCTCGGCAAAACATAAGCTGCCGGACCTTCGTTCTTCGGTTTTTCAATTGAGCGTTTGGACTTCAAATAAAAGTTCTTGAGAAAGAGCTTGCTGTTTTTATTGAAATAGTCGAGCGAGATCAAGAGCGCGGTTTGCTCGTAATTATTGTTGTTGCGCTGTGACCATTTGGCGCGCGGCAGAGGGGGATTCTGTTTGTACCAGGTGCGTTGATACTCGTCCGGTGAAAGGGTCCGCGTCAGAGTGTCGGCGCCGCCATTGCCGAATGTTTCGTAAAGGCGGCTGATGCCGTTGTGCGTGGCGGCGATGAACATCAAATAGCCCGGCGACCAGGTGTCAAAAGTTCCATGCGCGAAAACGCCGGGCATACCGAACTTGGTCATCTCAGAAACGTTCTTCCAGCCAATCAACTGCCATTCATCGGTCAAAATCGGATCGACCCAGGCGTTATATGGCCCATCACCGATCGTGTTGTCGTAAAGATAAGCAACTGATTCGTGCAGGTCGTGCAGCACCTGCGGCTTCCAGCTGAGATAGACATTCATGATGTTGCGCGTAAGTTTCAGCGACATACCCATCGCATCGCGATTGTTGTCGTGCGCGACATAGTGTCCCCAGTAAACCAGCCCGGGCCAATTTTGTCCGGGATGCGCCAGATGCCAGTTGTAGACATCGACCATGCGATTGCGCCCGTCGACTTCGACCACTGGGGTGATCAGGGTGACCATGCCGTCGCGAATCGACTTGATATAAGGACTCTCATCGACGGCGAGACGATAGGCGAGTTCCATCAGGGCAGTCGGCGCGCCGGTTTCCGGCGAGTGAATCGTTCCGGTGATGTAATAGATAGGGAACGTTTGATCGACCAGTCGATCGGCCTCAGCGTCGTCCATATTGATCGTGCGCGGATCGGCCAGCTTGTTAAGCCGCGCGCGATTCTCTTCGAGCTTCGCCAGCAACGCTTCCGAGGCCACCGCCACCGCGATCATCTCGCGGCCTTCTTCCGTGGTCCCGATGGAAAAAACTTTGACGCGCGGGCTCGCCTTCTCGAGCAGGCGCATGTACTTGTAGACGTCTTCAGCGTACGGCAATTTCCCCGGCGCGCCGGCCACGTCACCGAGCACCGCTTTCGGCGTCGGGACGTTGGGCGAGGCCGGCAGATAATCGGTCAGCGGCGAATTGAAAAACTTCTCCGTGGTGTACTCAGCAATCTTTTTTGTGTATTCGTCATCGATTCGCTGTGCAGTGTCGCGGGCGTAACCGTTCTGGGCTTTGATTGAGAGCGCGGTGGCGCAAAGCAATACAAGGCTCGCCGACAGCAGGCTGATGATCCGTTTCAGGTTCATTTGTGACTCCTAAAGAGTAGAGACATGAAATGTGTTTGAACGTCGATCGATTCGTAGAGAAGAAGATGGTTTTAAGGGAAACGTGGAAGTAAGTCAATGACCGCAGGCTAATAATCTTCGCCGCAACCAGTTTTGTAGCCGGCTCTGACGACCCAGGCGATTTTCTTTGGATCCTCAGCATGAAACGACAAGACATAAGAACGACTTACAACGACCATGTGTCTGACTTTGGCAGCCGGTGGTTTCCATGAGTAGACAATCTGACCCTGGCTTTGTCGAGTTTGCGTCAGGTTCTTGATGAGTTCAGGTTGGATCTTCACTTCTCGCGCAAGGAACTCACGGGCCACTCTTCGGGGATCTTCAAAAGCCCAGGCGCGATCGCCGGCGTCAGCCGCTTGCTGCGCCGCAATGAAATCCTTGAACTGGGTGTCCCCCAAATACGAGAAACCGCAACCTTCCTTCGTGATATTTGGTTGATCGGCGCTGGCCCGGTAGTCCAGATCGGTTCGGGTGTGAGCATCGACCGATACGACCTGTTGGATCATCATGAGCGCGCAACATCCCAAATGACCATAGCCAATCCAGGATTCACCCTTTGGATTGCTGACTTTCTCTCCTGAAAAAAAGCGTCCGATTATTGTTTGTTGGGATCGCTTCTCAGCTGGCACACTGTTACTGCTTCGGGCTCTTGCGGCAAACTTGATTCGGTGGTGAGGGCCGGCGCCGCTGGTCGTGTAGAAACGAGGCCAGCCACGATCAAGATCAGTTCAATTAGGAGACTAATTCCCATCGTCAGAATTCTTTTGATGCCTTCCGAGATTCAGAAGTTCCTAAAATATTATGCCCCTGTTGTAAAGGCCCGGATTGACAACTAGAATTACCTCAGACTCTTTGTCTGGGAAATGTTGGATAAGGACCAAAAGCAATCTACCAGCGCGCAACCTCCCGAAGAATCTGCGGCGCCCGAAGTCAAACCGATCCCTAAAATTGCCGGCGGTGCCGGTTCAGCGATTGCTGCAGCGCGCTTCGCCTTTGGCGAGATGGGCCCGATTCGTGCCACGCGCACTCTGCTGCAGCTCAACCAGAAACAGGGCATAGATTGTCCCGGTTGCGCCTGGCCTGAACCGGATGGCCAGCGTTCACACTTTGAGTTTTGCGAAGAAGGCGCCAAGCACGTCGCCGACGAAGGAACAACCAAACGCGTAACACCGGAATTCTTTGCGAAGTGGAGCGTCAAGGAACTAGCAGACCAATCGGATCTTTGGCTCAATCAACAAGGGCGCATCACCCGTCCCGTAGTTTTGCGCGCAGATAGCGATCACTATGAGGCCATCGATTGGCCCGACGCATTCGCTTTGATCGCCGGCGAATTGAATTCGCTGGCCTCACCTGACGAAGCGATCTTCTACACCTCTGGCCGCACCAGCAACGAAGCGGCGTTCCTTTATCAATTATTCGTAAGACAGTTCGGAACCAACAACCTGCCGGACTGCTCGAACATGTGTCACGAATCCAGCGGCACCGGGATGAAAGAAGCGGTCGGCTTTGGCAAGGGGACGGTGACGCTCGAAGACTTTGACTTGTGCGATGCGATTTTCGTCATCGGACAGAATCCCGGGACCAACCATCCGCGCATGTTGACGACTCTTCAGCAAGCGAAGCGCCGCGGCTGCAAGATTGTCCACATCAATCCGCTGCCTGAGGTGGGCACGACACGCTTCTCGCATCCACAGGAGTTTTGGACGTGGTTGGGTAGCGGTACCAAACTCGCCGATCTGTTCCTCCAGGTTCGTATCAACGGCGACGTGGCTTTGCTGAAAGGCATCATGAAAGAAGTTCTGGATGCCGAAGATCACCGGCCGGGCCAGGTTCTGGATCACGAATTTATTAATCGTTACACGACCGGATTTCAGGTCTTCAAAGAGGCGCTGCGTAAGGAGCATCTGGGCGACATCCTCGAACAGGCAGGCGTCACCAAGGTGACGATTGAGGATGCCGCGCGAATCTTCATCGAGTCTGAACGCGTGATTGTTTGTTGGGCAATGGGTTTGACTCAACACAAGAACGCAGTCGCCAACATACAGGAGATCGTGAATCTGATGCTGCTGCGCGGGCAGATGGGCAAACCGGGCGCCGGCCTTTGTCCCGTCCGCGGCCACAGCAACGTTCAGGGCGATCGCACTATGGGTATTTGGGAACAGCCGAGCGAAGATTTTCTCAACAAGCTGGGCGCGGAATTCAATTTCGAGCCACCCAGGCGTCATGGCTACGACACGGTGCATGCGATCCAGGCGATGCATGAAAGCAAAGCGAAAGTCTTTTTCGCGCTGGGCGGAAATTTTCTGTCGGCGACGCCCGATACTGAATACACTGCTGAGGCTCTGCGGCGCTGTCGTCTGACCACGCATGTTTCAACGAAATTGAATCGAGCTCATTTGATCACGGGCCGGCAAGCGCTGATTCTGCCGTGCATTGGTCGCACCGAAATCGATGAACAGGCGAGCGGGCCGCAAATTGTGACGACTGAAAACTCGATGGCGGTGGTCGAGGGATGGCAGGGCCGTTCGAGCCCGGCTTCGGATCATCTGTTAAGCGAGCCGGCGATTGTGGCCGGATTGGCCAAAGCCGTTCTGGCGAATCGATCCAGCGTTGATTGGGACAGTTTGCTGGCAGACTACGGACGTATTCGCGAACACATCGAGCGCGTCGTGCCGGATTTTGAAAACTATAACGAACGCGCGCGGCAACCCGGAGGTTTTTATCTGCCTAATCCAATCCGGCAGCGTGAATTCAAAACGAAAGACGGACGCGCGCATTTTACCGTTCATCCTTTGCCGAAGATTGAGCTGCAAAAGGAAGAGTTTCTGATGATGACGATCCGCAGTCACGACCAATTCAATACGACGATTTACGGGCTCGACGATCGATATCGAGGAGTCCATAACGGGCGCCGCGTGGTGTTTCTGAATGAGAACGACATTCGCCTGGGTGGTTTTCAAGCCGGACAAGTTGTGGATTTGATTAGCAAATACGACGGTGAAGAGCGGATCGCCCGCAGTTTTCGCGTGGTGCCGTACAATATTCCGCGGCGGTGCGCCGCGACCTATTTCCCGGAGGCGAATGTTTTGGTGCCGGTCAAATATTTCGCCGACAAAAGCCACACGCCGGCTTCAAAGTCGGTAGTGATTAGTATTCGACCTGCAGAAAGTTTCACCACAGAGAACACAGAGAAGAAATATTAAATCCTTAAAAAGTTTGCTACGTGTCCTCTGTGGTTAATTAACTGAATGGCAGATACTTCTAAAGCCGAACTCTACGATCAACTCGCCGCACAACTTTCCAGCTTGTTGGCCGGTGAGTGCGATCTCGTAGCCAACGCCGCGAATTTTTCGTCGCTTGTTTTTCAAACGCTGCCTGATTTGAACTGGGCAGGTTTTTATTTTGCGAAAGATGGTGAACTGGTGCTCGGTCCGTTCCAGGGAAAGCCCGCTTGTGTGCGCATCAAGCTGGGTCAGGGAGTTTGCGGCGCCGGAGCGGCGAAGTGCGAAACGGTCATCGTCCCAAATGTCCACGAATTCCCCGGACACATCGCCTGCGACAGCGCTTCAAATTCCGAGATCGTGGTACCGTTGCTCAAAGATTCGCGTCTGATCGGCGTGCTCGATCTCGACAGCCCTTTGATTGGCAGGTTCGATTCGGCCGATCGTGACGGATTAGAACAATTGTCAAGAATTCTGGTTGATGCGAGTAGTTAGGCCTCGCTCCGTAGGAGCGAGGTGTTTATAGACAAGCTCACTCGAATTTATTTCAGAGCTCTGTAGCGAAATGTCGAGTCGATGATGTCGCTCCCTGGCCGAGCTGAAGAATCTGTTCGCAATCTGGTTCCATAAATATTCCGGCCCGACGGGGCCTTAAGACCATCAACGCGGTAATGACTGAATTCGGAGAGCCAAAGCCAACTATCGTTGCTGTCAGCGGCCTGTCGTCAAATACCGGCAAGACAACCCTGGTGTGTGAGCTTCTGCGCCGTTTGCCGGGTTGGGAAGCGATAAAATTGACGCGGGGCCACTATCGATCATGCGGCAAAGATCCGGACGGATGCTGCGTCAGCGAACTGCTGCAGGACCGTCCTTTGATTCGATCCGGCCGCGAAGCGAACTACGAAAAGGGCAAAGACACCGGTCATTTCTGGGACGCCGGAGCCGCCAACGTGCATTGGGTAATAGTGGGCGAGGATCAGGTCGAAGCAGGAGTAACCGAGGCGTTGTCACGGGTGGCATCGCCGGGCGTGGTGGTCGAGGGCAACAGTTTTCTGGATTATGTCGCAGCCGATTTCGCGATCATGTGCGCGCGCGCGGGCGAGAACAAATTAAAGACTTCGGCGCGCCGGACCCTGGAACGGGCCGACGCTGTTTACCTGTCGACGATTGACGAGTGCGATACAGCGATAGCGCGCCGGCGTTTTGAAGAATGGCGAAGCGGGCTCGCCATAGATCTCAATATCGATGGCTTGCCGATCTTTACTCAATTTGAACTGCCGCGGTTGATCGGCAGCATCCCGTGCTTATTGCAGGCCGGAGGCCTGCGTAACGTATGATCAAAATTCGCAAATCCGAAGATCGCGGTCACCTGAATCACGGGTGGCTGGATACCTATCACACTTTTTCATTCGATCAGTATTTCGATCCCGCCCACTCGCACTGGCGCGCCTTGCGCGTGATCAACGAAGACCGGGTCGCCGGCGGTAAGGGTTTCCCGACGCACTCGCACCGCGACATGGAAATCGTGACCTACATCTTGTCAGGCGCGCTGGAGCACCGTGACAGCATGGGCAACGGTTCGGTCATCCGACCCGGCGACGTGCAGCGGATGACTGCCGGCACCGGCGTCTCGCATAGTGAATTCAATCCCTCGCCCGATGAAGCAGTGCACCTGCTCCAGATTTGGATTCTGCCTTCGGCGAAAAAACTGGCGCCGGGTTATGAACAGAAATTCTTCAGCGATGAAGAACGAACGGGACGATTGCGCTTGATTGCTTCAGAGGACGGCAGTGAAGGCTCAGTCCTGATTCATCAGGACGCGCGCCTGTATGCCGCGTTCATAGATGCCGGAGACACACTCACTCACGAGCTGAAAGCAGATCGTTTTGGATGGCTGCAGGTCGCTCGCGGCAGCGTTGGTTTGAATGACCTGGAATTGGGGCAGGGCGACGGCGCAGCGATCAGCCAGGAAAGCGAACTGAAAATCGCGGCTCGCGATCAGGCGGAAGTTCTGCTCTTCGATTTGGCTTAAGAGCACTATTCCTGCTGCCGGTGCGACGCGGCGACGGGAAGCTGAACCTCACGCAGTTCGCTGACGATCTCTTCGATTCGTTTTGCCTGGCTTTCGATCGTCTCCGCACGCCTTCGCAACTTCTCGCTCAATTCGTCACGCAGCAGCAATTGGGCCTGGCCCAGCAAGGCGGCCAGCGGATTGTTGATTTCATGCCTGACACGCGCCATTAGGGACGCAGCGTCGGTCAGCTTGGTTTCGTATTCAAAGACCAGTGCACGCAAGCGCGCGACTTCGTTCGCGTCAAGTGGATCTTGTGATTCGCTCATTAATGTCCTGACTGTTGTTGAATCAAAAGCACGAGCGTGAAGGAGCGGTAGTGTAAGGGTGCCGCCTGCGTATTTTGCTTTTTATAGCGACGCGAGCGCAAGTAGTTTTTTCGAATGCGAACGGGAAGTAACACTAATTTAACAGCGCCGGCAGCAAATAAATCAGAATGACAACGGTCGCGGTGCAGTTTGAAGAGCTCGCAGTAGCCATTCCGCCGTGCCTCACGCGCGAGATGCGCGAGTCACAATCCAATTGCGGCGACAGGGGAACAGTTTGGCAAGGTGGCACGGGCGTCCCGCCCGTGATTCACGCGCAAGATGCGCATGCCAAATTAACAAACACCACTACTGCGGCGTTTGACTTGATTCTCGGAGTTACGTAAATTCGATTTCGCTGCTGGGAGGTCGTCCAATGGTAGGACTCCAGACTCTGGATCTGGCTATCGGGGTTCGAGTCCCTGCCTCCCAGCCAAAAATCCCGTCCTGGAAGCGAGCGGCCAATTTTGTAACTTGAACCATTAATTTGCCGCTCCGGCAACTTATTAGTTCCATTAGCGGTCGGCAAACAATTGGTTCCAATGCGGCTTTTTATCAGCACTAGGGGCTTGTTAACTTCAGTTTTTGCCTTACTCTCCGAAGTATGTTGCCAATCTCTGTCATTGTGAGAGTTTGACTGTCCATTGAGTAACTTCACGATGGTTTTCGCGGACGGATAGATTCCGTTGGCGTGCAGTCCAAAAGCAGTTGCTCTAATTCGCGCGCCGCCTTCCTTTTCTAGCTGACGAGAGCGTTCAGACAAATACACTCGGCGACGTCGGGTGATAGCTTTACAAACAGAGGGAAATCGAATTCCGAGATAGCTTGGACTCTTCCCAAGGCGGGCTGCCGCCCGGTTACGTAAAAGTGCTGACAGTTGTTACAGTCGTGACAGGGCGCTCCGGGTCTGAATGCCATGTTAGGAGATTTAGGTAATGTGTACGCGCTGTCAGCGGAATTACGTAACTAGCTAGCTGAAACGGACAGCACCGCTCCTGATATTTGCAACACGCAGCGCGGTGAGCGCGATTGCACAACCATTGGTGCGTTCTATAATGTAGCGTCATGAAAAGATCATACGCTCGCTGCTTGACGCTGCTCGCCGCCGTTCTCTCATGCGCAAGTACGTTCGTTATCGCCCAAACGCCGCCGCGCGTTACACCGATGACACCGGACGTCGTCGAGAAGTACGACCAGACACTTTCCTCCGCCGACTATGTCCGGCGCGAGGTCATGGTCCCGATGCGCGACGGCGTCAAACTTTTCACCGTCGTGGTGATGAAAAAGGGCGTAACCAAAGCACCAATCCTGCTGTCGCGCACTCCCTATAATGCCAGCGGTTCGACGGGCCGCGTCAATAGCCAGCGCATCGTCGACATACTCGAAGTAATGGACGCGGAATTTGTTAGAGACAACTACATCCGCGTGTACCAGGACATCCGCGGCATGCACCGGTCCGAGGGTGAGTGGATCCTCAATCGCCCGCTCTCGGGACCATTGAACAAAACCGGTATAGACGAAGCGACCGATGCCTACGACACGATCGAGTGGCTGGTCAAGAACACGCCGGAGACGAACGGTAATGTTGGCGTCATCGGTTCGAGCTACCTGGGCTTTACGGCGTTGATGACGTTGATCAATCCGCACCCGGCGCTTAAGGCAGTGATCGCACAAAGCCCGATGGTCGATGGCTGGATGGGCGACGATTGGTTCCACAACGGCGCGTTCCGCATCAGTTCGCTCGGCTTCCCACTGAGCCAGGGATTCAACAAGGGCAACGGTGGCGGCGAATTCGCTCTCGGCGGTGGCGACGATTACACGCGCTACCTCGAAGCCGGGTCGATGGCGGACTTCGTGATGACGGTCGGCGCCGAGAATGTACCCGGCATCCGCAAGTTTCTCGAGAACCCGGCCTACACCGATTTCTGGTCACAGCAGGCCGTCGACAAATGGCTCGCGGCGCGGCCGCATACGGTGCCGACTATGCTCGTGGTCGGGCAATGGGACCAGGAAGACAGCTACGGTGCCCCCGCCGTCTATCGTGCGATCGAACCAAAGGACAAGAACAACGACCGGGTGTCGCTCGTGATTGGCCCGTGGCGACACTCGGGCTTTAACCACTATGGCTACGACCTCGGCGCGATCACCTTCACGGGAGACACGGCGCTCGAATGGCGCGTGAAGTACGCGAAGCCGTTCTTCGATCATTGGCTGAAGGGCGGCCCTGACCCCAGGACGCCCCCGGTGCTAACCTATGCGACCGGGGTGAATCAGTGGAACGTGTCGCAACGCTGGCCTATGGGTACTGCGAAGTCGATCTATTTGGCGGCAGACGGCGTGGCCACGTTTAACAAACCCACCTCGGGGCATGAAGAATACATCAGCGATCCAGCCAAGCCGGTTCCCTTCATCCCGCGCCCGATCGATATGGGCGATCCGATGCAGTGGAAGCCCTGGCTCGTAAAGGACCAGCGTTTCGTAACGGGGCGACCCGATGTCGCCGTCTGGACCAGTGGGCCGCTCGAAAAGGGAGTTCACATCATGGGTGCACCCGAAGTGGAGTTGTTTGCATCCACGACGGGTACTGATAGCGACTGGGTGGTTAAACTCATCGACGTCTATCCGAACGACGTTCCAGAAGCCGCCTCGCAAGGGGCGAAGCCGTCGATGGCCGGGTATGAATTGGCGATCGGTATTGAGATCTTCCGTGGCCGCTACCTGAAAAGCTTTGCGAAGCCCTCGCCACTCGAACCAGGCAAAGTGGAGCGCTACACATGGAAACTGCCCGACGTGGACCACGTATTTCGGCCGGGCCATCGAATCATGGTCCAGGTACAATCGACGCTCTTCCCGTTGTACGACCGCAACCCGCAAACGTACGTCGAGAATATTATGTACGCGAAGAAGAATGACTATAAAAAGGCGACGCAGAGTATCTGGTTCGGCGGTGCGAACGCCAGCTCTGTAGTGTTGCCGGTCGTTCAATAAACGTCGGTCGTGAATTATTGTTGGTGGTCCAGTGTGAACTCCGACCGAGGCAATGCCGTGATGTATCGCTCGGAGCGGCTGCGGGATTGGCCTAGCTCTAGTTCAAATACTAATGGTTGCAGAGGGTTGGCAGCCGAAAGGCAACGTTCGACAGCGTTGGGTGGTAACCTAGGAGGCGCCACCGACAGAAAAGGTGAAATCCTCGAGGAAAGGATCAATTATGAAAGGCAAGTTAACCATTCGCCTTTGGTCCGCATTCTTTCTGACCGCAGTCCTGGTGCTTCCGTTGAGTAATGGGTTTTCAGCCCAGCAGGACCAGGTAGCTGCTTTTAAGCAGTCGTTAGCGCAAAACCAAAAAAGACTGGCGCAGTACCGATGGGTAGAGACAACCACCGTCAGCGTAAAGGGCGACGAGAAATCCCAAGTGCTGAAGCAGTGCTTCTATGGACCCGATGGCAAGGTCCAAAAGCAACAAATCAGCGCGCCGGCTGAACAAGAATCGAAACGCGGCATACGGGGCAGAATGATTGCGAAGAAAAAAGAGGAGATGACCGATTACATGAAACAGGCCGCGGCCCTGATTCATGAGTATGTGCCACCTGACTCTGAGCGAATCCAGGCTGCCAAAGATTCCGGCAAAATCAAGTCAACTCCAGGGCAAGGATCACTCCGGATGGATTTTCGCGACTTTGTGAAACCGGGCGACACGTTGAGTATCACCCTCAATACGGGAGATCTCTCAATTCAAAAAATCGATGTGAATTCTTACCTCGATTCACCGAGTGACGTGGTAACCCTGACCGTCACCTTTGCCACGCTCAACGACGGCACTAGCTATGCGGCCAATTCGGTACTTAACGCCCCGGCAAGGAAAATACAAGTCGTGGTCCAAAACGCCAGTTACCAGAAAGTGGTTGCCGCGATACAACCACGACAACATGTCGTGCGGCTTTATCTCTGCCAGGCCTCATGAAGACTCGTACCGGGGTCCCAAACTAAGACTCTGGAGTAGCCAATGCGTTGGCTGACCGTTGCCTATTCAATGACTGCCGCGGCGTGTCTGACGCTGGCGGCGGTGCATGGGGCCGGTCCTACTTCAACATCATGCCAGTAATGCCAGCAGCCCAGGGCGCGGTCGTGGAAACTTGAAACTTCTCTGTTATTAGGAAACCAAATAAAGTCGGAGTGCAGCCATTGAGGAGGACCGACTGATCTTTTGCGCCGCGTACCCCGGATTGGAGAGGCCGACCGAGTTTAGGACGCGGCCGGGGCAGGTTCTCCGCGTCTTCCAGCGCGAGGCCAGGCGAGCAAACTAAGATGAGGCCTCGTCCTCGGGCCTCCGAACAAAATCGTTGAACGCGAGGCTCGATAGCTTCCTTCGCAACTAGCATTGTTGATTGTAAACGTTCGTGGGCGCGCTCGCCCGCGTCAACTCCATGTTGGGCGGCTACCGTACGACATAGTGTTTGGACCGGTTGAGACGTGCACATGAAGCCGCATTAACTCTGAACAGTTTCAAAACGGATCGCATAGAATGAACGTTAAGTCTAAGATCACTATGCTTGTAACTGTGCTGTGGATTGTTTTGTCGCTTTCAGAAATTTCCATTGCGCAACCACAAGCCGGGCAAACTGACCTTCCTATCAATGCTGCAACGCGCACACAGGTAATCGAAGCGGTTCTCAGCAGGCTTAACGAATCATATGTTTTGCCGGAGATTGCGGCGCGAATGGAACAATCAATTCGCGCGCGAATGCAGAAAGGAGAGTATGACAAAATCAATAGCAGTGTGCTCCTGGCTCAAACACTGACGGCGCATTTGGCTGAGATCGCAAAAGATAAGCATTTGGGAGTGGGTTTTAGTTATGACCCGATACCGATAGGTTCAGATCAAAACGAGCCTTCGCCCGAGGACCGCGAGAGATTCCGGCGTATGGCAAGTTCGGTAAATTTCGGATTTGAAAAGGTCGAGCGTCTGAACGGAAACATCGGTTACATGGAACTGGACGGGTTCGTCACTGCCGAACTCGGTGCTGAGACTGCAATTGCCGCGATGCACTTTCTTGCTAACACCGATGCCCTCATCATTGATCTACGCTACAACGGTGGCGGCGTGCCGGGCACTGCCCAGCTGATCATTAGCTACTTCTTCAGCGAAACCCCTGTTCATTATCATTCTATTTACTGGAGACAAGGCAATCGCACCGAACAGTTTTGGACTTTGCCCTATGTACCCGGCAGACGTTATGTTGGGAAACCTGTGTATGTTCTGATTGGCAAACGCACCCTCTCCGCTCCGGAAAGTTTCGCCTACAGTCTTCAGGCCCAAAAACGAGTCACTGTTGTCGGCGAGGTAAGTGCGGGTGGAGCGAATCCTGGAAAGGAGTTTCGCGTTAATGAACATTTTCAGGTTTTCGTTCCGACGGGTCGTGCCATTAATCCCGTAACCGGTACGAATTGGGAAGGAACGGGAGTTAAGCCTGATATTGAAACAACCTTCGCACAGGCATTGAAAACGGCTCATCTTACCGCATTGCGTAAATTGGTGGAAACCTCCACCAGTGAGAGAAAAAAGGAACAGCTAAGAAGCGTAATCGAAGAAGTAGAGAAGCAGCCGTAGCCGGTCGTCTCAACGAAATCCGCCGCCCAACTTCGTTGGACGCGAGCCGCGGGAGCGTGTTTCTTAAGATGCTTTTTTAATTCACAGTTGGCGCTACCGCGCGGCCGCGTCAACTCAACGGTTCGACAGCAGATCGAACATGCGAGCGTGATGGATACCGTCTTGGAGTGTCACAGTCGTCTGGGTGCGCTGCTTGGTGTCGGCGCTGAATCCGTCGATGTCTTGCGAAGGGCTGAGGAACACCGACAATACTGGCGTCCAGAACGTGTCAAGGTCGTGCTCTTGGCGGAATCGCATGTGTACACCACGCCAGATGAACTGACTCGGACTATTTCACTTTCCGCCCTTCAGCGCCGGCTGGCCTGCCCCGTGGGTTTGTTCGGCTTGTGTATTGTCTTGGCTATGGCGAGAACCGCCTTCTGAATCAATCGATCGAATCTCCGGCGAACACCGGCACGCCGCAGTTCTGGAAGATCTTCTACAGCTGCGCCAATCCCATCACAGCCAACAGCGATTTCGCCCCGATTCAGGCATCGACGTCCCCGGCGCAGCGGATCGCAAACAAGATCAGGTTGCTAAACACCCTCCAAGATCTGGGCGTCTGGTTGCTCGATGCCAGCTTAGCGGCGCTCTATTTGCCAGGCCGGCCAAAGACAGATCCTACAACCTTGGAGGCTTGTCTCAGGTTGGCTGGGATCATCACGTTAGCCGCGTCGTGGAAGCCGCGAATCCCGCTCACATTGTTTGCGTCGGAAAGGGACTTGCGCGAGCTCTCGGAAAGCGGCTCTCGGATACCCGCGTGCCGGTCACCGTGCTGCCGCAGCCGAACGCGCGTCTTAGCTCGGTTGAGCATCACGAATCGTTTCAAACGTACTACCGCGTGGTTCGTCAGACCTCGAAGGGCTCCTGCTCGAAAAATCTGTCAAGAGATTTTGTGTTGACTACTAATTAGGAGCAGGTTTAGACTTTGGCCGTTACCCCGGTTAATGAAGCCCGTGCTCGGAGCTTCTATGCGGATGCTCCTCTCACGCAAGCTTTCAATTTGAGGTTTATGCAAAGCCAAACGGTAAAGAGATTCCCCCGTTTCTCTTTTCCTTACACTCTTATCAGCATTTCCAACCTGAATTAATTGCGGGCTCAAGCCTGCTCTTTCACACACTTCCTACCGTCAAGACGGAGGGCTGGTGTCCAAAGATCTCAAGCATTCCAACGCGTCGTCGGCAAGTGACGATCCAAGTCGTCGAGAAGCACCAGCCGGCAGCAGCCCAGGCAATGACAAGACGCCGCGGATTCCCTCTATTGCACTTCCAAAGGGTGGTGGAGCAATCCAGGGAATCGGCGAGAAATTCACGGCCAATCCGGTCACCGGGACAGGTGCGTTTACCGTGCCTCTGGCTACAAGCCCCGGACGGTCAGGCTTTGGACCCCAACTCTCGCTCTCTTACGACTCTGGTGCAGGCAATGGCCCTTTCGGCTTTGGCTGGACCCTTTCGCTCCCAAACATCACTCGCAAGACAGCTAAAGGATTACCCAAATACCGTGACGCCGAGGAGTCGGATGTTTTCATATTGTCGGGTGCGGAAGACCTGGTTCCGGTACTGGTTAAGGCAGGGGACCAGTGGGAGCCTGAGCCAGTGCCACTCCAGACAGTCAATGGGCAAACCTATCGGATCAAACGCTATCGTCCACGAATTGAAAGCCTGTTTGTGCGCATCGAGCGTTGGACAAGTCTGCTGACGGGTGATTCGCACTGGCGCTCAATCACGTCAAATAACATCACCACCATCTACGGCCAGGACGATAATTCGCGAGTCTTCGGCCCAATCGATGAGTCTGCCGGTAATCACTCGAAACGAATATTCACTTGGCTTATTAGTCAAAGCTACGATGATAAAGGGAATGTCATTGCCTATGAGTACGCCGGAGAAAATGATCGAAACGTAGATCGTACGCAAGTAAATGAACGCAATCGCGTGCGTACGATAAACAGGTACCCAAAACGCGTTAAGTACGGCAACCGCACGTCTCGCCTCATTCAGCCGGATCCAAGTCGAATGAACTGGCTCTTCGAAGTAGTCTTCGATTACGACGAAGACCACTATGAGGCACTTCCATTCGACCCCGCGCTGCCTCAAGCTGAACAACATCGGAAAGTCCGTGCAGCTTCACGCCCGGGGAAGGACTGGGCTGTTCGTCCAGATCCGTTTTCCGCCAACCGACCAGGCTTCGAAATTCGAACCTATCGCCGCTGCCACCGCGTTCTGATGTTCCATCGCTTTAACGAACTCGGCGACGAGCCGTATCTGGTGCGCTCTACCGAATTCGACTACGCGGATCTCGACTATTCCCGGCCCATTACCATCGAAGACGAGCTTGCCCATCAGGGCAGCACCCGCGTTGCTTCGTTTATCCGTGGAGTCACCCAGTCTGGATTCGTCCGTGAGGGCACCGACGTAATAGTGCGAAATAGAGTCCACTACCTAACCTATCTAAAGAAGTCATTGCCACCGATTGAGTTTGAGTACACGAGGGCGACTGTTGAAAGCAAAGTTGAAAACATTGCGGATGAGAGTCTGGACAACCTTCCGATCGGACTTAACGCCAGTAGCAATCACTGGGTGGACCTTGATGGAGAAGGCGCCGCCGGCATCCTGGCAGAGCAAGCGGGTGGCTGGTTTTATAAACGGAACTGGAGTCCGCTTCCGGTTGTCAGGAACGGCGAATCACAGTTAGCGGCGCGTTTCGGAGCATTGGAGTCGGTGTCGAAGATACCGATGCCGGCGAAGCTCTCCGACGGACAAGTATTACTTGACCTTGCGGGAGATGGACAAATCGACGTCGCGGAGTTTGATCAGCCTACACCCGGCTTCTTCGAGAGAACGACAGACGAAGATTGGGAGAGTTTTCGTTCATTTGAAGCGCTTCCAAATATTGACTTGAAAGACCCCAATTTAAGGTTTGTCGATCTTACGGGCGACGGACTTTCAGACGTACTGATCACTGAGGATGAAGTTTTCACCTGGTATTCCTCATTGGCAGAGCAGGGTTTTGCCCCATCAGAGAAGGTGCACCTGGGACTGGACGAGGAGACTGGGCCGCGGGTTCTCTTTGCCGACGGCACTCAATCGATCTATCTGGCAGACATGTCCGGCGACGGCCTCACCGACATCGTTCGCATTCGTAACGGTGAAGTATGTTACTGGGCCAATGTTGGCTACGGGAGATTTGGCGCCAAAGTGACCATGGACAATGCTCCCTGGTTTGATACGCCGGATCAATTCGCGCAGAGTCGAATTCGTCTCGCGGACATAGACGGTTCCGGCGTTATCGACATAATTTACCTTGGCCGCACGGGTGTTCATCTTTACTTCAATCAATCCGGCAATCGTTGGAGCAGCAGCTTTACTTTGAAGGCTTTCCCGGATGTCGATGACATCTCCGCGGTCAGCGTCGCAGATTTACTTGGTAATGGTACGGCCTGTCTGGTGTGGTCATCGCCTTTGCCGGCCGCTGCGCGCAAGCCGATGCGCTATATCCGGCTCATGGCGGAAAAGCCATTCTTACTGACGAAGGTAACCAACAACCTGGGTGCGGAAACGCGCATTCACTATGCGCCCTCAACCAAGTTTTACCTCCAGGACAAGGCGGCAGGAAAACCGTGGCTTACAAAGATCCCCTTTCCGGTTCACGTAGTCGAAGAAGTCGAGAGTTATGACTACATCAGCCGCAATCATTTTTCATCGCGTTATGCCTACCACCACGGCTACTTTGATGGCCTCGAGCGGGAATTCCGCGGATTTGCCATGGTTGAGCAGTGGGACACGGCGGTGATGGCGGCAATTTCTCCCGCACGCACATTGCCGGTGGGCCACAACACAAACGACGCCTCGCACGTGCCGCCGGTACAGACGAAAACCTGGTTTCACACCGGTGTGTATTTAGAGGGTAACCGGCTTTCCAAATTCTTTGCCGGTTTGCGGGAGATCAGTGACCGGGGCGAATACTACCGCGAACCCCTCTGGCGCGACGACGATGTTGAAGCCGGAAAACGCCTGCTGCTCGATACGGTCCTGCCTGCCGGATTAACTGTTGCAGAAGAGCGTGAAGCTTGCCGCGCTTTGAAAGGCATGATGCTCCGTCAAGAGATCTACGCCGTTGATGGCACCGTCAAGGCCGAACATCCATACACGGTTACTGAGCAGAACTTCAGTGTTGTGCGCCTGCAACCTCAGAATGAAAATCGTCACGGCGTGTTTTTCACACAGCCACGTGAAGCACTCGTTTACCATTACGAGCGGAACCCAACTGATCCTCGAATCGCGCACACGCTAACGCTCCAGGTGGATGATTTCGGTAATGTCCTCCGCTCTGTTTCGGTTAGTTATGGACGTTCAAGTGTTCCCGAACGCCAGCCTGAGCAGACGGAGACACACCTTACGCTGACGCTCAATCGGGTTACTAATCGCGATGATCAAATAGATTGGCGCCGCACCTCCGTACCTGTAGAAACACGAACCTACGAAGTGGTGAAACCGCCTGCTGCGGCGCTCCGTTTTGGCTGGGAAGAACTGCGCGATCTCATTGAGACTCTGGTTCCACTTGATCAGGTTGAACCTGCCGAGGCGAAGACAATTCCTTATGAGCACTGGGATTGGAGAAAGCGTTGGGATCCGCTAATTGAGCCCGGCGGGCTCGTAAACACTCGGCTTCGATTGATTGAACACATTCGCAGCCTGTACCGACCGAACGACTTGGGAGTTGCTCAGAATAATGCTCTCGCATTGTTACCGCTGGGTGCGGTGGAGTCGTTAGCGTTGCCGGGTGAGAATTATAAACTTGCCTTTACGACGGGCTTGTTGGCTGCCGTCTACAGACGCCCTCGCGACATGGTCCAACCGCCAGGTTCACCGCCGGCCGAGGAACTGGTTCCCAACGCGGTCGCTGTACTAAATGGTCGAGGCGGCGATCGAGGCGGATATGTCGATCCAGATAATAACGGCAATTGGTGGATCCCGTCCGGACGAATATTCTTTTCGCCGAGCGTCACTGACACCGCGGCCCAGGAGCGGGCCCACGCCGGTCAACATTTCTTTCTGCCGTATCGCCAACGCGATCCCTTCTACACGGATGCATTCAGGACGGAAAGCTTCGTAAGCTACGATCCTTACGATTTGCTGACAGTCGAGACCCGCGATGCGCTGGGCAATCGCATCACCTCAGGCGAACGCGATGCGGCGGGCAACCTCACGACGCCGGCTAATGACTACCGAGTCCTTCAGCCTCGATTGGTAATGGATCCAAACCGTAACCGTAGCGCGGTGGTATTTGACGCGCTGGGAATGGTCGTCGGTACGGCGGTCATGGGTAAGCCGCCTCCGGCGCCCGTCGAAGGCGATTTGCTTGATACCTTCGCAGCTGACCTAACCGAAGCAGTCGTCCAGGATTGCCTCGCCAATCCACTGGCTGATCCACGCGGCATACTTGGGAGTGCAACCACCCGGTTGATATATGATCTTTTCGCCTATCAACGTACAAAGGACCACCTCAAGCCCCAGCCCGCTGTCGTTTACACGCTGGCCCGAGAGACACACCACTGGGATCCGGCCCGGGCAGGCGGACTAAAGATTCAACATAGCTTCTCTTACTCCGATGGCTTTGGTCGGGAGATCCAAAAGAAGATTCAAGCCGAGTCGGGCCCGGTTCCGCAGCGCGAGGCAGACGGAGAGATCATTGTTGGCGCTGATGGCCAGCCAGAGATGAGCCGAGCCGATTTCAGTCCGCGTTGGGTGGGCTCTGGATGGACGATTTTCAATAACAAGGGCAAGCCAGCTCGCCAATACGAACCGTTCTTTACCGACACACCTCGTTTTGAGTTTGAGGTGCGCATCGGCGTTAGTTCGCTGCTCTGCTATGACCCGGTTGGGCGAGTCGTGGCTAAACTGCACCCCAATCACACCTGGGAAAAAGTCGTGTTTGACCCGTGGTTACAGGAAACCTGGGATGTCAGCGACACGGTCGCGCGCGCTCCGCAGAATGATGCGGATGTAAATGGCTTCCTGGTAAGTGCTGACGGCACGCCAAGCGTAGCCGCCGCCGAGTATCTTCCGACCTGGGCCGCACTGCGAACAGATCCGGCCCATGCGACCGAGGCGAACCGGCGTTGGCCGGACCCGCCGATCCGAAACGCCGAGCGCGCGGCTGCTGAGAAGGCATCCGTCCACGCGGAAACGCCGACCCGGGCTCATTTCGATTCGCTGGGGCGCACTTTTCTCACCGTCGCCCACAACAAGTTCAAGCACGGTGATAGTCCCCCCGCGGCTCGACCCGCTGAAGAGTTCCACCGCACGCGCATCCTTTTCGACATCGAGGGAAACCAGCGTGAAGTCGTAGACGCCAGGGATCGCGTCGTCATGCGCTATGAGTACGATATGCTCGGCAACCGCATCCATCAGGCCAGCATGGAAGCAGGCGAGCGCTGGATGCTCAACGACGCAAGCGGTAAACCCATCCGTTCGTGGGACAGCCGCGCTCACCGGCTGCGTACCGAGTACGATCAACTACGGCGCCCTGTTCGTGCGTTCGTTACCGGAGCAGATCCAGCCAACCCAGGTGGGGAGCTTTTAACTGAACGGCTCGTCTACGGCGAGCAACACCCGGAAGACGAATTGCACAACCTGCGAGGCGTGGTGTTTCTGCACCTCGATCAGGCAGGAGCGGCGACCCGTGAAGGTCATGACTTCAAAGGCAACTTGTTGCGGGCATCGCGCCGGCTGGCGCGTGAGTACAAACAGGCCGTCAGTTGGAATGCCGTCGATGCGGTGCTGCCGGTCGAAGGGAACGCGAAGATAAACGTAGCGGCTGTGGAAACGGCGCTCGCGCCCTTGCTCGACGTTGAAACTTATACCAACCGCATCACCTACGATGCGCTCAACCGGCCAGTGCAAGTTATCGCGCCTCGCAGCGATCGACTTGGTTCAAAGCGCAACATCAGCCAGCCGAGTTACAACGAAGCCAACTTGCTCGAGCGTCTCGACGTGTGGTTGGACCATCCGACCGAACCCACCGGACTACTGGATGCAACGCTGGTGACGCCTTCAGCGGTTGGCGTGAACAACATCAACTACGACGCCAGGGGCCAACGCCGGAGCATCGACTACAAAAACGGGGCCAGCACGCGATACGAATATGACCCGCAGACGTTTCGATTGATCCATCTCTACACGCGGAGAGGCGCAACGTTTACTAACGACTGCGGGGACCCTGAAGCGCTTTTCGCCGCGCCTGATCCGCCGCCGCCCAGCACGCCGTGCGGTCTGCAGAACATTCACTACACGTACGATCCGGCGGGCAACATCACGCACATCCGCGACGATGCGCAGCAGACCCTCTATTTCCGCAACCGGAGAGTCGAGCCCAGTGCCGAATACACCTACGACTCAGTCTACCGTTTGATCGAGGCTACTGGCCCTGAACACCTGGGCCAGGCAGGCGCCGCGCCGCGACCCGGTTCTTACAACGACCAGCCGCGCGTTGGGATCGTGCAGTCGGCCAGCGACGGCAACGCCATGGCGCGCTATGTCCAAAGATACGTGTATGACGCGGTCGGCAACTTTTCTCAGATGGTCCATCGCGGCGCCGATCCGATCAGCCCCGGCTGGACCCGGACTTACACCTACGACGAAAACAGCCAGATCGAGCCTGCGAAAAAGAGCAACCGTTTGACCAGCACGACCATCGGCGCCACCACTGAGACCTATAACTCCGGTGGGAACAGCTACGACGCGCACGGAAATATGCTGGGCATGCCGCAGTTGGCAAACATGCTTTGGGACTTCAAAGACGAACTCCAAATGACCCAGCGGCAGGCGGTGAATTCAGACGACGCGGATGGTACTGAGCATCTTGGCGAACGAACATGGTACGTCTATGACTCCGGCGGCGAGCGCGTGCGCAAGGTTACCGAACGAATTACGGACCAGATCAAGGAAGAGCGCATCTATCTTGGCGGCTTCGAAATCTATCGCCGGCGAGGCCTCAATCCCCTCGTGCGTGAGACATTGCACGTCATGGACGACAAGCAGCGCATCGCGTTGGTCGAGACACGCACCGACGGCGCCGAAACCGGAGTACCTGCGCAGCTAATTCGTTATCAGTTCAGCAACCATCTCGGCTCTGCCAGCCTGGAACTGGATCATCAGGCGCAGATCATTTCTTACGAAGAGTATTACCCGTACGGCAACACGTCGTATCAAGCCGTGCGCAGTCGGACCGAAACACCGAAGCGGTATCGCTACACAGGTAAAGAGAAAGATGACGAGAGCGGGCTCTATTACCACGGCGCGCGATACTACGCATCCTGGCTGGGCCGGTGGACGAGTATAGACCCAGCGCACCAAGACATCTCGCCATATCTCTACTGTAGCGATAATCCAATCAACCGAACTGATAGCGACGGCACCTGGTGGAATCCATTCGAGGCCGCAGACGCTGCTTTAACCCGTTGGCTGATGCGCCCGGGCAATATGGAGGCTGCAGAAAGGACCATCAGAACTATTGGACGTGGTGCTGAGAATATCACCTTTGTAGCCACTGCAACGTTACCGTTGACTGTAAGGCTGCCTGGCGCCGGAAGATATATTGCGGTTGCGGCAGCAACATGGGTTGTAGCTGTCCGAACCACCCAAGCGATTACCGGTGTGGATTTCCAGGGTAATCCAGTTTCGCGTTTAAGGTCGGTACAGGGAGTACTGGAGGCCGTAGGGGCAATGGCGGGTCGACGCCGAGGCTCAACTGAAGAAGCGCCTGGTCCGGCCCGGGCCATGGCCGAGCGCCCGACGCGCGGAGCAGCACCGCCTGCCCATGGAGCGACACCAAGGCCCGGGAGCGGGCCGACAGCGAACCGTCCTGGGGGTGGCGGTGGCCGACCTCCTTCCGGAACGCCTCCTTCCGGAGCGCCTCCATCAGGACCGCCTCCACCAGCAGGACCCCCGGGAGGCCCACCCCCTGGTACGCCTCATACAGGTCGACTAATTCACCCCGCTGAGTTGCTGGTCACGCGCGTCGTCGCTCCGCCTATCCGAGGCCGGTTGGACCCCACTGGCAACAGGGGCATCACCGACGCGACCAGGACTGCCGTGACAGCAAGAGCCAGAAGACGCGGGATGACGGGTGAGCTAGACGTGGCCCACGTGGTGGATATCGCATTCGTTCCACCTGGCCAACCAGTCCTGGTTCGCGCGCAGCCTCGCTACCTAAATCAGGGTGAGGCCAGCGCAGTTCGGAGTGCCGCAGAGGTCCGGAGACGATGGAACGCGCAGGCCCCGCCGAACCAGCAAATATATGTTAGACCGCGGCCAAGAGACGTGAGATGACGAGCTAGCGCCCGGCAGTTCGATCAAGCTGGCGTCTTGTCGCTTAGTTGTCGTGCTCCGGGTTGAAGCGTTGAGACAATTGAGTTTCGATGACCTGTCGGCGTGACTTCATAGATCGCTCGACGTGTTCCCATAAGCACTCGTAGTTCAAAGAATCGCCTGTGGACCGCGCGCAGTAGCGGCTTTTAACAAGAAAGGATAAAACCTCATGCCAGACAATCAAGACATCACGCTCAAGATTCTCGTGCTTGACGCGCCGGGACACTTTCGCGGCGGCACCGTTGACGTTGAATTCAAGCACCGCACGCTGAGTGACCACGGTAGGCAGAATGGTTTGGACGCGTCGCGCGAGATCACCCTCCCCGGACTGCGACGCGCGCCCACGGGTGATTATCAGATCACTGTAACACCGACTGACGTGTTCAAGCCGCAGTCGCAATTCGTAAACATTCCAGCCAGCGGTTTCGCGACTATGACGGTCACCATCGAGCGCACGCGTACTCCTGATCCCCAGCCTCAACCCGATCCTAACTTTGTTGTAAAGGGAACTGTGCGCGACGTGGCGGGCGCGCCTTTCACCAACGGGCAGGTGCGAGCCGTTCACCAGCAAGCCGCCGGGGATATGGTCGCATTGGGTAAAGGCGTGACGGACACGCAGGGAAACTACCTGATCAAGTATTCGTCGGAGCAGGTCAAAGGCGCCATCAATCTGCGCGTGCAAGTGCTTGATGGAAGTGAGACGGTGCTGGCTCAATCAGAACCGCGTAACCCGGCAAAGCGAGAGGAAGTCGTTGATCTCACCTTGTCCACGCGCGTTCAAGGCTTCACCGTCACTGGCGCCGTTAGACGACCAGACGGGCCAGTAAGAAAACAGGAGCGCTTAGTGGCCTTTGATCTCGATCTGCGTGGCGTGGCCGTTTATCGCACCGTGAAGACACTCGGAGAAATTGAAACACACGGCGGCTTTGAGTTTCTCGGGGTAACCACCTCAGACAACCGCGGCAACTACAGCGTCACTTTCTACGATTGGCAATACCGTGGCGCCGAACGCCAGCGAGCCGAGGTCGTCGTCTATGCCGTGGATTACGACAAGGACCGGGCGATCATCGGCCGTTCTCGGATGGTCAGTTCCGAGGACTATTCCGAGCAGGGCCTGGTGCGAAACCTGAACGTAATTATTACCGAAACGGAGAAGCGCACAGAGTATGAAGTATTAATGAGCGCCCTCAACGCTTTTCTGAAAGAAAGCGAAGCGACCCTGGGGGAAATAGCGGCTTCGCGAGATCAGCTTACCTTCACCGCGTCGGAGCTGGATTTCGATCTGGCGCAAATCCAAATAGCGGCCCGCGCGGAATTGCTGCAGCCGGCCGGACAACCACCTCTTTCGCGCGAATTGCTCTACGGCATCGGGCGCCAGGACCTGCGGCTGGATTGGGCGGTTCTGGTGAGAAAGCATGAAGACGAACTGCGCGCTGCGATAACGAAGTCGGCCGGCGAAAAGATCATTCGCGCCTTGCCCGAGCCGGAGGTAGCAGCATTCCTTCTTCGTCTTCACGAAATTGCCACCCGGGAAACTCTGACCGGCAAGCAATCGGGCAGCGGTAGCGCCCTGAATGAAATGCTCTCGTATGCTTTGCCCACGGAGTGGCAGCGTCTCTCGTTCTTGAAGGCGGTGCGGAGTTTCAAAGGCACTGACTTCCGCGAATTCTGGAGTGAGCATCTCCTCGCTCAGCCGGAATTCAAAGACAAGCCGGAGCTCGTCTCGAAACTCCTGCTCACTCAACAACTCACCGTGCTCACCGGCGATCATCCGCCGCTGGTAAAAGAGCTGCAGGTCAAAAGAAGAATCTCGTCGGCCCGCGAAATGCTCAAGCTCGAGCCTCGCGACTGGGTTGAGATCATCACAAAAAGCGGCGTCCCCGATTTCGTTGCCGGGAGTAGCGACGGAGAGAAGATTAGCGCCTATGCGGAGCGGGTGCAGAGTGTGCTCAATGCTGCTTATCCCACGCAACGCATTGCCATAATGGTGGAAAAGAAACAGATCCCCATCGAACAGGACCTGGTTTCAAAAGGCGTGACCAGCTTTCTTGTGGCCACGCCAGATTTCGACTTCAGCACCTCGCGCATCCATGACTTCGATGCGGAGATCAGAGCAGCGGCCCAAAACTCTTTCCCGGAAGTCCGAAGCGAGCTAATGAAGCTCCAGCGCGTTTACCAGGTCAGCACCAATCCAGAATCTATGGGCAAGCTCATGGAGAACCAACTGTTCTCGGCCTATACCATTGCCAACATTCCGCGGGCGAGCTTTATCAAGACTTATGCTGATGCGTTGGGCGGCGAGCCAGCGGCCTTTGCCATTCATGAGCGGGCTTCCCACATTTCCACCCAGACAGAATTTTCAGCCATGGAGATGATGGAGTATTCACGAGGGGACGCTCCCCGCCTCGCGCTCGCTGCATCTGATCGCAATCTCGCTGCATCTGATCGCAATGAGGCCACGAAACTAAGTGCAAACCTGGCACCTAATTACTCAGAACTTTTCCGCAGCCCTGACATTTGCGAATGCGAAGAGTGTCGTTCGGTTCACAGCGCCGCTGCTTACTTTGTCGATCTGCTTCGTTTCCTTTCGCGTAGCACGCGCAACGCCGAAAGCAGAACGCCCCTGCAAGTGCTGGCTGCCCGCCGCCCCGACCTGTTGCATCTGCCGCTGACGTGCGAAAACACCAACACCATCATTCCTTACATCGATCTGGCGACGGAAGTGATGGAGCATTACGCCGCCAACGCGTCGCTGACCAGCTTCAGAGGCTTTGACACCGGCGAAGTTACCGCCGAGGAATTACGAGCTAATGCGCAGAATTTTAATCTTGACGCCTATCGTCATTTGAATGATGCGAAGTATCCCTTCACGCTTCCCTATCACCAACCGCTCGACGTGATTCGCATCTACAGCGATCAGCTTGGCGTAAGCCGCTACGGCATGATGAAAGCTGCGAATCCCCACCCGGCTTCGCGTGTTGCGCGGGCGATTGACGCAGAGTCGCTGCTGCTGTCTGAAGAAGAGTTCAAAATTCTAACCGGCGAAGCGTTTGACGGCGGCGCTGACCCGACGCCATTGCCGAATTATTTCGGTTACCTGCCCGGCGATCCGTTGGAGAATCTGAGCCGTGCGCCTGAATTTCTGCAACGATCAGGCATCGCTTACGTCGATCTGGTCGAACTGCTCAAGACAAGATTTATCAACCCTCATCAAAACAAGCTCGACTTCCTGGAGAGGTTCCTTGCTCAAGTTTCGCTCGCCCCCGGAACAACAGTCGAAACGATTTATGCGCAACTGGTCCAGGTGGAAGCGGGAACGCTCGACCCGGCGACAGATCCACGCTTAACGGCAGCGCTCAACGCTTACAATGCCAGGCACGGGACAACTCTCTCCAGCGCCGACTTCGCTCAGTGGATCAGGCTACATTTGCGCGAAGTGCGTCAGGTCATCACGCTGTTTGAACCGCATTCCGGATGTAGTTTAGACACCACCTCGCTGCGAACAATTCAAAGCATTTACGCACCTTCCTCGACCTCCGGATTAGCGGGTAGCTGGTCCAGGATACATCGCTTCATCCGGCTCTGGCGGAAACTCGGCTGCAGCATTCACGAGACTGATTTGCTGCTTGCCGCAGTCGGGGGCGACCTCACCGCCGCGGCAATCCATAACCTGAGCGCGGTTTTTCTGTTGGCCCAGGCCACGCGGCTCCCCTTTAACAAATTGGCGGTGCTGTGGGGCGACATCGATACCTATGGAAATAAGTCGCTCTACAAAACACTCTTCCTCAACAAGGCCGTGCAACAAATTGATGAAGTCTTTCGCGCGAATGCGGCGGGCGACTACTTGCAGCGCGGCGCGCTCATTTCCGCTCATCAATCCGCGATCCTTGCTGCGTTTCGCATAACAGAGGACGAATTTAACGCGATTCTCCGAGTCGCCCGGGTGATCGACAGCAGCGGTGCTCAGCGTCAAATCAGCCTCACGACAGACGCGTTGAGCCTTGCGAACCTCAGCGCTATTTACCGTCACGTGCTTTTGGCAAAAGCCTTGAACATGCGAATCGCCGATCTGTGCAAGCTGATCGACGTCTTCAATGTTTCACCGTTTATCGTCCCGCTTCCTCCGCTTCCGCTTCCGCCTGCGCTTCCAGGGAGGTTTACCAATGTCGCACCGTGGGCAACCTACGAGTTCTACAACCTGGCAACCTCGGTGAAGGAAGCCGGCTTCGAGGCGCCGGTGCTCGAATACATCCTGCGAGGCACGCAGCCGCTTCATTCCAGGATTGGTCTCAGCGAGGATAAGTCGCGGCAAACAGCCCGGGCGATTCGAGAGAGTTTCTTCGCCATCGAGCAGGACCACCCGGCAATCGCGCCCACTCCGCTGACGCCGGAAATCATCACCGCGAAATTGGCGCTGACTTTCCAGCCCGAGATTGTCAGTCGTTTCATGGGAATACTGGAGAACAAAACTTCATTCGAAACCAACACTGAGCCCGATCTAGACGTCGTCATTCCCAACGATGAAGACCCGGCCGCGATCGCCGGCTTGATCGCCGCCCGCGCCTTTCGCAATGCGAAGGACGCCGCGGCTTTTCTGAGAACGCTGTCCAGGAAATACACCTATGTGAGACACAGCGCACCGCTGAGGGGACAGGGACGGCTCACGTGCGCCGGCACGATGACAGACTTGGAGCGGCGGACGCTGAAAGGACTCGCCCCCGGCAATCCTCGTTTCGCCCGTGCCGTTGACGAACTTTATGAAGCGCCCGAAAGATTTATCAGCAAGAACTTCAAAGGCATCTTCGCAAATCCTGCCGGAATCGTTCCTCCTGAAACTTTCACGATCCTGCTGGACCACCCTGCCGCGACCGTCGAGGCGACTCTTGATGAAAAGCTGAACTATGTCTATCAAAGATTTATTCCGCTGCTGAAAAGCAAGCTGCGCCGTGACGCGGTAACGCAGCACGTGGCTGCGCTGATCGGTTTGAGTAATGAAGCGACCGCCCTGCTGATCGCGGCAGATGTCGACACCCTCCTCACCGATCTTTCTACCTCAGGCTTCTCTGCCAACTATTTTGATGACGCGACGCATACCCATCTCGTCCATTCAAGAACCGACGAGGCTGTCGATTTCGCCTGGGGCAATCGGGGCCCGGCGCCGGCAGTGCCCGCTGGGGCTCCAGCGCCGGCATTGCCCGCGGATAATTTCAGTGTGCGTTGGGAGGCTTTTGTTGTTCCGCCTGCGACTGGGGAATACACGTTGGTTGTTGAGGTTGCGGAGGCGGATGAAGTCTTCAGGCTTTACCTGGACGACACGCTTGTTTTGGATAAAACTGCCGCGGAGATAGAAACCTCGAAGGAAGTTTTGGTCTCGCTCAACGCTTCACGCCTGCACTCGCTGAAACTCGAGTACGCTGAGATTTCCAACAACGCGAGCGTGCGGTTGCAATGGAAGACCACCACGAAAGCCTTCGAAGTTATTCCGCCGGCCGCGGCTTATCCTGCTGCCGTTCTCGATTCATTTGTCGCTCGGGCCAGGCGCTACCACCGCGCTGCAAGCTTCATCCTCGGGTTCAAGCTGACCGAAACTGAGGTTAACCATTTCATTTTTCATGCGGCTGACTTCGGTGACATTGATTTCAAAGCGTTGACGGCGGCCCACTGGCGACGCATCTCTGATTACACGGCGTTGCGAAATGCGGTGCCGCAGGCGCTCGCGTTGCTCACGGATGTTTTTGCCCTGGCGAGCCGGAGCCGCCCCGCTCCTGCTTTGGCGGAGCTGCTGGTCCTCATCAACCGCGCCACGGCCTGGGATCTCCCCAGTCTCGAATTCCTCATCACTCATTTCACAATGACGCCTGCTGACTTCAAAAACGAGATCGCGTTGAACAAACTGCGCGAGGTGGTGCGCACCGTCGCGAAGACCGGGCTTGCGGCCGCGACGGTGCTCGCGTGGGGCGCCGCGGAAACGAATTTTGGGTTTCTCCATGACACTGCCCAGTTGATTAAGAACGGGGTGAAGTCGAAGTATGAAGCCGAGGACTGGCTGGAAATCGCCGGCAATCTCAGCAATAAAATCCGTAAGCATCAACAGCAAGCGCTGGTGGCTTATTTGTTGACGCTGTCTGCCGTTCAAGCGGCGGGCGCCAAAGATGCCGATGGCTTGTTCGAGTATCTGCTGATTGATGTACAGATGGGCGCTTGCATGGACACGTCGCGAATCGTCCAGGCAAATTCGTCAGTACAGATGTTCGTCAACCGCTGTCTGCTCAATCTTGAAAGTGAAACATCGAGCGGTTCGGAGAGAGGCGTCTCACCCGGAGCGGTCGACACACAACGCTGGGAGTGGATGAAGAACTACCGCGTTTGGGAAGCGAACCGCAAAGTTTTTCTTTATCCGGAAAGTTGGTTGGAGCCGGAGTGGCGCAACGATCGCAGCGATTTTTTCAAGGACCTGGAATCCTACCTGGTGCAGAACGACATCACCGATCGCAGCGTGGAGCAAGCTTTCCGCAACTATCTCACGAGCCTGAGCGAAGTCGCCAACCTTGAAGTTTGCGGGATCGAGGAAGAAACAAACGCGGAAGGGCAAGTCGAGCTTTTGCACATCTTCGCGCGCACGCACAACGCGCCTTACAAATTCTTCTATCGCACCTGGAACAACTCGCCGAAGTTCAGCGCCTGGCAAAAAGTTCCGGTGGACATTCGTTGCGTTGACGACGGCGACGCCAGCGGTGTGCACCTACTGCCGGTTGTTTGGAAAAAACGGCTGTTTCTGTTTTGGCTGGAATTCATGCTGATCCAGCGCCCGCCAACGATGCCTCCTGACCGGTCAGCCACGGACGCAGCCGCTCAACCCATGTCGCAACTCGTTCCCGTTCAGCACTGGGAAATCCGCGTGGCATGGAGTGAGCTAGTCGAAGGAAAGTGGAGCCCCAAACAAGTCAGTAAGGAATTCATCCACCTCAACGTGATACCCAGCTGGCCGAACGAGGCGGCCATCAGACTGATCAAGCAAATAGATTCCAGAAACAGACTGCGAGTGACGATGTCTTATCAAACTCAGGACCGTTGGATAGAACTCGGCACCTTCATTTTCTCGGACATCGCCTCGAAGATTGCAACCGGGACCACCGGCCTGATCGCGCCGAACAGGTGGACCGGCTACCGCACATCTTTTCTGCGTTTAGTAAAGTCTGGGCCGCTCCACCTGCTTGACGACGACTACCTAAGGACGGGGGTAGATCACCAACTGCTCGTTTCACCACTCAGAAAGAATTTTGGTCCTAGACTTAAGGATCCCTTTTTCTTCAGCGACGCCTTACGCACCTATTTTGTGCGGCCGGTGGGCCCTTCCGTTACTGACGCCCTGAAAACTATCCGTCAGTACCCGCCCTACCTGCCGGGACTGTCCGACAACAGAAAATACCAGTCGCCTTTTGTCGTGCCCATTCCCCAGCCCGGTCCTGATGATTATTTGCCGCCAGGCAGCGAGCCGGATTTTGCTGTTGCGCTGCCACGTCAATACTTCGGGACCAACCGCAACGCTGACGACTTGGCGGCGTTTGGCATCTCGGAAAAATCGATCCTGGCAAGCGGCACGGAAGTGGCGATTGCGCTTACCAAAGAGACGCGGTCCGCAGGCTCGAGCGTCTCTTTGCCGGCAGCCGGCGGCAACAGCATGTTCAGCTTCAACGCACCGTCGGCGGCTTTTTCTAAAGCGCGCGCTGTTAGCGGAGAACCACAGGGGCTGTCGTCCACCGACCAAATCACCTACATCAGTCAGCCGTTTGCGGGACTTCAGCATTACGTCGACTGGGGCGTCAGAACCGATAGCGGTCTCGAGTTTCATACCTTCTACCACCCATACTCCGCCGAGTTCGTCACCCGGCTGAATGAAAAAGGGCTGGCTGGCTTGATGAAGAGCGATACCACTATTCGGTCAGACAACGGCACTACATTTGAGACCAACTACGACCCCGACTTCACAAATGGTCTCGTCCAGAAGCCAGCGGCTGATTTTGCGAGACGCACCTATTACAAGGAAAACGTCTGCTTCGACGATCGCGGAGCCAACAGTCTGTACAACTGGGAGTTGTTCTTCCATGCGCCGCTCTATATCGCCAACCGCCTGAGCAAGAACGGAAAGTACCGGGAGGCGATGGAATGGTTCCACTATATCTTCGATCCGACGACGGATGAACCGGCCGGCGCGGGTGAGTCCGAGATCTCTCGCTACTGGAAAGTGCTTCCCTTCAAGACAACGGCCGCCACCACCCTCGAAGAGTGGTTCCGAACTCTGGCGCCTAATCCGGCGGAGGAAAACCCGATCATAAAAGAGTGGCGGGACCATCCGTTTGACCCACATCTCGTAGCCACGCGCCGGCCGTTGGCTTACATGAAAAATGTGGTGATCAAGTATGTCGAGAACCTGGTCGCCTGGGGCGATTCGCTGTTCCGGCAAGACACGATGGAGAGCGTCAACGAGGCGCTACAGCTTTACGTGATCGCCAATCACATTCTGGGTCCGCGTCCGCAATTTGTTCCGAAGCGCGGCGAGATGAAGGCTGAAACGTACGACAGTCTCAAAGATAAGTGGGACGACTTTTCCAACGCGCTCGTCGAACTTGAAAACATTTTTCCTTACAGCAGCACTGCGAGCGTCGGCGCTTCATCGACGGGGACGAGTCTGCTTGGACTTGGCCCAGCATTGTATTTCTGCATTCCGCCCAACAAGAAACTCCTTGAGTATTGGGACCTGGTCGCGGACCGCTTGTTCAAAATTCGCCATTGCCAAAATATCGATGGAGTCGAACGTCACATGGCTTTGTTTGCGCCGCCCATCGATCCGGCCGCGCTGATTCAAGCTGCGTCTCAGGGCCTGAGTCTGGGCAGCATCCTTGCTGATCTCAGCAGCCCGCCGCCAATTCATCGTTTTTCGTTCCTGATCCAGAAGGCCAACGAGTTTTGCGCCGATGTGAAAGGGTTGGGAGCCGCGCTGCTTTCCGTGCTCGAGAAAAAGGACGCTGAAGAACTAGGCCGCCTGCGCGCGTCGCACGAGACGCAGATGCTCGAGCTGATAACGGCGATTCGGGAACGTCAGGTGCTCGACGCGAAGGCGGGTAAGGAGAGCCTGCTGAAGTCGAGAGAAACCGCGTCCCTTCGTCTTCGGCATTACATCGATCTGCTCGGAAATGAAGCCGTGACCGTGCCGGACCCGCCGGCGATCAGCGCCAATCTGAGTGCTGGTAGTCAACTTCCGGCGGACACCTCCATCGCGCCGGTAACAACCGACGTGGATACGGCAGTGCTGGCCAGCGGGGAGAGCGGGGTCAAAGTGATTGACAAAGAGAAAGAGGCCCTCGACAAAAATGAACAGGCGAAATGGATCATTGCCGGCGCGGGCGCAGGCGAAACTTTGGCCGGCATTTTTCACTTGTTTCCCCAAATACACGCCCGGATAACACCTATCGGCATCGGTGCAGGCGCTGCTTGGGGCGGCCAAAATCTCGGCGCGGCTACTTCAATTCTGGCCAAGGCCGCCTCTACCGTCGGCACTTTCCTTTCACACGAAGCCGCACAGGCAGTGACGATGGCTTCATACATTCGGCGTGAGCAGGACTGGACCTTACAAGCAAATCTGGCCGCCCGGGAAATCGTCCAACTCGATAAACAAATCACCTCGGCTGACATCAAAGTCCAGGTGACCGAAAAGGAACTCGCGAATCACAGGCAGCAGATTGAGAATTCAAAGTCGATGGAGTTGTTTCTCAGGGACAAGTTTACTGATCAAGAGCTCTACCAGTGGATGAAAGAGCAGCTTTTTGCCGTGTACAAACAGAGCTATGACCTGGCCTACGATATGGCCAAAAAAGCTGAGAAGGCCTTCAAATATGAACTGGGAACGGAAACAGCCAGCTTCATCCGGTACGGTTATTGGGACAACTCGACCGAAGGGTTAGTGTCAGGAGAAAAGCTCCAACTGGCTCTGCGGCAACTGGAAAAATCTTATCTCGAGGAGAATCGGAGAGAACTCGAGCTGACGAAACACGTTTCAGTCGCGCGGCTCAACCCGCTGGCGCTCATTCAACTGCGCGAGACCGGCAAGTGTTTCGTGTCCCTACCGGAAGAACTATTTGATCTCGACTTCCGCGGACACTATTTTCGCCGTCTCAAGGCAGTCCGCCTGTCCATTCCCTGTGTGGCTGGGCCCTACACGTCCGTGAGCTGCTCGTTGAGGCTGCTGAACAATTCCGTTCGCATCAACACGGTGTTGAACACCGCAACCAAATACGAGCACGAAAACGACCAGGGAGTGTTCATTGACGATGACCGCTTCCGCACGCAATATGCGCCGGTAACCGCCATTGCCACCAGCCAGGCGCAAAACGACGCGGGGATGTTCGAATTCAACTTCCGTGATGAGCGTTATTTGCCATTCGAACGCGCCGGCGCGATCAGCGAGTGGCAGATCGCGCTTTCGGAGGAAAAAGAGTTAAGGCAATTCGACTACTCGACGATCTCCGACGTAATTCTTCATCTGAATTACACAGCGAGAGAGAGTAGTGGATTGTTCAAGGAGAAGGCGACGACCCATATGCGAGATTTCCTTTTGAACCCTTCGGATCTCGCGGACCAGCCCTTGTTGCAAATGGTCAGTTTGAAACATGAGTTCTCAAGCGAGTGGTACAAGTTTCTGCACCCAGGCATCGCAGGAGCAGCCCAGGAACTGAAGTTCACCGTTGGCAAGGAGCGTTTCCCGTTCTTTGTGCAAGACCGCGGAATCACAATCATGAAGATAGAACTGTTTGCCACGTGCACTCACGCTGGAGATTATTTTGGAGTCTTGTCATACAACGATTTTGGTGGGCATCCCGCTAGCTTCCCAGAGATCACGATGGGCCAAAGCGACGCTTATGGCGGTCTGAACAAGGGAACCATAGCTGGTGCTGGACTCAACCTTGATCAACTGGACATCACGAAGGAATTGACTCTAAGAGTCAACCGCCATTCGGCGTCGGGAACTCCTCCGGTAGTCACGCCGCTTGCAACGAACCCCGATGAGATTGAAGAGTTTTTTATGGTATTCCATTACAAGCTGACACGAATGGCAGTGTAGTACCCGAACAGATGACTGTTTGAACTTTCGGCAAGGCTTAACTTCCATTTTGCACTTCCGGCAATGTAAGCTTCCAAACTCAGAATTTGGCGAGACGCTTACACCTGAAAATGCTCGGATTCTGATGAACTTACGGCAAGGAATTGCTTCTACTCGCGGCAAGGAAATGCTTCAAGTCACAGCCAAAGCCTCCAGCAAGTAATTGCTTCCAATTCAAGAAATAGTGGTAGACGCAAATCTCAGGTTTTTGTTCTCCATAAATTTGCCGCAATCGGAGGCTTATGGTTCCGAAACTTGCCAGACTTAGGCAAAGAGTGCTGCCTGGGGCACCTGTCGAATAGGATCCCCGCACGGGAAGGAGCGCTTTGGCATATTTCTGACCGCCTCATGCCGAAAATACCGACGCCTTAATCTGCACTTTGGACCGGGCCTAAGATATTTCGCTGACCTCTTGTGAGAAACCGAGAAGCACAGACTTGCTTCGTACGCTTTCTGACACTATGCAGCAGGATTGCCAAACTCATCACTTATGTTTTGACCCTACGCTTCATTGAAGCAAGTTTAGTCTGCCCGTCATATAACAAATCTTCTGAAACGACTAATAGTCTGAACACGGAGCAAATCCGTGATGGTTCATCGCGGCGCCTCAAGAAAGCTTCGGAAGCCAGCAGGGAGAGAAGTGATTCTGCGTCGATCTTGTCTAATCACCCTAATAATTGCGCTTCCTCTTTTTTATTGTGGGGGAGTTCGCGGGCAGCAAGGCGACGAAGATCTCTCGGTGCCCGAGAGGGCGTACGTCGCTTCTAAGATTTATTCCTCCGTCCAGGTCTATTTCGCACACAAGTCGGGGATTGCTGACCTCGATTTCGACGCCGCCTACAAGTCCTATTTGGACAAAGCAACGGGGGCTGAGGGTCGACGCGAGTTTGACCTGGCCACTATTGAGTTCGTGGCCAAGTTGCGGAACAAACATACCCAATTCGACGACCAGTGGCTGCGTCGAAAATATGGGCAGCCGCTGGGATTCTGGGTTCTTCCCCTGGAAGGAAAATGGGTGGTCATCTCGGCTCGCGACAACGGGCTAAGAAAAGGGGATGTCGTGCGAGCCATAGATGGAGTCGATATCGAGGCGTTCGTCCGCGATAAAGAAAGATACGTCAATGCGTCGAGTGAAAGGAGTGCGCGGAGTCTGGTGTTCGATCGAGCGTATCTGTTCCCAAGCCATTTTACGCTTGAACTGGAAGATGGCCGCAAGATCACCATCGAACGTAGCGAGCCATTAAAGAGCGCAGCACCGGAACCACGGCCACCAGTATCTGAAGGACGCTGGCTTCAAGAGGGTACGGTCGGATATATCAAGATTCCAGCATTCAACGATCCGAACTATGAAAGAACGGCGATTGATTACGTAAAACAGTATGAGGGTGCGAAGTGCCTGATTATCGATTTGAGAGGAAACGGTGGTGGTAGCACTCCGTATCAGCTGATCAGCAATCTAATGAACCGAGAATGGAAGGGTTGGTCGATATCAACTCCGGCTCACATTGCCCTCCATCGCGCTCGTGGTGAGCCAGCTGCACAACTTCGGATAGAAAGCGAGAGACAGGTGCCTCGCCAAGGAGCTTTCACTGGTAGATTGATCATTTTGGTCGACCGCTTTACCTGTTCCGCTACGGAGGATTTCGTCATGCCGTTCAAGGATAATGGTCGCGCCATCATCATCGGTGAAACTACGGAAGGAAGTTCAGGCCAGCCATATTTCTTCAATTTCAGAAACGGTATGACCTTGCTGGTCGGGGCGGCCAGATATACATTTCCGGACGGCTCACCATTCGAGTCTGTGGGCATTAAGCCGACGATTTCCGTGGAACTACGCATTGCCGACGTGCGGGACGGCATCGATCCAGTTCTAAATAAGGCGAAAGAGGTTGCTGATGCACCTTGAGACACTCTTCTTTAATGTGAGGAGCATGGTAGTAGATTGTGGCTTGACCTGCCTTAGCGACCGGATCTGTTAAGTGCACAGAGAAGTGCAGCGCCGCCAATCGCTTTTAGCAACGCTCATCCTTGTCGTTCGAAATCATCTGGTCGATCTTTGCATCACGGTATTGGTGTGTTACTTAGAGATCGAATTGTCGTTAATGAGATTTTCCAGAAATTATACTTTTGGAAATCTGTTGAAGTTCCAATTTAGGGCCGGCGATTTGCGGTGGTGGCCTGATTTGTAGGGGCGTCCCTCCGTGGGCGCCCGCTTTATTGCCTGCGACGTGAGAAGGTCGGGCGTCCACGAAGGGACGCCCCTACAAATTATTCAGCCCAAGTTTTGCCACTTAGCATTAAGCCCTGCGAAGCTATTCATCGCGAAACCTGGTTGCGGCGAGAATGGTTAGCAACACAAACACCGCTAACACGACGAGTTGGGTAACCGCAAATGGTGGTTCGGACTACGTGGCGCCAGCGCTTTCAGGGCAGGCACTTTCTGAAAAAGTTGAGCGACTAAAACAAAGACGTTCAGATACAGCGAGATCATCGCGGGAGCACATATATCCAACGCCAGGCGCCAGAGAGATGCCGGGCGTAGCGGGCAAAATCGCGACCGCCAACAGCACCAGGGAAATGATTGCGAGGACGATCCCGGGCGTCACCCCGTGAAACGGAAAGAAGAGTCCGGTCACGCTCGTGAGCACGGTACTGATCAGGAATAAAGCGGTCCATCCGTTGAGTCTTCGGCTGGAGAGCAACCCGGACATAACCACCAAACCTGACACGATCCCAATCAAGCTGATGACAACGTGCAGTTTGGTGAATGGAGAAAGATTGGAAAACATCAGTGTTCCTCCGCGGACCCGTCGCCTCACCTCTCGTGATCGTTAAGGGTTGATCACGTTTGACGAAGGTAAGCAGACAGTCGTTGATTTGTCTTACGGCAATTTTGAAATCGAGATTGATTCTCGAATGATCGACCCGTAGCCAGCCCGGGCGTTAGTCATCACGCTGGTCCCGCGCGGACTTTCGATTTGTTGCCAACTCGCGTCTCTCTTCAAGTTCTGGCGACGACAACCCCAAACGCATCGCATCAAATGCGGGTAGTCTGCTTACTGCCGGGGCCGGCAGATTGCCGCGTACTGAAAACCAAATGATCTGATTCAGCGTCAGCGGATCTGCCATGTCCTGATGAGTTAAATCCTGCTCAAGCGTACGTTTCATCCAATACGCAGTCTGGGCATCGCGCGGCGGCGGAGTGATCAGGTTGTTCAGTGCGACATTGGGCAGGGTCACCGAGAAAGGACGCAGGTCAGGCTGAGCTCGGAAGATGTCAATTGGTACCGCAGTGGCATCACGCTGGTTCATTGGAGCGATTCCCAAAAGCATCTCCATGGTGCGAATCACACTGACCGTATCGTGATACGTATGGATCAAAAGGCCCGGTCGATTGTACGCACTAATGACCAGGGCTACGGATCGATGCGCATCAACGTGGTCGGGACCGTCCTGTGCGTCATCCTCGAGTGCGATGATCGCGGTGTCTTTCCAATACGAACTGTGCGAAACGACATCCACCAGTAAGCCCAAAGCGTAATCGTTATCGGCCACATAGAACTGGGGCGTCGGCTTGCCGGCCCTAAGGCCGTCGGTGTGGTCGTTCGGCAACCTGACCATTGAGAGATTCGGCATGCGGTCGGGTCGTCCGGCGTCGCGGTCGGCCACGAATGCCCGAAACTCATCGAGCCAGACTCCCATTCTCGACGTTCCTGGAAACTTTTGGCCGGGTGCAGTATGTACCAATGGACTGACGGCTGATGTGCGTGTGGCGCCGTATGATTCAACCGTCATGGCGTCAGGAATACTGAGATCAAAATTAGGAAACGCGGCGCTATAGTGCCCCTCCAAACTCTTCTTGGTTGGGATTGCCGAAACTGTCGGTGAAAGGTCGGGATAGGACTTGGCGCGATTCCGTTTGATGGCGGCCACATCTGATTCTGAGAGCGTGGCGACGAACTCGCCATAGTTTCGGTAGGTCAAACCTGCTCGCGCCGCCGCGTCCCACAAGTAGAGCGTCTTCGGTTCTGAAACGTCACGCGACCCGTGCAGATAAGGTATGTAACCACGCAGGAAGTTGGCGACATCTTCCGCCACTACACCCGGGCCAAACAGGGAAGGCGCCTTGCGCATCGGGTCATAAGAGGGAAGCCGGTTGAAACCCTCGTAGTCATAGCCACGGCCTCGATCACTGTACTGCCAGCGGTATGCCTTGTCGACATAGTCGCTGGAGAAGGCGGCCGTGGACCAATTATGGCCATCGGGACTTGCTTCGGAATTAACGAAGAAGCGATCGAACAAGCCGAATCGCAGGGCCAGTGCGCGATGATTGGGCGTGATGTCCTGCACCGCTCCGGTTGGGCTCTTCGCGATATCGCTCGCGCCAAAGATGGCCAGCTGCGCGTCTCCATCTGCCGGAGTACCATCACCCGATTGCCGCACGTCGCCAAAGACTTGATCGTAGGTGCGATTCTCTTTGATCACATAAATGACGTGTTTGATCGGCGATGGGCCCGGGAAAAGCCTTGCCTTCGCAGCGCCAATCAGTCCGTTGTTACGCATGACCTGCTGTGTGTAAGTGGCCAGTTGCCGGTCGTCCGGCTCGTTAACCATGCTGATGTTCCCGGTCACCAGAGAAACGCTGTACTGTCCACCTTGTTTGTTCCCACGTCCAGTGCCGGCGGGAAATCGATCATTTGGAGTATTGGGCGCGCGACCGGATCCGTTGACGACGACCGAAGAGCTCTCAACGCCGGTGCCTTTTCCGTTTCCGATGAAGACCTTGTGTGCGGCAAACGAAACGGCCGAAGGATATGACCCGGTCGGGATGAAGCCGCGCACTTCGCTGCGATCGTTCTCCGGGTCTCGCTCTTCCTTTCCATCGGTCGCTCGTGAGGAGGTTTGCGGGGCCCGCTGCGACAGTCGCACCACCGCGACCGAGTTGCTGTGGGCGTTTGCCACGTAGAGTGTGTTCCCGTTCAGGGCGAGACCTTCCGGTGTGTTTCCGAGCGGAGCATCTTCCCTTAAGCGGACATTGATGCGTTCTAACTCCCGATCGTCACGCGTGTCGATGACTGAGACGCTGTCGTCGCCTGAGTTGGCTACGAATAATAAACTTTGAGTGCCGTCCCACAACATCGCTGTCGGATGCTGTCCAACTGCGACGTATTTAACAATTCTCTCTTTCCCCGCAAAGTTGATTACGGCTACCGAACTGTCATTCCAACATGACACATAGACCTTTGCTGTCGAGGCGGCCGGGTCTCTTGTTTGTGGCCCAGGTGATGTTGGCGAGAGCGAAACGAACTGCTTGAAGTCGCGAGCAGCCGAAGGACCGTGAGGAATAGCCACCACCGCATACGGGTAAGTAAAGTGCGATTCCAAGCCAGGGGTCTTACCGGTCAAAGAGATTCTCTCGAGGGTTCGGGATCCGCGAATATCTTTTACAATGCCCAGACTGTCGCCGAGGTTGTTGGCCACGTAAAGACTGTTCCCGTCAGGACTGATCGCCAAACCGGTGGGATAGACGGGAGCGTGATTATCGTTATAGCGCAGCGAAGGCGCAGTGTCGGTAAAGCCGTTAACGTCGATGAATGGAGCATCAATGCTGGCGGCATTCCCAGCCGCAGCGGGTGTGATTGGCGTCATGCTGCCGGGCATGAAGCGGAAGATCCAAATTTTGTTTTCGAATCCTCCGGACACATACATCTGGTGTGAGCCGTCCTGGTCCGGCACATTCGAAAATACGACACCCACGTTTACGCTTTGGGGCGAAGGGAAGTAGACATTTTGCATGACCAGGGGCTCGGGTTTTGCATTTAGATCGATCAAGCTCAGCGATTGCTGGGCGCGATTGCCGGCAGCGTTGAACTGAACCCCAAAACCACTGTTAACGGAAATCAGGTACCGTCCACCGCCGTCAGGTCCCAGACGATCGGGACTGCGGACGAAATCGACCGGAAGTGAGCCAACCGCCGGTTGCCTCGTAGTTGCATCCAGAACCAATGCGCCGGCCGGACTAATCATCGGCCCTTCTGTAGAAGCAGCCTCAGTCCTGTGGGCCGATGAGCGTATGCCCCAAAGCGGAACCAGCAACAAAACGATCAGGAATAGGCTAATGATGAAGGAATGTTGAGTCCGATTTCTTCGCATCTGGATTAGTTCCTTCCCAGCCATGGGGAAGAGAGCCGTCAGCAAGTCCCGAATTAAAGGGATTGATCAACTTGACTTTTCACGTCTCAGATCGTGGCTGCCAACATATTAGCCCGGAATTAAAGCCGATACATTAGCGCGTTTCTGTTACATGTTTGTTAATTCAGGAAAGTGCTCCGCGAGCGAATCATTCATCACAACGGATCGGCGTTTCCTCGTCCGAGCGAAGTTAACACGTTTCGGCGAACGGCGTTGAGATGTGTTCGTCTCAGCAAAGAGCGATCATGCTAATATGTATGTTGACGGTGGGCGGGCTTACCGGCAAACCTTCATATTTTAATAGTTCACGTTTCGCTATCATATAAGGCTGAATCATGGGTTGGCTCACTGATATCTTCAAAGACATTCCGCTTTCGGCTGACCTTCGCGAGAAACTGGAAACGGTTGAGGCGGAGAGCGATGCTCTGAAGACGGATAATGTGATTCTCAAAGATGACCTGCGCGAAGCCAGAGCCCAAATACTAACACTCGAGAAACGGCTCGAGCAGTTTGCACATCATTCTGAGCTGGATGAAACCGACGTCCTCATCCTGAAAGAGATTGCCCTCACTAGTGAGCCCGCGGCCACCTATCTGGTTACGAAGCTTAACCTCGAATTGTCGGTTGTCGAACTTCGTTTGGAACAACTCACCGATCTCGATTATCTCAGCACCTGGAGTATCGGCGGCGTCGAGCGTTACTCACTCGAACCAAAAGGTCGGGAATACCTTATTAAGAAAAACCTGATCAGCTGATCTCAACGGCAAAGTAGAAATGTAGCGCAGACTGCCCAGTCTGCCATACTGAAGCAGTTTGGAATAAATGTCCGACAAACTTCAGGAAGCTCTGATCAAGGTCAGAATGAAAATAGCATTTGCTCCCCTCCCTTTGGGAGGGGTCGGGGGAGGGGCGCAGCTACGGCAAAGAGAAAAGCAAAATTACTTGTGTGCGCGGGCTTTCAGCCCGCGCGGGATTTTTTTGGGGTATGGACTCGTAGCTGCGCCCCTCCCCTAACCCCTCCCAAAGGGAGGGGAAACTACTTAATCAGAGCTTTCTTCAGTTTGTCGCCAAGCTTCGACAAGCTAAAGAGCCTCTTGCAAAAGTCAGTGTTGAAATAGAAAGAAAAAGACATGGGTGTGAACCTGAAGTCTGTAGAATGAAGTTGCGAAACAAACATCACAGACAGAAAGGACACAGACCATGTCTTTGGACGGAACGCTATCACAGTTCTGGTTAACGGTACAG
>Ga0207686_10000056_pt1 | contig 106309 bp, 112 predicted proteins | sample KBSM24metaG_FD_184396 | JGI IMG/M metagenome (GOLD analysis project Ga0207686, IMG submission 184396) | Miscanthus rhizosphere microbial communities from Kellogg Biological Station, Michigan, USA - KBS M2-4 metaG (SPAdes) (version 2) | ecosystem: Host-associated > Plants > Roots > Rhizosphere... | reverse complement strand
AGATGTTCCAGACTCGTGAGAAAAACCCTCTCTTTTTCTAAAAAGCTGCAGAACCATATAGGAGCCATCAAGATGTTCATCTGCCACTACAACAAGTGCTTGGCAGCACTACCTGTTTAGGACTACCCATAATTTTCGCTTTAAATCAATTAATTTAGCAAGGGTCATATTAAAAAATATGACCCTTGCTAAATTAATTGATTTAAAGCTGAAAAGTGCGAAAAGATCATGATGAAATCTATTGGGATAGGTTCATGTCATCAAGAGAGAGGTCGGATTCTCCAGGAATTTCTTCACTGTCTGAAGGAATTGCGCCCCGATGGCTCCGTCAATAACGCGGTGATCGCCAGAAAGCGTTAGGCGCATGACTTTACCGGGCACAATGGCATGATCTTCGACAACAGCGCGGTCTTCGATCGCACCGATCGCAACAAGAGCTGCTTGCGGGGGATTGATGATGCCGATGAAATCGGATACGCCGTACATGCCCAAATTAGAAACCGTGAACGATCCCCCGACGTATTCTTCTCTTTGAAGTTTTCCGTCTTTTGCTTTTTGGGCGAGCATTTTAATTTCTGTGGAGATCTCTCCGAGGTTCTTATAATCGGCGTAGCGAACAATTGGAGTGATCAGGCCGTCACTCAGAGCAACGGCAACGGAGATATCAACTGTTTTGAATCGGATCAGCGTTTGATCAGCAGAATTAAATCCGCTGTTGACTTCAGGATGGTCGCGGAGCGCTAATGCGCAGGCGCGGACAACGAAGTCATTGATGGAGATTTTGTGACCCATGCTTTTGAGCTGCTCCCTCGCATCGAGGAGCTTTTCTGCACGGATTTCCATGGTGACATAAAAGTGCGGGATGAAGGTTTTTGCCGCCTGGAGACGCTGCGCGATGACTTTACGGATCGGAGACATTTTTTCTTCTTCGTAAGTGCCGGGAAGAGCGTTGGGGCGCTCATGGCGGCCGAAGGTCACTGAAAGATCGGGCTGGCCGAGATCGAGATCGGAACTAACAATCCGATGACCAGGTCCGGAACCTTTCACAGTTGAAAGGTCAATCCCTTTTTCTTTGGCGAGTTTTTTTGCCAGCGGAGAGGCGGGGATATAGCTGGGAGTTGTAGAAGGAGGAAAATCGTAATTTTTTAGTGGAGGCTCTGGAGTAAAGACAGGTTGAGAAAGAGCTGCAGCAGGAGCTGCTGCAACGGGAGCTGGAGCTTCGGCTTTTTTGGCTACAGCAGAGGCTGGGGCAGCTTTGGGAGCTGCGCCTTCTGGTTTGTATCCTTCGATGCTTTCCTCTTTTTTCTCGGTAAAGATTCCGACGGGTTGGTTGACCACAGCGCTTTCCCCTTCTTTGACAATGATTTTACGTAAATACCCTGCATCCAAAACGGCATGCTCAACAGTGGCTTTGTCAGTGGCAATCTCGAAAATGACTTCGCCGACTTTGACAAAATCACCTTCTTTCTTGCGCCATTTTGTAATCGTCCCTTCTTCCATCGTGGGAGAGAGTTTTGGCATTGTCAGGGTAAACGGCATAATCAGTGGTTATCCTCTAATATTTAACGATTCTAAAACAGCAGCAATGATCTTTTCAACTGTCGGCATCGTCTCGCGCTCGAGCGTCTTGGAATAAGGCATCGGAGTTTCTCCTTGCGAAATGCGTTTGATTGCAGCGTCGAGAAAACCAAAACAATGCTCTTGAATCTCATAGGCAACTTCAGCACAGATGCCGGTAAAATAATGACCCTCTTCGACAAGGATGGCGCGGTGAGTTTTGCGGACAGAGTTGGCGACGGTCGCAATATCGAGAGGCTTAATCGTTCTGAGGTCGATCAGTTCAACGCGGATGCCGAGTTTGGCCAGCTCCTCTGCTGCTTTAATGCAAAGAAGCACCATCCGACTATGCGCTACAAGCGTGACATGCTCGCCTTCAATGACGACTTTAGCCTGTCCTATGGGGATGAGATATTCCTCAACGGGAATTTCCATCTTATCGTTATAGGTTAGCTCGCTTTCTAAAAATAAAACGGGGTTGTTATTGCGGATCGCCGATTTCAGGAGGCCTTTTGCATCGTAGGGATTGCTAGGAGCAATGATGATCAGCCCCGGAAGATTTCCATAGATCGCTTCAACGCAGTGAGAATGCTGTGAAGAGACCTGCGCCGCAGCGCCATTGGGGCCGCGAAAAACAATCGGAACTGAAAAACGGCTCCCGGACATATAGTACATTTTCGCGGCGTTGGAAATAATCTGATCGGCAGCGACAAAAGAAAAGTTAAAACTCATGAACTCGACAATCGGCCGAAGGCCTGTCATGGCTGCGCCAATGGCCAGTCCTGCAAACCCTTCTTCGGCAATCGGCGTGTCAATGACGCGCTCCGGCCCCCACTTGGCAAGCATCCCTTTGGTGACTTTATAAGCGCCGTTATATTCGGCGACTTCTTCCCCGATGATAAAGACGCGCACGTCGCGGGCCATTTCTTCATCCATGGCCTGGCGGAGAGCCTCTCGCATTTCAATAATTTGAGTACTCATGGTGCGAATACATCCTCCCCTAATGTCATCGGATCAGGCCAAGGGCTTTCATCGGCAAATTTCATGGCAGCGACGACCAGCTCTTTTTGCTGCTTGTCCATGGCTTCGTATTCAGCTTCGGTGATCAGCCCGTTTTCGGAAAGCGTTTTGTAAAATGACAAGATTGGATCTTTTTCCATGCATTTGGCAAGGTCTTCTTTCGAGCGGTAGAGGCCCGGATCGGAAATCGAATGGCCTTTGAAACGCTCTGTCAACACTTCGACAAGCACAGGTCGGGACGTTTTTTTCGTCTCTTCAAAAATATGGGAAAAACCGGCAAAGCAGTTGAAAAAATCCATGCCGTCGATCGAATACCCTTTCATGTTGTAGGAAGGCGCTTGTTTTTCTGCGATCGGCTGCGCGCAGATGGCGCGGCTGACAGCCGTTCCCATGCCCCATTGGTTATTTTCAATGACATAGATGCAAGGAAGGTTCCACAACGAAGCGATGTTGAGAGATTCGTGGAGAGAACCTTGAGCGACAGCCCCCTCTCCCATGAAACAGACGGCAACGCCGTCTTGTTTGAGATACTTCATCGAAAAGGCAGCGCCCGTGGCAATCGGCACTTGGCCTGTGACAATCCCAAAGCCCCCCAACATTCGCTCCGTATAAAAGTGCATCGAACCGCCCCGGCCTTTGGCATTGCCGGTCGCACGGCCATAGAGTTCTGCCATGAGTTCATTGGGAGTCGCGCCTAAAAGCAGCGCTAAAGCATGGCACCGGTAAGAGGTAATCCACCATTGTTTCTTCCCCATGATTTGGACAGCTGCGGTTTGGATCGGCTCCTGCCCCATATAAGAATGGAAGAATCCCCCCACTTTGCCTTGGAGATAGGCGGACTCCGCACGGATTTCGAAGTTACGGACGAGAAGCATCTGCTTCAAGCAATGGATAAGTGTCTCTTTTCCGATTTTTTTGATGAGGCTTTTCGTATCGCTCGGAAAAAAATGGTACTCGATCGGTCCTTGTTTCATTCTCTCCTAAAAAATATTCGGCATCGGGCTTGTTTTCATCGCCCCGGGCAGAGCATGCGGATTATTGGTCACGGGCACTGTCAATGTCGCAGTATCTTCGGGTCCTGCTTCATAACACCCTGTAAACACAAAACAAATCGCTAAAAAGACAACTATTTTTTTCATCACAAAACACCAGTATATCCAAAATTCGATTTTTTGGATTCAGCGTTTTTTAGAAATTTTAGCGATTTTTGGGCGCATAGGCGCGTATGCGCTTAGAGGGATGCAACGAAGCTTAATCGTATGAAATTGCCCTTTATACGCGGAGGCTAAAGCGATATCTTGAATGACAAGAGCATTCTCGTGGTGAATCTTAGACGCCTCATTGGTGAAATTAAACGAACCTGTCCACACTTTATCCGATCCAAAGACACAAAATTTATTATGCATGAGAGGCCGGCGAGCAATTTTTCTTTTGAACCTGTCGGGATTCCAGACGTGAATAGGAATGCCGGCACTTGCAAATTTTTGCAGCTGAGCTTTGATCTTCACAGAAAAACGGTCGACCACGATCTCAACATCGACTCCCCTCCTTCTCGCTTCGATTAACGCCTCTGCGATACCGCGATGTGTAAAGCTATAAATGCAGACGCAGATGCTTTTGTTTTCTTTATTGATCTCGTCAATCAATCGTTTATCGAGCTGATCTTCGGGTGAAAAATAAACCGTGGCATGCTTAGTAATTGCTGACCCCAAAACAGGAGCAGAAATCAACATCAGGGCAAAAAATAGGAGTTGAAAGATTACCATGCAGATCGAGTAATATGAGGAGGTCGTTGCAAAGCTCGCTTTGGAGCCCAAATTCGATGATTTTCGATTAAGTTCGGATTTTGCGCAAATTGACATACTCGACCGAGAGTAGGCAATTTGCGCAAAATCTGAATCTAATCGAAAAGCGCGAATTTGGACCCAAATCGGAGTTTTGTAACGACCTCTAGGGTTTAGTATGCCATCTCGCACGATTTATTACGACACTGAAACCACGGGCGTTAGACCCGACAAAGACCGGATCATTGAGATCGCAGCGTACGACCCAGACCGCGATGCCAAGTTTGTCCAATTTGTCAATCCTGGCTGCCCGATTCCCGTAGAGTCGACACAGATCACAGGGATTACCGATGAAATGGTCTGTAACGCGCCGAATTTCGAGGTTATCGGTCGAAATTTCATCGAATTTTGCGGACCTGATGCGATTTTAATTGCGCACAACAACGAGCGATTCGACAAGCCATTCCTGGAAGCAGAAGGAGCCCGCAGCAATCTCGTCTTTCCTTCCTGGAGATACCTCGATACATTAAAATGGTCGCGCAAATACCGGTCAGATCTTCCTAGCCATGCGTTGCAATCGCTGCGTGAAGCATTAGGCTTTGAGGCCAATCAAGCCCACCGTGCGCTCGACGACGTCATCATGCTTCACAAGATTTTTTCGACCATGATCGATGATCTTTCCATGGAAACCGTTTTCGAACTTCTGTCCCAACAGACCGATGTCAATCGGATGCCCTTTGGTAAATATCAAGGACGGATGCTCTCAGAAGTCCCTCCTGACTATTTCGCCTGGCTCAAAAACAGCGGCGCTCTTGATAAGTCAGATAACAAAGAGCTCAAAGATGCTCTCCTTAAGATGAGCCTCATTTCTTAGAGGGTGTTGATCAATAAAGTTTTGATCGATTTTTTGGGCAGCACCGCTCTAAGCCGAACCTATTTCGGCTCCTAGTACAGTCATTCGCCGCTTCTTGGTCTACTTATACCCAAGGAACTTCAAACTTTGGTTTTTGACTGCGCTAGCATCCCCACCTTTGCAGCCGCGTCCATCGACCATGTGCTTGCACATGGCCTGCTTCCGCGTAGGCTGCGCCTGCTGCAAATCCGGGGCGCTAGCTTGGTCAAAAACCAAAGTTTGAAATTCCTTGGGTATATTCAAAAACCATTTATTAAGAATCGAAGGATATAGTTCTCTAAATTATTTTAAAAGATGTGTTGTTTATTTTTTAACAATTTAAATATAAAACATGTTATTTTATAATTGTCGAAATTATGGAGGAACTAATTCATGTCAATTTCTAGATGCGTTGGTATTATTGCTTCTACGGCCGCAAGATCAGTCTATTCCCGCTTGCCCTATTTTAACCCTGTTTTAAAAAGCATTACTGCGCATATCTACCCCCGTATCTACCCTGGTGCTGCGGCCGCAGGATCGATCAACTACCGCTGCCCCTACTCTAATCATGTGGTAAAAAGCATCGCCGCCTGTGGCTACCTTACTGGCCGTGCTTTTTTAGACGCTGCGGTTAGAACTATTAAATCTTGGATACCCAGAATGCCTGTATTCGGGAGTTTTACATACGTCAATGTTGAAAAAATAGAAGACCAAGAGAAGATCGAGCGCGTCGTCTATCCATATTTATTTCGCGTAAGGGGGAAAAATATTCTTCCCGATCAAAAAGTTTATCTCCTTGGAACGAATCATCGCTTTAAAGAGGCGGACTATCCCCCTGAAGTTTTGGCTTTGATCAAAGCTTGCGACTTTCTTCTCTCCGAATTTCCCGCTCAAATGGGTTTATCTAAAGATCCCGCAGAATGGTATCTGCATAACCACATTAATACCGATCTACCTATCCTCAAAAAACTATTCTCTATTGATCAAGAATGGATTGGAACGCTTCTCTCTGCTTACGAGCCTGTGCTAGGGAAAATAGATATGGACGTACTCATTTCTATGTTAAAAGAAAAAGGCGATGAGATCAAAGCCGACCAAGCTCGTTGGTTAGATCGGTTACCCTTGGCAGATCAAACAAAAATTCAGTCACTACTGGGTCGGTATGAATTACAATTGAGAGATCTTGATCCATTGTCTGTTGTATTTTTTCTGGCGGCTCTTAACATGCGCACCGACTGTCACGGTTTTAACACAGGCGAGATTGCTATACTTAAGAATTTTCAGGAACGAAATTGTCCCATTATTGAATTGGAGGATAAGTCAAGCAGCTTAGCCTTTCCTTTTAGCGCAAGGGTAAAGGCTATTATTGGCTATGATTTAGAATCGACATTGAAAACTGTTGCTTTTGAGCTTGAACACCAAGTCGAAAAAATAGATGAATTTCAGCAAACACTTCAAGAATTTCACGAATTGGGTGAAGAAGGTGCTACATTTTCAGTTTGTGAAGGGAGTGAAGATAATCAACAATGTTTAAAATTCGAAACCCTTGAAGAACTTAGAGGCCACACGTCTATTATACAAGAGGCCGACAAGCTACATTTGTTACGTTCTATTTGTCATGATAAAATTTATTTTAATTTTGAGGAATTCGAACAAAAAACGTTGGCAGATCCAGGAATGAATTGGACAACAATTTACCGGCACAACACCTGGAACCCTAAGATCCCTTCAGCCATCAAGCAGAAAAAGAATACAGCCGTTGTCTGTGGCTGGGGACATCTCGCAGGAGAGACAGGAATAGTTCGATCTCTTAGAAGAGATGGATATACTGTCGAGCATGAAAAGTTTGTTGAAAAATGAAGCTTTTTTCTCTTAATTAGATCCGGCTGGTATTGGCTGCCCAATGCCATACGTCATTTGCCAGGTGCAGTGTCGATCTGCCGGCGAAAAAATTAAGTACCGTCAATGCGGCAATGGTCCGCGGAGCTTTACTCGAGTAGATCACGGTGATCAAGGCTGCCGCTGCAATGAGGTTGACAGAGACATTAAAGAGATGGCGCGGATGCCACGGATTAATCGCAAAAACCGTATTGAGGCCAAAGATTTTTGTCAGCGTTGCCGGAGTGGCGATTTGGTGAATCACCCATTCGCAGAGGGCAAGCCCTGGTCTGCTGGCAATCCCATTTAAAAGAATCGACGACTGCAGGAAAAGCACTGTTTTATCAGTGGTTTTTCGCATCTCATTAAGCGCATAAAATGCCCCGGAGAAAGCAATCGCTCCGAAGACATTTTTGATACCGTTTTTGATGGGTGGGCTGTTGAGAAAATGAACCGTCATGCGGTCGGAATAGGCTCCTTTTCAGTTCGATATACATAAATGAATTCAAAAGTTTGAGAAATGCCAAGGAGGCTCCCTAAATTTTGCCCAGGCTTAGCCGGCGTCGAAGCAGCTCAACTTGAATAAGTTGAGCGATGCAGACGGGGCGAAATTTAGGGAAAAGCCGACGCAGGCAGGCTCAAACTTTTGAGTTCATTTGTGTATAAAGTGTTTCCCACATGAGACGGAACGGATCGCAACCTTGGAGCAGCTCGGCTTTAGAGCCTTCTGCGATTTTCTCGCCGCGGTCGATGTAGATAATCCGATCGGCATGCTCAATGGTCCCAAGACGGTGGGCAATGATCACCTGGGTCACCTCCCCATGGAGATCTGCAACGGCAGCATGAATTTTGCTCTCGCTAATGGCATCTAATGAAGAAGTGGCTTCATCCAGGACAAGAATTGGAGCTTTTTTGACTAGGGCTCTAGCTATCGCAAGCCGCTGCTGCTGGCCGCCGGAAAGATTTTGTCCGGCTTCGGCGAGCATCGTATCGTATTTCATGGGTTGGCGAATAATAAATTCTTCTGCATGGGCCCGTTTAGCGGCCATGTGAATATCGTCTCTTGAAAAGCTCCTGCCGAATGCAATGTTGGCGGCAATCGTATCATAGAAAAGAAACGGTTTTTGAGAGACAAACGCAATCTGATCGCGGAGCGATTTTTGGGTATAGGCATCGATCGGTTTACCATCAATGCGGATCTCGCCTTGCTGGACCTCATAGAGCCGAGGAAACAGCTGCACAATCGTCGACTTGCCAGACCCTGTCGGGCCGACGATTGCAACCGTCTCCCCTTTCAGGATCGTGAAACTGACATCGCGGAGGATCCATTCGTCTTGATACTTAAACCAGACATGATCGAATTCAATTTTTTCTTTAAAGTCATTGAGCAAGATGGCGTCCGGCCGGTCTTCGATCTCCGGTTTTAAGTTGAGAACATCGAACATCCGCTCTGCCGCCACAACCCCCCGTTGGATATTAGCGTTTTCATCGGCGAATCTCTTGATCGCTTCGTAGGAAAGCTGCAGAAGGCCGCAGAAAACGATCAATTCAGAAACGGTCAATTTTAAGGTCAGAAGGCCGTAGAGAACAACACTAGCCAGCCCCATCGTTGTCATCATGTGCAAGACAGGACGGGTGAGTAGACCGTATTTCGCGGCTTTGCTCTCAAGAACTGCCATCCGGTCGTTTTGTTCTTTGTATTTTTTGAAAGAAAAAGCTTCCATCGCAAAAATCTTCACTGTTTGGATGCCGGCTAAAAAATCAATCAGAACAGACGCAAACTTCTCTTGATTCGATTGAAGCTGGCGGGACGCTCTTTTGACACGTTTAGCCAAGAAAGTAATCGGCAGAACAAGCATGGGGATTCCAAAAAAGATGACCATCGAGAGCTGCCACGAGATATAAAAGCAAAGAACCAGCGTTAGGATGATAGTAAAAGGGGTATGGAGATAGTTTGTCAGAACCGAATTGATCGATGTCGCAATTTGTCCGGCATCTCCTACAACGCGAGAAGAAAGGCTTCCGATGTTGTGCTTTTGATAGAAGCTCATCGGCAAGGTTTGGATGTGCTCGAAATATTGCTGACGCAGGTCGCGGCTAACCCGAATAGCCATGAGCTGAGTCATAAACCTGCTCCAGAAAAGACAAATCGCTTTAAAGATCGCAACGCCGATCAGAATTCCAATCAGCACGCGCAAACTCGAGACGCTGCCCATTTGGTGCTGCACGCTATCGATGATCCATTGGAGCGGATTGGTGCTTTTATGTGCTCCGATCATCTCTAATGTCGGTGCTGCGATCGGCTGACCGGTCATGAGCTGGCTGAGCGTATCGGCATTGACTAAAACACCAAGGGCAGAAATTTCGAGGGCATTCGAAATCGTGAGAAGCCCTAGCGCTAAAAAACTGAATAAAAGGAGATAGAGATGTTTACGATTGCGTAACGCGGCTTTTAATAAAAGAAGCATATCAGAACCTATCCCAATAAATTTCTCAATGAGCTTTTCGGCAATTTTCGCTTTAAATCGATTAATTTAGCAAGGGACAATATTTTTAATATGGCCCTTGCTAAATTAATCGATTTAAAGCTGAAAAGTGCAAAAAGATCATGATGGAATTTATTGGGATAGGTTCTAGGATATTCTAGAGAATGTCCGGCTTCTCTTCTACATCAAATTTGCCCATCTTACGAAATTTTTGATACCGCTGTTCGATCAACGTTTCCACCGGAATGTTTTTTAAAATATTCCACTGTGCAAGAAGATATTTTTTGACTCTCTCATAAACAACCTTAGGATCGTGATGAGCGCCGCCGAGGGGCTCTTCGATCACGTCATCGATAATCTCCATTTGAAGAAGATCTTCGACTTGCATTTTGAGCGATTCTGCAGCCCGCTCATTTTTACCGGCATCTTTCCACAGGATAGAGGCGCACCCTTCCGGAGAGATCACGGAATAATAGGCATGTTGAAGCATCGCAACAACATCGCCGACGCCAATCCCCAAAGCTCCTCCGGAACATCCTTCCCCGATCAAAACAATCAGAATCGGTGTGGGAAGGCGAGCCATTTCAAGAAGATTCTCGGCAATTGCCCAGCCTTGCCCGCGCTCTTCTGCTGCAAGGCCTGGATAGGCTCCCGGAGTATCGACAAGCGAAAGGACAGGCAAATTAAACTTCGCAGCCATTTTCATGCAGCGGAGCGCTTTGCGGTACCCTTCTGGATGAGGCATGCCAAAATTTCTCTTTAAGCGAGATTCGGTATCGCACCCTTTTTCTTGAGCAATGACCATGAATTTCACGCCGCCGATCTTGGCTAAACCGCAAATGATCGCGGGATCGTCGCGGTATAACCTGTCACCGAAAATCTCATGGAACTCTTCACATAGATGCTTGATATAATCGATCGCACGAGGACGCTGCGGATGGCGACTGATTGTCACTCTTTCCCATGGGGAGAGGTTGGAATAGACCTTCTTCTTGAGCTGTGCGAGTTTTTTCTCAAGTTTGACAAGCTCGGCATCCGAGAGCAGAGGATTATTCTGGTTCTGCTCTTTGAACTTCGCGATCGTCTCTTCGTACTCTTGGATCTGTTTTTCGTGCGTCAGCATGTTATCTTTTTGGTGAGTTGACTTCGACGCCAGCGAGTTTGGCATCTTTTATGTTTTTAACAATTTCAACAGTGGTCGGTCTTGTCACAACGATGGCGAAAAGCTCTTCGATATCTTCGTGGCTCAGGCGAATGCAGCCGTCACTCTCATATTGGCCTACGACTTGTCGCAGCTCTGTCCATTTTCCTTCCTGCTTGCTAGGCGCCCAGGGAGCTCCGTGAATTCCGTACCCCTTAATATTCACTAAGGCGTTGACTTTGCCTGCTCCGACCTCTTTGCCGAATGGCAGCCACCGTGTTCCAAAAACACGGATCATTTCGATTTCTTTCTCCTGAAACAGTCCCATCACGCCCGGCTTATAAACTGCAATTTTGTCCCCTAGAAGATACTTACCCAGCGGCGTTAAAGTTCCTGAAGGGGTCGCCGCTTTCTTTCCAAGGCCCACCGTGTATGTCTTTAAGAGAACGCGCTCATTCGTATCCAGATCAAGGTAATAGAACGACATTTTAGACGTCGCAACATCGACTAAAAGATAGAACTGGAAGTTCTTATCTTTTCGAAAAACATTGAATTTGCTGCCGGGGCAGACCTTTTGGGTGAAATAATCGGCTTTTCCATTGAGGCTCCGGGCAATGAAATGGCGGGAAGTCGCAAAGTGGGCCGCATAATCCCCTACCCAGGCCGGCCTTCCTTTGAGCCAAGGGACCTGGCTAGAATAGGTGATAGTTTCAACAATCGGAAGCTTATTCGCCCCCGTCGTAAACAGTTGTTGAATCCTATCGACCTGAGAGACAGAAAGGGCAGGCTTTACGGGAGCAGGAGCGATTGCAGGGGCCTTGACAATGATTTGAGCGGGGACAATGGTTTGAGTGGGAGCCATGACCGCTGTTTTGGGAGCTTTTGGAGAATAGAAGATTTTTTTGACTGCTCCGGCCGCTCCGATTACAGCAAAAAGCCCCACCGTACCGACTAAAATAATTCTTGGAATTGCCATAAAAATGGAACCCTATCATACCTTTTTTATCACATTATTTCAAGGAAGCAATTATTTGATAGAACTCTTGTTTTAATTTTGACTTTACGGACACAAAACGCCCCAAAAATCGATCGAAATTTTATTGATCAACACCCTCTTAGAGCAGATATTAAACCACAGGGGGTTTTTAATAGAAAAAAAATAATTTGATTTTTAATAGACAATGCTGAAATGTACAGAAAATGGCATGATCAGCCACGCCGCTTGGCATGGCACCAGAGAGGGGATCTTTGAAACTTAGATTAAGGATGCAAGCATGAATTATTTTTTACTCAGTTTACTGACAGCAGGTTCTCTTTTGGGAGACCAACAAGAGCAGCAGGAACCGGAGATCCAAGTGCAACCTTGTCGATTTGAAGTGCGCCATGTCGAGCCAAAAGGTATTGGCTTTAGTCAAGGATACTCGACATTGGCAGGCTTTTTCGCTCCCCTCCCCCAGGGCGATGGACTGTGGGTTCCTTTTGTCGATGCACGTGGCCACGTCTTCAACGATGGCCACTTGGCTGCAAACGTAGGCCTTGGTGTGCGCTCCATCCGTTCTATAGTCTGGGGCCTCAACGCTTACTACGATTATCGTCAAACGCATCGCCATCATTACAACCAGGTCTCCGGAGGCATTGAAGCGTTAGGAAAAGTGTGGGATTTCCGCTGGAACTTCTATCTCCCTTTTGGAAAAATCCATTCTCACTTTTATGATACTAAATTTCATTCTTTCCGCGGCCATTATGCCTATTTTTCTCGGAAGCAAGAGTTTGCCATGAAAGGAACACATGCCGAAGTAGGAGCTCATATGAAAGCCGGATCGCATGTCGATTTTTATACCGCTGTTGGCCCCTATTACTTTAGAGAAAAAGGACGTCAGGCAATTGGAGGGGAAGCCCGGCTGGTTGGTAAAATCTGGCATTGGCTCAACCTTGAATTCAACGTCTCTTATGATTCGCTGTTTAAAGACATTTTCCAGGGAGTCGTAGGGATCGAGATTCCCCTAGGTCCTAAAAAGCGTATAGAACGCAGGCCTGACAGCTCCTATACCCCAGACCGGAGGTTATACCAAAGAGCGTATCAAAACGTCGATAAAGACGAGATCATTGTGGCCAGCCACCGAAAAAAGAAGGAGATCGCTAGAAATCCCTCTACAAATCAACCTTGGTTTTTTTGGTTTGTCAATAATACCAGCCATTCAGCGGGCACTTACGAATCTCCTTTTAATACTCTACACGATGCTCAAAACGCCTCTTCTGCTGATCAAATCATCTATGTGTTTGCCGGTGATGGCACCACCAATGGAATGAATGCAGGCATCGTTTTGAAAGACAACCAATACTTTTTCGGCTCAGGAACAGCGCAACTCTTGCCGACTACTTTCGGAACACAGAAGATTCCCGCTCAGACTGCAAGCATGCCCTCGATGACGAACAGCTCTGGTTTAGTAGGGATTGAATTAGCCAACCATAATGTCGTCTCCGGCTTTCATATTGCCTATCCTGGGGGCTTCACAGCAGCGATCCATGGTGATAACATTACAGGTGGAACGATTCTCAATAATGTGATTACAGGTATCAGTGGTTCGGGTTTCGGAGGAGCGCAAGGAGGGATAGGACTCGGAAATGGCTCTGGCACAGGAGTTGTCAACGGAACGTTTGTGATCAAAAATAACTCTTTTATAGGAAACAACAATAAAGGCATCGGAATTGACCTCGATTTAGAAGGAAATGCTAATGCCTTTTTCGACATCAGTAGAAACTATTTTACCCAATTACTTGTAGGAGTCGATCATGACGCAGGGGGATCTTGTCAGACAACTTTTTCTATTATAGATAATACTTTCGAAAATTTTAATAGTCCATCAACCAATATCGGAATCTTTTTAGGCCCCTTTGACGACGCTATCGTGAACGCAGTTATTCAAGGCAACCGTTTTCTTAACTTATCAAAGCCTTTTAGTAGTGGTGTAAATCTGCAACCATTTTCGGCTGGCCAGCTTTCGGTTTTAATTCAAGCCAATACCTTTATGAATTGTCAAACTGGTGTTGTGTACCTTCCTGCTAGCACAACCAATACATCGGCACAGATATTGAATAACACGTTTGTAGGAGGGACTGATGAAACGATGATAAACGTCAATGGAGATCAGAATGCAGGGACATGGAATGCGTCGATTCACAAGAACAGACTCAGTGGAAATGGAACAGGCATCCTTTTCGTTACAGGTGGCACAAGCCCTGGACAGCTCAGCATCGATAATAATCAAATAGATTCCCCTTCTCAACAAGCAATTAATATGTTAATACCAACAGGATCTGTAGTAGCGCAATTAAGCAATAATCAAATCACTAATACAGGAGGAAGTGATAGCATACTCGTGGAAACACTAAGTCCTGGTAGACTCTGTTTAAGCCTGACCGATAATCACTGCGATCGGCCCATCCAGTTGACAAACACAAGCGGTACTTTTAATGTAGAAGGGCCCAGCCTAAGTTCAAATACCCCCACTCCGTCAACATCTGGCGCTGTTACCTTGGTTCCCGATGGCACTTGTCATTAAATAACGCCAATTCGGGATAAGCATAGAGTGCTAATCCCGAATTGGCGTTAAATAGGAATTTTTGAGATGGGAAGGAGTAGCTACTTAATTAAAAATTCAAGGGATTCTCTGAATGGAAACGCCACCAGGAAATGAGCTCCCCAGAAATGGTCTCCGCCGGCTAAAGGAATGATTTGCATCTCCTGCTCTCCACTTTGGGATTCTATAAAAATTTTTTCATCTTCAGCTCTAAGCTCTAAAGGAACTGCCTTCCCCTGATACCTCTCTAAAGAGCCTCCTTGCAGAGCCTCTTTTCCACCGATAGCCAAATGATCCCCTTTCAGATAAAACACCAACATGAGGTTTTCGGTGTCCCGGTCCTCTTGCAATCGGCAAGAGAGCTTGAGCTTTTGAGCTTCAAAATAGGCTTCGATTTCCATCCAGACCGGATGAGCAAAGATCTTCGTCCATCCTTTCATCCGGAAGTTATATTGGGTCTTTTCCCAGGTAATTTCATTGAATGTTCGGGAGGTCAAACTGCAAGTTCTATCAATCCCAAATTTTTCAAGATCATCGAGGGGCGCTATTTGAGGGCCGACGTTGACAATCGCCGCATGATGTTTATGATAGGAAAATAGACCTGAATTCCATCCGCTTAAGGTGCAGGCCATGCTCCACTCTCGAGTGATAAACTTCATCAGACCGACTGTCATCTCTTCGGCAAAAGGTTTGAAAGCAAGTCTTAGAGGAGTGAGACGTTTTTCGGGGATCAGCGTTAGCAATTTCCCTGCAAGTGAAACAGGATCCCATCCATACAGTTTTTGAATCTGGGCGGCATGATTGAACCCCGGATCGGAAGTTAGCCGGTAAGCCAACGTAAAGAGCAGGTGATTAGAAAAAGCGAGTTGACTCGGACGAAATGTTGCAGCTCTACTCCACAACGAAAAATGCGGGAGTCCCCGATGATCGAGAGTGTAGGTCTGCCATAGCGCGGCTTTTAAACCGGTATAGACGAGCGCCTCTTTTTTCAGCACCACACCGAGAATCATCCAAAGCGACGCGAGTTCGGCAAGCTGAGAAGGTTCGGGAAGCTGAGCCCCTTTAATGTAGCCTAAAACATCCAAACATGTCGCCCCATTGGGCATTTGCTCAGCTTCAATGGGAAGCGGCTCGAACTTTAAAAGATGCGCCAGTAAAACGAGATATGCATGCGGCAGTTGGAGATGGGAAGGATATTTCTGCACCAAAAGCTGACCCAACCTTTTTTTCAGGCCCGCATGGTCTTCAGCTCCTTCAAGAACTCTCCAAACTAGATCTCTCAGCAATAAAAGATACCGATCGACTTCATCAACAAGAGCTTCCTCTAAAATAGTCACAATGGCATCCAATAATAGATTTCGCTCAATTTTTTCAAGCCGACCGCAGTATAATTCTTACATCGCTCTGGTGGGAGCATTGACAGGAAGCTTCTCAATGTCTTTCTTCATCTTTTTTCCCGGCGTGAACTTCACGGCAGGCCTTGCAGGAATGACAATCGGGACAGAAGCATTTTTAGGATTGCGGCCGATTTTTTGTTTTCTTTCAACGATCTCAAAAACCCCAAAATCACGGAATTCGAGGCGGTCGCCGCGAGCAAGGCAGTCTGTCATTTCATCTAAAAAAGACTGAATGACATTCCGCACTTCGTTGGGATGAAGCCCCCGTGCTTGTGAAATTTTTTGAACTAATTCTTTTTTAGTGATCGTTGCCATACTTTTTTTATCCCCATTGATGTTTTGCGGCCCAGTCTACGACTTTAGAAGTGGGCACCCTATTTGACCCCATTGTTGTATCGCGTTGATTTTCAGGCAAGTATTTTTGTAAAATTTTCATTGAAGCGCGCATTTCCGTAGAGAAATTTTAGCTTTTAAGCTGTGCTAACTCGTCTACAAGTTTCTTGCGCAGTCCCTCTTCTGTAGAGTTGTGACTTAACGCTTTTTCAAAATCTGCACGCGCAAGATCTTTTTGATGATTTGCCCGGTAGGCGTTGCCCCTTAGATACAGAATTTCAGCTTGCAATTTCTTATCATTGGGACATAATCCTAAAACGAACGTGAAGTCTTGGATACTCTCAGAAAACCGATTCCAATTGAGATAGGCCGAGGCCCGCAGATACCTGCTAGCCAGTTGTGTTTTTTCAGAAGGCAGATTAATCGCACGCGTTAGATCGTCAACTGCCTGTTTGTATTCCTCGCGCTCGCTGTAAGCCATTGCGCGGCGGTTTAATATCTGCGCTCTAAGGGAGTCGTTCGAAAAATTTGACTGAATAGCCTTTGTAAAATCTTCCAACGCATCATCGCGGTGTTGTAAGTTTTCATGAGCCGATCCCCGTTTGTAGACAACCCTTGCAAAAGTTTCTTCATCTGAAGGCTTGCAATCAATCGCCTGGTTATAGTCATGAAGAGCCCGTGCATCGTCCTTGGTCTCGAGATAATAATCCCCCCTGAGCTCATAAATGAAGGAGCGCATTCCAGGATCTGGGCAATCAAGGGCCTTATCCAGATCATTTAAAATAGTCTCTAGCTGTTTGAGATAGATCTTCAACTGTACCCGAAAAGCTAAAATCTTAGCTCGTAAAATAGGATTCTGAGAATTGAGTGCATAGGCCGCATTGAGATCAGCCAGTGATTGTTTATAATGTCCGAGAGAACTGTGTGCTCTTGCTCGTTCAATGAATATTTTCACATCAAAATCTTGATCAGAAGAGGAGAGTTTTAAGGCTTTATCAAAATCGGCAATAGCTGCCTCATAGCTGCCTTTTTGTTCAGCAAAAACAGACCCCCGATAAAAATAGATCTGGAGAAGAAGATCAGGAGCGGGATTGCAGTTTAACGCTCTCTCAAAATCTGCTAAAGCAGCATCAGGTTTATTATCGTTTCTGTGTGCTTTTGCTTGTTCAATGAATATTTTCACCTTCTTCGCTGTTAGATGCTTCGTTCGACCGACAAGTGATTTAATCACCCGGATCAGCAGAAATCCAATCGCAGCCACAGCCAGCGCAACCACAATCGTCTTATTTGTTCGAAGTGGGTTGAAAACAGCAGGCAATCTAGAATCGACTGGTTTGACCATAACTCCCTTCTTTGAGGGAGAAATAGTAACATCTTTAATTAAAAACGTGAATTAAGATTTTTTTCTTCTTGCCGGCAGCAAGAAGCAGAAATTCTCCACCGATGAGGTGTGCGTTTGTCAGCTTGAGCTGAGGATCTTCAACACGCTCATTATTGAGATAGGCGCCTCCTCCGGCAATGAGTCGAGAGGCTTCCCCTTTGCTTGTGGCAAGACCTGTTTGGACAGCGACTTCGACATATTTTCGATCGATGACATCGACTCTGGACAATTTCACATGCGGCATATCTTTCATCATCTGATGGAAAACGTCTGCACTGAGCTCGGACGCATGGCCGGGAGCTGCTGCTTGCGTTGCACGGAGTGCTGATTGAAGTCCTTCTTCATTATGGATGAGCCGCGTGATTTCTTCTGCCAGTCTCTTTTGAGACGAGTTGGGCACATAATCGGGACTTTTCATCTCTTGCTCATATCGATGGATCTCGCTCATCTCCATAAAGGTAAGCATCCGCATCAACTTAATGACATCGGCGTCCGCCACACGATAAAGATATTGATAGAAATCATAGGGAGAGCAACGATCTGCAGCGAGCCAAATCGCTCCACCTTCTGTCTTGCCGAATTTTTTTCCATCACTACGGGTCAAGAGCGGAAAGGTCATCCCATAAGCGGCTTCTGCACAAAGTTTACGGACGAGATCGGTTCCTGCAGTGATATTGCCCCACTGATCGCTGCCGCCGGCTTGGAGGACGACATGATGCGTCTTATAAAGGTGGTAAAAGTCGTACGCTTGAAGGATTTGGTAGCTAAATTCTGTGAAGGAGATCCCTTCGTCAGACTCAAGCCGGGCTTTGACGCTTTCTTTCGTGAGCATGACGTTCACACGGAACTGTTTTCCGATATCACGGAGAAAATCGACAAACGCATACTTGGCAAACCAATCGTCATTATTGACGATCATCGGTTTTGTTTTGGGATCTTTAAAGTCTAGCACCTGTTCGAAATGGGTGCGGATCCGCTGGATATTGGCTTCAATGGTCGCTGGATCCAGCAGAGGCCTTTCTATACTTTTGCCTGACGGATCGCCAATCCGACCCGTGGCTCCACCGAGCACGACCACAGGGGTATGGCCAAACTTCTGAAACCATCTGAGGACGATAATCCCCACTAGGTTTCCTAAATGGAGACTATCGGCCGTCGGATCAAATCCAATATAGATCTTGATCGGTTTTTGAGTGACTTCCTTGAGTTGTTCAGAGGTGAGGGCATCGACGAGACCACGCTCTTGTAGGCAATCGATAACGAACCTAGGTTCGGCAAGGGGTCTAACGTTCATTTTTTTGTCTTGGCTGCGATCGCTTCCTTGGATAATTTTAGGTCCAAGGCAAGTTCCTCTGCTAATTTTTCAATATTGCGGCTCATTTTAGCAGAATTCCGATTTTGATCGAAAAGGGAAATATCCTTTTTCACTCTGACACGCTCGCCGGCATGCCTTTCGATCCACTTAGAGATCTCTTGAGCTTTCTTGTCGAGGGTTTGATTTTTCAGTTTTCGATCAGAGGCATCGAGTTTATTTTTCAATTTGGCTCTAGCTTTTTTCGTCTTTCCGCTCTCTTCCGCCAGAACTCCTAGAATCAGACTTTTTCTCAGTGTCATTACCATACTAACTCCTGCTTAGATCCGTGTGGGGGCGTACGGAATATTATGATTCTCCACTTTTTTTCTCAACCTTTTTTGTAAATTTTTCAAAAAAAACAGACAAAGAAGCAAAAATTGCCCGAAATTGCTATGCTGAAAAAATGAGCTTGGAAAATTGCAAAAAAGCCGCCGCTGAAAAAGCGATATCATTCATTAAAAACGGCATGATCGTGGGCATCGGGACTGGAAGCACCATCTTTTATTTTATTGAGAAATTGATCAAAGAGTGCAAGTCCGGCCTTAATATCAAAGCCATGGCAAGCTCGGAAAAGACCATGGAGATCGCCCGCAAAGGCGACATCCCCCTACTCGACATCACTACCGTCAAACACCTCGACATTTATGTCGATGGCGCTGACGAGATTGATCCGGAAAAACGGATGATCAAAGGCGGCGGCGGAGCGCTCGTCCGAGAAAAGATCGCAGCAAGCATGAGCAAAGAACGGCTCTTTATTGTGGATGAGTCTAAGCTCGTCCACAAATTGGGCAGCCGTCCCTTGCCTGTCGAAATTATCCCATTCGGCTCCGCTGCAACCATCCATCATCTGGAGCATCTTGGCTATAAAGGCACTCTCCGGATGAAAAACAATGCCCCTTATATAACCGACAATCACAATCTGATCTATGACGTCCGTCTTTCAGACAATAGTAAGCCAGAGATGGCCCATCAACAGATCACAGCTATCCCTGGGGTCGTCGACACTGGGTTTTTCTTTAACCTTGCCGGCAAGGTCATCATCGGCTTCCTCGACGGCAAAGTCGTTATTCATTAATAAACCAGATTCAATACCATTTGGCATGTTCAAGCTGAACTAAAGCGCTCTTGATCGCCTGTTTGCTATATTCTTTCCGATCGGTGCGCCCTTTCGTCAAAATGCCGACTAGCCCTTCCGTGGAACCAATCAATGTATTGGTCGTGATGCCAGATTGAAGACAGGCATCTGCAAGAGCGAGCTTTTTCTCCGTTACAAGAGAGAGAATGGCAGGAGGAACTTCGAAGCCGGTGGAGAGGCCAACGTAGTGGTTTTTCCCATCAAAAATTGCACAGACAGAGACGTGTAAAAAGCCGGTTTTTGTCCCCGGCGCTTCCATCAGGCCGCTTTCGATGCCAAAACCATATGTTGCATCACACGAGAGAACCGCTTTTTCGGCCCTGTTTTTTGCCCCTTGAATCGTCTCCTGGAGAGAGAGCGGCTGATCTGAGACCCCCGAATCGGCAGAAACAGCAATGGCTTTCTTTGTATCAAAAAAAGAATAGTCTTGAAGAACTTCTTCTAACGCTTGAATTTTTGCTTGATTTGTCGTTCCAATTGCTATTGCCATTCAGGCCATTGTAATGGGAATGACGTTTAAAAGAATGTAAAAAAATATTTAGAGCAGAGTTATTAACCCGAGCCCCAAACAGGTGACAATATGCGCTAGCGAGGCAACGCCAAATCAAAGCGCAAGCGTTTCCGCATGAGCGAGGCCATTGCTGAATAGCAAGGTGAGCGAGAAGGATTGATTTGGCTAAGCCACAGCAAGCAGATTGTCACCTGTTTGGGGCTCGGGTTAATACTTGAATAAATAACCTTTTTTCGCTATGATGATGTTCATCATGCCCACAACGCGAGGAGGCGCATCTATGGATACTATCAGATCATGTTTCCGTTCTAACCTCTCTCGGCCTTTCCATCATCATCATTAATTTTTTACCATCCCTGCAACGCTAAAGCTTTGTTTTAGCCGTTAAATGACCCTATTTATTTAAAAAAGGAATTTAAATTATGAAAAAGCTATTTATTTTGTGTTTATTGTCATTGAAACTCATTGCCGATGACTTTGTCGTCGGAACCACCAGCGGCTATGCGCCATATGTCAGCCTTGACAACAACGGAAACTACGAGGGCTTTGATATCGATTTCGCAGAGCTGCTCGCTAAAAAGCTGAATAAGAAACTCGTGATCAAAGACCTCGGCAGCATGCAGAGCCTCATGCTCGCTGTTAAACAAAAGAAAATCGATGCGCTCATCTGGGCTGTCTCGATCACGGAAAATCGATTAAAAAACTATGAAATGGTCTACTACCAAGGCAACAAGACCACAGAAACTCCATTTCTCTTTTGGAACAAGATCCCGGAAGGCATTAACTCCATCGCAGATCTAGCCAAAGAAAAGGCCATCTGTGCGGAGGCCGGATCATATCAAGAAGGGATTTTGAAGCAATTTCCGAAGATCAAAATCAAATATGTCGACAAAGTCACCGATGCAATCATGGAAATCAAGTTCGGCAAATCGCTCGCAACGACGATCGATCATGCATTGGTCGCTCGCTACCAGGAACAATATCCTGAAATCAAAGTCTTGAATCTGCCCCTTCCTGCTAGCTCGCAATCGCTTGGCAATGGGATTTGTATGAACAAAACCAATACGGAATTGGCAGCTCAGGTAAGAAAAGCCGTAGAAGAACTGCAGAAAGAAGGAAAAATCGCCGAGCTCGAGAAAAAATGGAAGCTCCGATGAATACCTATCTCGAACTTTTTTTCCGCTGCGCTCCTTTGCTCCTCAAAGGAACTCTCATGACGCTCCAAGTCTTGCTCAGCTCGGCTTTGCTGAGCTTCAGCTTAGGAACGATGATGGGGATTTTGTCGTGCGGGCGACTGAAGATCCCCGTGATCTCCACGATCGTGGAAGGAATCGCTTTTGTCTACAGGGCCATCCCCTTTTACGTTCAGCTACTGATTGTCTATTTTGTCCTTCCCGATTTGATGGGATTTAACCTAGAGCCGTTTTCGGCTTCGGTGATTTCCCTAGGAATGTGTTCTGCGGGATATGTCGCTCAGATTATCCGTGGAGGACTCAATACTATCCCTCTAGCGCAGTGGGAAGCGGCTGAAGCGTTAGGCTATAACACGCAAAATAGCCTCCGCTATATCGTCCTTCCACAAATGGTCAGGCATGTCTTGCCAGCGCTTAACAACGAACTCGATGCTCTTTTAAAGAGTACCGCTGTCGTCTCCTCGATTGGAATGCTAGAGCTGACCCGCATGGGGATGAATCTCGTCTCAAGAGAAATGGAACCTGTCCCCATTTATTTAACCGTCGCCCTGTTTTATCTATGCATGTCTGCCCTCTTAAATGGCCTTGCTCGAAAAGTAGAACAAAGGATCTCGTATGTTAAAAATTAAAAATCTCACGATGGGCACTAGCCTCCGAAACATCTCCTTAGAAATTCCGGAAAACAAGATTACGCTCCTTTTAGGCAAAAGTGGATCGGGAAAAACGACTTTGCTTCGCTGCATCGCTCATCTGGAAAAAAACTACACCGGTGAGATCCTCTATCGAGATCAACCTCTTTCCATCTTGCTCGCAAAAGACCGGTGCCGTGTGCTCGGATTTGTTCCGCAATCGTATGCGCTTTTTCCTCACATGACGCTCTTAGACAACTGCGCTCAGCCTCTCAGACTCCAAGGAGAACCATCGGCTCAGGCAAAAGCCTTAAAAATGCTCGAGTCATTAGACATGGGACCACTTGCTCATCGTAAACCGCATGAGCTTTCAGGCGGAGAGCAACAAAGGGGGGCCATTGCCAGAGCTTTGGTGCTCGATCCTGCTTATCTTTTGTTCGATGAACCAACATCTGCGTTAGATCCCGAGAATACAACGCTCTTCATTGATCTTTTGCGTCAGTTTAAAAAGGGAATGTTGATCGCCACCCAGGACATGGCCTTTGCGGCAAAACTCCTCGACAGAGCTTTTTTCATGGAAAACGGAGCCGTCATTGAACAGTATGAAAGCACCGAATTCCTTTCATTGGAGAGCCGGCTCGGCAAATTTTTAGATAATACCATTCGCAAAAAATAAAGTCATATTTGACTGCGTCAGCTTAGCAACAAATTTTTGGTCTTCGCTCGCGTCCCCTTCGGGCCAGTTCACTTCGTTCACCTGCTTTCCTGACAAACAGTCCGCCGGACTATTTGTCGGTGTCCGCAGCCATCCGGCAATGGTCGCTCGTTCCAGACACAAAAATTTGTGCTGCCTTCTATGACTTTATTTTTCGCGAATGGTATAAAGAGCTTGTAAAAAAATAAGTTGTCAGACAAGTAGGGGATTAGTAGACCTCATGCGTAACTCAGAGTTCGTCGATTTTCGGAATTATTTTGGCCTATTTTCGATTTTTTTCGCGGGGGTCATATACGCTAGTTGATATTACCCCCGCGAAAAAAGTCGAAAAGTAGGCTCAAAAGAACCCGAAAATCGACAGAACCTGCGTTACGCATGAGGTCTAAGATGCTCATTCCCCTCTCGTTCAACAAAATCATGCAGTCCCGCGCCTATACGGTGATTATTCTCGGGACTGATACGAAAAAATTTGCAATCTATACCGAGCCGCAAGTGGGCCATCATATCCAATTGCATTTAGCCCAAGGTCATCGAACTCGTCCTTACACCTATGACCTTCTGGACCGGGTCTTAAAAGGGCTCAATGTCAAGCTCCTTCAGGTGGTGATCAGCGATGTCGAAGACACCGTCTATTATGCCCGGCTCTTTGCACAGCAGCAGATGGGCGATGAAAAAGTGATCTTAGAGATCGATGCCCGGCCCAGCGATTGCATTACCTTGGCGATCATCCACAAAATTCCCCTCTTCTGCAAAAGCGAAGTCTTCGAAAAAGCTGTCGCTATCGACGAACCTTGATTTTGAAGACGTCCCCTAATACATCACATAAAATTTGTTGCTAGCCAGTTCAATAATCGCTTTGACGGCTGCTTCTGAATCTTCGCCGACAGCTTCGACAATGATCTTGGATCCTCTGGCTGCAGCGAGCATCAAGATACCCAGCAAAGACTTGGCATTGACGCTCAGGTCCATGAAATGGAGCGAAACCTTCGATTTAAATGCCGAAGCGCATTTGACAAGCTCCGTGGAAGGACGCGTGTGGAGCCCTTTTTCGTTAATCACAATGAATGAGTCGATATACTTCTTCGCTGGCATCAATTCCTTTAAAAAACGGCCTAATTCTTTCTGCAATGTCAAGTGAATACTCTGCCGCTGATTTAAGAGCAATATTTTTCTAACGCACAGGAGCTAGGATTTTCTCCAGCGCTTTTTGGAGGTCTTCGGTGAGCGCCCCAAAATGAGCGATAATTGCCTCTAAAGCCACAGGAGACCGCATATCGACCCCAGCGATCTCCAACAGGTCAAGCGGGAACCGGCTGCCTCCGGAACTGAGGAATTTAAGATACTTTTCCGGTCCATTTTTAGAAACTGTTTCGACAAGCGCATGCGCGGCGGCAATGCCTGTCGCATATTGATAGACATAGAAATTGTAATAGAAATGCGGGATGCGGGCCCATTCAATGTCAACTTCAGGATCGATGGTGACAGCGGGACCAAAATAGTCAGAAACCAGCTTGCGGTATTCCGTTTTAAGCAGCTGAGGAGTCAGTGGAATGCTCTTTTCCACAAACTCATGGATCTTGAGCTCAAATTCCGCAAACATCACCTGGCGGAAGAACGTGTTGCGGATCCCTTCCAACCCTTGGTTGATTAAATAGGCGATCTTTTGCGGATCTTGCATTCCAGATTTAAAATGTCTCAAAAGGAGCTCTTCATTGAAAGTCGATGCAACCTCTGCTACAAAAATCGGATAGCTGGCATCTTGATACGGCTGATTTTTCCAAGAATGATACGAATGCATGCTATGACCCGCTTCATGGGCGAGTGTCGTGATGCTGTTGTATTCTCCAAAATAGTTCATCAGAATATACGGCATGGTGCCAAAACAGCCGCTCGAATAAGCTCCCGACCGTTTCCGATCATTTTCGTACCGGTCAACCCAACCCTCTTCAAAGAACCCTTTTTCCATGATCTTTTGATAAACAGTTCCTAAGGGCGCCATCGATTCGACGATGAATTTTGCCGCCTCTTCAAACTCCATCTTAATATCGGCATCGGCAACCAACGGAACGCTCATATCATAAAGGTGGAGCTCATCGACTTTCAGCGCCTTTTTTCTAAACTCCATGTACTGATGAAGCGCAGGAAGATGCTTCCTGACCGTTGCGATCAGGTTTAAATAGACTTTTTTATCGATATTATGCGGAAAAAGCGCAGCTTCTAAACAGGAGGAAAAATTCCGGACTTTGGCGTTGAAGTAGTGTTTTTGGACTTCTCCATTGACCAACTCGCAGAGTGTATTTTCGTATGCTGCAAAGGATCGGTGCAAAGTCAAAAAGGCGTTTTTTCTGAGCACTCTGTCATGACTGCGCAGATAAACGGAGTATTTCCCATGCGTCAGTTCGTGTTCTTTGCCAGTGCTGTCTTTGACATTCGGAAATTTAAGATCGGCGTTATTGAAAGCCCCAAACGCCCTTTCGGCAGCATCTAAGGCCATCGACGCATGGGCTAGCAACTCTTCTTTCTCGGTATCTAAGGTATGCGGTTTTAAACGGATGATTTTTTCTAAATAAAATTTATACGGCTTTAACTCAGGAGCGTTAAGTAATGTTTTTAGTTGATTGTCTGGAAGAGCAAGCAGCTCGGGCTCGATCCAGCACGTCTCCTGTCGAAAATCCTGCAATAGCCCGACAATGCGTAAAAACCCTTCTTTGTGGGCATCATGGCCGACATCCTCATCATGCCTGAGGTGGGCATAGGTATAGAGCCTTGAGAGCTTCTGATCGAGGTCTAAAACTGCCTGGATGAGTTGGAGAACTACTTGAGCCCCTTCCTGCAAGCGGCCTTTAAATTGAGCTAAAGCAGGCCAATGAGGAGATTCAAGTTTTCCCTGGACTTTTGTAAACTCTTTTTTCCATTCTTCTACCGTCGGATAGATTGCTTTCACATTCCATTGGTCTATCTCAGCAACTTTGGCTCTTTCCATTGAACTCTCCTAAATCCTCCTATCATGGCCAAAATCGACTCCTTGCGTCAACATTAATTAGCACTTAGCTCGAGAGAGCGCTAAATCATTGCCAAATAATGCCTCTTTCTATAACATATGGGCCAGTGAAAGACATGCCTTAAAATTTTTGTAGACTAAAGGAGAAACTATGACCCAAACAGCAAAAAAAGTATCACTCAGGCCGCTTGGCAACCGTGTTTTAGCACAGCGCCAGGAAAAAGAAGAAACCCTCAAAGGGGGAATCATCCTTCCGGACAGCGCGAAGAAAAAACAAGAAACCGCTAAAGTTGTGGCGGTCGGCCCAGGAGAAGTCACGAAAGACGGAAAAACCCTCTCGATGCCCGTCCAAGTCGGCGATCTCATTTTGATGGATAAATACGGCGCACAAGAAGTCACCCTTGACGACGAAGAGTATGTGATTGTAAAAGCCGATGACATCATTGCAATTTTAAATTAATCAGGAGAAATTAAAATCTATGGCACCAAAAGATATTAAATTTAAGGAAGAAGCCCGCCAGAAAATCTTAAAAGGCGTGCGTACGTTATCCTCTGCTGTTAAAGTCACCCTCGGACCTAAAGGCCGTAATGTCGTGATCGATAAAAAATACGGCGCTCCTCACATTACCAAAGACGGCGTGACTGTTGCCAAAGAGATCGAGCTTGAAGACAAGCACGAAAACATGGGCGCTCAAATGGTCAAAGAAGTCGCCAATAAAACAGCTGATAAAGCCGGCGACGGAACAACCACTGCAACACTGCTTGCCGAAGCGATCTACAGCGAAGGCCTCCGCAATGTCACCGCAGGAGCAAACCCCATCGAGGTCAAACGCGGCATTGAACAGGCTGTCAAAACCATCACTGCGGAGCTCAAAAAGCTCTCCAAACCGATCCAAAACAAAACCGAGATCGCGCAAGTAGCGACCATTTCCGCTAACGGCGACACCGAGATCGGCAACATCATCGCGACAGCGATGGAGCGCGTCGGCAAAGACGGCACCATCACCGTTGAAGAAGGAAAAGGATTTGAGACCATTTTAGACGTCGTTGAAGGAATGAACTTCGACCGCGGCTACCTCTCGTCTTACTTTATGACCAATGCAGAAAATCAAGAAGCGATCCTCGAAGATGCTTATGTCCTCATCTACGACAAAAAGATCAACGGAATGAAAGAGTTCCTCCCGATCTTGCAAACGGTCGCTGAAACAGGCAAACCCTTCCTGATCATCGCAGAAGATGTCGAAGGCGAAGCCCTTGCAACGCTCGTCGTCAACAAAATCCGCGCTGGATTAAAAGTCTGCGCTGTGAAAGCTCCAGGCTTTGGAGACAGACGAAAAGCTGTCCTCGAAGACATCGCGATCCTCACCGGCGGCAAACTCATCAGCGAAGAGCTTGGCTTTAAACTCGAAACTGTCACGATCGACATGCTCGGCCGTGTGAAAAAAGCCGTCGTTGGAAAAGAAGACACCACGCTCGTTGAAGGCGCCGGTAAAAAAGCAGCGATCCAAGAGCGCATTGCCCTGATCAAAAAAGAGATCGAAAACAGCACCTCCGACTACGATAAAGAAAAACTCCAAGAGCGTCTGGCAAAATTGTCCGGCGGCGTTGGAATCATCCGCGTTGGAGCTCCTACCGAAATCGAGATGAAAGAGAAAAAAGACCGCGTCGACGATGCCGTCCATGCCACCAAAGCAGCTGTGGAAGAAGGAATTCTCCCCGGCGGCGGCGTTGCATTCATCCGCTGCCTCCCCGCTCTTGAAAAACTCGCTGCCTCCGTCGCAGGCGACATCAAGATCGGCGTGGAGATCATCATCCGTTCGATCGTTTGGCCTCTCCGCCAACTCGCTGAGAACGCCGGAAAAGAAGGCTCCCTCATCGTTCAAAAAGTCGCCTCAATGGAGACCTATGAAGGATGGGATGCTCAAATCGACGAGTTTGTCAACATGGTCAAGAAAGGGATTGTCGACCCAACGAAAGTCGTCCGTCTGACCATCGAACTTGCCGCTTCTATTGCTTCTCTCCTCCTCACCACTGAGGCCCTGATCTCAGAAGAGGAAGAAGAAAAACCTGCACCAAATCCGATGGCCGGCGCTGAGTATTAATCAGCCCGCATCTTGAAACAAAGGCGCTTCTCCCAAAGGGACACTAAGGGGGAGGCGCCTTTTTTTTAAAGCCCGATAGGCGGAACAGTCTCAACTTGCCACTTATACTTGTCATCTCCGGATGTTGTCACTTGAGAGATTTTTAAGTATGACCCTTCTATGATCAGCGGCTTCGGGAAAACCTTCCCAGCTTCTGTTTCTAACTGCACTGCAGTAAATTCCTGATTTCTGTTATCAAAACTTATAAAGGTCAACTTCGAATCGGTCCTTGAGTCAAGCGTATAGGTGCGCTTATCTTCCCATTCCATTTTAGCTACCTGGGGTTCAGCGGTTGTTTTAGAGGCAACCATGATAACTCCTGCGCTTGTCGGAAGCGTCCGAATGGGGACATTGAACTCAAACGTTCTTTTTTGAGCATACAATATTCCCAAATTGCCCGATTCATAAGGAACGATCAGTCGACTGTCAAAGTGAGAACATCTATCCTTCAGGTAAGGGGTTTTCTCTGGACTAAAAGTTACCTTAAAGGTCAATGTATGCTGATTCCACTCTATCGGCTCGAATGTCTGCTCGCCGACTTTCAATGTTGGCAGGTAGGTCTTTCCATGTTTTGCCTCAGCGTATTTGAATTTTCCAAAAAATTGGACTATTGTCTCTGCTTTGGGAACCACATATTGCGGGTTAACGCCATATAATTTAGGAAACCATCCGTCGGAGGTGCTCTCATCAATAGTATGCCGAATCCGTGTGGGCAAATTCAGCCGGCACCAATCGGTTTTTTTCAAGCTAGCAATCATCTGTTTAAATAGCTCAACCCTACCAGCTAAATCCGTCTGCCGATCGGGTGTGCAATCTTTGAAAATGTTGGCAGCATTTTCAATCGCAATCAGTAGCAGAGTGGCTATGGTGACGCTGCCATTAGGGGCAATGGTTTCCTTGGCCTCTATTTCCGCAGTAAAGACGTTAACTGAATCGGTTAGTTCTTGGAAGATCTTAGTGGAAGTTGTTGTAAGACTGGTTGTTGCTGCCATATGTGACTCCTTATTGATGCCTAGAGATCTTAAGATGAAAAATTTTTGATCGCAATCTGTTTTCCTCGACTTTGTACATTTTTTGACGGCATTTCCGGGGAGAGCGCCCGCGCTTTTACTGTTTTTTTTGCTCGTCAATAGGGTCGTCGCAGCTATTGACTCGCAAAAAAACAATAAAATCATCGGACGCCTCCCTCGGATCTGCTCGCCAAAAAACGTACAAAGTCGAGGGTTCTTGAATCTTTAATGCCAGTTTGGTACATCGTGGAAACATGAGAGTCTTCTTCAAAAGTCTGATGGGATTGGCGGTCCTCTGCATCTTGGCAGGTGTGATCGTCTTCTTTTTAGCCAAGTCTCGCCTTCCCGATATGATCGCAAGCAAACTCTCAAAGACACTTCAAGTTGCTGTCGAAATTGGCGATGTGAATTTCACTCTAAGCACCATCAAGATCGACAATCTCGAGATCAGCAATCCCCGCAATTTTACATTGGAACATGCTTTCACGGTCCATGAGATCCAGATCCATGCTCCTCTGACGAACTATCTGAAAAAAGATATCGTCATCGATGAAATCACCCTGAACAATGTCTACATCGGCCTCGAATTTGAGTCTCCACAGGGGACTTCCGGCAATTGGACCACTATTATGACCAATGCTCAAAAAGCCCAAGATCAAAGCACTCCTTCCTCCTCTGAAAAAACAGTCCTGATCAAACGGCTTGTTCTCAACAATATCGACGCTGACCTTCTCTATCAAAGCGATGGAAAAGTCCGCCACCTGCCAACGATCCCCCAAATCGTCCTCGTCAATGTCAGCAGCCAAGGCGGAGATGTCATGGATCAGCTGATGAACAGCGCTCTGGGCCAAATGCTCAAAGAGATCTTCATTCGAGAAAATCTCAAGGAGATCTTCGACAAGATCTTACAACAAATCCCCGGCGGCAATCCCGTTCAAAACGTTTTAAAACCTCTCAAAGGACTCTTCAACACTGTCGACAAGAAAGAAGAGTGTCAAGATATACTGCGGTCGGCTTGAAAATGTGAAATACAGCTAGCTTTACGATCGCGGAGCCCCGAGACTTTGGCGCAGCGCAAATTCACATTTTCAAGCCGACCGCAGTATAGTTGCAAAACTTCGATTTGGGCCTAAGAGTCATTCTCTGAATTAAGCTTCTTAAAAATCTGCACCGGCAGCCGGTTCCACCTAGTCCGCCCCCTTAGGCCAAAATAAGTAAGGCGGTGAGGCTTTTTTTATCTTTCAGTGCATCGATGAGGCGTGTTGACAGAGAGGGTAAGTTAATACCCTGTAGCCTGCTAATGACAATCGTATTATTAAGCATATGCGCAACTGTAGGAGCCCATAAATTTCCTGTCATTAATCGAAGCGAGCCGAAAGCCATACCTATTAAACTACATCCAGCGAGAATGGGGATATTGGTCCAGCTTTGACCCAAACCGACATGCATCAATCCAAATAACAGAGACGTCTTGATCAACACTTCTATTTTGGATAAATTAATACATATTCTTCCAAAATTAATGATTTTCTCCGGTTTTTGGACCTCCAGCATTTTGTGCATAAGAACTCCTCTAAAGGTCACTTCTTCCGCATGAGGGACAACTGTACTATAGACTAAGGAAACCAACTTTCCCATTGCGCTAGAAGGGTCTACAGCAGCAACCACACCTTGTTTATTCAAGCCAAAGCCCATGCTTTGCATCATTTGTCCACTCTTCAAATAGAAAAGTTGATTCAAGTAAAAAATGGCGAGTCCAGCACCTAACCCCAATCCTACATGTTGTACCGCATGAGAAGAAGGGAAAGCAGCTTGATGATCTAAAGGGGTTTGGCTTGACACACTGAATTGAAAAATACGCTCCAGAAAAAAACTTATTATTACAAAATTTGGCACCGCCGTCTTAAAGCCTGCCTTAGCAAGTATATACCCTTGTAAGGCCAATAGACCAACACCACGAGCAGCCACGATGGCGTCTTGTCTATCACGCGTCTCATAAAATTTTTTGATCGGCCGATCGACTCTGAGAGTCTCTATTGCCGGCTCAAAAAGAGCATGTATAGCAGACCATAATTTGGAGCCCAGGACTTGCGGGGTTAAGTTACTAAAAACCGATTGATTTGTTGATGAACTAACAAGCGCCATTTATTTCTCCATTTAATTAAATTTTCATCAAATTTTAACATATTAATTAATAATAAAAACATTAAAATATTATTTGATTGATATTAGCTTCTCTGAGATCCTTGCCTTTGAATTGGGTAAAATTATTTTTATACTTTTATTATGAAGTCGCTTGATTTTTCCCCACATAGACAGTATCTTGATTGAATGATTCATGCCTATGCTGCACTCGGAGCCGCAAAGCCCTTAGAACCCTTTGACTACTCTCCTCCTCCTATGAAAGAGGAAGAGGTTGAAATTGCCATCGAATGCTGCGGCCTGTGCCATAGCGATCTGCATGTCATCGAAGACGACTGGAAAGTCTCCAAATACCCCTTAGTCCCTGGCCACGAGATTATAGGAAAAATCACCCGCAAAGGGAAAAACGTCCAAAGATTACAACTCGGCGAGCGGGTCGGCGTCGGCTGGCAATGCGGAGCTTGTCTTGCCTGCGAGTTTTGCATTAAAGGTGATGAAACCGTCTGCATCTCCAAAGTGAGGACGTGCGTTGATAGATACGGAGGTTTTGCCGATCAGATCGTGGTCGATTCCCGCTTTGTCTACCCCATCCCCGAAAGCCTCTCCTCCGAAGCCGCTGCTCCGTTATTATGTGCCGGGATCACCGTCTACTCCCCTTTTAAACTCTACAATGTCCAAGCCCCGCAATCGGTCGCCATTCTTGGGATCGGAGGCCTTGGCCACTTGGCCCTCCAATTTGCGAAAGCTTTCGGCTGCGATGTCACAGCAATCTCCAGCTCGCCGGATAAAGAACAAGAGGCTCGGAAATTTGGAGCCCGTCACTTCATTGCATTAAATGATCCTGAACAAATCAAAAAAGCTGTCAATTCCTTTGATTTTATCCTCTCGACCATCAGCGCCGACATCGACTGGACGATGATCGGGATGATGCTCAGGCCCCATGCCAAACTCTGTTTCGTCGGTCTGCCTCCCAGCGATGTCAAATTTCCCGCCCGTCTATTAATCTCAGGGAACCGGTCCATCTGCGGGAGCGGGACTGGCAGCCGGACAAACATGATTGAAATGCTCCAGTTCTGCGCCCGCCATTCTATCCAGGCCCAAGTCGAAGTCATGCCCATGACCCAGCTCAATGAAGCGCTCGCCCGCCTCAAGGCCAATAAGGCTCGTTACAGAATCGTATTAAAGAATTACAATTAAAGAATTCCCCTTGACCTTTTTAAGACTATTCAGCAATTGGAGGATATACCCAAGGAACTTCAAAATTTGGTTTTTGACTGCGCTAGCATCCCCACCTTTGCAGCCGCGTCCATCGACCATGTGCTTGCACATGGCCTGCTTCCGCGGCGGCTGCGCCTGCTGCAAATCTGGGGCGCTAGCTTTGTCAAAAACCAAATTTTGAAATTCCTTGGGTATAGGGACCGTGCGAGAACTCCTATAAAGGACTTTAGGTGAGCAAAAAGGAATTATCCGAAAGCGAGTGGAAGAATAAACTCTCGAAAGAAGAATATCATCTTCTCCGTGAGAAAGGGACTGAGAAAGCCTTTTCCGGAGAATATTGGGACTGTACCGATGAGGGGACCTACCTCTGCGCAGGATGCGGACAGCCACTCTTTAGCTCCGAGGCTAAGTTCAAGTCGGGCACCGGTTGGCCCAGCTTCATCGAACCGATCAATGTCAGCCATATCACCCTAAAAGACGACGTCGGATTCTTTACAAAAAGAACCGAAGTGGTTTGCAGCCATTGCGGTGGACATCTTGGCCATCTCTTCCATGACGGACCCAAACCTGCCAAAACACGGTACTGCATCAACTCCGGCGCCATCAAGCTCAAAAAGAAGAAATCATAGCTTGATAGGCTTTCAAAATCTCAGCCCCTCCAATGATTAAAGGAAGCTTTAGGGCTTCTTCGACTGTTAACCATTTTGCCTCGGTATGCTCCTGAGGCTCTAAGTGGATGAGGGGTGCTTTTTCCAACCTAACCCTATAAGCATGAAAAGTATAACGCAGACCACCAGCCTCAAGATACACTGTCACAACTTCTTCCAGTTTTTCAGGGTTTAGTGCGATCCCCACCTCTTCCTTCACTTCCCGGACCGCCGCCTGGCGTGGCTTCTCCCCTGGCTCTATTTTCCCTGCAGGGAGTCCCCAAGTCTGGCCATGAGGCTTGTCGGCATGCCTTTTCAAGTAGAGAACTTTGCCGTTCCATTCGCAGAAGCATCCAGCGACTTCGACGTCGCTCTTAAATCCTTTGGGTTTTTCAAAATATAATTTGTAATTCAATTTTTTTATACAAATTTAAACAAATTAATATTTGTGTTATAATATGTGACAATATGTCAATTAATACAAACAATTACAATTTTCCTTCTTTGGAATACTCTTTTCTTTCTTTGGGATACTATGGCCAAAAGCCGAAACAATGTGGTTATCCCAAAGTACTCACAGCCTCAAAACCCGATTCTACCCCACAAGAACTTGAAACCTCCATCAAAAAATGGAAGCGGTATGCCTGGACTGTTCTTCCCTTGCTCACTCTCATCAAGCCTGTGGGATCAATCACGACAGTCATCACTGAAATGGCCAAAACCGCCAAATCGGTCGATACCCTAGTGAAACACCGCTCGCTTTACTCAGCTTTTCAAACAGCGCTGAGCGTGGGAGTGATCGCTGCAACAGTGCTCGAACCTTTATCCCCGCCACTACGCACCCTATTTCTCGGGATTCAATTGCTGTCTCTTGCACATCAGACGGCTTTACTTGTCTATCGATACAGGTTAGACGTTTTAAACGCTCGATACCAGACCTTTTTAGATGGCGGTGCAAAACGCAATAAGGTAGCCCTTTATGTGATAAACAACCTCATGGCCATGGCTTCAATGGTCTTCCAGCACCCTGTTGTCATTACACTCTTTTTTTCAACGCAGTACATGATGCGTATAGTGCATGCTTTCCATCAATACTCCAAAGGAAAATATCTTTCTGCCAGCGTCAATATTGTCATAGGGGCTTTCAGCATCTATCAGATAGCTCAATACATCGACAATTGCTTTATCAGATTCTTTCAGACATATTATCAATATTTCGACAATTACCTTATTCATCCAAGAGAAAAGATTAAAGAAAAGTTGACGGCCTATGAAACAAAACTAAAAAATTTCTACGGAGAACAATTTTTATACTTTAAAAGCAATGGTCACCAGGAAAAATTCCTTATCTTAACCGCAGAGGCAGACCATAACGGATCCTTAGATCCCATTGAGCACTACTATATGATCTATCAGCTCAGCAAACAATTTGATGTGAAGTTCCGCACGATCACCTGTGTTAATGATATCCAACGAGAAATCCAAACCGCGACACAGTTTGGACGTATCATGGGGCTGATGATCCACGCCCATGGAAATCCCTTTTACATCAGTCTTAGCGACGACCCAAATATTGCTTTGCTAGACGCTCACTCGATCTCTGCCGACACATTTGCCGGTCTTGATCCTCAATGCGTCATCGCGCTCTTCAGCTGTGACACTGCCAACTTACTGGATGGAGTGGCGTATCATGTGGCCAATTGCGCTAAAAGAGTGACCTACGCAGCAAGCGGGAAAACCTCCAGTATTTCTCTCCCTAAGCTCAATCCGTTGGAGTTTAGTTTTGAACGGCTTTTCTGTTCGGTGAAAACAATAAAAATTGAACCTCTCGAAAGCGACTCTTTGAGGTCGAATTAATTATCGTATTGCTGCGCGAGCTTGCCCAAGGCAAATGCCGAAAGCATTAAGCCGATATCTCGTAAGGCGATATCAAAATAGTGCCCTGTCATTAAGAGATTAATAACAATCAGCAATAACCAAACTGAAACAACATAAGCAAAGATTCTGGGTCTGAATAAAACGCCAAGACCCGCAATGATCTCTACCACTCCGACAATGGCAAAAAACGGTCTGTCATGTCCATCTAACATCCGTAAAGCGAAGGGTGAAAGGTAGTTGGACCAATCCGCTAATAAATAAAAGAATTTGTCCAGTCCCGCTAAAATGGGAGCTACAACAAAAGCAATTTGCAAAAGGCGGAAGGCTTGCTCAGCTCTGTCGCTTGAAACTTTAAACATAAAATCCTCTTTATAACCCACCAATAACAAACAAGACTTTTTATATCCATTTAATCGACAAACCAGCGGTGTTTGGACTTTTTCCTAAATTCTTTGACGAGCGTGTAGTCGTGAAATTTCTTCTCTAGCTCTTTGAATTCAGGATGATGGATCTGCCTTTTCTGGAACCGCTGCTGGATCGGCGGCGCCACATGGTGCAGCATCTCGTGATAGACAATGAAAGAGATGTAGTATTCAGGAATGTCTGGTTGATCGAGCATTCGGTTGATCTTAACGAGATTTTTATCTCGATGATAGGAGCCTAAGACAATCCGTCGTTGATACCGTGTTTTTTTCGGATTAAACCAAGTGATATGCAAATTGAGCTTACCCTCGAAATAGGTCTGATTGACTTTTGCATAAATCTCATCGAGGTTATAATGCACACCGTCTTTGCGCAAGATGACTTTGCGCTGTCTTTGAATCCGCGGAGAATTAAATAGCCGGAGGAGTTTTTTCAACATGTTATCGAAATAGCTCCATAGTAAAGTAACAACCATTTGTCATCTCTAAGAATTGGTTTTTTTTCTTCAACTGTCTATATTTTTAAGCATGCGTCTAAAAAATACCCTTTTCGCTTCTCTTTTATCTCTCAGTCTCACTCAGTGCACATGGCAGCCTGCTGCTTCTAAAGAATTCGAACCTGCTCCGACTCCCGTAATCCACCGCACCGGATATACGCTTGCGTATGACGGAAGAACCCGGCATGCCAACTGGGTCTACGAAGAACTGACAGCTGAGAGCCTAAAAGGAGAGACCGAGCGGTCAAAATTTGACTTCACGGAAGATCCTCTGCTCCCAGCGCATATAAGAGCCAGCAAGTCCGATTATCGAGGATCAGGCTATGATCGAGGGCATCTCTGCCCTGCCGGCAATGCCCGCTTCAGCCCTGAAACAATGAAAGATACGTTTTATCTTTCCAATATCAGCCCGCAGCATCCGCAGCTCAACCGGAAATATTGGGTCAAGCTTGAAAAATACGTTCGAGATATGACAAAAAGCTACGCCAAAGTGTGTGTGATCACCGGGCCTCTTTTCATTCCAGAATTAAATGAGGATGGAAAAAAATACGTCCGGTATCAGGTCATTGGGGAAAATCAAGTCGCCGTTCCGACCCATTACTTTAAAGTCATCTATGGAAAAACTGACCTCAAGGTAGTCACAGAAGCGTATCTCATCCCCAACCGACCGATCGATAACGACCCTCCTCTACAAAATTTCTCAGTCACCTTGGAAAAGGTCGAGAAAGCTGCCGGCTTGACGTTTAGAAAGATTCCTTGAGGCATTCTTCTAAAATAGGAGCAAGCTCTGCATAGTGAGCAAGCGATGGTTTAATGTTGGAAACGACTCTTTCCATCTCTTTCTTCGGATTTTCTGCGATCGCGGGAATCTTGCGGATTCTTCCCACATCGAGCTGGACTGCACGCCCTTCAAAGAACCCATAGTTTTTATACAGCGTTTGGAGCCGATCGGTATATCCTTTTTGCGCACGGGAGAGAAAGAGGTCGTAGATCTGCTTCACACTTGCTTTGGCCCCCTCGACATCACCACTCTTTAACAGCCTGTCTAAATGGTGCATGGTGAGTTCAACTTTTTTCTGAAGCACAAACGGATAGGCATCGAGTTGAATTTGATGGTCATTCCCCTCTTTATCAGTCATCTTCATCGTTTGAGCAAGAGATGTGGAAGGATCAAGATGAACATAGACAAGCCCCGTCTCTTCTTTGAGATCTTTAAAAGCCAGCTCATAACGGAGAAAATACTTTTTCAGCCGCTGTTTTTGCCGAAAATACGTATTAGTGATCCACTTCAACGAATTGAGGCGGCGTAGTTTGGCAAATTGATCGAACCAATTCTTTTTGATCACCGCTCGGGGATTGAAAAACTTAATCACATACTTTTTATCTTGGCTCTCATACACCGTACTTTGTCCGCCATGGCTCAAATACGTAAACGGCTGACTCAAGATTTCCACTGCTTCTTTCTTCTCTGCTTCGCTCGGATGTATTCTTTCCTCAAGACTCAGTATAAATGGATGGTAGAAGTCTTTAGGTCCAAACTCTCGATGGTGATAGAGATAAATCACGTGGATGCTGGCCGCTGCGATGAGCACAAAAGCAATAGAACTCAGCCACACAATCACTTTTTTCATAGAGCCTTCCTGCTTTCTTCGAGGCATTCATCGAGAACAGGAGCAAGCTCGGGCGGAAGCTGCTTAGAGAGATTCCCCACGATCCTTTCGAGATCTTGTAGCGGCGCTTTTAGAACTTTTTCATTCAGTTTGATCCTTCCGACATCGAGCTGGATTGCACGGCCATTTGCAAATCCGTAATTTTTACGAAGGGCTTGGCGATGGTCCGTGTACCCCTTCTGCGCGCGCATCAGAAATAACTGGTAGATTTGTTTAACGCATTCTTTGGCCTCTTGAACCAAACCTTTTTCTAATAGTTGTTCTAGGTAAGTCGAGGCAATAGAGACTTTCTCCTGCAGAATAAATGGGCAGACATCAAGATTCACAAGGTACGACTTCCCCTCTTGATCCATCACATCGATTGTTTTCGAAAGACAGCTTGACCGATCAAAATGGAGATAAACTAGTCCAGACTCTTCTTTGAGGTCTCGGAAAGCCAATCGATGACATCTGAAGAATTTCAACAGCCTTGCTTCTTTTTCAAGATATGTTTTTTTGATCCATTTCCAAGAACTCATCTGCCGAAGCCGGCTATACCGGTGGAACCAGTTTTCTTTGATCGTATTGCGGGGATTGAAGAATTTTAGAACATAGTGATGATCTGCGCTCTCAAATGCTGTCACCTGCGTTCCCGATCCGAGGTACGTAAATTTTTGGTTCAAAATTTGCACCACTCTCTTTTTTTCTGCCTCATCCGGAGCCTGGCCTTCTAGTTTCAGAATAAACGGATGTTGGAAAGCGGGAGGGGTGAATTCCCGGTGGTTGTAGAGATAGACCAGATGGCCTGCTATGAGCACAAAAATTCCTAAGACTAACCATGAAAATAGCTTTTTCAAGGATTCTCTCCATAAACTAAGTAGATGCACTCATCCTCTCCACGGATGAGCGGAAGATCCAACGCTTCTTTGAGTGTCATCCAGCGGTATTCTTGATGCTCCTCTGGATCGATCACGATTTGCTCTGGAAGTTCCGATAACGTATGACCGTACATATGATAGATGAAATCGACCTCGGGATAGCGGATATAGACGGTCCCGAGATGTTTCACTTCAGACGGTAAATGAAGCCCCGTCTCTTCTTTGATCTCGCGAAGAACTGCTTGATGAGCCGTCTCGCCTTTTTCTAATTTTCCCCCGGGAATCCCCCATTTGCTCGGTTCAGAGCAATGGGCATGCCTTTTGATGAAAAGGACATTATCCTTCACAGTGATAAAACAAGCAGCGACCTCCACTTTGGGATTAAAATTCTCGGGGGGCTGCTGAAAAACCAGCTTGGCAGACATAGATTCGCTATTTTAGCAAAACGGCTCTTATTAACCCACCAGTCAAAAATGAGGCAAATTGCTGGGCTAGCGACTTTGCCATATCAATCTTCTTCGTCGCTCATAGTTCTACTATGAGCTCCTCATTCAGACCGCTTCGCTTTGATCTAGCTTTGTCTCGCTGGCGCACTTTGTCTCATTTTTGACTGGTGGGTTAATACCTAGCAAATTGAGCAATCCAGGCCTCCGGACTTAAAGGTTTGCCCGAGACATGCTCAACGAGCTGACTCCAAGGCATGCTATTGCCGGGGGAAAAAAGCTTTTGCTGTAGAAACAACCCGGCTTTTTCAGAGGTAAGATCCCTGGAGCCTGTCTGCTGAACCAGCGTTTCTTCAATGACAGAGGCAAACATCTCCCCTAGGAGGTAGCTAAAATAATAGACAGGAGACAGGCCGATGTGGACTTTAGCAGCCCAGTCGCATTTGCCCTCTCTTCCTGTTGGCATATGAATTTTTTGATATTTCTCGACCGTAGACCACCAGAGACGGTTTAAATCTTGTTTTGGATCGCGGTAGAGCTCGCTTTCGAAGAATGTCATCACGAGCGCCCAGCGGCTGAAAATCAGCTGCCGTCTTTGAAGGCTCCTTTGAAGGATCTGGTCGGCTTTTTTTAAAAGCGGCTCTTTAGGGAGCGTACTCAAAAGATTTTGCCGTCCGGGCTGATGTGAAAGCTCCCGCGGATCCGCTATCGACAAAGGGGGTTGTATTAGATTAATACTACCCCCATTGTCGATAGTCGAATCCCCGGGGCTTTGACACAGCCCGGACGGCAAAATCTTTTGAGTACGCTCCCTAGCCTCGGAATGTCCTACCAGCTCCTTGAGCGCCTCGTACCGGTAAGCTTGTCTTCCGGCAAGCAGCGCCATCGCTTCCGTTGGCATTGTATGCGGAGGCTCTCTAAGGAGCCACGGAAGTGTTTTGTCGAATCCCAAATCATAGACCGCATGCCCCAGCTCATGCAGAACGGTCTCCATCCATTTGATCGTGCTTTGAACGTTGTTCAACGTCCGGACATCGCTTTCCCGATCGATGTTAAGGCAAAACGCATGCTGGTTCTTGCCAGGCCTCTCATGCATATCACTTCGATCCAAAATCGGCTGCACATCGAGCCCCATTTTCTCATAAAAGCTGCGGCTGGCCGCGCTGATATCAACCCCAGCGACCAGCGCATCGAGATCGGTCCGATCCAAAGGATCTTCTTGGCCAAAAGGATCGGTCCAGGCCCAGGGACCCAGTTCATTTTTAGGCACGCCGTACATGGTAGATTGCTTTTCTTCGATTTCATTAATCACTGCTGAATACGCCTTGTCGGCTTTGGCTGCGGCTTCATCAAAGATTTGCTTTAGCCACCGGCTATCGACCTCTTGTAGCTCGAGACTCATCTGAAAATAATCGGCATAACCCATCGCTCGAGCAGCCTCATTACGTAAATCGACGAGTTGAAGAATTTGAGGAGCCAACGCTTCTCCAACTTCCTTAGATGCTTCCCAAATTTTTTTCCGCCGAGTAGGTTGTGTTTCTGTTTTTAAAATCTCCAAAATCTCATTTTCAGACAGTTTCTTCTCATCGACTTCTGGACGGAAATTCGCACAAACCTGGGCAAGAGAAGCCTCTTTCTGCACGATCTCCCCTAAGAGCTTAGGAGGGATCATGTTCTGTTTAAATGCGCGGATGAGGACATTGAGTTGACGTTTGAGCAGAGGATCTTTTAACGCAGAATCTTTGTCCCAGTCCAAGAGTTTTTCATACGTCTTGCTGTCATTATACATCAGCCGAACCTCAGCATCGAGTTCCGCTTTCAATTCAGCCGCATCCGCGCTTCCCGTCGTCTCTAGTAGCCAAACAGCTTTATTGAGCTGCCGACTCTTTTTGGCGACTTTAGGCACAAAAACATCTAAAAATTCTTCGAATGGGTGTTTGGTCATACTCTCTGACCAATGTACCGAATTTCAATGGAAAGATCCATCCATTTTTACCTTTCACTCCACAGAAAAAAACCCAAAAGCTTGTCGTAACCATCCAGAAGCTTAAGAAGCTGTTAAAGGGTGAGAGCGATTTAACTGGAAGTTCTATTCCACATCATGATCCAGTTCCTTGTGGCGAAGCAGTTTTTATTCAGATCGAATAATTGGACAGAGAGTTTTATTTCTATCACTTCTTGCGGGACGGGTCTTCTTAGATAGGCAAGCAGCTTTTCAGTTAATTTATCAGCCGTGATGATTTGCTCTACTGGAAGCGAGGCGGTAGGCTGGCGAGGGAAGCTGGGGGCTGACGCTTCAAGCATCGCGCGCATTCCGAGCGAGTCGACGAGCTGATCATAAGCAGGTCCACCCCCCTTGCTGATTTTAAAAATAACCGTTTCTCGTTTAAACCAGCCAAAGGAGCTTGTTGCCTCCCCGTCTTTATACATGACTCTTGCATCATACAATCGCACGAGTGTAAAACTAAACGCTGTATCGGCCAATTGATCGACTCGTCTTGCCGTCTCAAACCATTTAATCGCTTCTTGCGCTGCAGTCAAGACTTGTTTGGAAATAGCATCGAGTTGTTCTTGACTAAGTAGTGCTTGGTCCAGTTGTGCTCGGGAAAGTAGGTAAGTGGAAGCAGCCATTTAAACCTCTTTTGTTAACAATTTGAGCGATAATTATATGATAAACACGATAAAAGTCTATTAACAAAAAAACCATCGCTTTTAAAAACGTAATTTTACTTATTGGCATAGAACAGACCTCGACATTTAATAATTGTGTTGTCGCTTTTATATCCAAGGAACTTCAAAATTTGGTTTTTGACTGCGCTAGCATCTCCTCCTTTGTAGCCGCGTCCATCGACCATGTGCTTGCACATGGCCTGCTTCCACGTCGGCTGCGCCTGCTGCAAATCTGGGGCGCTAGCTTTGTCAAAAACCAAATTTTGAAATTCCTTGGGTATATCCCATCCATTTTTACCTTTTCTTCCATGTAAAAAAACGTTATTCTGCTCCGATGGACACTAAAGAGCTTCGCGAGGCTGTCGCAAAAAGGCGCACCTTTGCCATTATCAGCCACCCTGACGCCGGAAAAACAACCCTGACGGAAAAGCTCCTCCTCTATTCGGGGATGATTCATACTGCCGGAATGGTCAAGGGCCGCAAAGGCCGGAAGGCAGCGACATCCGACTGGATGGCCATGGAGCAAGAACGGGGAATCTCGATCACCTCATCGGCCATGCAGTTTTCCTACAAAGATAAAATCATCAACGTCCTCGACACTCCGGGCCACCAAGACTTTTCTGAAGACACCTACAGGACGCTGACAGCTGCTGACTGCGCCATAATGGTGATCGATTCTTCCAAAGGCGTTGAAAAACAAACCCGCAAGCTTTTCGAAGTCTGCAGCCTCCGAAAAATCCCCGTGCTCACCTTCATGAACAAAATGGACATGGTCGGAAGAGAACCGCTAGATCTGATGAACGAAGTCGAAAACGTTCTCCAAATTCACTCGTATGCGATGAACTGGCCGATCGGACGAGATAAAGAATTCCAAGGCGTTGTCGATCGCCAGACCAACGAATGCGTCTTTTTCACCAAAGTCTCGACCGGCGGAGCTCAAAAAGCCGACATTGCCCGCTATCCCCTCCAAAATCCAGAGGCCAAACAGGAGGCCAAAGATAAAATCGGACCCGATCTCTACAAAAATCTCATTGAAGAATTAGAGCTCTTAGACCTTGCCGGCAACACATTCTCCCAAGACGATTTCCTCGCAGGGAAAGTCACCCCCGTCTTTTTTGCTTCTGCTCTGACAAATTTCGGGGTTGAACCGTTCTTCGATGCCTTCATCCACTTAGCCCCTTGTCCACATAGTCGCATGGCCATCAAAGACGATGGCACCGAGATCGAGATCGATCCGATCACGACGCCCTTTAGCGGCTATGTATTCAAACTCCAAGCCAACATGGACAAACGGCACCGCGACAGCATGGCGTTTATTCGGATCTGCTCAGGCCGCTTTGAGCGGGATCTCATCGTCAAAAACCACAGGCTACATAAAGAGATTCGACTATCCCGCCCTCACGGGATGGTCGCCGGAGAAAGAACAACGCTCGACTTCGCCTACCCGGGCGATGTGATCGGCGTGATCAATCCCGGCGCCTTTGCGATCGGCGATACGATTTCTCTGACAGGCGGATTTAACTTTAAGCCGCTACCGCAGTTCCAGCCTGAAATTTTTGCGCGACTTTATCCGAAAGACGTCGGCAAACGGAAAGCGTTTGACAAAGGGATCTTACAACTCTCCAACGAAGGCGCGATCCAACTCCTCAAGTCGTATGAGCGGGAAGGAGAGCTTGTCTTTGCCGCTGTTGGACAGCTCCAATTTGAAGTCATGCAGTACCGTTTAAAAGACGAATATGGCGTCGACACCGTGCTGACACCGCTCTCTTACACTTGCAGCGCTTGGATTATCGGAGATATGAAAACCTTCATCAAATCAACGAGCCTGATGCTTGTAGAAGACCGTCAAGGACGGCCCATGGCCCTCTTTAGCACCCCTTGGGAAAAACAGTATAGCATCAAACAAAATCCCCAGCACCAACTCGTCGACGTCGTCGTCTAAAAAATTGCTGTTGTTTTCTTTGAAGTCCGTTCTTTTAAAGCCAGCCCAAATAATGCACATCCATACAAGAATAGATTAGCACCAGCTAAAATTCCGCGCGGCCATGCAGAAGTTAGCGGCCACTCTGCCCAAATGCTCACTCCCATGATCAGCGATAAAACTCCGCAAGCAGCAGCTCCCTGCCACCTTGCTTTTGGAAAAATTTCGTACCCTAAAATCAGCTTTGCTACTCCATCAGCCATCAAAAAGGCCATCAAAATGAAGCCGAAGGAGAACATGCTGATATAGGGATGAATCCAAAACATAATGCCGCTTGCCAAGTATAGTAGAGCAATCAAAAAATAGAGCAAGGATCGTGCTAGTGTCCGATCGACACAAACACGGATGAGCTGAACCACGCCAGAAGCAATAAAAACAACTCCAAGAAACTGTTCTAATTTAAATGAGAAATAAGAGGGAAGAATCGCCGCACCAATTCCAAGGCCAATCAAAACCACTGCCTCAAAGAAATGCATCCACAGGTTGGAAACCATACCTACCTCCTCATTTTAAAATACCTAACTCCTTGATAGTTTAAGTTTATGCCTGATGCACTTTGTGGGCAAATATTAAGAAGGATTGATCTTCTCTCTGATTTCCGGAAGCATGCTGATCACCTTTTGACGCCCATGCTCATAAATGAATTGATTCCGGTCATCACAAAATATTCCGACATCTTGAAATTCCATCCGAATAGAAACATCGGCATGGGCAAGCGATTTTTCAACAAAATTCAGATACATGATCTCCACCCCGCGTTTAGCAATACCAAACAAGTGGGAAGGGTTAGAAGAAGGTAATTTTTCGCTCACATCGATCGCCATGATCACTTCAGCGCCATATTTTTTAGCGATTTCAACTGGCACAGGGCTCGAAGCTCCCCCATCGATCAAATATCTATCATGGAGCCTAACCGGAGGGAAAACACCCGGAAACGCACATGAGGCGCCAACGGCTTTGGGAAGATCATTTTGTGAAAGTTCAATGGACTCTCCGGTATGTAGATCCGTTGCAATCACAATGAGCGGGATTTTGAGCTGATCAAATGTTTTAGCTTGAAGTTGGTTTTGCAAAAATTTCTGCAGAGCAGTTCCCTCAACAACACCTGACCTAGCAAACCATGTCGTGTCCAAGAGATCAGATCGTGTCATTTTAAGAACTGTCTCTTCTAAGCCCTTAAGCTCAGGATTATCTGCATAGAGCGCTCCGACAATTGCTCCCGCGCTGCAGCCGATAATCAAATCAGGCCTTATTCCTGCCGCTTCCAGTTCTTTGATCGCTCCCAAATGCGCCACGCCTCGAGAACCACCTCCACCCAGAACAAGTGCCAGTTTAATCGGCTTTTTTGCTGCAAAGACCGGAATGCCACCTTGAACAGCCGGCTGATCATACATAGGGCTGCATCCTGTCAGCACGATTAAGCAGAGTGAGAAGAAGGCGTTCTTTTTCGACATATGAGAAAATGCCAGCAATATTAACCCCTTATTGTTTTTAGGGGTATTCTAAATAAATTATTGCAAGCTTAAACAATCGTTACCAATACACTTCTTCTTTAAAATCAACTAGTTATAGAATTCGAGCCAAAATCAAATAAGAATAAACTTCTCTCAATTTCATTTGGGTCGTTCAAAATCCAATGTACTGCACTCTTTTTTAGTTGCAGTTTTCCATGAAACATTGCTTTGCTCAGTATTAATCATGCTGACACGGAAAAGCATCGTTTTGCTAAACGTTGAGTCGTTGAGTATAACGTCAGCAAAACCGATCGATTCTAAACTAGCGTTGTCGAAATTGGCCTTTGAAACATTGCAGTCTCTAAACCCCCCATTTCGAAATTTGATACCCTTGAAATTAGCCCCTCGCAAATTGCACCGTTCGAAATAAACACTATTCAGCTGAGCACCTTCAAAGTTCACTCCCTCAAAATCGACTCCCTCAAACGATACACCTCGAATGGTCTTGCCCATGAAAAGAGTTTCTTTCATGTTAGCGCCGGTAAACTCTTTTCCTTTTCCTTTAGGCCTATTGAGGTCATATGGGCGCATGTCTGCGCCTTTTAAATCAAGCGGAGCTTGCTTTTCTTCTCGAGTCAAAAATTGATCCAGTTTTTTAACATCTTCGGGATTTGCAGCTGTCAGTGACGCTGCAACGAGTAGGGGAAACAAACATCTTGCTTTCATAACAATTCCTTTTTTTTCCTCTTATGCACTTTTTAAATCTTCAAAATCTTCGATGGTTAGTGGTCCAATTTTTTCGTTAGAGCTTTTTGCCAGTTTTTCAAGGCTAATTTTGTGATAAAAATTACGAAAATCTTTATCCTTTGTTTTTTTCAAATGGTCAAATATATACAACCGAATGCAAAAGTCCGTCGACGGATTGGCACGCGTTCCCTTTTCCCATTTAACAACAGCAACATGGCTGACACCAAAAATTTTTCCAAATTCTGTTGTAGACATATCTAGATACTTTCTAATGAACTTTAACTCATCGCCATTCAAAAGAGCTGGTTTTTCAAGAAGACCACACAAAACAGTTAATTGTAGTTGGTCAAAATCGACATCTAACACCCACTCTCCAACCATTTTTCTCATAGGGACATTAACGAGCTTGATAGGAAATCCAAGCCCTCTAAAAATAAATGTCTCTTTTTTTCTATCTTTCATGATTTTCTCCTAACTTTTTTCTTCACTAGTCTAATAACTGTGATGATAATCATTCCACTCTCGAAAGCAACTATCACACGTATACCGAACGTGATTCAAAAGTTGGGAATTTGGCAAGGAGGCCGCGCAAATTTTTTTCTTGGAGCGAACGACCATTGTGCAAGCCCCTGGATATGACAGGGGCGCGAGCGAAAGAAGAAAATTTGCAGCGTAGCCAACGCGGCCAAAAACCAATTTTTGAATCATGTTCGGTATACATCGATGGTATCCTTTGTTATTCCCTCAATAGCGTATTTCCAGGTTCGACGCTTTGTATCAAAAGATGTTTTTTTCTCATTGTGAAATCCATTTTTTAAAACATCAAGAGCATCCTTGAAAGAGATCGCTCTTTCCTCTCCCCTGTTTACTGCATGCTTAGAGAACCTGTAGTTTTTGCTTTGAATGCTCTTTTTAATCACCTCAAGAATGTTCTCTATTTGAAGGGGCAAAGCATGTTTCAAAGTCATCTCCAATTTTCTATATTGTAACGCAGTTACATGTTTTAGAGAAAGCTATATTTACATGCCATTAAAGATGAAAGACTTACTAAAAAAAGGCTTTTCAGATAACAAATCCTGCAGGAGAAACTAAAGTCGGGAACTGCTGAAAAAAGCACCTAAGAGTTTCCCCTAGGTGCTCAAGTGAACTCCGGATGTAGGGTTCGAACCTACGACAAACGGATTAACAGTCCGCTGCTCTACCACTGAGCTAATCCGGAATAGCCCACAAATCTTAAGAAACTGGGCCATTAAAATCAACCGCTGCCCAAGAAAAAGCAATGGAAATATTTAATTTTAATGTTGGTTATTGAGATAGAATCTTATACTAACCTCAGTATTGGGTTCGTTTTCCTCGGTGCCATAGGAGATTTTGAGCGAATTTCTCTCTTTTTTGCCGAAATGCATAGCCGAAGGTTCTATTCATGAGGCAAAAAAGAGAGAAATTCGCCAAAACTCTCCATGGCACCGAGCGAATCGAACCCAAAATTGAGGTTACTAAGGCAGTGGAAGAGATCTTTGGCTACGTCGAAAATATTGTCTTTGCAGGGGAGAGCTTTACTGTAGCTCGGATCAAAGAGCCGCGCAAACAAGAACTCACCAGTATTGTCGGCCCTCTGCCGGCTTTGCAGCCGGGAGAAACCATCCGTTGCGTAGGAGAGTGGAAACACCATTCTCAATACGGAAGGCAATTTGATGTCAAAGAATTTGAATCAAAAGAACCGTCCGACCTCTACGGCATCCAAAAATATCTCGAATCGGGACTGATCAAAGGGATTGGCCCGACCTATGCTGAAAGGATCGTTCAACATTTTGGGATCGATACACTCAAGATCATCGATTCCGATCCTAGAAGACTCTCCGAAGTCCCCGGCATCGGCCCTAAACGGATTGAGATGATTGAAACGTGCTGGCACCAGCAACGCGGGATCCGGGCGGTGATGATCTTTTTACAATCGCATGGTGTGACGACGGCCTTTGCACAGAAAATTTACAAAGCCTACGGCGACAAGAGTATTGAAAAAGTGAAAGAAGATCCGTTTGCGCTTGCGAGGGATATCGGCGGGATCGGATTTACCATTGCCGACCGGATCGCGCAAAAAATCGGAATTCCGCCCTCCTCTGCAACAAGAGTCCAAGCCGGTATCGAGCATATGCTCTGGGAACTGTCGAATGACGGCCATACGTGCTTTCCGGAAACGGATCTCAAAGCAAGCGCTGCGAATATGCTGCAGCTGAGCGAAGAGATCGTTGGTGAAAATATCGAAGCGAGCGTCCAGAGTGGCGGGCTGATCCGCGAAGCTGATTTGATCTGGCTCAAACCGTTCTATCACGCAGAAGTGGGGATTGCACGGGAACTGCAGCGGCTCCAGATGACGTCTGGCAATTTGAGACAAGTCAATGTCGAAAAAGCCCTCACATGGGTTGAAGAAAAGCTTACGCTTGAATTTGCTCCGGAACAAAAAACGGCGATTGCGCAGTCGATCCAAGAAAAAGTCCATATCATCACCGGCGGCCCCGGGACCGGTAAAAGTACCATTACTCGGGCAATCTTGCGCATTTCAGAAAAGATCACTGATTCGATTTTGATGGCAGCGCCGACGGGCCGAGCCGCAAAGCGGATGACCGAGATTACCGGTAGGAAAGCGTCGACAATTCATAGTATGCTCGAGATGGACTTTGTCAGCGGTGGATTTAAACGCTGCAAAGAAAATCCTCTCAAGTGCGATCTGCTCATCATCGACGAGGCAAGCATGATCGACACGCTGCTCCTTTATCAGCTGCTCAAGGCCATCCCCTCTTCCACGCGGCTGATTTTGATTGGAGATATCGATCAGCTGCCGAGCGTGGGTGCTGGAAACGTCTTGAAAGATCTGCTGGCTTCAGAAACGATAGGATTTACACGACTGACACAGATCTACCGGCAGGCGGCCCATTCGAAGATTGTAACGAATGCCCACAGGATCAACCGAGGAGAATTTCCAGAGTTTTTAGGCGGATCCGACTTTAAATTTGTCGAAAACGAAACCCAGGAAGAGATTTTATCGACGATCATCGATCTCGTCACGAAGCGGCTGCCGGAGAAATTCCGTTTTAATAAGTTTGAAGACATCCAGGTCCTTTCTCCGATGAAACGGGGTATGATCGGCTGTGAAAATCTCAATGTGGTGTTGCAAAAAGAGCTCAATCCGAGCATGGCCCCCCTATGCAGGATGGGAAGAACTTTCCACGTCAACGACAAGGTGATGCAGATCCGCAACGACTATGAAAAAATTGTCTTCAACGGCGATGTCGGAACAATTTCTTCCATTGATCTCTCCAATCAAACGCTCACAGTCTGTTTTGAAGATAGAAGAGTCGAATACGGCTTTTCCGAGATCGATGATCTCGTGCTAGCCTATGCGGTCTCGATCCACAAATATCAAGGCAGCGAATGCCCTTGCATTATCATTCCACTGCATATGAGCCATTTTAAAATGCTCCATCGGAATCTGCTCTACACGGGGATCACGCGAGGAAAGAAACTGGTGATCTTGGTTGGCACGAAGCAAGCCATCAGCATGGCCGTCAGAAACGATGAGGTCAAAAAGCGTTTCACAGGTCTTACAAACTCACTGAAGCAATTGAACCTCTCGCGCCTTACATCACGGCCCTAGAAGAGAAAGAATTATATCTGATCAGTTAGGGATAGGTTTAAGGCTTAACACTAAATTTTGACAAGATTTTTTCAAAAATCTAATATAGTTTCGCTTTCTATCTCCTTTTTTAAAAATATAGGAGGAACTATGGCCCTTCCAATCGCAGCAGTACCAAAAACATTTTTCCAAGACCAAGAAGCTATCGCCGCTCTTTTAGAGCGCGCATCAAAACTTGCTCAGCAGCAAATCGTTGAAGCAAGCCCTGATCATGAAGATTCAAAAACGTTGCTCAAAGTTGCTTTGCAAGTCTCAATACTTATTGCAAACCTTAAAGTCGCTTGTACCCACCTCTCGCAAATGAATCAGACTTATGAAAAAGTAAGCTCCTCTGTAAAAGAAAAAATCACTCTATTAGGAACATTGTGTACCGATCTTGAAGAGAAAAAAGTAAAGAACTTGAACCGTATAGGAACGATCGATCAAACCTTTCAAGACAATTCCCTCAGCTGGATGCCCAGAATCGATACCCTTTCTCTGCAGGTTATAAACTCCTCTCAGGGGGAACTCACCATTACAGGAAATTTTCCTTACGGGAATCTGCAGAAGTGGGAACACTCCTTTATCTTTAATAACAAGAGATTTGACAGGACCGAAGACTTAAATAAAGATCGTTTAAAATATGAGCTCGATTTACCAAGCAACACATTGCAAGAAAAACATGCTGTTCTGACCGGAACTTTACGGGTTGAATGGAAAACTAGCTACTTTACGACCAAGTATACCGGATGGGTGACGTCTGAATTTCCCTGTGTTTTCAGCGTGACTCATTCATATAGGAAGATTTGAAGCGATTTGTTAAGAAAGATAGAAGAGGTTTTTCAGTCCGAGGTTATTAAAACTGATTCCTCTACTACAGATGAAGGCCCTACTTTTAGGCCATCTGGTTGGCAAATTAACAAACAGAAAGCAGCTGGGAATGAACCATTTTGAAGCGCCGAAGGGCTGTTGTCATTTGACAAGAGCTTTAAGTTGATTCTCCTGTGCTTCGATGAGCTCATTCTCGACCCGTTTGAAGAGCACGTGCGGCTGAGGAAGAGAGCGTCCTTCAGAAATTTCATCGTTGAGGACTTTATCCCAGTTTTCTTTAGAAAGCGTTGTGGTAAACCCAAGCATCTCCCATAGCTTTTGAGCAGCTGCAGGAATGATCGGAGAAGAGACTAAAGCGAGTTTTTTGAGACACTCGACACAGCAATAGAGGGTCGATTCCATTTGCGGAAGCGTCTCTGGCGCTTTTGCAAGCGCCCACGGTTTTCTTTCATCGAAGTAGACATTTCCTGCTTGAGCAATCTGCATCATGAGCTGAGACGCCCTTCGGAGATGGAAATGTCCATACGCATCAGCAGCTTCTTTGACAAGTTCATTCAGCTCTGTTAGGAAAGCGTGGTCGGCCTCTGAGAGGTGCTTTTTCGAAGGGACTTTGCCTCCGACTTTATTTTGGATGAAGACGAGGGCGCGGTTGGCTAGGTTGCCGTATTTGCCGAGGAGTTCGGAGTTGCAGCGGATTTGGAAGTCTTTCCAGGTGAATTCCGAATCTTGGCTTTCGGGAGCATTCGCGGCAAGGGTGTAGCGGATTTGATCGGAAGTGAAGTGATTGAAGAAGTCGGAAAGATCGATCGTCCAGCCTTCGGATTTGCTAAATTGGCGCCCTTCGAGATTGAGAAATTCGTTAGCAGGCAACTCGTCGACTTTTTTATACGGGATATTTTGCCCCATTTCCATTGCAGGGAAAAAGACGGCATGGAACGGGATGTTGTCTTTGCCGATGAATTCGACGTAGTGAGTCTGCGGATCGAGCCAGTATTTTTCCCATGCATCGGGTTTGCCTTGGAGCTGGGCCCACTCTTTGGTCGCTGAGATATACCCGATCGGCGCATCGAACCAGACGTAGAGGACTTTGCCTTCGGTACCAGGAAGAGGAATAGGGACTCCCCAAGCGCCATCGCGGGTAATCGCACGGGGCTTGAGGTCATCGACGTACGATTTAGCAAAATTGACGACGTTGGCCTTCCAATTCTTTTGATCGAGCCACTTGGAGAGCTGATCTTTGAATTTATCAAAAAGGAGGAACCAGTGTTTAGTGGCTTTGAGAATGAGGGGGGCGTTGGTGAGTTTGGAACGGGGATTTTTTAAATCGGTAGCCTCGTAGCTGGCGCCGCACCGTTGACATTCATCGCCGCGGGCTTCTGTAAAGCTGCATTTAGGGCACGTGCCGACAACATACCTGTCGGCTAAAAATCGATTATCCTGAGGCGAATAAAGCTGGTCTGTGACCCTTTCTTCGATATACCCATTAGCCAGAAGATCTAAGAAGAACTGCTGGGTGGTCGGAATGTGTCCTTTCCAGGTGGTGCGGGAATAGTGATCGAAAGAAAAGTCCAGCTGGTCAAAGAGGTCTTTGTTGATCTTGTGGAAAAGATCGACATGCTCCTGCGGCGTCCTTTTGGCAATGTCGGCGCTAAGCGTGATGGCAACGCCATATTCGTCGGAGCCGCAAATATAGAGGGTGTCTTTCCCTTGCAGTCTTTCAAAGCGGGCATAACAGTCCGCGGGAAGATAAGCGCCGGCAATATGCCCAAAATGGAGCTGTCCATTGGCATAGGGCAAAGCAGACGTGATGAGAACCTTATTGATTTTCTTCAGGCTGAGCTTCCTCGGCTTTTTCCAATGCTGCTAATTGCTCTGGAGTGTAAAGAGTCGGATTCTTTTGAATCTCTTTGAGGAGCTCTGGAATATCGACTTCATGTCCAGATTTAATCAAATAGCGGGCCACGTTGATCGTGAAGAGCGCTAATTCGAAATTGTCTTTGAAGTGCTTTTTGAGCCCTTCATTGGTGAGCAGTTCTTTGTGGTTCATTTGATTCTCCTAATTTTGTGTTCTTCGGCAATGAAGATGCTTTTTAAAACGGCATAGGCAGTGGTGAGATCGTCATTGACGATATGGTAATCGTAGTGAGGCACCATTTCCAGCTCGTGCTTTGCCCAAGCTAGCCTTTCTTCCATCGATTGAGGGTTTTCTGTTTGACGTTTCTTAAGCCGCTCTTTCAGCTCAGAGAGTGAAGGTGGGCTGATAAAGATAAAAATCGGGGAATTTTTTCCTTTAAAGTGTTTCTGCAGGGTAAGGGCGCCTTGCGTATCGATGATCAGCACGACATGCTTGCCTTCTGCTTGCATCTTTTGGATAAACTCGCCCGACGTCCCGTAATACTCTCCAAAGACCTTGGCGTGCTCGATGAATTCGCCTTTTCGGATTTTGACTTCAAAACTTTTTTTATCGAAAAAGAAATAATCTTTTCCTTCCTTCTCTCCTGAGCGCGGAGCGCGGGTTGTACAGGAGACGTTTCGCACAACGGAAGGAAACTCCTGCGTTAGCTGATTGACAAGCGTAGTTTTTCCCGTGCCTGCCGGGGCGCTGATTACAAAGATGAGTCCTTGGGGTAAATTGCCTAAAAGTTTACTCAATGTTTTGCACCTGTTCTCGGATTTTTTCGACTTCACTCTTGATAATAATGGCAACTTTGGAAATGTCGGTATCTCCGGCTTTGGCCATTAAGGTCCCAATCTCACGTCCCATTTCTTGGGCCAAAAAGTCCAGAGTACGCCCAACGCTTTTTTCTTTCGAGTGGAGATATTCATGCATCTGTACTAAATGAGATTGCAGCCGCGTGGCTTCTTCCGAAATCTCGGCTTTGTCTGCGAGAAGGGCGGCTTCTCGCAGTAATCTCTCTTCATCGACATCGATTTTGATCTCTTTCATTCTGTCTTGCAGCTTCTTACGGTATCTCTCGAGAAGGGTCGGCTGCAATTTCAAAATTTTTTGAAGCTCCTTTTGGATATGATCGGTCCGTTTTTTAATATCTTCCACCAGGGCTTTTCCCTCTTTTTCCTTCATGAGGGTCCACTGTTTCTCCGCAGCCTCCCACGCTTTTTGGAGATCGGCCCTGAGCGCTTTTTCATCCAAAGAAACCTCCAAAGAGGCTTCTGGGGGATTGAGCCGGTCAACGAGGAACTTCAGATCGATCGAAGAGGCGGGATATCCCAGGGCTTTAGCAATCTTTTCCCATTTCTTCTGTTGCTGCTTCAAAGTTTGGAGCGACTCTTCCATCTCGACGAGACATTCGAAGGCGATGCGGACAGTGACTTGACCCCGCTCTGCTACACTGCTGATCCACTTTCGGACATCACCGTCTAAAAACATCAGGGTGGGCGCGAGCCCCACATTAATGTCCAACCCCTTCCGATTGACAGAGTGGATGTCGACTGTCCAGCGGCCGAGTTTCGAGTGGTGTTTAGCACGGCCATACGCCGTCATGCTGCGTCGATTCATGCTACTCCCGCCATTTTGACTGGTTCATAACTCATTCGATGAATGGGACAAGGGCCGAGCTGCTTTAAACTTTTCATGTGTTTTTCTGTTCCGTAGCCTTTATGTTCATCAAAACCGTAGCCGGGCCACGTTTTGTGGTGCTCCTGCATGATCCGATCGCGCGTCACTTTTGCCAAGATCCCTGCTGCCATGACCGACAAGGAAAGAGAATCTCCTTGGACAATCCCTTCACAAACAAACTCTAAATGCATACTTTTAGGAAACTGATTCCCATCAAACAAGATGTAATCGGGTCTTTGCTTCAGCTGGAGGATCGCTGCGGCCATCGCTTGAAATGTCGCCTGCAGAATATTGATCTGATCAATGATCAGGGCTTCAACAATCCCAACTCCTGACAAAATCTCACGATTTTCCATGATCATTTGATAGAGTCTTTCACGCTCTTCTTGTGAGAGCTTTTTGCTGTCATTAATTCCGGGAAGATAGCAATGTTCAGGAATAATGCAAGCGGCGGCAACCACAGGTCCGGCAAGCGGGCCTCTTCCGGCTTCGTCAATGCCTGCAATCCATCGGTATCCTTGGCTGCGGGCGCGCTCTTCGAAAGCCGTCAATTTCTTTAACCGATTAACCTCACGTTTGAGCGGCTTCTGGAGTGACTGTTTCTGCATGGGCAGCGCCTCCGATTTGCTCTTTCACTTTAGCAGCTTTGCCTGAAGCGCCTCTTAAGTGGTAAAGTTTCGCTTTACGGACTTTACCGCTCTTAGTCACTTCAACTTTTGCTACTCGCGGACTATGGACGAGGAACACTCTTTCCATTCCAGCACCGTAAGAAACGCGATAGAGAGCGACCGTTTCAGAAAGGCCGCTTCCCCGGCGGGCAATCACGGTTCCTGTAAACATCTGGATCCTCTCTTTCTCCCCTTCAACGATTCGGGTGTGGATGGTGAGGGTATCTCCCACGTGAAAGGCGGGCAGGTCTTTTTTAAGAAGGCCCCCTTCGATCTCTTGCATGACTTTATTCTGTTTCATTTTCATTCTCCTTATTCATATTTTCAAGCCGACCGTAGTATAAGTCGGGCCGTACGCGTTTTGTTTTGGCCAGGCCTTGTTTCTGCCGCCATTTGGCGATCTCAGCGTGATGGCCTGTTTTCAAAACTTCCGGTATGGCTATTCCTTCAAACACTTCAGGGCGCGTATAGTGAGGCGCATCAAATATTCCCTCCTGAAATGAATCTTGTCCTGCAGCCTCGTCATGTCCGAGGACTCCGGGGATAAATCGTGCCATGGCATCGACTAAAACAATAGCCGCCAGGCATCCATTCGTCAGCACATAGTCACCAATGCTGATCTCTTCATTGACCTCTTTCAGAACCCTTTCATCGACTCCCTCATAGTGTCCGCAGAGAAGAACGAGATGCTCCTTCTGAGAGAGTTCTTGGCACTTTTTCGCTGTCAGCCTCTCTCCTTGCGGTGAGAGGTAGACAACGTGGCTCTTTTCTCTCTTCACACTGCGGATGGCTGCGCAGACAGGTTCCGGCATCAGGACCATTCCCGGCCCGCCGCCGTAAGGCCGATCATCGACCTTCGCATAAATTCCTTTTCTCGGAGCAAAGTCCCGGATATCCACTAAATGGATATCAAGAAATTTGCTTTCTCTTGCCCTTTTTAAAATACTGACATCGAAGGGGCCAGAGAAATAGTCAGGAAAAAGGGAGAGGATATCAACTCTCATCCTTTTTCTTCTGAGGTTTTGCAGCTTTTTTCAAGCGGCGGCGCTCTGCGGCTTGCCTGACGCGTGCAGCGCTCTTTTGGGTTTTCAGCGCTTTGACTACTTCAGGGGCAACACCTTTCACGAGTTTTTCTGCGCTTTGGGTGAGCTCTGCGCCTTTGCTGAGCCAATAGTTCAATCTTTCCGTATTGAGCTGCAGATTGAGCTTGGCGTTGTGAGGATCGTAAGATCCGAGCGTTTCTAAATATTTCCCATCGCGGGGATTCCGAATATCAGTGACAACCAAACGAAAGGTTTGTCGGTTTTTACGACCCTGTTGCCGTAAACGAATTTTAACTGCCATGTTCTAACTCCATTTTTACTTAAATAAGTCTTTCAAACTAGAAGGATTTTGTAAAGCTTTCTTCGGCATTTGTTTCATCATATCCTTCATTCTTTTGAACCCTTTGACGAGCCGGTTCACATCGTCGACGGTGGTTCCGCTGCCTTTCGCCATTCTCCACCGTCTTGAGGGGACCAGTTCAACGAGCTCTAATCTCTCACTTGCTGTCATTGATAAGATGATCGATTCAACTTTTTTGAACTCCCCTTCGGATTTTTCAAGATCAGGGAGGTCAGGAATGCCGGGAATCATCTTCAAAAGCCCTTTTAAAGAACCCATGCGCTTGATCGACGCCATCTGCTGCAGGTAATCGTCATAGGTGAAAGAGGCTTTTTTGATTTTTTCTTCGAGTTTATGCGTCTCTTTTTCATCGAATTGTTCTTTGGCTTTCCGCACGAGATTGACGACATCGCCCATCCCTAAGATACGATCGGCCATCGATTCCGGATTGAATGGCTGCAGGTCGGCAATTTTTTCACCAACCCCTTCGAACTTCAGCGGCTTTTGGGTCACTTCGCGAATCGAAATCGCGCTACCTGCCCGCGAAGTTCCATCGAGCATGGTAAGAATCGTTCCGGTAATCGAGATTTGTTTGTCAAACTCGACCGCTGTTGTCACAGCATCTTGACCGATCGTGCTATTAGCGACGAATAAAATTTCTTGGGGATCTAATGCTTTTTTGATCGCCGCCAGCTGGTCCATCAGCTCTTGATCGACATGCAAACGTCCTGCCGTATCGACGATCAGAACATCGAATCCTTCATCTTTGGCTTTTTTCACCGCTTGCTGCGCAACAGTGACAGGATTCGACTGGCCAGCCATCGTAAAAACAGGAACGTTGATGGTTTGGCACAGTGTTTGGAGCTGGAGGGTCGCAGCAGGACGTTGGAGGTCGCACGCCGCCACCAAGACTTTTTTCTGATGCTCTTTTTTCTGTAGATGATAGGCAAGTTTAGCGGCGGTCGTCGTTTTTCCCGAGCCTTGAAGACCGCAGAGCAAAATGATCGATGGCGACCCTTTTAACTGCAGGGGAACCTCTTCGGCTCCCATGAGCGCGATCAACTCATCATGGACGATCTTGATGAACTGGTCACCAGGAGAGACAGCCTTGATCACAGCATCGCCGACGGCTTTTTCTTTGACTTTTTTGACAAAATTGCTGACCACCGTGAAATTCACATCGGCATCAAGCAAAGCCAAGCGGACGTCTCGGACCGCGGCGGAGATATTATCTTCCGATAACGTCTTCTGACCCACTAAATGGGTGAGCAGATTCTTAAATTTTTCCGTCAATGTTCCAAACATAATGGTTAGAGATCTATCTTACACTAAAACTCATTCAGTTTCAAGAAACAAGAATCGATCGTGAGAAGACCAATCTTGAGCGATCTGCACCGTTTTCCAGTGCACCGATGTGAATAAATTTTTTATTTGCTTTCCCATCCCCGTCCCTATTTCAAAATAGACTTTCCCATGCGGATGGAGATAGCGAGGGAGTTCGTGAGAGAGCCGCTCATAAAATTGCATTCCGCCTATCAAAGCTATCTTGGGCTCCCACTCGCGGACCTCGCGGTCGAGCGTTGCATACTCTTTTTCTGAAATGTAGGGAGGGTTACAGACGATGATATCAGCTTTTCCTTGGAAAGGCTGCAGCAAATCGCCTTGCAATAATTCAACTTCGACGCCGTTTTTTTCGGCATTTTCTTTGGCAACTAAGAGCGCCTCTTTCGAAATATCGGATAAAATGACCTTGCAATCGGGTCGTTTTTTCTTCAAAGCAATCCCGATACAGCCCGATCCCGTACAGACATCCCAGATTTCAACAGCTGTCTCAGAAATTTCTTTGACAATCCGGTCGACGAGAATTTCGGTCTCGTGGCGAGGAATTAAAACATCTCGATTCACTTTGATGCTGCAACCAAAAAACTCGACTTCTCCGGCGATATATTGCCACGGCTCCCCTTCCGATCGCCTTTTGACCGCTTCTCTCATTTGAACGAGTTCTTGCTCGATGAGCGGACGGTCAAACTGCATGTAGAGTTCTATTCTCGGTAATTGAAGTACTGAAGAGAGCAATTCTTCGACCTCTCGCCTAGGCCGGTCAACCCCTTTTTTTTGTAAAAATTCAGATGAAAGTTTTAAAACCTCACCGAGAGTTTTCATCGCCACTCAACTTCTGCTGATGGAAATACGCAATGAGCGCATTGGTAAACTCATCGAGATCGCCATCAAGCACGCTGGTAAGGTTATAGAGAGTCAGATTAATCCGATGATCTGTGACACGGTTTTGCGGAAAGTTGTATGTGCGGATCCGCTCCGACCGATCACCCGATCCGACTTGGGAAGATCTGAGCGACGACATCTCGTGATGGGCTTTGCGCCGTTTTTCTTCGATAATTTGAGCAGCTAGAAGCTTCATCGCTTTGGCTTTGTTTTTATGTTGGCTCCGCTCATCTTGGCATGTCACGACAGCACCTGTCGGGACATGGGTGATGCGGACAGCGGAATCGGTGGTATTGACGTGCTGGCCTCCGGCTCCTGATGCGCGGTAGGTATCGATGATCAGGTCTTTTTCATTGATCTCTAGTTGCTCTTCATCGGTCGGCTCAGGAAGAACGGCCAGAGTCACCGCTGAAGTATGAATTCTACCTTGGGCTTCGGTGTCCGGAACACGCTGAACGCGGTGCGTCCCGGCTTCGTATTGGAGATGCCGGAAGACATTCGGTCCGGAAAAGACCATAATATACTCTTTAAATCCCCCTCGTTCCGATGGCGCAGCCGAAAGAGTCTCGTATCTCCAGCCTTTGGAATCGGCATAACATTTGTACATCCGGACGCAATCGCCGACAAAAAGAGCCGCTTCGTCCCCGCCGGTGCCGGCGCGGATTTCCATGATAACATTGCGGCTGTCAAATGGATCAGGAGGAACAAGAAGGTTTTCTAACTTGAGGCGGAGCTTGGGAAGAGTCGTTTGATACGCTGCGATTTCCCCGCGGATCATCTCGAGAAGCTCAGGATCGGTCTCGATTTTAAGGAGTTTTTCATCTTCTTCAATATGCCTCTCGGCATCTTGAATTTTGCTGCACGTCTCCTTGACTTCGGAAAGATACGAATGCTCTTGGGTCAGCTCCCGATACTGTTTTTGATTCGCGAGCACATCAGGATGGCTTAAAAGCTCTTCGACCTTCTCGAAACGTTCGAGAAGCTCGCGAATCCGACGTTCCATGCGTTGCCTAGATTACGCTTTTTTTGCTTTCTTCTTCTTTTTAGCTTCAGGCTCAGCAGCTGCAGCGGCGACAACTTTTGCCTTTTCTTCCGCTTTTTTCTTCTGGTATTTCTTCTGGAACTTGTCAACACGGCCTTCGGAGTCGATAAACTGGTTGGCGCCTGTGTAGAAAGGATGAGAAGCGGAAGAAATGGAAACGCGGCAGACAGGGTATTCTTTCCCTTCAAAAGTCTCGCGCTCTTTTGGCTGCAGAGTCGATCCGCAGATAAATTTGACTCCGGTCGATGAATCGATAAATAACACCTCTTGGTACGGAGGATGAATGTTCTTTTTCACGGGTTGCTCCTTTCTGATTAAGGATATCATTTAACACGATTTTACTATTAAATACAACCCCCATCGGAATATATAAAAAAATTTACATTTCATGCGCCTTATAAAAACGTTTTGCGCAAAAATTGAATGCATGATAAAACTTCCGCCCATGAGTATACCACCGATTCATTCAACTAACACATCTAGTTCATCTTTATCCCCGTTACCACCCCCACAACCTCAACCCATAAAACCCTCTGGCTGGAATTACTCATCATCCGTTCTCAATATCACTCAGTATTATGGCCCATCTTCACCACTTTTCACTCACTATTCCGGCACTTCTTTACCGCCCCCCACCCCACAACCTCAACCCATAAAACCCTCTGGCGGGAATAACTCATCATCCCCTCTCACTCATCGTTCCGTTCCCTCTTTACCTCCCCCACAATCCCAGTCCATAGAACCCTCTAGTTGGAGTTACTCCCCACCGACACCTACTTTCTCTCAATATTCCGGCACTTCTTTACCGCCCCCCACCCCACAACCTCAACCCATAAAATCCTCTGGCGGGAATAACTCATTATCCCCTCTCACTCATCGTTCCGTTCCCTCTTTACCTCCCCCACAACCTCAACCCATAAAACCCTCTAGTTGGAGTTACTCCCCACCGACACCTACTTTCCCTCAATATTCCGACACCTCTTTACCATCCTCAGAATTTCCAGCATCGAATTTTTATCCATCTAATTCCCCGATGACCCCTCCAAATTTTTTTCCCGAATCTAGGATAAAAGAGTACTCCAACACACCTTTTTCATCAGGAATGACTCCCTATTTACCATTTTCCAGCTCGCTCGCCCCAAGCTCTGCCGCTCCTCCCGGCATTCCCAATCCTGGCGTTTTTATTTATTCACGAACAGCTCCTTCATTTACTTCCATACCCTCCTTTGCTCCTCAACCTTTAGCTCCTAACATACTCTCGGCTCACCCGATAGAAACCAATCCATCTTCTTATCAGATCAAACAGGAATATCTAGATCAGTACCATCCTTTTGAATCTCAAAATCCTTCCTTTGTTACGGTCTCTCACTACGCTAGGGAAGCTAGGTCTACCGCCAATCAACCTCGTAACAGGTATCCCAATATCATTCCTTATCAACAAAATATTTTTAAATTTCAGAATCCTGCGCTATACTTCAATGCCAGCTCAGTCTTGCGCGGCAGAGCAATCAGCTGCCAGGGGCCTCTAAAAAACGAACATGCCCATTTTTGGAGAATGGTTTGGGAATCTAAGACAACAGCCATTGTGATGCTGACCGATTTAGTTGAAGAAGGAGCTAATAAGTGCTCCTGGTACCTTCCTACTGAAACAGGAGCTAAGACCCTTCTTATACCCGATCCCGATAAAGGAGTAGTAACCATCGTAACGCAAACCTATGGACCACCTAAGCCGACACCTACTTCAACAAGCAATTCCATGGGGTTCTTCCAGCGACGGATAGAATTAGATTATAAAGGTGAAAAAAGGGCCGTGCTTCACTATCACCTTAGAGGCTGGGGTGATTTTACAGCAGCGCCTCATGTTATTTTAGCTAAGCTCGTAAAGCTCATTTGGGATAAGCACTTTAGTAGAGGTGAACATATCATTTCTCATTGCAGCACAGGGGTTGGACGGTCAGGAACGTTTTTGGCGATATTGGGGGCACTGAATGAGCTTAGAAATGCCCCTCTGCTCACGAATTTAGTGATCAATATTGTGAAACAACTACGCAGTCTCGATGACGGAAGAGTGGGAATGGTCCAAACTGCAGAACAATATGGCCTGATTCTCAGAACTCTCGCGGTTTTGGATGCCGACTGCGCTCGCGAATTCTGCGTTCAATCGTCCTTTTGACGGGCTAAATAAGCCATCCGAGCTGTCATCCTACATGTTTGAAACAGATCGAAAACAACAATTCCCAGAGGAGAAAAAAATCTCCGAAATATTTTCTATATGGCGGTTGCCAGCCTTCTGGCCATCGGTGTTTTCATACTGATCCATCATCGAATACGCATGATCAAAATAGGGAGGCAAATCATGACATTGCTCGTGAATTATGAACCTATTCCCATATCCTTAACACTTGATTTTTGATGCCTTTTTTGTCAGATTTCGAGGTTGCTTCGAAGAGCATACTTGAATAAGTAGGCCGAGAAGCAACCTCGAAATCCGACAAAAAAGGCGCGAAACGCAGTTGTTTAAGAGGGATAGGTTCATATACATTTTTTTTCACATACGCCTTGCTGAAACCTGAGGCGAAGAAATGGAATAAATGGTACAATTTTTCCCATGGCTCTACCTGCGATTCACTCAACAACCTTCTTGAAAGCCCCTCCTCCCACTTTGCCCACTTACTTGGACTCAAAATTATGGGAAAACTTGAGAGGGACTTTGACCGGGTCTCACTCAACGATTTCTAAAATTTTAGGCTTGGCTGTCGTGTTGGGGCTACTCTATTGTGCGAAGTGGATTTACAATTCAAGAACAGTGCGCAAACCTGACGCAAAACCCTTAAATTTTGATCAACTGCCATCCTCAACAAATTCGGCTTCGTTTGAGATCAAGCAAAAATATCTAGACCAATACCAACATTTTAAGTTTACTCCTACAAACAATTTACCCTTCGCCAAAGAAGCTAACACCCACTCTCATCGCAATCGCCATCCAAATGTCCTCCCCTATCAACAAAATATTTTTAAATTTCAGGATCCTTCACTGTACTTCAATGCCAGTCGCGTTTTGGAAGGAAGAGCGATCAGCTGCCAAGGCCCCCTAAACTATGAACATGCTGATTTTTGGAGAATGGTTTGGGAATCTAAGACAACAGCCATTGTGATGCTAACTGATTTGGGGGAAAATGGAAACCGCAAGTGCTCTTGGTACCTCCCCAGAGCTGCCGGGGAAAAGCTACCCTCAGAACCTAGTTTTCCTCAAGAACTCGAAATCACCGTGACACAAACCAATGAGCCGCTGAAGTCGACAGATGCTCTAATAAAAGATTCCACCAATGAACGGCACCTTGAGTTGGAATATAAAGGTGAAAAGAGAATGGTGGTTCACTATCACTTGAAAGGGTGGGGCGACTTTCAAGCAGTTCCGCCGAATATTTTAGCTAAGCTCGTGAAGCTCGTTTGGGAAATACACTACAGTAAAGGTGAGCATATTATTTCCCATTGCAGTGCAGGGATTGGGCGGTCAGGGACATTTTTGGCAACCTTAGAAGCCTTTGCACAACTTAAAAATAAGCCCAATCTTACCAATTTGGTTTTTAATACCGTGCAACAATTGAGAAGCTTTGCTCATGGAAGAGTGGGAATGGTCCAAACTGCAGAACAATACGGCCTAATTTTCAAAACTCTCGCTGTTTTGGATGCCGACTGTGCTCGCGAATTCTGCGTTCAAACACCCTCTTGACGGGCTAAATAAGCCATCCGAGCTGTCATCAATCCTTCTAAAACCCCCTCTTCGTATCGGAAATGAGGATTCATTTCGAGCTCGGGAAAATCGTTGGGCTGTAAAATGTCATCTTCCGTCAAATGTGGAAGAATCCTCAGAGCACAATTCAAAACTTTTTTACGCTGTAAAGTAATTAGTTCGTCAAACATTCCGTCGCTCCTGTCCCTACTTTTTCCTCTGCTCTTGAAAGAATTTCTTTAAAAGGCTGGCGGCCTCCTCTTGAAGCACCCCTTTTCTGATCTCGAGCTGATGGATCGGATGGTCTAGGGCAAAGACATCCATCAGGCTTCCGCCAGCCCCGTGCCTGAGATCCGGCGCTCCCCAGACCAAGGTCTTAACCCTGGACAAGATCATCGCCCCTGCGCACATTAAGCACGGCTCTAGAGTGCAATACAAGGTGCAATCGAGCAATCTCCAATTGCCGAGCTTTTCGGCGCCTTTTTTCAGGCAGAGCATCTCAGCATGGGCCGTTGCATCTTTTAAAGTTTCAACTTGGTTGTATGCATCTGAAATAATTTGATTTTGAAAGACTAAAACAGCGCCGATCGGAACCTCACCTGCAGTGTAGGCTTTTTCTGCTTCACCCAAGGCAAATCGCATGAATTGTTCATCGGTTTTTGTCATTGCGCCCCAATACAAGACAAGGATACAAAAAAGTTGGGATTGATTCAATAAAGCGGTTTGAAGTATAATGTTGAGATATATTCGCGAGGAGATTTTCTGAATGTCACTAGATAAAGGCACAAAAGAAGAGATTACCAAAAAATTTCAGCTTCACGAGAAGGACACCGGCTCAGCTGACGTGCAAATCGCGATTCTCACAGAAAGGATTACCGAATTGACGGATCATCTGAAAAAGTCTCCTAAAGATCAAGGCTCCCGCCTGGCTCTTTTGAAACTCGTCGGCCAACGACGCAAGTTGCTCGACTATCTCAATTCTACAGATACGAAACGGTATCAAAGCTTAATTACACGTCTCGGCCTTAGAAAATAAGTTCTACCCCCTGCTTTTACAGGGGGATTAAATCATTTCTTTTGCTATCTCTTCCATACTTGTGGTATAGTCCCTCCCGTAATGAGCTTTGCTTCTCGTAGCGGAGAATTTTGGCTAATCTTTGATCCCTGATGGGGATCAAAGAGTTGCCAAAAATACGTTCCGAGAGACCTTCTCATTTTAAACCCTTATAAGAGGAACTATGAATAAAAATTCTCGTACTATTTCTATTGCCGGACGCGACATCGTTTTCGAAACCGGTAAGCTCGCCCGCCTAGCCGGTGGTGCTGTCACTGTCCGCTCGGGTGACACGGTCTTGCTCGCGACAGCTTGCCGTGGCCCTGTCCCTTCCGAAGAGACCGATTTTCTTCCCCTGCGCGTCGATTATGTCGAAAAGTTTTCATCTACAGGAAAAACCCTTGGCGGATTTATCAAACGCGAAGGAAAACCGACGGAACATGAAGTCTTGATCTGCCGTTTGATCGACAGACCGCTCCGTCCGATGTTCGAAGACGGCTATTTCAATGAGATCCAAGTGTTGACCTACGTCCTGTCTTATGATGGGGTCCATACTCCCGATCCTTTAGCAATCTGCGCAGCCTCTGCGGCCTTAGTCATTTCGGACATTCCGCTCGTGAAGCCAATTGCCGGAGTCCGCGTCGGCATGATCGACGGAAAATTCGTTGTCAATCCGACTCTCCAAGAGATGGAAAAATCGTCTCTGGATCTGATGCTCGCCGGAACAGCAGATGCGCTCTTAATGATCGAAGGATATGCCGATTTCTTGACAGAAGAGCAAATCCTCGAAGCCGTCAATGAAGGCCACGTGGCGATTAAAATCATCTGTGAGGCGCTCACCGAATGGCAAAAAGTTGTCGGCAAGCCTAAAGTGAGCGACGACCTCCGCCTGCCGCCGCAAGATCTCGTCACCGCGATGGACAAGCTAATTGCTGCCGACTTGAAAGCTGCCTTCCACACCAAAGCAAAACAAGAGAGAAATAACGCTCTTGAAACCATCGAAGAGAAAGTCAAAAACGAGTTCCTTCCGGAAGGCAAAGAGCATTCGAATCTCAAAGCCAATGTCATGATGGCTTTCAAAAAGCTCCAAGCGCACCATATGCGTCATATGATCTTAGAAGAAAAAATACGTGCCGATGGACGCTCAACCAATCAAATCCGTCCCATTGCCGTCGAAACGGGCCTATTGCCAAGAACACACGGCAGCGCCCTTTTCACCCGTGGAGAGACGCAAGCACTTGCCGTCTGCACCCTCGGCGGAGAAACCATGGCACAGCGGTATGAAGATCTCAACGGCGATAAATACCGCCGGTTCTACCTCCAATATTTCTTCCCCCCCTTCTCTGTCGGCGAAGTCGGCAGAATGGGCGCTCCCGGCCGCAGAGAAGTCGGCCACGGAAAACTCGCTGAGAGATCTTTAACATCGATTCTTCCGGCACAGGAAGACTTCCCTTACGTCATCCGCCTTGAATCGAACATCCTTGAATCTAACGGCTCCTCTTCGATGGCCTCCGTCTGCGGCGGATGTCTGGCTCTGATGGACGCCGGTGTTCCTATCAAACGTCCGGTTGCAGGAATCGCAATGGGGCTGATCCTCGAAGGCGATAAGTTTGCGATCTTGTCCGATATCTTAGGCGATGAAGATTTCCTTGGAGATATGGACTTTAAAGTCTCCGGAGACCAAAACGGAATCACTGCATTCCAACTCGATATCAAAGTCGAAGGAATCACAGCGCAAATCATGAAAGCAGCGCTTGCCCAAGCCAAAGAAGGCAGGATCCACATTCTGCACAAAATGCTAGAGGTCTGCTCCAAACCGAAAGAACACCTCTCTCAATACGCTCCGCGCATTGAGACTGTGCAAGTCAAACCAAGCAAAATCGGCCTCATTATCGGTCCTGGCGGAAAACAAATCCGCGCGATTATTGAAGAGTCAGGTGCTGACATCGACATCGATGACAGCGGCATTGTCAGCATCTCGGCAAACAGCCAAGAAGCGATCCTCAAAGCCAAAGAACTGATCCACAATCTCGTCTCTGATGTTGAAATCGGCAAGACCTATACAGGCACGATCGTTTCGATTAAAGATTTCGGAGTCTTTGTAAAGATCTTTGAAAAAGAGGGCCTCTGCCATATCTCTGAGTACGACCACCGCCGCATCGCATCCCTCAATGATGTCTGCAAAGAAGGCGATAAGATCCAAGTCAAGGTGCTCGATATCAACGACCGCGGGCAAATCAAACTCAGCCGCAAAGCGTTGATCCCTTACCCTCAACCCGCTTCAGCCACAGGTGTATAATTTTTTACCCTCTGATGAAAGTCCGAGGGTATTTTTTTCCAAATTACCTGAGCTTTGGGTTTAAATCCTTCAGAGACAGCAAGGTTTTCGAGGGATTTTTTCATTTTTTTGCGCAGAGAATAGTCAGAATGCCTATTCTCAAGCAAAAAAATGCAAAAAGCACCGGAAAAGTTGCTACCTCTGAAGGATCTAAACCCAAAGTTCAGGTAAATAAGTCTTTATTGCTGTATTCTGTCAGAAGCTTATGAGGTAGTCTATGGCAATCCAATTAAGACCTTTATCAGTCGGTCAGGCTAGCGATGTTTTAGAAACCTTGTCCCTTCTTAGCAGCAAAAACCATGTGCACTCCAAGCTCATTATCTATGAAACTAAATTAGAACTAGAGGCTGACTCTTCGACGTGGCGCACGCTTAACTCTATGTCATCGTCGACTATGTCCACAGTACGCTACTATGCCGGGTACCCCACCGAGCAGGTGTCTCGAGACATCTCAAAGCTGCCTAATTTATTGGAAAGAACGTTTAATGTCTTCAGTGAGAATGCACTGGGTACCGGTGAAAAACAAAAGAACCTCGGTTTAGCTAAACAAGCCAAAACTGGTCTCCAAGCCCTTATCAGCAATCAGTATCAAAGTAGCGATAAAACAAGCAGTAAAGCAAGCTGTGTAAGAGACGCTGAGAGGTATGTTGATCAGATCATTACTAAGTTAGACTCCAATTATAGCTCTTCCTATATAGATACCGAGAAACAACGAACTCTTGAGAAAAATCAAAAAACTTCTCAGTTAGAAGAAAAAATTGCTCAATTAGAAACAGCAAATAGAGCGCTCCAATCAGCAGTCGACTCAACAAACACGCTAAATCAGAATTTTAGAGAACAGATTGAAAAACAAAAAAAAGAAATTACTCGATTAGAAGGCGTAATTCTCAGTGAGTCTTTGAACACTTCCGTGGATCCAAATACCGTCTCCGCAAAAGTTCTCACTGAAAGAATCAAAGTCATGGCGGATGCTCTTTCGAAAAAAAACCAGTAAAATGCGCCCTTTCATGCCCCTTGGGGCTGTGGAGGCGTATCTGAGGAGGGCGTGGGTACATCGCGCACGGCGCCTGAAGGCGATTTGCGGCTGAGCTCTTCTTCGGCTTTAACGCGGGCCCGCTTGCTTTCGATGCTCCAGGAGCCGTTCATGATCTCTTCAACATCTTTCCGGTCGAGGGTTTCGAATTCGATGAGCATCTCTGTCATCAGCTCGACTTTGGCACGCTCGGCCTGGACGATCTCTAAGGCCCGTTTAAGGCCTTCGTTGACAAGGCGGGAGACTTCTATGTCGATTTTCTTGGCTGTCTCATCCGAATAGGTCTTAGAAGAGACGTTAGGCATGCCGAGGTAAACGCCGTTGTCGGATCTTTCATCAAACGCAACGGTTCCGAGGTCGCTCATGCCCCATTCGCAGACCATGCTGCGGGCCAGACGTGTGGCCTGGGTGATATCCATCTGAGCGCCGCTGGACATATCGTGGACAAAAATCTCTTCGGCAGCGCGGCCTCCCATCAGGACGGCAAGCTGGTCGACGAGCTCTTTTCTCCAGTAACTCAACCGATTTTTCTTCGGCATGAAATGGGTGGCTCCAAGAGAGAGTCCTCGTGGAATGATCGTGACCTTATCGACAGGGTCGGAGCTTTTGACAATGAGCGCCACAATCGCATGGCCGGACTCGTGATAGGCTGTTGTCTTCTTTTCATTGTCGTCAATCTCCAAGCTGCGCCGCTCTTTTCCGTATTTGACCTTATCAACGGCTTCGCGAGCTTCTTGGGCTGTGACCGCTGAACGGTTGCGCCGGGCAGCAAGCAGGGCCGCTTCATTGAGGATATTCATAAGATCGGCGCCGGAAGCTCCCGGGGTTGCACGGGCGATGTCCATGAGGTCGACGTTGGGATCGAGCTTGATTTTGCGGGCATGGACTTTGAGGATCTCTAAACGGCCTTTAATATCCGGCAGATCAATGATGACGCGGCGGTCAAAGCGGCCGGGACGCAAGAGGGCTTTATCGAGCACATCGGGACGGTTGGTAGCGGCGATCAAAATGATCCCTTCGGTCGGATCGAATCCATCCATTTCGACAAGAAGCTGGTTCAAGGTTTGCTCGCGCTCATCATGGCCTCCGCCGATGCCAGCGCCACGGTGGCGGCCGACGGCGTCGATCTCATCCATGAAGATAATGCAAGGAGCGAACTTTCTCGCTTCGCTGAACATGTCGCGGATACGGCTGGCGCCAACGCCAACGAACATCTCGACAAAGTCAGAACCGGAGATGAAAAAGAATGGACGATCGGCTTCACCAGCGACAGCTTTAGCAATGAGGGTTTTTCCGGTTCCTGGAGCTCCGATACAGAGCACGCCTTTAGGGATACGGGCTCCTAAAGCAGTGAATTTACCTGGATCTTTGAGGAACTCGACGATCTCTTGAAGCTCTTCTTTGGCTTCATCGCATCCGGCCACATCCTTAAACGTCACTTTATTGCGGTCTTTTGCCAAGAGTTTCGCAGGAGATTTGCCAAAATTCATCGCGCCGCTTCCGACACCTTTCATTTGGCGGGCGAAGATGAAATAGAGCAAGAATCCTAAGAACAGGAACGGCAAGATCGTGAAGAGGTAGCTCAAGTAGTTAGGAGAAGGCTCTTCGCTTTTGAAGGTCTTTTCGAGGACTAGAGTCCGCGGTTGATCAGGAGCTCTGAAAGCAGTCCCTTTATTCGTTGCAAATGCATCCCATTCGTGTTTAGCTTGGGAAAACCAGTTGCTAAACGCTTCGGGATCTTGCTTTTCTAAAGCTCGAGACGAAAGCTCTTGATTATTGAAGTACCAGATGACGTTGGCAACGCCTTGACGGGCTTTGTCGAGCTGGACTTCGTTTTGCGCCATCTCATCAGCAACTTGGTTGAATTGATTGATATCGGCGATATAGTTGCGAACCGAGCGAAGTTGGACTAAACGGGCATTGTCGGTCTCCGTATTGAGGGCAGCGACTAAACTCTTGAGCTGACCCATCGCTGATCCGTAAGCGGTGATCTGTTGCTGAGTTGTCTCGCCTGGAGAGGCGAGGCTTTGTTCTAATGTGCGGAGCTGTTGTTTCATCTCCTCGTTGCCAATGCCAAGCGAGGAAGAACGGAATCCTTGGACAAGCGCTGTCAGGTCTTTGCCAAAAGCTTCGACTTGATCGGCAGCAGGAGGGTAACGTTTGGAGAGCGCAGCCAGAGAGACAATCGGTTTATCGGAAAGCGTCTTCACAACAATCGAATTTTCTCTTGCTGCTGTATCATACAGAGGATCGACGACCCAGTATCCGGCCGCCGGGACGGCAATGCCGCTCAAGTGCAAAAACCAATCGGCCGATTCGGCGACGGTTTTTTGAAGAGACACCAGTTCAGTTTGAAGCTGCTCCTGCTCTTGCTGAAGTTCATTATGGCGGTTTAAGAGCTCAAGGTATTTGTAGCGGGCTTTCGATTCATCAGATTGGCGATCGCGGAATCTCCCTGTAAACGTCACAAGGTTATCGTTTTGGGCAATCTTACGACTCTCTGCTGGCTGTAGCAAATCGAGATCGACTAGCGATTCGACCTGATGGCTGAAAGCCACCTTGGCAGTCGGCTCGGTCGACATATTTTGCACCGTCAGAAAGATGAGCAAACCGGCGAGTAAGAAAATGATAAATCCGCCTGGAAATCCTTTTCGTGGCTCGGGGCGTGGCTTATTGTCGTTATTCATGGATATTTTACCTTAAACATTAACCTTTAAATTAAATCACTTAGGAAGGTTTTCGTAAAGAACTTCCCTATTCGAGGTAGTAACGAAAAGCGCGAATTGGGGCACCAAAGCGAGTTTCGCTACTACCTCTATTCCTGGGTAATAAACTTATATTTTTTTTATTGCAATACATCGTCCTCGAACTTCGACAAAACGGTCCCCTGCCCCGACCTTCCGATGTAGGGACCCTTTCTCTAAAATCGTATAGAGAGATTGAAGCGCGGCATGGGAAAGGAAAACATTATTTTTTTCGCTGAATTTTTTTAAAAACGATTTAATTTCGACCGGCTCCAAAGGGTAATAACCCGACAGGTCAACCCGTTTTTCGTCTTTGTCCTCGATGATCATCGATTCGTATTTCTCGATCTTTTTGGAAAGATAGTCGGAAAGTTCCCGAGCTGACTCCCCTAAACGGCGAAGGTTGCCGCTGATTTCCTTGCCAAAATGGGCCTGTAATTGTGGCAAGATCGACGCACGCATCCTTCCACGTAAATACCTCGGATCAAGGTTAGTGCTGTCTTCAATCGCCTTGAGCCCCTTTTCTTCGAGCCATGCCTTCAACACCACTTTGTCGACGTCCAGCAAAGGTCTCCAGATTTGCATGCCGTCAACGCTCGAGACAGGCAAGATCCCCTTTAAAGCCCCAAAAGACGCCCCTTCCAAGATCCGTTTCAGGACGGTTTCTGACTGATCATCTCCATGATGGCCTAAAATGAGCGCTTGGGCATCGATTTTTTGATAGATCTCTTTAAAAAATGCATAGCGGGCCTGCCGCGCCTCGTTTTCTTTCTTGGGAATACCTTCTAACCTTTTGAGATGAAAAGGCAGTTTTAACATTTTGACTTCCGCCTTCAGTTGCTCAGCTTGCTGCTTACTCTCCGTTCTCCAACCGTGATCGATGTGAGCGACATGCAGATCGACATCGCATTCCAAAAGCAAATGGAGGAGAGCCAGCGAGTCCGGTCCCCCTGAAAATCCCAAAATCACGGGTTTGCCAGGAATCTGATGCAAACTTAAGAAATGTTTAACAATTCTAAGTACCCTGTTAACAAAGTTTTTGCCCATAGGATTGCGTGAAAACTCCCGCTGTTTGAAGATCGTAAAGCGCGCTGTATTAAGTTAATACAGCTAGCTTTACGATATTCTAACCCCGGGGTTTTGACGCAATCCTATGGGCAAAAACTTTGTTAACAGGTTACTAAGAAGCTCGGACATAGATATAGACATCCCGGTCATGGAATTGGATCATTTTTTGCGGGCGCATACCGACTCGCTCTGCAAGCCGGATGCTGCGGGTGTTTGCTGGCTCAATAATCGAAATGAGTTCTTTGAGTTTTAAAACAGTGAAAGCATAAGTGCAGATCTCCCGTGCTGCTTCTAAAGCAAGCCCCCGGTGCCAATATTTGGGCAGAAGCCGGTAGCCGAGTTCAATTTTTTTCGTTTCTTCGATCTCTTGGATGATCAGTCCCGCAAGGCCAATGATTTTTTTTTCTTCTTTATAGTAAATGGCCCAAAGGCCAAACCCGTGTTGGTAGTGATCGAGAATTTTTTTTTGAAAATACTCTTTAGCCTCGTCGGGATTTAGAGGTCTCCCCTTGAGAGAAAACCGCATGACTTCAGGGTCTGCCATCAAGGCGGCAAACTCCTCAAAGTCGTCGTTTGTCCATTCTCTGATCTCTAATCGGGCTGTTTCAATGAACATAGGTCTATAGTTATAACATATTCTGGGTTAAACTACGATAGAACCTATATCCCGTTATTCTTAACATATGATTTTTTGGGTTCATCACGATCTTTTCGGGGCGGTGCAATTAACGTTAGGCTAGAGAACCTTATCTCTAGTAAAACCATCCTGCGAATCCTGCCGCCTCGCGATCCTGCTCATCCTGTACTATACCTGAAGAGATAGCAGCAGGATGAGCAGGATGGTTTGTGGTAATTAGGTCAATCCCACAATCAGCCTAACCCTTAATGCGTCCCCCTTTTCGGCAATTTTCAGCTTTAAATCGATTGATTTTGTAAGGGCCATATTAAAAATATTGTCCCTTGCTAAATTAATCGATTTAAAGCGAAAATTGCCGAAAAGCTCATTGAGAAATTTATTGGGATAGATTCATGCCCACAGTCTGGCGGTATATACTCCGCAGTTACTTTCAAGTTTTTCTTTTGTGCATTGCGAGTTTCGTTGCCGCATTGTTCGTGATGCGCTTTAAAGAGATCGCGGAATTTGCCACGTTGAACTCCGATGCCCTCTCGATTTTTCTTTTCAGCCTCTATCAGCTTCCTTACATCTTGCCGGTGGCGATTCCCGTTTCCTGTGTCATTTCCTCGATCTTGCTCTTCCAAAAGATGAGCCATAGCCAAGAACTCACTGCCCTCAGAGCCTCAGGAATGGGACTTAAAACGGTTTTATATCCTCTTTTCCTGGGAGGTCTTTTCCTCTCACTCGTTAACTTTACCATCGTCACTGAGATCGGCCCGCGCTGCCGACTCATGGCCAAAGAGCTCAGCCACGAAATGACCTCGAACAACCCTTTTTACATCTTCAATAAGATCACCGATGGCAAAATGACCAACGCTTATGTCGAAATCCGGACGTTAAGCGGTGGGAAAAAAGCTAAAGACGTCCTCTTGATCTTGAATAACCGGACCCAGCAACGACTCAATGTCATGACGGCCAGGGAGCTTTCCATTGAAGGTTCTGAAATGATCGGTAAGGATGTTTCAATCATTTCCAGCGTTCATGGTGAAGGTGAAGACAATTACGACCACATAGTGATTGAAAACCAAGAGACGATGTCAACCCAGGCTGCCAGCCTTTCTAGACTCCTTCATGACTCCAAATGGCACCTCCGTCCAGAATTCCTCAGCTTCAAAGATCTTATCGTCCGCATCCTGCTATCCAAGAATAATAAAAGCATCTGGAAAAATACTCACGGCTTAGAGATTGCACGTCGGATATCCCTTTCGCTGACACCGCTCGCTTTTACGATCATGGGAGCGGCTTTCGGCATGCAGATCGGCCGTCAACGGAATAAAAAGGGGATTTTGTGGGCGGTGCTTCTGACCTCTCTTTACCTTTCGGCCTTTATTGGGGCCAAAAGCATGAAGCATTTCCCCAAGGCTGCCTGGGCGCTATACTTCCTTCCTTTTGTTGTCATCGCTCTTTTTTCAATCCGTAGCCTCAAACGGATTTCACGGGGGATTGAATGACAAAAATTTGGGAGAGATATTTTTACAAAGAAATCTTGAAAGCCTTCTTCTTTTTCCTCTTTGGTTTTTTCTTTCTCTACTGCCTCATCGAATACTCGATGCACATGGACGATTTTATCAAAAACAACCACCTCCAAGTGCGCGAAGTGATGCTCTACTATGTCAACCAGCTCCTTAAACGGCTCGATTTCCTCCTCCCTATGGCATTGCTGCTTTCCACCATCAAAGTCCTGACAACGCTTAACTCGAGGAATGAATGGACTGTTTTACAAGCCTCGGGTCTTTCGACTCGAAAACTACTCCGTCCTTTGATGGTTGTTGCCTGCGCGTGTTGCATCATGACATATCTTAATTTTGAATATTTCCACCCTTCAGCACTCAAACATATCGATGACTTTCGCGTCTCTCACTTTAAGGGCACACGGATGGCTCAGCGGCGGGAGCTGATTCATTTGATCCCTCTCAACGATAGCAGCAAACTCCTCTACCAGTCATATAACAAAGAAAAAAATGCCCTCTTCGATGTCCTCTGGATCAAAAGCATCAACGACATCTGGAGAATTAAATACCTCAACGCTGACCCATCAAACCCCTCAGCAGAATATGTCGATCATCTAGTCCGTAACTCCTCCGGTTTTTTTGAGAAACGAGAATCTCATTCTAAACTCTATCTGTCCGATTTAAAATGGCACCCCAAAATGGCCCGTAAAGGCCTCATCCCGTTCGATCAGCGCAGCCTGACCGATCTCTACCGCATGCGCTTTAAATTGGAGTCCAACCCTTATGAAACTCCAAAAATCTCCACTGCCTTCTCCTTCAAGGCTGCAGTACCACTGATTTCTCCCCTGCTGGTCATTGCTCTTGCGCCTTTCTGTCTAGCTTTTAACCGCCATCGGCACTACTTTTTACTCTATGCCTTGGCGCTCTTTGGGCTTTTTGCCTTCTACATGTTGCTCGACTCTCTCACCATTCTCAGCGATAATGCCGTCATCTCTCCGCTTGTCGCTGTTTTTGCCCCTCTGACTTTTTTAGCCGGTCTTTTCACATGGAGATTCGTAGTTAAAACATCATGAAATGGAAACCTCTCTTCTTTTGCTTTGCCGCTATTCTCTTGTTGTTGGGGTCTTTTCTCTGGCCTCCAACATTTACGCTCTGGCAAAGTTTTGACACGGCGATCTTCAAATTTCTGAATCAGTCTCTCGAAGGACATCCTTGGGCTCAACTCTTCTGGGCGGCCGTTAATCATAAAAAAGCCGATCTTGTTGAAGACGGAGTTTTTTTACTCTTCTTCATCCTCGCCATCCTGGCTGCTCCCAAAGAAAAACGGATGCGCAAAGCAGCGGAGTTCATTTTTTGCATCCTTCTTGCCGCGAGCGTGATCTATTTTGTAAATCGCATTTTTCTCCGATCTCACATCTTAATCCCCCGAGAAAGCCCCTCCTTAGCCGTGACCCCATGTATCCGTCTTTCACAAGAGATCCCTTGGATGGTCATCAAAGATGAAACCGTGGCCTGTTTTCCCGGCGACCATGCCACAACGCTTCTCCTTTTCGCCGTTCTCTACACTTTTTATGCAGGACGAAAACTCGGTATCGCTGCTTCCCTCTACGCCCTGTTTAGAATCCTTCCCCGCTTAATTGTCGGAGCCCACTGGGCCTCCGATGTCATCGTTGGTAGCGGATGCCTCGTCCTTCTCTTTTTAAGCTTAGCGCTATGCACCCCCTTCCACTTATGGTGCATTGACAAGATAGAAAAAATCGTTAAAGTGAAATCTTATGAAATCGAAAAAGACTCCTTATGATCAGCTATTTGAACTCTCCAAGACGATTAAAACCCTCGCATCCATTGAACTTCTCCTCGATTGGGACCAAGAAACCTACATGCCTTCTGCCGCGATCGATTTCCGTGCCGAGCAAAAAGCGCTCATGGCTGGGCACGTTCATAAACTCCTGACCAGCACCAAATTCTCTCATCTGCTCAATCAACTCATCGATCTAGAATCAGGCCAAATCGTTGACTCTTCTTTATCTCCTGCCCCTTTGTCTCCAGACAAGTGCGCAGCGCTTAGAGAGTGGCGCAGAGACCATCTCCGTTCGATTAAACTCCCCGAGCCGTTTGTCAAAACCTTCACCTCGACATGCGCCATTGCTGGCAATATCTGGATCGAAGCTAAAAAAACGTCTAATTTTGCCCATTTTGCTCCTCACCTCACAAAGCTTTTTCAGCTCTGCCGCAAAAAAGCCGATCTCATCGGCTACCAAGATCATCCTTATGACGCTCTTTTGGACCTTTATGAACCGGGAATGACCGTCGCCAAACTCTCTCCCCTCTTTGACAGGCTCAAAACAGCTCTCACTTCTCTTGTCAAGACCATCAAAGCCCAGCCTCCCATCGACACCGACTGCCTTAAGGGAGAGTTCAATTCCGAACTGCAGATGCAATTTGGACGAAAAATCCTCAAGGCTATGGGGTTTACCCCAGCAAATGCACGGCTTGACATCGCCGTTCATCCTTTTTGTACGTCACTCCATCCATTGGATACCCGGATGACCACTCGCACCCATCATGACGACCTCATGTCCAATGTCTACTCCGTTATCCATGAAGGAGGCCATGGCCTCTATAATCAAGGCCTTAATCTCGAACAATTTGGATCTCCACTAGGAGAACAATCCTCCCTTGGCATCGATGAAAGTCAATCCCGTTGGTGGGAAACCCGCATCGGCCGCACTAAAGCTTTTTGGACCCACTTTTTGCCTATTCTTAAAAAGGACTTCCCTCAGCTCAAAGCCTCTCTCGATCAGTTCTATTTAGCGATCAATCAAGTCCGGCCCTCTTTTATCCGCGTTGAAGCCGATGAAGTCACCTACAGCCTCCACGTCATCCTCCGGTTTGAACTCGAAAAAGCTCTCCTTGAAGGCTCTCTAAAGGTCAAAGATATCCCCGCTGTCTGGAACCAAAAAATGCACGACTATTTAGGCATCACCCCTTCCAATGACGCCGAAGGCTGCCTCCAAGACGTCCATTGGGGTTTTGGCCTCATTGGGTACTTCCCCACCTATATCCTTGGCAACCTCTACGCGGCACAGTTTTTCCATGCCTTTGAAAAGGCCCATTCTGATTGGCAATCCCGCGTCTCTCAAGGCGAGCTAGGCTTTATCCGCGAGTGGCTCCGGACCAATATCCACCAATACGGACGGCAATATACCCCTGAAGAGCTCGTCCAAAGGATCTCCGGCAAGCCGCTCAATGAGTCGGACTATGTCCATTATCTAAATGCGAAGTATAAAGAAATTTATCGCTTTTAAGCGCCTTTCAAATTAAGCCATTTATTATCAAATAGTTATAACCTATTAATCATTAACACACTTCAACACAACTAACTCAACATCAAATAGTTGTATATTTATATTTAATTAAAGAAATTTTTATTATATAATTAATATTATAATAAGCATCAATAGATTATATGACATCAAATATAGATCCTAACAATTCTAATAATGCGAGCTTTTTTAACGATGTTAAAAAGACATGCACCTCCCTGTTTGATCGATTACAAGAGGTTTTTAACAAAATCCCACCTCTGATCGAAGAAAAGATCGCAGGACTCGGATCGACCCATCAAGTGACCGCGTCCGCTCTAATCCAAAGAGAGCTCGAGTTAAAAATATCCTTTGAGCAAGCCAAGGCATATGCTGCAGAAGATGGTAGGGGCGCAAGTGAGCATATTGAAGAATACGGCATTACCGATCAGACTATGCTCTTTGAGATCGCCAAAATCGCCGCAGCTCAAGATGGCTCGGGAACAAGTCAAAACATTAAAAACTACGGCATCACTGATCAGGACAGACTTTTTGAAATCGCCAAAATCGCTGCGACTCAAGATGGCTCGGAAACAAGTCAAAACATTAAAAACTACGGCATCACTAATCAGGACAGGCTTTTTGAAATCGCCAAAATCGCTGCGACTCAAAATGGCTGGGGAACAAGTCTATGGATTCAAACCTACGGTATTCAAGATCAGAAGATGCTCTTTGAGATCGCTAAAATCGCCGCGGCCCAAAGTGGCGGGGGAACAAGTGTATGGATTCAAAACTACCGTATTCAAGATCAAAACAGGCTTTTTGAAATCGCTAAAATCGCTGCGACTCAAGATGGCTGGGAAACAAGTACATACATTCAACACTACGGTATTCAAGATCAGAGCATGCTCTTTGAGATCGCTAAAATCGCCGCGGCCCAAAGTGGCGGGGGAACAAGTGAGCGCATTAAAAACTACGGTATTCAAGATCAGAGCATGCTCTTTGAGATCGCCAAAATCGCTGCAGCTCAAGATGGCGAGAAAACAAGTAAATACATTCAAAACTTCGATATTCAAGATCAAAGCATGCTCTTTGAGATTGCCAAAATTGCTGCAGCTCAAGATGGCTTAGCAACAATTCAAAACATTAAAAACTACGGTTTTTCGAACGAACAACAAGTCGAAATTCTTCAGCTCAGTCTTGCTTACATTTTTCAAAGCGCATCAGAAACAACTGATTTTCTGAATCTCCACGGGTTAGCAAATCATCTAGTTTTGCTCTCATCCCCAAACCAAAAACTTTACGAGGGATTTGCTAAAACTTGTAAAATAGATATTCCCTTTCATTTTGAAACACCGGAAAAAAAAGAGCAGATAGAACAAACGCTTAAAACAGCTTTTATCGATTTGAAGAAATTAGCCATCGAATCTGGAGTCTCGAATAAAACTCTTGCATTGATGGAAGGTACCATTTTCAACAAACACGTAAACCTACAGCAACAGCGCAAAGGTCTCCTATGGCTTTACACATTAGTTATCCATTACAAACTCGATCTAACCCAAAATGCGATCAAGCAATCTCCTCTCTGCGATGAATCGATAGGTCCCTTACTCAATTCCATCTTGAAAACAATCGATCCAACCCTACGCACACAGGCCACAAGAGCTCTTATCGAGGGGTACAATCATCCTGAGAAAAGGACCTCTCTCATAAGTTTGATAAGCGCGCTAAAGGAAGAAAGATTTCATCTGATCATTCTTTTCGGCACGGTGGCAGGCATTTCACCCTCAATGACAAAAAAAATCTGCGAAGAGCTGCCCAAAACCAAATATAAAGATGCGAAATTGATGGCTCCCATTAATGAGATGATGGGTGCAGTTTATCAAAGCAGCGCTCTATCTGAAAAACAGCGACTTCTTGAGCCGATATTCGCCTCTCCCATAAAGGGAGATCGAGAACCTAAACCCGCCTTCGACAAGCGACTCGCTGAATATCGAAATAACCAGCGAAATTGGATTGCTGCTATGCATTCTTTATTGTTCTTTGCTCAAGAAACAATTCTAAATAGTGTGACAAACACCACAGAGCTTGTCAATGCGTGGCAAACCTTCATGGGAAAAATCTTCTATATAAAAAGTGAAGCTCTTGATCAATTCATCCCAACATTTGGCCAGTCGAAACGGCATCCCAACGCTCTTATCACCTATACGACCCGATTGCAAACCCTTCCTCAAAAAGAAAAAGACCAACTGATGCCTCTTTTGGGAAAATTTGCCAATGCCGTTCTCGGTAAGACATTTCCTCAGATCCGGTACGACTTGACGGAGAGCGTCCATCTAAGAACACTTTTTTCTGAAAATCCAGAACTGTTAAACAAATGGCAGACAGCTCTTCCTTTTGAAACTCAAGACTCTTCTCTACCGTTTACTATTGAAGATACCGATGCTTGGGAAGATTTAGTTTTGATGGGGACAGAAGTCGATGGCAGCTGTCAAAGTATCCGAGACAACCCTACACTTAATCAATGTCTACTCGCTGCTTTCCTGGATGGTAAAGTCCGTTTGATGGTTGCCAGAGAAAAAGGAACAGGAAAAATCATCGGTCGAGTGATCTTACGCGTGTTGCAAGATGACAATGGAAAACCTGTTCTCTTTGTTGACACCCTATACACACGAAATGGAGTTAACTCTGAGCTGATTCGTCAAAATATCTTAGAAGGATGCAAGCAAAAAGCTCAAAGTATGGGAATTGCTATGGCGTTAAGCGTAAAAGATTATGATGGGTTGGCAACCCATAAATATCCAGGTGCTTTGAACTCCCTTGGAGGACCTGCTCCCTACGAATATGTCGATGCCCTGAACGGTAGACAACAAAATGGCATCTACTCTATCCCAGAGAGTTATGTGCTTTGGAAACCTTCATTGTAATCGAATAAGCCGGCGCTCTTCAGCTTGCTGATAACGCCGCTTTTCATCAGCTGAGAGCGGGATCACCGGAGGAACTTCGACCGGCTTCAAATGATCGTCCAAGGCAACAAAGGTAAAATAAGCCGATAAAATATGAACTCTTTCCTGCGTCCGGAAATCTTCCTTAAAGACCTTGAGTCCGATCTCCATCGATGTCTTCCACACTCTGTTCATCGACGCTTTGAAAACCAAAATATCGCCATGCTTGGCCGGAGCTAAAAATCTCACCGAATCAATCCCCAGTGTGACACACACCTTGCCGCTGTGCCTCTTGGCAACCACTCCTGCGACTCGATCACATAAATCCAATACCCTTCCCCCGAACAATGTCCCGTAGGCATTGAGATCATTTGGGAATACCACCGACGTCTGATCATGGATAGCGGACTCTGCGACTGACTTGCCTTGCATCCTTGTTTCCATAAAACATAAAATCTTTATTCACAAGAAAGGAACCTATCCCGTCCAAACCATCTCCGAATGTATACTAAACAGCCAATTTAGTATACATTCGCTAAAAGATGTATACCAAATAAATAATTGATATATTGAATCAACTTGCTAATTATTAGTGACTTAATTTTAACTCACTCTCCAATGTATACAAAAATGCTATTTTTGTATACATTCGCAGATATGTGGAAACAGCTCGGACATTATGTTCTACAACCTCAGGGGTATAAAGCCTTTATCCCTCATCCTTTTCCCAGTAAAGAACCCCTTATTTTGCCCTCGAGCTTAGAAATTCAGCATGGAAAAGCCATGCACCTCATCGGGAAATTGGATGGCATTAGCCAGCTCCTTCCTGATAAAGATTTTTTCCTTTTAATGTTTGTGAGAAAAGAGGCTGCATGTTCCAGTCAAATTGAAGGAACACAAGCCACGGTAATTGATGCCATCGAGTCAGATTTGTCATCTCGCTCTGTTTCTATTAATGATGTTGATGATATTATTGGTTACATTCGCGCTCTTAATTATGGATTAGAGCGATTTTCTACCCTTCCGCTTTCTGTCAGATTTATCCGAGAAATTCATGAAGAGCTAATGACAAAAGCGCGTTCCACGCAACATGCTTATCCAGGCAATATTAGAACCTCCCAAAATTGGATTGGCGGCACATCACTCACAAATGCAAGTTTCGTTCCACCTCCTCCTCATGAACTTCCAAGAGTTTTAGGAGATTTGGAAAATTTTATCCATTCTAAAGAGAATAAATTTTCTCCACTCATCAAAGCGGCCCTTTTGCATGCACAATTTGAAACGATTCATCCTTTTACGGACGGTAATGGCCGAACAGGCCGTTTGCTGATCACTCTATTTCTATGGCAAGAAAAATTGCTGGAACTTCCTCTTCTATATCTTTCAAATTTTTTCAAACAAAATCAAAATGCCTACTATCAACATTTACAAAGCTATCATAATGAACCAACAAACATACTTGGTTGGATCGATTTTTTTCTTCAGGGTGTGATTGAAACAGCACATTCCGCTATAGAAGTTGCTGGATCCATCAGCCGTATCCGAGAACAAGACATGACTAAGATCCATAAGCTAGGTAAAGCCTCTGCTGAAACGACAGTCGAAGTGCTACGCAACTTGTATCGCCAGCCGATAGTAGATATCGGCAAGATCCAAGAGTGGACGGGCGTCACCACTAGAGCCGGCGCACAGAAAATAATCCAGCGTTTGATCGATTTAGATATCCTTGTTCAAAGAGATCCTAGCGCAACTTATGGCAGAACTTACGAGTATCGTTCATATCTAAGTTTATTTAGCTGAAAGTGTTGTCCAGCCCAAAGTTTGATCTAGCCAGTTAAAGATCGACTCATTAGAAATCATGATTGCTCCCATTTGGCAATGGGCCTGAGCTGTCGTCTCAGGAGTAAATTTCAAGAGTGTTTTGGGGCACTTGAGCTGATCGAAGACCTTTTGTGGCTGTCCTTTCAGAAAGAGATCGTCTTCGCTATCGACGACAAGCGTTGGGCATGTGATTTTCTCAGCAATACCCTTGAGAGTGTATTGTTTGAGTGTTTTCATCACCTCTGCGGGAGTTTCAATTTGCATCGTCCACATGGCATTATTGAAAAACCAATTGATATTGACGCTTCTTGCCATCTCTGAGGTGATGGCTTGATTGAATCCGGAGGTATTGCCTTTCAACATGTTGGTAACCTCTTTAGGCATCGATTGATAGATATTTTCAGAAAAGTCGAAAATGCCTCCATTGAGAACGCACGCGGCGATCCGGTGTTCGAAAGCGGCAGCCCGGGCTGCTAAATAGCCTCCCATGCTGATCCCTATCAAGGAGATCTTCTTTTGGTCAATGAAATCAAGTTGCATGGCAAAATCGACAACCGGCGTCACGACGTTTTCCCAGTCGTAACGGAAAGGAAGGTTCTGTTTTTTGATGACCTCGCCTTGTCCGGGCCCCTCGAATAAAAGCACATTGTAGCCACGCTGGTAGGCAGCGATCCCTGCTTCAAAATAAAGCTCTTCAGCTGTGCCGTCAAATCCCGTTTGAATAATGACCAAAGGCGCTTTAGGCGTCTTAGACTTGAGTAAATAGCCCGGAAGGGTTGTTTTCTGATACGGAATGTGCACAAGGGAGACTAAAGGCTCAGAAGAAATCCCTTTCCGGAATGCATCAACGCTTTTTTCCCATATGTCGATGCACTTTGCCCGATCTTTCTTTGCGCCTAAATAGAAACAGGCTGTTCGGTAATAATTGGAAGCACGGAAATATGCTTCCTTTGCAGAAACTTTTTGGCCTTTCCCATCAAATTGCACCGCCAGCGCATGAAGACGGTCGGCTACTCTCTGCCACTCTTTGGCCCAGCTATCAATATCTCCATCTTTAATTAAGCGGGCTGTCGAAATCACCTCCCCGATATCCGCCGCTCCGCTCACGGCATAGCCTAGAGTGCGGATCATCTCAAATTCCATCGAGCGGTCTTTCAAAATAAAATCATCGTACCAATTAGTTGGGGCTGCCGGCGCTGGTGGTGCAGGTGCTGCCGCATGGGAAACAAAAGGAATTAAACAGGCTAAGAGTAGTGTTTTCACTTTTCTAAACCAGTACTCATCGAAGATTTTATCAAAGCGACCTTTTCAAATTCCTTAATTGTCTCAAGAAAGTGTTGCTCGACTAGGGAGGGAGCTTCAAGCGTTTGCTGTTGGTATTTGGAATATTCCATTCTGGCCTTATCTAAGGCTTCCTCATGACTTATTTTCCCAGCATGAGAGAGAATATCTCTGGAAGCCATTCGTAAAAAATCGTCGAGCTTGGCAATCCAGTCCTTCATGGACATGGGAATGAGACTTAAAGCCTGCAGTTCGGCGAAATCCAAATAGAGAGATACGATTAGATTGAGAACTTTCAGCTCCTCTTCGCTGAGATAATTCTTTGCAATTTCAGTGTCTGTCTGTCTTGGTTTCTTGCCTGACCAAGAGGTGAGACCCATGTTTGTTTTCCCAGCATTAGCTCGAGAATAGATGACCTCGGCGGCTGTATGGCCGTGGGCTGCCCAGTGCATTTTGTTTTGAACCACTGCAAAAAACTGCTTTGAGCCTTCTGTTTTTGGGTCGTAGTCAATGCTCGTGGCATAGATATCAAGAACTTTGCGCCAGAATACTTTTTCAGAGGAGCGGATGTCTCTGATTCTGGCCAAAAGTTCATTGAAATAATTTCCTCCGCCACCTCGCTTAAGCCGTTCATCATCAAGCGTAAAGCCTTTAATCAAATACTCTTTTAGCCTTTGAGTTGCCCAGATACGGAACTGGGTGCCTCTATGTGAGCTGACTCTATATCCCACTGAGATGATCACATCCAAATTGTAGTGCATCACCTGATAATTTTTGCCGTCAGAGGCAGTTGTCCGGAATTTCCGGACAACTGATTCTTCAAATAGTTCTCCCTCCTTGAAAATATTCTGTATGTGATCAGAGATTGTTCGCTTGTCTTTATCAAATAGCTCACACAGCTGTGCCTGGCTCAACCAAACGGTCTCATCTTGTAGGCGTACCTCGATTTTGGTTTGGCCATCTTCCGTCTGATAGAGTAGCAGAGAACTGTCTGTAGGGATCATGTCCATCTTTTCCTTTGAGTAACTATGTTAGATTAAGAGATCAGCATAGCTGTAAGCAGAAAAAATTTCTATCTTTCCAATCTTGCTTCTTCTAGATGATTTCATGGTGAGCCACTTTCCGCTCTCTGCTTGTCGGTTGCGAATGCGATATCTACGACCCCATGCGGTTCAAACATGCTCATGAATTGCTTATACATTTCCCAGCCTATTATTGCCTTTTATGGGTTTGAGAAGTAATTCCTGAGCGTAGACGGCTATATCTTCTACAATTCGTTCATAGCGATAATAGGTTATAAGGGTCCAATCCACGTCAGTCTGACCATAGCCTTGGTAAAATAGCTTTTGCTCATGTGGCTTATTCCAAACATTCCCAATCCCTCCACCAATAAACATCAGGTCGCGCTCTTTGGGTGCTAAGATTGGATCATCCCAGTCAACAATGTAAAGAGCCTTTGAGCTATCGATCAATACATTCCCTCCATGGATATCGGAATGACAAAGAACAAATTTGAGGGGGCGACTAGAAGCTTTTTCACTGAGGTGCTCAGAACGATCTACAAGTTGTTGAATAACTGGCTTATTTTCCTGTAGAAATTTCCATAAATTCGACGCAATCTCATCATCGATACATACTGCTTCGATATGAGTATAGAGAGAGCGAACAACCTCTCGCCACTTCGGCGAAAACTTCTCTCGACGGATTCGAGTCTTTAGGGATGTGGGTATGTGGACTTCATGCACTTGTTTTAATGCTTGACCCAAGGCAATCCACTGTTCATCAGTTAAAGAACAGCTAAATCCGTCTTGCCCTTCGACAAAAGGGTAGACAATGAGAGTGAAATCATCCACCTGTTGGATTTGCGTACCTGTCACTGTTTTGATGGGTGGAATGAGTTCTTGAATTCCCACCGACTGTAGTAACTCCAGAATCGCGATGTTGGTATCGTGAAAATGGTCTTGTTTTAGTTTTACGAAGTAAGTTTTTTCATCACTGGATTGGACTTTGTATATTGAGGCATTTGGATCAGCCCCTAAGGGGAGAAGGACAAGCGTGGTTACCTCTATCAAATAATAGGTGCTTAAGCAGTTGATGATTAAGTGAGTCAATTCTTCCATTAATCTTTTTGAGTTTTGATTTTGTCTAAGAAGCTCGCAAATAAAAAACCCTGGGAATCGCTCCCAGGGTAACAAGATTGTAAATGGAAGATTATCGTTTGGAGAATTGAGGACGTTTACGGGCTTTGCGCAGGCCGTACTTTTTACGTTCTTTCTTACGGGAATCGCGGGTGAGGTAGCCGAGAGGCTTGAGTTCAACTTTGCGTGTTTCGTCTTCGCTCAGGAGGGCGCGGGAGATCCCTAAACGGGTCGCGATCACTTGGGCTTCAGTTCCTCCGCCTTTCACGTTGATGATCAAATCATAACGCTTATGGTCGCCGACTTTCTTGAAGGGAGATAAAATGAGGTCTCTCTGGATAGCGAGGGGGAAATAGACTTCAAAGTTCCGGTTGTTGACTTTGACTTTTCCAGAGCCAGGGCGCATTCTCACGGAGGAGACGGCTGTTTTTCTTCTTCCAGTTCCAACGAATTCTTTTGTCATATTAGAATTTTAAGGGTATAGGGTTTTGGGCTTGCATATCATGCTCGGCACCAGCAAAGATGCGGAGTTTCTTGAGCTGCTGGCGGGCAAGACGGCTTTGAGGCATCATACCGGCAATCGCATTTCTAAGGATGTAATCAGGCTTCCTCGCTTTCATCACACGGTAAGGGACTTCACGGAGACCGCTCATTGCGCCTGTGTGGTAGCGATAAATTTTTTGAGCCTCTTTAGCACCAGTGACTTTGATCTTCTCAGCATTGATAATCACAATGCCATCTCCTCCATCGATATGAGGAGTAAAAGTGACTTTGTGCTTACCGCGGAGGATTTGAGCAACGGCTGAAGCAAATCGGCCGAGTGTCATCCCTTCTGCATCGAGAAGGAACCACTTGCGATCATCTAAAGCTTCCTGCTGCGTCAGCAACTTTGTTTGTTTCTTCTTATTCATGGAGGTATCCTAAATGATAATGGAATAGAGCATACGATTTTTGACAATTTTTTGCCAATATCCTTTCTGAGGTAGTTGAAAAACATTCCTTCTTGGAGTAGAATCTACGTTCAAATAATTATGCGACAAATCAAAAGTTTTTTTATTCGGACCTATGGATGCCAGATGAATGAGCTCGATTCCGAGCTAATGGTCGGCCAGCTTGAAAAAAGGGGCCTGACTAGGACTAGAGAAGAGAGTGAAGCAGATCTTTTAATTTTTAACACCTGCTCCATTAGAGATCTGGCGGAACGGAAGGTGATGGGCAAGATCGGAAAACTTGGCACCAAAGACAAAAAGGCCCTTATCGGAGTCACCGGCTGTATGGCGATGGCCAAAAAAGAGACCCTATTCCGAAAACTCCCCCATATCGACTTTATCATTGGAACCAATAACATCTCCGACCTTAACAACGTTTTGGATGAGGTTTTGACAACGGGGCGTCCTTCGATCCGGACAGATGATCAATTTGAAGAAAATCTCGACTATTTAGCCGCGAAAAGAGACGACCCGGTCAAAGCGTTCGTCTCGATCATCCGCGGCTGCGATAAATTCTGCACCTACTGCGTCGTTCCTTATACGCGAGGCCAAGAGGTCTCCCGGCCCCCAGAAAGCATCGAAGAAGAGTGCCGCAAATTAGTTGATCAGGGGTACAAAGAAATCACCCTGCTGGGCCAAAACGTCAACAGCTACGGCAAAGATAAACCGGAGTGGAACTGCCTTTTCCATGATCTGCTCTACCGCTTAGATAAAATCCCCGGCTTGGAAAGAATCCGTTTCATGACATCGCACCCTGTTGACATCACGGTCAATCTGATGCAAGCCATTCGAGATCTTCCGTCGCTCTGCGAGTTTGTCCATTTCCCGCTGCAAGCCGGCTCTAACCGAATCTTGAAAAAGATGCACCGGATCTACACGGTCGAACAATATTTAGAAAAAGTCGCTCAATTGAGAGAAATCGTCCCTAATGTGTCGCTAGGAACCGATATTATCGTTGGATTTCCCACTGAGACAGAAGAAGAGTTTCAGCAGACGTACCATTGGATGAAAGAAATCAAATACTCTGTCGCTTTTATTTTCGCTTACAGCGCACGAAAAGGAACGCCGGCGTTTAGATGGAAAGATGATATCCCTGAAGAGGTCAAGAACGACCGTTTACATCGTCTCCTGAGTCTCTACGAAGAGCTTGCGGCCGAAGAGAAAAAAGCGATGCTGGGCATGGAAGTGGAGATCCTGGTCGAAAGCAGAAACCGCGATGAGCTTCATTTGAAGGGACGGACACGGTGCTGGAAAAAAGTGGTATTCCCCGGCGAAGATCGTTTGATCGGGACTTTGCAAAGAGTGAAGATCCATGGCTACAGCCATCAAACGTTTTTGGGAGAACTTGCTACAGCATCTCTTCAAATAGGTGTTCAGAAAGAATCTTGATATGGAGCTGTTTGGCTTTATCGAGTTTTGAGCCGGCCTCTTCACCGACTAAGACAAAGTCTGTTTTTTTGCTGACGGAGCCGGTGACTTTGCCACCTCTTTCTTTGATCAACTCCTCTGCTTGATCGCGGGTATACTTTTGAAGAGCGCCTGTTAAGACAAATGTCTTTCCAGAGAAAGCATGGTCGGTGCGGATTGTTTGTTGAGAGGCGTACGGTTTGATGCCATTTTCTAAAAGGAGCTCGATCTCTTTAAGGTTGCTAGGGTCTTTAAAATAGTGAGCGATCGCTTCGGCCATTTTACCCCCGACGCCATCGATTTTTAAGAGCTGTTCTTCTGTCATGGCAGCCAGTTGATGGATTGAACCAGCTTCTCGGGATAAAATCTCAGCAGTCTCTTCGCCGACATAACGGATGCTGAGCGCCAAAATAAACCGCGCGAGTGAAACATGACGAGATTTATCGATGCTAGTCAAAAGATTCTGGATCGATTTCTCTTTAAATCCTTCTAGTTGGGCAAGCTCTTCGGAAGAGAGTCTGTAAATATCGGAGACATGCCGGACCAGTTTTTTGCGGACGAGTTGTTCGACGACTTTTTCTCCCATATGATCGATATCCATCGCATCTTTGCTGGCAAAATAAGCGATCCTGCGGATGATCTGTTCTTCGCATCCTTTCGAATTCGGACACCGGACAGCGACTTCCCCCTCCGTTCTCACAACATGAGTGCCGCACATAGGACAATGTGTCGGCATATGCCACGGGGTAGAATGCGCAGGTCGTTTTTTGAGATCGACGTCCAACACTTGCGGAATGACATCGCCGCCTTTGGCAATGACGGCCCAGTCCCCTTCTCGGATATCTTTGCGAGCCACTTCTTCTTCATTGTGGAGCGTGGCCCTGGCAATCGTGCTGCCGGCAAGAAACACAGGTTCGAGTTCAGCAACAGGCGTCAAAACGCCCGTGCGGCCGACTTGGACGGTGATGGTGCGGATTTGCGTGACGGCTTGTTCAGGAGCAAATTTATACGCAACGGCCCAGCGGGGGCTTTTACCGGTGGTTCCTAAAATCGACCACTGTTTCATGTGGTCGACTTTGATGACAATGCCATCGATATCGAAGGGAAGCGTCTCCCGTTTTTTTTCGATTTTATGCGCAAACGTCATGAGATCTTCGATTTTTTCGGCAACAGCTACATGATCGTTGTCGAAGACAGGGAGTCCGAGTTTTTTGAGATAAAGATGAACATCAAATTGATTCTGGACCAGCGACTGATCGCTTTCGGCAAGGCCGTAAAAAACCGCAGCAAGGCAGCGTTGAGAAACTTGTAACGGATCTAACAGTTTTAAAGAACCGGCCGCTGCATTGCGGGGATTGGCCCAGAGCTCTTCTCCTGCATCTTCTTTCCGCTGGTTCTGCGTTTGAAAGGCTTGATGCGGCATGTAGACCTCTCCGCGGACTTCGAGAACATCCGGGATGTGCGGGCCTGTCAGCTCAAGCGGGACAGAGTGGATTGTCCGCATGTTCGAGGTGATATCGTCGCCTTTTCTTCCATCGCCGCGGGTCAACGCGCGAGTATAAATCCCCTTTTCATAGCGGACAGAGACAGCAACGCCGTCCATTTTAAGCTCGGCACAGAGAGGAACATGGGACTTTTCTAGCAACTTGTGGATCCGTTTGATAAAATCTTCGAGCTCTTCTTGATTATAGGTGTTATCCAAAGAGAGCATCGGGACGGCATGAGCGACTTGTTGAAATCCGTTCGAAAGCGGGTCTTTGATCCGCTGTGTGGGGGATGTCTCAGTGATCCACTCCGGATGGTCGGCTTCCATCTTCTCGAGTTTTTTTAAGAGAAGATCGTATTCGTAATCGGAAATGACAGGTTTGTTTTCGACATAGTAGAGCCGGTCATGTTTGCGGATCTCCGCTACGAGATGGTCATACTCAGTTTTGCTCATCGAATACCACCTCAAAAATCATCGTCGCCAAAGGGGCGAGCTGAAGATGAAACCCGTCCGGCGTTTTCTCAATTGTAGGGTTAGTTTTACCCGATCCGCCAAATTCTGCTCTATCGGTATTCATGACTTCTTTGATGGAGCGGATGTGAGCGAGCCGGATGAAATAGCGCGAAAAATAATTCGGTGTAAAATTATGGATGCAGACAACAACTTCTTTGACTCCTTTTCGGAGGTAGCTGATCACCGAATTCTGCTCGTCATGGAAGTCGATCCATTCGAAGCCGCTGCCATCAAAATCCTTTTCCCATAACGCCGGATGGTCGTGGTAGAAATGGTTAAGGGCTCGGATCGCTGCTCTAAGCTGCTGGTGACGGTCGTATTGAAGAAGATTCCAGGCGATCTCTTCTTTGCAGTTCCATTCGTTCCACTGGCCCAGTTCTGCGCCCATGAAAAGCAGTTTTTTTCCGGGATGGCAGAGCATATAGCTATAAAAAAGACGGACGCCGGCAAATTTTTGCCAATCATCACCGGGCATTTTTGAGATGAGGTGGGCTTTTCCATGGACGACTTCATCATGGGAGAGCACCAAGATAAATCGTTCAGAAAACGCATAGATGAGTCCAAAGGTCAAATCGTTTTGATGGTGCCAGCGGAAAAAAGGGTCTCGATGAAAATAACGGAGAGTGTCGTTCATCCAGCCCATGTTCCATTTCAGGTCAAAACCTAGTCCATGCCACTGAAGCGGATGGGTCACACCTAAAAACGAGGTCGACTCTTCCGCACAAACTAGCGCGTGGGGATAAAGATGGTGGACAATCGAGTTCATATGTTTGATGAACTCAATCGCCTCGAGATTTTCTTTGCCGCCGTCTTTATTGGGGATCCATTCGCCGGGAGCCCGCCCATAATCGAGATAGAGCATCGAGGCCACTGCATCGACTCTGAGACCGTCAACATGCATTTTTTCAAGCCAAAAGATCGCATTGGCGAGAAGAAAGTTTGAGACTTCATGCCTTCCGTAATTGAAGATATAGGTATTCCAATGGGGATGGTACCCTTGGCGCGGATCTTCATGTTCATACAAGGCTGTTCCATCAAAACGGGCAAGGGAAAATTCATCTGAGGGAAAATGGGCTGCGACCCAATCGATGATCACTCCAATCCCTTCTTGATGGAGATGGTTGATAAAGTACTGAAAATCTTCGGGCGTTCCAAAGCGGCTAGTCGGAGCATAATAGCCGCTGACTTGATAGCCCCACGATTCGTCGAGAGGATGCTCGCAGATCGGCATTAGCTCGATATGGCTGAAGCACATCTCTTTGCAATAGGCGGCAAGCTCATGTGCCAAATGCCGGTAGCCAAGATCTTTTTTCCATGACCCGAGATGGACTTCATAAATATTTAGAGGCTGGTTTAATCCTCCTTTTTTCTTTATCCACTCTTGATCGGTCCACTGAAAATGGTCGATATCAAAGAGTCTGGAGGCTGTTTTGGGACGAACTTCGGTAGAGTAGGCATACGGATCGGACTTGATCAGCAACGAGCTGTCTTGCGTTTTGATTTCAAACTTGTAATGCTCGCCCTGCATTAAGCCGGGAACAAAAAGCTCCCAGACACCCGATGCTCCCATCGATCGCATCGGATGGACCCGCCCGTCCCATTGATTGAAATCTCCTACGAGAGAAACTGCAGCTGCATTCGGAGCCCAGACGGCAAATTTTGCGCCTGCAACGCCTCCGTGATGGACAAGCCGTCCGCCGAGCACATTGAAGATCTTGTAATGGGTCCCTTGATTAAATAAGTGAGCGTCGATCTCTCCAAAGGTCGGCAAAAAAGCATACGGATCATGGTAGAGTTTTCCATCGGAGTGATAGATCCGATAATCGAGAGGGGCTGTTTTGGCAGGAACTCTCATTTCAAATAGACCCGCAGGGTCTATTTTTTTGGCTTCGACAATCTTGCCTTTGAGTTCTAGATGACACGTGGGTGCGCCGGGACGCCATAGCCGAATGACATTCCCGTGTAGACCTAAAAAAGCGTGGGGATTGTGCAGTTCAAATAACCGTGTTTGCAACATTTTTCTCTTCTTTTTGCGCAAGCAAATAGATCGATCCAGCTAAACACCATGCCAAGCCGAGCGCTATGACAAAGAGCGGTCCGATCCAAACGCACAAAAGACTCGCCATTAAGGGCACTATAAGCCCTCGAAGGCCGACTGTCAAAATATTTACCGTTGAAAAGAGGCTGCTATCACCGCTGCCGGCAAAAAGCGGTCCTGATAAATGCCAGATCAAATGGCTGCCCGCTTGCGCAACGCCATAGAGAAAAAAAGCGACAAAGAACCAAACAGTGCTCCATGCTGCTAATATCCAGCAGAGGGCGCAAAGCGCAAACAAAAGACAGACAAGTCCCGTCAGCCGGTAGATTCCTTGCAAGGCGATTCTCTTTCTCCAGAAAGCCGTCGCCAGGACAAATCCGATCCCCATCCAAATAAAGCGGCTAATCGTCATGTCAACATGGCTGATGGCTAACTCATCCGCAGAGTAGAGAACCAGCGCCGGCATGATGAGCATCAATCCGATACCTCCCATCATGAACCCCAGCTGAAATCGTGCAAAATCAGGTCTTTCTCGAAGAAGGTTCCAGCTGTCTTTCCAAGGAGCGATCAGCGGATTTCTTTTAGCGGGCGGCTCGCTTACTTGAAAGCTATCGATGGGAACACGGGCCTGAAGCACCAACTGCAGCACTAGGGCCAGCAGGCCAAACCCAGCGCTCAGTAAAAACAGTATTTTCCAATCATGGTCATTGATGCAAAAGCTAAGGAAAACCCCAATCAAGACCCCGCCTAAACAATTGATTGCTGAACTCCACGAGAAAAAACCCTCTCTAGCGCCGGACGGGACATTCTGTTTTAAGATTTCCATTTGCGCAGGCATCCCGCCCCTTTGAAAACATTGAAATAATGCCGCACCGATGATAAAAAACCAGCTATTTTGAACAAAAGGGAAGATCAGAAAAGGAACGCTGGCCAAAAAGCGTGAGACCATCCAGTTCGATCGGAGCCGATTCCGATTTCTCCAGAGCGTTGCCCCCCAATAAAACGACACCAGGGCAACGACCGGCTTGAGCATCGTGAAAATAGAAATTTGAAAAGCGCTGGCATGCAAATCTTTTCTCAAAATATACGGCAAAATGGCAATCAGCCCCACGAGAGGTTCATTGAGAAGACCGGTGAAGAACAAGGCCCATTTCGTCTTGCTAGATTTTATGGTCTTAGACGGCTGATTATACATGGTCATAGACGGCCGATTATACCTTGAGAGACCTATTTCTCAAAACGGTCTAGAAATAATTTTTGACCCGATGAGAGTCGTAAAGGTTTTTCGAAAAAATGTCGGCTCCCCTTTTCTCCCTTTGCTCCAGGTGAGGTGCGTAACCGGCAAAATTTAAAAGGTTTTGGAATGGAAAGGAATATTTCACGGCTGCTTTCGGCATGAATCACCCCTTTTTGTAAGCTTTTTTTCGACCACTCAAAATCGATTTTGTCACCTGCTTTTGTTGTCAACTCCACAACTCTGCCGGCATGGAACTCCGGCGATAGGCATGGCAAAAACTCCCAGCCCTGAGCGGTCCCTTGGTCAGTCTCTTTGAAAAACAGCGCCCGGATATATTTCACCCCTTCAGCCAGCAAAATCAAAGGAGATTCTGAAAATTTCCCTTCCGGAATAATTCCTTGATGCGACGTATCGGAGAGCCGTGGGCATAAAATCCCTTCAAAGCCCGTCAGAAACAATTTCAGATAGGTTTCAGCGACATCGAGCTTTTCACACTCTTGCAAAAGAGAAGCGGTTCCGACTTTGGCATTGCCACTGGATGTGACCATCTGCCCCAACCGGAACCAGACTGGAAGAATCTCCGCCATCTCTTGACGTCGAGCGACTAGCTCCCAATCGAGCTTCTTGCTCATGCCAAGCGATAACCTCTCGATAGGATGCGTCATTAATCGAGCTGCAGAAACCACAACCTTTTTATCGATGGCAATTCCAGCCTCTTGCATCTGAATGCAGACGCGTCGATGACCGTCAACCGTCTTCCCATAAACCCACACAACACCCTTCTCTAAATCCAATTCCAATGTAAACTCTTTGACTGGGCCCTTCCAGTTTAGTGGAACTTCGTGTTTCTCAAATGTCCTCAGATTTTCAAAGATCAGCTTTGCCGGAAAAGCCTGGAATTTGTAAGTGCTCCAAGGAATCACACAAGAGGCGCCCGGCAGATGAGAAAAAGGTCTTAGTCGCTCAGCAATGGTTATTTTCATCTAACCCTTAAAGTAGAAATTTTAATGCCTTTTTCTTGCATTGGATCGACTCCGCTAAAAATTATGCCCGAGACCGGACTGAAAAGCAATTTACAAAAATGTTTTTACGAAATGTCTCCTTTTGAAGATAATACGGTCTATTAACCTGGAGGTATTTATGTGTTCGATGAACTTAGTCCTGAATCACTGGGCCATTATCGTGTCGGCAGCCCTCTTTTGGCTGCTCGGGGCGGTCTGGTTTTCTGGACTCTTTAAAGATAGTTGGGTGAAAGAAAAGAACAAGCTTGGGCTGAAAATTGAAAAACCCAGCTCGAGCGAAATGAAGAAGAAATTCGTCACTTCTTTCCTGCTCAATATCGTACAAGTTTGGGGAATGGCGGTGATTATCGCCGGATTCCAAATTATGGACATTCAATCGGCGATCCGCATGGGACTCCTCGTTGGCGTTTGCTTTGCAGGAGCTAGCATGGCGTGTAAAGGGTTGTGGGAAAACCACAGCTTCAAACTCATCTGCATCGACGCTGGCTATCCGATCGTCGGCTTCATCATCAGCGCGGTCATCTTGGCCCTCTGGCAATAATTTCTCAAAAACGCCTGGGAACTCTTCCTAGGCGTTTGCAAGAGGATTTAAGATGGGAGTGGTTTTACTACTCCGCTATGCAAATAGGTGACATCTATCGCATAGGAATATTCAACACAAAATCGCTCAACACAGCCCGAACAAAGGTAACTGCGTAATGGGAAATGGCTGTGCTGGCAACGGCTTCTTTCCATTGAATTCTTCTTTCACAAAAAATCTTGGTTGCTAACACACCTACACCATAACTGGTTGTTTTAAACAAAATTCTAGCCAAAGCGAACCCACGGCTTGTGGGTGGCGCAACGAACATTGGTAGCGCTACATCTAGTAGTACACTTACAACCGAAAAAATTGCAGCTTGACGCCACGTTGCTTCATAGGCCCTCGCTGACACACATCTGACTCCAGTCGAAAAAACCAGGCTCAATGCCAACTTGTGACGTATATCAATAGCCATATCTCCTTCCTATCAAATCGGAGAATTTTACTCCTAAATGCTCAAAAATTACAGAGTTAAAAAATGTTTCGAATTATACTGCGCCCGGCTTGAAAATGTGAATTTGGGCTGCGTCAAAGCCGCGGGAGTCTTCACACTGGCCGAAATCCACCTTTTCAGGCCTGGCGCGATATAACTTCTGGGAAATATTCTTGCAAACCTTGCTGCCAAGGGTAGCAGATCACATGTTCATATTGTTTCACAAAACGATGCTGGCTTAAGACGATCGCCTCACAGTCAGGAATATCTTGGGTCAACCGTTTAAATGAACTCACACTCGATTCATCAATCGTATCGCTGCTTTTAATCTCGATGCACAGAAGGGATTTTCCTGGTCTTTCAACCACTAAATCAATTTCGACATCTCCTGCTGTGCGGAGATAGGAAAAGCGGTACTCAGGCTGAAAATAACTGCCCAAACGGATGAACTCTAAAATAACAAAATGTTCAAAAGCTTCCCCATAGGCAAATGTCTTAGGGAGTAAAGGAACAGAAAGCCTTCTAGAAAGGCTCCTGACAACTCCTGTATCAAAAAAATAAAATTTCGGTTTTTCCGAGAGCCTTTTGCGGAAAGAATTATGGTAAGGCTCTAAGAAAAAACCAATGAGAGTATCTTCTAGAACCGAGAAATATTCTTTAACGGTCTTATCATCGACTCCGACATCTTTAGCGATATTCGCATAGTTAATGATTTTCCCATTGCATTGCGCTGCGACTTCGAGAAATTTTCTAAAAGGAGGGAGCTTTCTTACTAGATGTTCATCCCAAATTTCCTCTTTTAAATATGTCTCAGCATAGGCGCGTAAAAAAGCCTCTTTATCATTCGTATCTTCCAAACTAAATATCTTCGGCAAGGTCCCCCAATGCAAAGCTTGATCTAAATTAAATGCATCTTTCAGCTCGAAACACGATAAAGCATATAGATGATAAACGAAGGCCCTTCCTGCAAGTAAATTAGCCCCTCCCCTCTTAAGCTTGCGGGCGCTTGATCCCGTCAGAATAAACTGTCTTTTTTTCTCTTCAATTAACCGATGAACCTCATCGAGCAATTTGGGCACTTTTTGAATTTCATCGATCACCACATTGGTTATTTCATTGGGAAGAGCCTTAATCATAGCATAGAGATCACTGGGATTTTCGGAAAATTGCTGCTCGATTTTCGAATCGAGGAGGTCGAACCAGACTGTATTGTTCCGCTCGAACTTTTCAGCTAATAGAGTACTTTTCCCGGTACCTCGAGGTCCGAATAAGAAAAAATTTTGTCTTTGAGGAAACTTTCTAAACCGTGAAAACATGCCTTACTCCGGATTTGCTTGACATTTCCGGAGTATGCTCCATTTTTGCTAAATAAAACAAGAGTTTTTAGCAAATTCGGAGTAAACTCCGGATTTGCTTGACATTTCCGGAATTAAAAAAATATATAGAAAAAGGGATAGGACAAAATAAACAAAACGATTTATGGGAAGATTAAGCTTATGTCAGTTGTCAGTGTAACGACCTCGCTGTTCTTTGTTCTCAATGCCTTGGGAAATGTTCCATTCTTTGTCGGCATCCTCAGCAGCTATACCGTCAAAAAACAACGTAGGATCATTATCCGCGAGATGCTCATTGCGCTTAGTATTCTGATCTGCTTCAACTTCTTCGGGAATGAAATCTTGAAAGTTTTGGGGATTGATCGATGGGTTGTCGGGATCGCCGGAGGAACCTTACTGTTCTTGATCGCACTCAGTATGATCTTCCCTAAGCGAAACGCCCTGAAAGTCCCTAACCGCGAACCGTTCGTCTTTCCCTTAGCAATTCCTGCTGTTGCAGGCCCCGGAGCGATTACGGCGGTGATGATCTATTCCCAGCAAGCTGAAAATTCCTTTTGGTTGCTGCTCCCCATCTTTCTTGCCTGGCTCTGTTCGTCACTGATTCTGCTCGCTTCATCCAATATCAAATTGTTCCTGGGCCAGAAAGGACTCATTGCCTGTGAAAGGCTCGGCGGAATGGTCATCTCTCTGATTGCCGTCCAAATGTTCACGACAGGCCTGATGGGCCTTTTTGACAAGTCAGCTGCGAGATGAATCCAGATTCCCGTAGAGACACAAACGAAGTCGACCCAATAATCAAATGATCATCGAGATGGATCCCCATGACACGGCTTGATCGGATCAGGTGCTTTGTCAATTCTAAGTCTGCCATTGATGGCGTCGGATCTCCGCTCGGATGGTTATGAGCCAAGATCAGACTATGGGCTTTGTGGCGGACTGCTGGGAAGAAAATCTCTCTGGGATGGACTAAAACATCCGACAGGGTACCGATGGAGACTTTTTCTAAAGCAATCAGCCTTCCCTTCACATCTTTGAGAACGACCATCAACATCTCTTGCTTTTGGTCAGCAAGATCGTGTCGCACAAGTTCGTAGGCTTCCTTGGCATGGATACGATCTTTTGCTACCACACTTTTCTGGGTGGTCTTGAGGGCAATCCCAAAGGCCGCTTTAAGCTGGATGGCTTTCGCGGGTCCAATGCCTTTCACTTCCATCAACTCTTCAATAGAGGCGTCTAAAAGCGCTTGGAGCGATCCAAAACGGACGACCATGTCGTGAGCCAATTCTAGTACAGATCGGTCTTTGGTCCCTGTTGTCAGTAAGATCGCCAGCAGCTCTGTCAAAGAGAGTGCCTCCGGCCCCCATTTAAGGAGTCGCTCGCGAGGCCTTTCTTGAGCTGGGAGTTTAGATAAGTTCATAGACGAAGGGTTTAACCTTATAATCAAAACGTCCGGGGATTTCGACGTGGAGCAGAATGTCGTTGTCCTCATAGTCGCACTGGATGACTTTTCCCTCGCGCATCAGCTCGCTGACAAGGGCATAATGGCTTTGAGGGATGCGGAGACGGTAGGTTTTCCGAAGCGATCCGATCTCGGTGATCATTTGCTCCATCAGATGGTCGAATCCTTCTCCGGTGAGAGCAGAGATGGGCACCGTTTTGGGGTACTTCAGTCGGAAGCGATGCAAGACGCTACGATCTTGAATCGCATCGATTTTATTAAGGACAGTGATGATCGGCCGCTCATCGGCTTTGAGTTCTTTTAAGACATGCATGGTCGCTTCGGCTTGAAGCTCGGCCTGGGGATTGCTGACATCGATCAAGTGGAGCAAAATATCGGTATGCACAGCTTCTTCAAGTGTGCTTTTAAACGCAGCCACCAGCGTATGAGGAATCTTCCGAATAAACCCGACCGTATCGACAAGGAGAATTTCTTGGCGGTTGGGCAGGGTAAATTTTCTCGTAGTGGTATCTAACGTCGCAAAGAGTTTGTCTTCGACAAAGACATCGGCTTTTGTCAGCGCATTTAATAGAGTCGATTTACCTGCGTTAGTGTAGCCGACGATGGCAAAGGTTGGAATGCCGGTACGTAGCCGCTGACGCCGCTGAGTTTCCCGTTGCTTTTCAACAACCGTGATCTCTTTTTGAAGCTGCAAGACCCGCTGCTTGAGCATTCTTCTGTCGAGCTCAATCTGCGTCTCCCCTTCGCCGCGCAAATAAGCCCCGCCGCTTCCTCCTCCTCCACTTCCGGCCTGGCGAGAAAGGTGGGTCCACAGTCTTTTTAAGCGAGGTAACTGGTATTTGACCTTGGCGAGCTCGACTTGCAATCTCGCTTCCCTGGTTAATGCGCGCTCAGCAAAAACTTCGATGATCAGCTCGGTCCGATCGATAACGGGCCGTTGGAAGAACTTTTCGAGATTGCGCTGTTGATTGGGCGTGATTTCATCATCGAACAAAATGATGTCGGCTTCCAACTCATCGCCAGCTTTGAGCATTTCATTCAGTTTGCCAGTCCCGAGATAACTCCCTGCATCGATCTTTTTAACGGGCGAAGCGACCTTGGCAACAACGGCTAGCCCATACGTATCGCAAAGACGCTCGAGCTCATTGAGATTGTCTTCGCAGAGCGGCTTATCCTTGGTCGACGTATACGCGCCTAAAAGAAGCGCTGTTTTGGCATTTTTAAAACTATTTTCATTCAACATCTAGTGGGATCTCCAGACCGTCGTAAGCAAGCTTGACACCGGCAGGAAGCTGCTGATTCGTTGTCTTGTGGTCGAGTTCATGAGCAATATGGGAAAACCAGGTTTGCCTTGCTCCGATCTTAGCAGCAAAAGCAACCGCCTCATCCATGCTCAAATGCGCCGGCGATGGACGATATCTTAGCGCGCTCATCACCAAGACTTCAACACCTTTCAGCGCCTCGTAGATCTCCGGGGTAAACTGTTTCAAGTCCATGACATAGGCAAAGGTCCCCAAACGAAAGCCGGTGACCTTCATGCCGCCTTGCTGAAACGACATAATCTTCCAAGAATGCCCCCCGAATTTCTCACTCCCAAAATCGTGTTTAACGACTTGGAAATTAAACCTCGACCCTCCCATGATATCGTCGTTTGATTTTTCAAAGAAATACCCACGAGTTCTTTTGATTTCATCTAGGGATTCTTGAGAAAGCAGGCATGGCAGCGTCTTCTTGTGTAAAAAATAATAGACTCTGAGGTCATCGAGTCCTGCAACATGATCAAAGTGCGTATGGGTGATCAAAATCCCATCGAGCCTGTCAATCCCGTACTTCAGAGCTTGTGTTCGAAAATCGGGCCCTGCATCGACTAAAAAACGTTCCTCTCCCAGCTTGAAAAGCCCTGCGGGGCGCAGCCGGTGATTCAGGGGATCGGTAGAAACACAAACATCACATTTGCAGGTGACAACAGGCGTACCCATCGATGCTCCAGTCCCCAGAAAAAGAAACGACTTCTTCATGAACCTATCCCAATAAATTTCTCAATGAGCTTTTCGACAATTTTCGCTTTAAATCGATTAATTTAGCAAGGGGTCATATTTTTAATATGGCCCTTGCTAAATTAATCGATTTAAAGCTGAAAAGTGCGAAAAGATCATGATGAAATTTATTGGAATAGGTTCATATAACAAATTTTTCCTCTTCGGCAAACGGCCAGATTCCGACTCTCTGCCAAAACGCATTTTTAGGCAGTGCCTTCACTCGGCCTTTGAGGGAGGGTCTTACTGGGTATTTCATCCAAGGCTCTTGAATTCGAATCAAAGCGGTTTGCTCCCGCTTGATCGCGGCGACGATTCTGCCTTTGAAAAACTTTTGACTCATTAAAAGCGATCCTACTTAGAGGGTGTTAACCGATTTAGTAACTATCGCTTTTTTGAACTTTTTGAGCAAATTTTCTCAAGAATCCTTTCTTGATTCCTAGAAATGTTTCGGAGGGTTTATAGGTGTCCACTCGTGGGGATTTTTAACTTGATTTTGAAGAGGAGCATCGCTTATTTGGGTAGCAAATCCTGTCTCTTTTAGTTTTGCAAAATTCTCTTCATAGCTTCGAGACTCTTTTAAAAGCTCCTGGTCAACATGAGAGGCGCTTGCTGCGTACAACCAATATTTCAGATTCATTGTATCTCCTGGAAGTCGAGGCTGAATGTACTGTGCGTGAAAATGAGACTCCGGGCTGCGTGCAATTAAATAGGCTGTACGATGCGCTGCCCTTAAAGCTCTTTCTATCGTTTGCAAATCAAGTCCTTCTTCTACTCCCCTCCTCACGGCTAGACCAAAGGCCACCACATTTTGTGACCGATTTGATTCGTCTTCCGCCGCAAAAATAGCTGGCATAATTCGGTTAACTAGATCTACACTCACGATGTTCTCCTTTTTTAAGTTGCAGGGAAGGATACAACACCAGCTATTTTTTTTCCAAAATAAGCATGATAAAGCAATCCTCGCGATCCAAATGCTGTGAGAGCCCATGTCTTACGATTGATCTGCTCCAGAAGTGGAAAATAATGGGCGGGATTTGTCACACGGATAGCTGCACGACAGCCAAGAACTTTTTCTTCCGGCTGCAAAAGGAAAACTGCTTTTTCTAGATCCGGCTCTTCACTCATAAAATCTCTCTCATAAGTCGATCCGAGATGGCACTGCTTTGGATTGGCTGTCACGGCAAAGTACCGTTTTGAAGAGATGCTTTGCTCCAGAGTTTTATCCAGCGTTAAGACTTGCCCTTTTACGAAACCAACCTTGAGATGGGCGCACTCAGGAAAATTTCGGATACCCGCACCGGCGGCGATTACGATTAGACCAAACTGGTCTAACTCCTGCAATTGACTGACGTGTTTTAAAACAAGCTTCACACCTCTTTGTTCGCAAGCTTTCCAAAGCCCTGCTAAATAGAGCTCTGAAAAGACCGTGATGCCTGATTTAATGAAGTAAGAGCCGTCAGCAAGCCACTCGACATCATCGCCAGGATTTAAGCAGGGTCCCTTCCTAAGAATTCCTCCAAATCGAGCGACAGGCATCCCCAAAGCAGATTCTGCAACCTGAAGCAATTCCCCTGCAGCAACAAGCGCCTCATCGGCATGCCAGCTGCGTCTTCCTTGCTCCCCAGGATACGGATGGAGCAGGCCGGAGGAAATACCCGAGGCTCCTCCGCCGATTCCTTTCTGATCAAAAAGAGTGACGTTGAAATGTTCTGATAAATAATAGGCGCTGGCAAGGCCTGCAAAGCCAGCGCCGATAATGGCAACTTTCATTTTTTTGCTCGCTTCTGCAGAAGAACAAAACTTTCAGCGGCAAAGTTAAAAAAGAAAACGAGCGCAGGCGTCAAAAGCGCTGCAAAAGGGATCATGATAAAAAACCACTGAAGAGAAATCGCCCATGTTCTCTCCATAACAAAAAGAGTCATTCCTGTCAGTGCAGCAGACAAGATCAACAACCCAATGATAAAGATTAACGGAAGCAGGCCGATGACAAGCAGTTTGAGATGAACAAACGGCTGCTGCCATATCTTTAGAAGCGCCTCTTCGGCAATTTCCCACTTAACTGTCGATTTTAAAGCCACAATTGGCGCCATGAAAAATAAAAGAAGTAAGTTGGCAAGAATGAGTAAAAAGGAACCAAAGATCAAGAGAAAGGGACCAAAAGAAAGGATCACGCCTAATGTTTCTCCAGCGCTGGGGATATGCTTGAAGAGATAGAAGATGCCGAGAACAACCCATAACACTAAATAGGCCGATATGATCGGAACGAGGAGCGAGGCCATTCCTCCCATGAGCTTCCATGATTGGCGAAGCGTCGTATTCACAGAGAGTTTTTTTTCTTTCACCTCATCGTGATAGAGGCGGATCATCGGCACGCCAATGATCATCAAAACCGCTGAACACAAAAAAGCAGGAACAAACGCCAAGCTTGCTCTAACCCAGGGGTTCGCATGGATCCAAAATGTATGGCACAAAACAACAAAAATCCCACACACAACAAGGGCGGGAAAAAGAAGAAAGAATTTCTTTCGCGCATAAGAATATCTTAACGCCCGATTGAACATCGCCTCGCTTTCTAGCATGCCCTATATTTTCTCAAATTACGACTTTGAATGCTAGTCCCGTAAAGAGTTAGACTACACTTTAGGTCCGCTGTAGAGGTATTTTGGGCGGATAATGGGCGTACCTTTGCCGCCGCGAGCCTCTAACCGCTCATAAACGATCTGCCTGGCAATGCCGATAATGCGCGAGAGGCCAAAAAGAACAGTAAAATATTCAGGATAGTCAAACCCTGACACCACAAGCAGCGTCCCTGAAATCGCATCGATATTGGGGTGCGGATCGGAGATTTTAGGATTTTCTGAAAGAACCTTCGTGCCTGCAGTGCGGAGGTGCAGAGCAATTTTAACCAGAGGATGGGAAGAATAGTTTTTTCCTAAAAAGTCGTAGACAACTTTAGCACGAGGATCTTCTATCCGGAGCACGGCGTGACCGAATCCAAAAACTAGCTTGTTACCGGCGAGGCGATCAACAATCAGTTTTTCGACGTCTGCAGCGGAGGCACTTTCGCCAACTTCTTTCACAACTGCGCGGAGAAACTCTAAACAGTCTTGGTTTGCTCTGCCATGGCGAGGACCTTCCAAGGCGCACATTGCCGCCGCCATCGATCCGTACATATCTTCTAAACCCGAAGCCACGGCTTTTCCGACAAAAGTCGAGAGATTGCCGCCGCCATGATCGTAATGGAGGATATTGAAAAGCCGAAAAGCCTCTGTCAGTTTTTTCCGATCGGCGTTGGGAACTTTCACCATTGCCGCAAAGTTTTCCATATAGCCCAGCTCCGGATGAGGAGCCGGTGTGGAGCCCCAACCCGCGTGGTGGTTGATAACAAGCGCGACGAGATAAGGGGCTTTAGCAATTAAATTGAGGCAGTCTTCTTTATAGTCGCCGGTGATTTCTAACATCCCTGCAATGAGCAGAGCTGATGAAAACAGCTTCATTGGGTGGCCTTCCCGAGGAAGTTTTTCGATCGCTTTGACGGTCTCTGGCTTGAGTGTAGATCTTTTGCCCATCTCGGCAAAAAACTGATCGATTTCTTTAGGACTGCCTTCCTTGCCGAACATAATGAGGTAGATCACCTCTTCCGGACGCCACGAAGAAAGTTCTGCGACCGGTTTTCCGGCATAGAAAAGGCCTTTCATTGGATCGACAGTCGATGTCGTGCAATACCCAACCGGAACTCCCCTGAGCCCCGTCTCCAGCTGATCTTTGGTAATTTCGAATAAAACATCTGTCATAAAAGGTGTTTCACTAGCTCCCGTTCTTCCACTAGTTCTTTTTCTACTAAGGCAATCTTCGTCTTCAAGAAATCGTCCCAAGGAACATTTTTCACAATTTCGATCTTGCCACTGCCGCGGGACCTGCAGGGAAATGAAAAAACCAGCCCGCTCTGAATCCCGTAAGAATTTCCATCGGAAGGCAGCGCCATTGAAAACCACTGTCCCTCAGGAGTTGGCTCATAGAGCGATTTCATCGCATCTAAAGCTGCATTCGCTGCAGAAGCAGCTGAAGACTTTCCACGAGCAGCAATAACTGTCGCTCCCCGTTTTTGCACCTGGGGAATAAATTCGCCTTCGAGCCATTTCCGATCTTTGATCACCTCTAAAACCGGTTTGCCCTGGATCCGAGCGTTGACAAAATCAGGCACTTGCAGAGAAGAGTGGTTACCCCAGATGGTCATGTGCGTCACCGCTGTCAAAGGGACTTTTGCCTTGGTGGCAAGCATCGAGACGGCGCGGTTTTGATCAAGCCTTGTCATGGCAAAAAAACCGCCTCTTTTGGCATGCGTCTCAGCAATAAGGCAGTTCGTGTTGCAAGGGTTGCCGACAACTAGAATGACAGCATCTTTTGCCGCTACTTGGCCAATGGCCTTTCCTTGTCCGACGAAGATCTTTCCGTTGTCGCCCAGGAGATCTTTTCTTTCCATGCCGGGACCGCGCGGTTTAGCGCCAATGAGAAAAATAGTATCAGCGCCTTCAAAGACCTGAGAGGGATCTGAACCGATTTTGATTTCACGAAGAAGCGGAAAAGCGCAATCTTCCAGCTCCATAACAACGCCCTTCAAGCTCTCAAGGCCCTCAGGAACATCCAACAAATGCAAAGCAATGGGTTGATCAGGACCGAAGAGTTCCCCCGCTGCCAGCCGGAAAAGCAAGCTATACGAGATTTGCCCTCCTGCGCCGCTGACACCGATCCGTTTGATATGGCTCATCAACCCGCATTCTAGGAACGGGAATATAAAAGTGCAAATTATTCTTTGAGGGCACTGTAGAAGGATGCGGTTACCAAGATTTGAACTTGGGACCTCGACATTATCAGTGTCGCGCTCTAACCAACTGAGCTATAACCGCGGATGGAGGTTAGGAGACTCGAACTCCTGACCCTCTGAATGCAAATCAGATGCTCTACCAACTGAGCTAAACCCCCCGAAACGGAAAACAAAAGCAACGAACAACATACGCCAGAAAACCGTTTTCCCGCAATCTTTTTCCTTGAATCGTTATTAGCAAAATATTTATTAGGCTAAGAATGCGAGGAGCCTCATGAGCCATAAGAAATGCGCACGGGATTTTGGCATTGTTTTATTCTTAATCGGTCTATTGGCCTGCATCCCAGGGCTCACCCTCGATGCCTATTTTCTAGGCGTCTTCAAAGTCAATCTCTCCACTAACGGCCTCCACTTCATCACCGGCTTGATCGGCTACTTACTGAGCCATAGCAGCCTTAAAGCCTGCAAAATCTATTTCCAAGTTGTCGGCCTGCTTTATGGAGTCATCGCCATTCTCGGTTTTGGGTATGGGGATAGCGACATTTTAGACACCTTTGCCAATAACATGGCCGATACATGGGTCCATTTGATCATCTGCCTGCTTTCGCTTTACCTCGGCTTTTTATATAAAAGTACCAGAAATCGATGAGTTGAAATCACTGCTGAAATAGGCCTTGTTTTTTAGGCTAACTTCGCCTATAATAACAGGCCTTATGAATAAAGTTCTTGGTCATTTAGAACAAAATAGAAACTATTATCTAGCTGGACTTGGAGCTCTGCTTCTCGTGGGGTTTCTAGGATATCGTCTGATTCATCAATGGGTCTCACGCTCTGCTAATTCTTCAACGGGAAAAGCCTCAGATATTGGACAGCGAAACGTCAAAAGCCAGCAAGCTCAGACAACAAATTCTTCGACTGTAACCATAACACCACCAGGCACAACTACTAAAACCACCTCGAATGTTGCCCAAACAACCTTGAACGTAAAATCCAAGGAGCAGGAACAACCAAAATTATACATATCGGACGGACCATTAGCGCAAATTGATAATAAAGAAGTGTATGGCATAGGGGGAACCGACTTAATCGTAAAGTTCACCGTCAAGCCTAATGTCCATCCTATTCACTGGGAATATTTTGCTTACTTAATCAGCGAGGCCTTGGGGCTTAAGGTCGTCCCGTTTGTTGCCTTCGTCAATGCAGGTGAATTGAGCGATGAGAAGTCCTTGGATCGCTATCCTGGGGTGAAAGAACTTCTATTAGACCGATTTAAATCCCAAATAATGATCTTGCAACCCAAAATAGACAATCTTGCAGGAGCCTCGGCTCCAAGACGATATGATCTGTCTAATTTCCAGCGCGTCGTATTTTTCAACTTGATTATCGGCAGACTAGGTGATAGTCACGACAGCAGGGTAGACAAAGCTAACATATTATGGGAAATCAGTAATAGCAAGTGTGGCTATCAAATTAGCAAAATTGTCTCTTCCGTTATTCATCTATATCAGCAGCAAAAAAGCGAGCCTATCTTGGATGACTTAATAAAAGATATTCTCAAGTTAGATCCTACCTGTCTCGATACTATAGAAAAGATGGCGCGGGAAAAAAGCCAAGACACTTACGATCCTTCTAAGTGGGCAAACATCAAGGAAAACCTAGCTCTGGTCCAGTGCAGTCTACGCTTTTTAAAATCTGGTAATCATAAAATCCTTTGGCCAGAACTACTGGCTGATTTGAAAATCTTCTAAAAAAGTCTTCGGATTGCATCTAACTCCTCTTTAATCTAATAATGCGGCTATGAAGCTCTCATTCTTCTTAGCCCCCGTCCAGGCTAGATTCCCCTCGCCAGCCGATGATCATGTCGAGAAGAAGCTCGACCTAAATGAGCTGCTGGTTGCTCATCCGGCCTCGACATTTTTTGTCCGGGTGGAAGGCCACTCCATGCGGGATGCCCAGATTTACGACGGCGATATTTTGATTGTCGATCGATCGCTCCAGGCAGAAAGCGGATCGATCGCTGTGGCGATTTTGACTTCCTCCCCTCCATAAATGGAGGGGATTCCTACGGCGCTGGGTTAAAAATCTAACCGATTCGCTTCGGCGGGTTCCTGCTATGTGAATTCGTCAAGCCATAAGTGTTTCTCTAACTGTTTTGCCTCTTGTTTTAGCCCGATCAATAGTTTCGGTCTTTTAAC